>OBEQ011439321.1_pt1 | contig 11240 bp, 12 predicted proteins | sample 1670901 | NCBI WGS metagenome assembly OBEQ01 (sample SAMEA104232315, study PRJEB22302) | groundwater metagenome | biome: forest; feature: aquifer; material: groundwater | place: USA | collected 2011-08-07 | depth 5.4 m | reverse complement strand
GTTCGTGTGTATCAATATCCACCCTTCTTTATTACCCAAATATCGAGGCGCAACCCCCATTCAGTCGGCATTACTTCATGGCGATACCAAAACTGGCATTTGCTGGATTCGAATGAGCCAAACTTTGGATGCAGGACCCATTTTGCATACAGAATCTGTTCCTATACAGGCAGCTGAAACCGCCGGAGAACTATCCTTGCGCCTTTCCCTGATTTCTGGTGAAAAAACGGTTGAAATTCTTTCCAACTTACCCCATTTTTTGGAAACAGCAATAGAACAAATTCATACCGAGGCTTCGTTTTGTCAGAAAATTAAAAAAGAAGATCTTCTCATGACAGAAAACCTTTCAGCTCAAGAAATCGTGGGAAAAATCCGAGCCTTTTCTCCAAAACCAGGGGCTTATGTTATGGTAGAGGGCAAACGGATGAAGCTGCTTCGTGCAACTTTATCTCCGTCCAATACGGTCGACCTATTAGAGGTTCAACCGGAAGGAAAGAAACCCATGTCTTACGCTATCTACTGTCAAGGTAAGCCACAGGGAATTCGACTTTTTGATTGACCGGTCTAGCCCCCGTTCTCCAAAAGTGACAGGGTTTCCGACGATTAGGTGACAATTATTCCAACAGATTGCTATACTTTGGCACCATGGTGCTAAAAAACTTACCGATATCTAGTCAAGTATTCGATGCTGTTATCGGCAGTGGCTCTTTGTATGTTGATAAGACTGGATACATCCACAAAATGGCCACCAAAGGCCACAATATAGAGACAGGGATTACCTCCTGCCCCAAGTTTTTTCTATCTCGCCCAAGACGGTTTGGCAAATCGATGACGGTGAGTACCTTGAAAGCGATATTTGAAGGTAAAAAAGAATTGTTTGAAGGGTTGTCCATTGGGAATACGGATTATAGATTTGAGCCCCATCCGATATTAAAGCTGGATTTTTCCGAGATAGAAAAAACACCTGAATTATTGGAAATCAGTTTTGGAAATCGATTATCTGACTATCTCAAACAATATGGCCTCCCGACAGAAGGATCGATCTCAGATAAAACGCATACATTGATGACAGGTCTTGGTGAAAAAAAATGGGTTGTGTTGATTGATGAATATGATGCGCCGATTCTGGATGCGTTAAAAGAAGACGATGAACGGGTTCGCGTCAAAAAATGCCAAGCAGTCGTCGAAGCATTAAGACGGTTTTATTTGGTGATTAAAGCCAATGATGCTAATTTGCGGCTCGTTTTTATCACGGGCGTGAGTAAATTCAGCCAAGTGTCGGTGTTTTCAGGGCTCAATAATTTACAAGATATTAGTGTGGATGAAGATTATGCAGGGTTGTGTGGATATACCCAAGAAGAATTAGAAAATAACTTTGAGCCATATATCCAACGTTTGGCTGATAAACAAACCCTGTCCATTCCAGAAACCTTAGAAAAACTGAAATATTATTACAATGGGTATCGGTTTAGCCCGGATACCGACTTACGGGTATACAACCCATTCTCGGTGCTCAATTCATTTGAAAACAAAAGATTCGATACCAAATGGTTCCAAAGCGGAACACCTAGTTTTCTGGTGGAATGGATCAGTCGAGAAAATTACCCGGTAGAATCCATCGAAGGCCAACGGGCGGAGAGTGGAGTCTTTGATGCCAGAGAACCCCATCAGATGGATTTGCTGGGAATGATGATTCAAACAGGGTACTTGACCATACGAGACTACGATTCAAAGTCTGACCGGTATATTCTTGATTATCCAAACTACGAAGTCAAAAAAGGGTTTTTAAATGGATTGTTGGAGTATTTCAAGAAAGTAGGACCCTCTATCCTTGGGAATCAGCTAGATCATTGGAGAGAACTGGTTGAGGCTGAAGACTGGGATGGATTTTTTGCCGAGTTCAATCAAATCCTCTCTAGCGTTCCCTATTATATCCACATGCCAACAGAAGCGTATTACCACAGTATTTTTCATTGTACAGTCGCCTTGTTGGGGTTACGGATTCAATCGGAACTGGCAACGAGCCGAGGGCGAATCGATACGTTTATTGAAACCCAAGAGGCCAATTGGATTTTTGAGTTCAAAGTTGCGAAGGAAGATGGCGAGTATGGCAAAAAAATAGAAGAAGCGCGTCGGCAAGTGGAAAAACAAGGGTATCGCCATTACCTCACCACCACCCTGATGAATAAACCCCTCAAAGTGATGGGGGTTGTTTTTGATATCGCCCTCAAGACGGTTGTTAGGTGGGAGGTCTTATAAAACTACCCGTTTTCGTAACGCTTCTAACTGTGTTACAATTTCTCTGATTTTGGAAGGGTTTAGCACGGAAAGGGTTTTTGTTGTGAGTGATCAGTCCGTGGGGACAAAGGCCGAAAGTCAGGCAGAAATTAAGTTGTTGGGGGAAGAAGATCCATCGGTTATTACCTATAGCCGTGCCTTGCCGGTTGCTCTCACTCGAGTCTGTCGGAACAATTGCGGCTATTGCGCCTTTCATCGAAAAGATAATTTGGCGGTACCGTATTCCACGATTAAACTATGTAAAATGGCCCGCGCAAATGGGGCTCGGGAAATGCTTTGTGTTGCGGGAGAGCGTCCGGATCGATTTCCCCAAATTCGGGCAACGTTGGATCTTTGGGGATTTGATTCTTATTTGGATTATGTGTACACCATTTGTGAACTAGGGTTTCTCGAAGGGTTGATCCCCGTTATCGAGTTGGGACTTCTAAGTCCCCATGAAATTAAAAAATTATCTGAGATGGCAGCGATGCTAAAACTCAATTTGGATACCGTCGATGCCGATCGGCATACCAAAATTTATCCGTCTTCACCGGGAAAACGGTTCGAGACACGGTTCAAGAGTCTGGTTTGGGCAACCAAGCTGGGGCTGCCTGTGGCGACAGGGATTATGGTGGGATTGGGAGAAACCAAGGCCCATCGTCGGGAATGCCTCAAGTCCATTGCCGAGTTGGCCAAACAAACGGGGATGATTGCCGAGGTTTTAATCCAGAATTTGGTTCCGGAGCCTGGGACACCGTTTGCGTCGATGAACACCCCCAATAGACAAGATGTATTGGATGCGGCTGAAATGGCTTTGACGGTGATGCCAAAAGGTGTTCGGGTTTCGGTTCCGCTGGAAGGGAATCCTGATATTGCCGACTTTATTCGGCTGGGGATTCGGGATGTGGGGCGTATCTATGAAGGTCAACGGGTCATGTTCACCAAGACCGGACCCATCAGTATTTCGACTTTGGAAAAAGAACTGGAAGCCCTTGGGTTTCATCTTCAACAGCGATTTCCCTTGAGTTTGGCGTTTATTCGAGAGGGGAAATATTCCAAAAAAATGGGGCAAGTATTTGATGCGTATCGCTATAAAATCAAAAAAGACGATCAACAGGGTAAGACCCAAAAACTAGGATAAGTCTTGGCCCAGAATACCCTTTCTCCCCATTTTTTTCAGAATCCGCCACGTCAAGGAGCCTCTGCTGCTCAATCGGAGCTTCCGCCAGAACAGCCCTTTTCGGGGTATTTAAAAAATGCCGAAGGACAACAATTGGTCGCTTCGTCCGATGAAGCGTCTACGCCGATCCCAAAAAAAAAGCCCCGGTCGATCGATGATCCGGTGGATCCTCTTCCCGCTACGGCACCCGGTCCGATGTTTTTGGCGGACACCCTTTTGCTTGTTCAAAAAGGGTTTTATGCGCTTCAAGAGGGATTAATCGAGGCTGTTTCGGCGGTGGTTCGGGACCATGCGTTGCCCCCGATTGGCCAGACGACCCAACTCACGTTTTCGACACCGGTCATGGGGGTTCATCATGTGGACATCACCCGAACGGAAACGGGGGTCAAAATTGGGCTTAAGGTCTCTTCGGAGTTAGGAGCTATCCTCGTAGGGTCCCATCTGGAAACTTTGACCCAAGCGGTGCAGTCCGTCATGGGGTTTCCGGTTCAACTTCAAGTGACTTCCCTGGGATCCTCTTTTCAGGAATCAGGGCAAGACCGGGAGCGAAAGCGGGCGCCGGTGGTGGTTTCGGAGGCTTTGTCATCGGGTCAGGCGGAAGGGGAGTTGTTTGAAGCTTATCTTGCAAGTTCAGAAACTCAAGGTAGAATGGGACCATGAAGACTAGGGGGTATTCTCGGCTTCTCAAATTGGGTCCTGCTATTGGTGATTGGACAACGATGGCCCAGGACTATCCTGATGACGGATTGTTGCGGGTTTCGTCCGTAGGGCAAGCTGGGTTTGATGGCTTGTCGGCGGAACAGCTGACCTATGCGCATCATATGCATTATCGATTGGCGGAAAAAATAGCGCTTCGCTTTTCCCACGATATGAACATCAAAGTGGAGCTCCATTCGGTGGAAGTTCGTCAGGAAGCCTACCGTAGTTTTGTGGCGAGCCGACCGGAAAAAGGGGTTCAGGTTGATTTGTTGGTGCCAACATTGGGGAGTATCAATCTGGTGTTTGATTGGGGATTGGCCCAGGCCCTGGTGGACCGGTTGTCCGGTGGATTGGGCGAAGAAACCCATGAGGAAACGTCTTTTTCCGAAGTGGAAGCCGAAATTCTCAAAGCCCAACTTCAGCAAATTGTTCCCGATTTTTTTGATATGTGGAAACGAAAACCATCAGATCGTCAGCATGACATGGTGTTTACTTGTGGAAAGTATCAGCTAGACAAAAAAATGGTGGCCCGTGAGGCCTATGTGTATTTTGTGTTTCGTTTGGCGTTTGCCAGTGATGTCGTTCGGTCCGTGATTTGTGGGTATCCCAATGTCATTCTTAGGGCCTTTCTTCGAGAAAGGAGTCGTGTTCCAGATCCCCTAAAGCGACGGGTGGCTTTAAGTGATAAAACACTGGGGAGTGTTTGCATTCCGGTTACGGTGACCCTAGGCCATGCCTCGCTGACCATGACGGAATTGGGCGAGCTTCGGCAAGGCGATATTATTCCTTTGGATGCAGAACTGACTCATCCCGTAGAGATTCGCTTGGGAGACGGGATTGGATTTTCGGGACAACCGGGATCCGTCGAAGGTCGGATTGGGGTTCAGTTGCTTGCCCCAGGGGAACAAGCCCTACCCATGGTGATCTCGGAACCTCTTGAAGAGGAAGTCTATGAAGAAGAAAAAGTAGAAGAAGAGGGGGAAGAAGTCTATTTGGCTGAAGAAGAGGATGAGATGGTAGACGAAGAGGAAGCGTATAAAGACGAGGAAGAGGAGCCTGTGGAGGAAGAAGAAGCGTCTGAAGAAGAAACTGAAGAAGAGGTTGCGGATGAGGAGATAGACGAAGAGGAGGAGACTCCTGATGACGACGATGATGATTTTTCGTGGGATGATTTGGATAAAGAGTCATAAGCGGGTATGCGAAAAATTGCGGTTCTCAATTACAAAGGTGGGACAGGTAAGACAACCCTAGTTGTTCATTTGGCCCATGCCTTGGCGATGTCTGGAAAGAAAGTGCTTTTGGTGGATACCGATCCCCAGGGAGCCTGTGGCTATTATTTGGGGATACAATCACCCATAACCCTCTATGATGTTTTGATGGGGACAACAACCCTTTCCGAGGCCAAAGTTTCGGCACGGCCTCATCTCGATCTTATTTTGGGAAGCGAACGGCTGGTGGCCGCGGAACTCAAATTAGGCGCTTTGAAGGGGAGGGAAACCGTTCTCAGACAAAAATTCGGGGCGTTTAATCAGGTGGATTACGTTCTTTTTGACTGTGCGCCTTCCATGAGCCTGATTAACCAAAATGTGTTATTGTTTGCCAACGAGGTTTTTGTGCCGGTGTGTTTGGATTATTTATCGTTGATGGGAGTGCGTCAACTCTTGAAAAATTTGGATATTTTGCGAAAGCTTTTTGGACATTCTATTCATATTACCAAAGTGATTCCAACGATGGTGGGTCGCAAAACAGCGCATCAAACGGCCATTTTGGAAACCCTTGGGCGGGTATTTCCCACCCAGCTTTCTCAAGCGATGATCCGGCATAGTCCCAAATTGTCAGAAGAATCTGGGCATCAACAGACGGTATTTGAAGGGAGACCCAAGTCTCCTGTGGCAGCCGATTTTAATCTACTGAAAGATGAGGTGCTTTTATGACCAAAAAGAAAATTCACGATCCCCTCGATGGGGTGGACCCTGTTATGCAAGATATGTTTTCTCAGGGATCTTCGGAAGAAGGGGATCTTCCCACCGTTTCTCAAATTCAGTTCCCTACCCTGACCGAAGTCGATCTTGGAAAAAAAGTAGAATCGTCTATTTTTACCCAAATACCCGTGACGGTTTCGGTGGAATTAGGTCGTTCGGAAATTCCGTTAAAAGAGATTTTTGAATTGAGCGAAGGATCAATCATCGAGCTAGAACGGTTGGTCGGAGAGCCCTTGGATTTGGTCGTCAATGGCCAAGTGATTGCCCAGGGGGAAGTGGTGGCTGTGGATAACCATTATGGGATTCGCTTGACGCAAATTATTTCCAAATTTTCGGTATGACCCTGAGTTATTACGTCCAGCTTGTTCTGACCTTGGCCGTTTTTGTTGCGGTCTTATACGCTGTGGTGTTGGGTAGTCGATATCTTCAAAAAAAGACCTATGCGGGGGAGCTTAAGCTCGTGGATCGGCTGGCGGTGGATACCAACGTGAGTCTGGTGGTCGGGGATTATTTGGGAAGCCGGTATTTTTTGAGCGTGGGCGGCAAAGACATTAAGCTTGTGGAGAAACTCTCGGCATGAAGAAATGGCTTTTGGGTGTGGGTCTTTTCTTAATTCTGGCGGTGCCGGCGGTAGCGTCGCAGGTTCCAACGGACCCCAATTTTATGGATATGGCCAAACTCACCAGCTCAAAAGATTTTAGTTATACGGTCAATCTTCTCATTTTTATGACGATGTTGTCGTTGATCCCCTTCTTTTTGATCTCAACAACGTCTTTTTTGCGAATTACGATTGTTTTTAGTATGCTTCGCAATGCCTTGGGAACACAGCAAACACCGCCCAATGCCATTCTGATTTCACTGTCGTTGTTTATGACTATTTTTGTCATGACGCCAACGTTTAACGAAGTTAATCGGGTTGCGATCCAACCTTTTTCAGCGGGACAGATTTCCCAAAAAGAGGCGTTTGATCGGGGGATCAAGCCGGTTCGGTATTTTATGTTGAAATACACGCGTGAAAAAGACCTGGCCTTATTTGTGGAATTTTCGGGGCTGAAAAATGTCAAAACCATTCAGGAGGTACCGGTGTTTGTCATTATTCCGGCCTTTATTATCTCGGAGCTTAAGACGGCTTTTCAGATTGGGTTTTTGTTGTTTGTGCCGTTTGTGGTCATTGATTTGATTGTTTCCAATATTCTCTTATCTCTGGGGATGTTTATGTTATCCCCGGTTATGATTTCGCTGCCTTTTAAAATTTTATTGTTTGTTCTCACCGACGGGTGGAACCTCATTACGAGGGGACTTCTCTTAAGTTACCGATGAGGGTCTGGTTTCTTTTGGTGTGTTTGATGGGGCTCCCCGCAGGGGTTTTTGCGATCGATTTTTCGTCTTTTGTGGGCGAAAAACTCGTGGTGAGCAATTATCCAGAGTCCTTTAGAGGTCCTGGAACATTTTTTCGATTGGGGATCAAGAACACGCCGCTTCGTCTGCTTTTTCATCACAAATCACTCTCTCGGATTCCTTTGAACCTGGTTTTAACCCTCAAGAATTCGGGGGACAAATCGGTTGATGTGGGGATGATTCGGTCGGTTTTTGGGCCGAGTACGGACGAGATTTATGTGGGATTTCGGGTGGTCGAAGATTTTTTACAAAAAATAGAGGGTCGAAAAATCGAACATGTGCTGCTTTTGCCAGGGCAAACCAAACAAGTTATCGTTCAAGAAGTTCGGGAAGGACAGATCCTTTCTGGGATGGTCAAGCTTCATAAAGTTTCGGGGCCTTTGGAGGTTTCTTGGGGTGCGTTGGATCCAACTTATGATGCGTTTTCGGGGTTGGATACCCAACAAGGCTATACCTATGGGTTGTTCAATGACAGTGTGAGGGCCCTCACGGTCACATGTGATGGACGTTTAGCGGTCCAGGAAATTCCGATTGGAGAGGCCCCTTTTTTGGTGGATGACCACCATCACATCGAACTCAAAGGCAATTATGGGGTTTTGTATCACATTTCTATTCTGTTTCAAAATCCGCATCAAACACCGCAGATCGTTCGCCTCTATTTTTCGCCGGTGGGAGGACCTTGTCGGGCGGTTGTTTTGCAACAGTCCGGGGAGATTCTGACAACGGGGATGGCCCAGATTGGCCCTGAACTGATGGGGGAATTTGTCGTAGAGCCCCATTCCGAAGAAAAAGTGGCCTTGGTGACGATGCCGGAGTCGGGGGCTTTTTACCCCGCTAACCTTGTTTTGCAAATGACCCCGGATGAATCGGGGGGATAGACGATGACGCTAGATGATGTCACAGGGATTGTGAACACGGCCATTCAAATTACCATTGTGACGTCTTTGCCCAGTATTATGGTGGGGCTTGCGATAGGGCTCCTCATCGCTGTTTTTCAGGCGGTGACCCAGGTTCAAGAACAAACATTGACCTTTGTTCCCAAAATGGTGGTTGTGCTCTTGGTCATTGGGGCCACGTTTTCCTGGATGTCCCATCTTGTCATAGAGATGGCCTTGCAACTCTGGGGGAATATTCCTTTTTATGCCCGTTAGCGGGGATTTGCCTTTTTTAAGCGTTGTTAGTGTTGAGCAGGCTTGTGTTTTTATGTTGATTGTGGCCCGAATAGGTGGGCTTTTTCAGCTTTCGCCCATGTTTAATAGCAAAGAAGTCTTTTCGATTGGGAAGATTACCCTCATTATTTGGATTTCTTTTGTGTTGGTTTTTGTGGTGCCCCTTCCCAAGCTGTTCCCTGTGAATCCCGTGCTTTTCATCCTGGCTTTGGTGAGCGAGTTTTTGGTAGGCGTTCTCATGGGATTTACGGTGCAACTTATGGTTATTGGGATTGAATTTGCCGGGAGTTTGATGGATACCCAGGCGGGGATGAGCGCGGCCTCTGCGCTGGATCCGGCATCGGGGCGGACGGTGACTATTTTGTCCAAGTTTCTCAATCAAATTGCCTTGCTTATTTTTTTGGTGATCGATGGGCATCACATGGTGCTTTCGGCGCTTTATCAGAGTTTTCAATTATTACCGATAGGAAGTCCCGGCAAATTTCCGTTGGCGACCGAGATGCTCTTGTCGTTGGGAACCCAGCTTTTTGCGATAGCGGTTCAATTTTCGGCGCCTATTTTATTTGTCGTCTTTTTGATTGATTTTTGTTTTGGGCTTTTGAGTCGTGTTGCACCCCAGTTGAATGTGTTTCAATTGGGATTTCAGGTCAAACCTATTATTAGTATTTTTATCTTGTTTGCCATGATACCGGGTCTTGTAGATGGTATTCGACGACTTTTGGAGACGATCACGGATTTAATGCTTCGGCTCTTTATGGTGCTGCATTAAATGGCTGACGAATCCGGCGAAAAAAACGAGGAGCCTACCCCCCATAAATTGCGAGAAGCTCGCAAAAAAGGCCAGATTGCCAAAGGCAAAGATATTACAGGGGCACTGTTGTTGTTTGTGTCTTTTTTTAGTCTACAAGCGACAGCGATGACCATGTGGACCAATCTTGGTAATCTCTCTCGGTTTGCTTTTGAGCAAATCCCTCGAGAATTTTCGACGCCCGTGGTGGGAAAAATTTTAGAAGAAGCGTTAATTTTGTTTTTGCTGACCGTGGGGCCTATGTTTGCTGCGACATTTGCGGTTGCCCTTATCGTAGAAGCATTACAAACGGGATTTTTAATCACCTTTGAACCGCTGACCCCCAAATTAGAAAAACTCAATCCCATTGAGGGGATCAAAAAAATGTTTGCTCTCAAGCAGTGGGTCGAATTACTCAACTCGCTTGCCAAGATGATCGTTGTTATTTGGATTATCTATGGCGCTATTAAAGCCAAATTTTATTTGGTTTTAGAGTCTCAACAAATGTCTTTGTGGCAGATGATGATTGCCGTTGGGGACATTGTCATGACCGTGGTGATTCGGGTTGGGCTGTTTTATATCGTTTTGGCGTTTATTGATTATTTTTATCAGCGGTGGGAATACCTTAAACAAATGAGAATGTCCAAAAAAGACATCAAAGAAGAATACAAACGTCTCGAAGGAGATCCCATGATCAAGCAGCGCCAACGGGATGCGGCCAGAGCGCTTGCGAGTGGTCGTCAAATGGGGGCGGTTCCGGGGGCGGATGTTGTGGTGACGAATCCTGTACATTTGGCCATTGCTATCCAGTACAAAGCCAAAGAAATGAAAGCACCTGTCGTGGTTGCAAAAGGTAAGCGACGCGTTGCCGAAGCGATTAAAAAAATTGCCGAAGAAAACCATGTGCCCATTATTGAGAATCAGCCTTTGGCCCAAGCTATTTTCAAAGGTACCCCGGTTGGGGGTGAAGTGCCGGCGGCTTATTATAAGGCGGTAGCAGAGATACTGGCGTTTGTGTATAATTTAAAGAAGAAACGTAAGCGAAGGGCGGGGGCGTAAGTCTCCGCCCACCCTTTTTTTTATGAACACCTTAAAGCAACAACTTAAAGAACTTTTTTCGGTTTCCGACGTCCTGCTGGCCGCTTTGTTGATTGTAATTGTTGGGCTGATGATTATCCCCATCCCCACTTTTATGCTCGATATTTTGATGGCTTTGAATATCGCTTTGTCTATTATGGTTCTTTTGGTGGCCATGTATCTCAAAGAGCCCCTCGATTTTGCGGCTTTTCCCTCTATTTTGTTGATTATTACGTTGTTTCGGCTGTCTTTGAACGTCTGCTCAACCAAGTTGGTTTTGGCCCTTGGGCCGGAATTTGATGGGCATGTGGTTCTGGCGTTTGCCGATTTTGTGACGAAAGGTAATTTTGTGGTGGGGGTTGTGGCGTTTTGTATTATTACCTTGGTGCAGTTTATGGTGGTGACCAAGGGGTCCGAACGGGTTGCCGAAGTTGCGGCTCGGTTTACCCTGGATGCCATGCCTGGAAAACAGATGAGTATCGATGCGGATTTAAATTCCGGGCTTATTGATGCGAACGATGCTAGAGCTCGCCGAAAAAAACTCGAAAGAGAGTCGACTTTTTTTGGTTCCATGGACGGGGCCAATAAATTTGTCAAAGGGGATGCCATTGCCGGAATTATTATTGTTATTGTGAATATTGTCGGGGGGATTGTTATCGGTCGGTTTCAGC
>OBEQ012710690.1_pt1 | contig 11243 bp, 12 predicted proteins | sample 1670901 | NCBI WGS metagenome assembly OBEQ01 (sample SAMEA104232315, study PRJEB22302) | groundwater metagenome | biome: forest; feature: aquifer; material: groundwater | place: USA | collected 2011-08-07 | depth 5.4 m | reverse complement strand
GGGGGCGGGGGGGCGCGGCCGAGGGCAACCCCGCGCGGTCTGTGCGAGGGCCCCCCCGGCGGGGTTCCCCCCGCCCTACCTAACTATTTGAATTTAAGCCGTGAAACGGCGTTGGCACGGCGATTCTATGCGGGTCGCAGTAGGCCGGCATACGTTTTCTTTTGCTTATAAAAGCATCCATTCGTAATAAATCTCACGTGGGTGGATAATGAGCAACAATCCTGATTTACAAACGGCTGGAATCGCGGCGCGCGCGGTACATCTCATGACCGGATTCAACCATCATTATTGGAAATAGCGCATCTTGAACACGACAAAAAACAAACGCTGGAACGGCAAGCTAGAAACCCTGAAGGCCGATTACCTGACCGACGTCCTGGGGCAAATGGCTTCCTATGGCGATCGTGTGCAATTCGCGCTGAACGGGCCGGGACAGCGGCCGCACTATCAGGTCATCAACACTGTCGGTAAAAAAATGGCCTTCGACAGCAATAATCATCTGCTGCATCCCCAGGCTGATGAATTTGCCGGCAGCAATGCCTCAGGCGTGTTCACGCTGGACCAGATTAAAAGCACCATGGCAGGCGGCGCCAAAGCCGGTGTCGCACCACGCGTCAGCCGGGTCGGCAGCGGCAGCACCCGCAACCCCACCGCAGCGGTCAAGGCCAAGGATCTGGTCGATACCGAAAAGTACGAATATTTCAAAAACAATCGTCAAACACTGCCGCCCCGCATCGGCGACCATTCGGCGGAAATCACCGAGCTGATGAAGAAGGGGTTCTCAGCGGAAGAGGCGTTTGGCGAGGTGGTCAAGCGCCATTTCTAATTCCTGCCAGGCTTCCTGAAGTCGTTTTCAATCCACGCCGTGGCGCTGTCCTGGCTCAACTTGAAGTTGGGCGCCACGCGTACTTGCGCAAGCTGTTCGCCATCCTCATCCTGCGCGCTCAGCAGCGCGTAGGGATCGTCTTCATCGGGGACGATGTCCAGCGCGACGCTGACCGTTGCCGATCGCACCGTCACCGTGATGCTCTTGTGCAGCATTGCATGCAGTTGCTGCTCGTGCCGGCGCAGCACTTCGGACGCGGTCTTGACCAGGGTGTGGAAGGCAGCGGTGTCGAGCGGCTTCGGATTCTTCTTGTCGCGGCCCATGGTCCAGGGACCTATCAGCGCGGGTTCGGGTTCGCCATCCTTGATCATCTCCACCGCCCAGCCTTCGTCATCCTCGTTCTTGACAACGCGCGCGGTCCAGCCGTCGTCGCGCCAGAGCCGGGGTTCCTGAGTTTTGGGATCAGCGTCCGGGGCAGCTTCGTTGGACATCTCGGGGGAGGGAATGGGTAGGTCGATCATTTGCGGCTCATTTCAAAGGGAGTGATAGTCGAATTTGTTACTGTCACAGGTAGTCGGTGATGTCGGCGGTGGCTTGCTGCAAGGCGTTCAGGAATTCCACGCCAAAACCGCATGAAAATTCTCAAGATAATAAAAAGGGTTTTCGAGCGTTTTGATCATTCTGAAAAGTCAATGCAAGCGTCGGTACGCTTCATAAATCATCGCATAAGAACAGGCGATCGCGTTCGATTTCCCGAAGTCAACCAACTCATCCGTCTGCGGGTAATGGAAGGCTGGCGATGGCCGGACAATGTTGATATACAGGGGATTGAAGCAACCCGCGTTTTCCAGTTCGCAGACCGCCTCTTCTTCGATCTCTTGCATCACCCGCCAGGTGAGTTGATCGCCGTCGCTGCGGTGGCGCGCCACAATAGGCTGGATCGCCAGCCTCAGCCGTTCGACAACGGCATCGAATTCCGTCATATCCATGAATGTCATGTCAGCCTCCTGGGCAATACTGTATGAACGTACAGTATATACTGCCCTGCGCAAGCTTCAAATGGAATTTCAGGTTACTGATGTCTGGATCCGATTATCATCGGCGAAATATTGCGCTGGGTCCCAAGCTGGTCCAGTACGACCACTACTGTTACATGATGCAATCGAATGGCGCCACCATCCTGGTCTTTTACCTGATGCGCATGTATCGGGTGATTTTCGAGTTCGCCCTGAAACGCGATAGCCGCGATCGGCCATGGGTCAATATTCAATCGGCGCCGACACATTGATTTTTTATTTTGCGGATGCGATACTTTCCACCGCGCATTAATCAGTAGACACGACATTTTTGCTGTGCAGCCGATCATTTGCAAAACAATTCGTTGCGATCTTTCAGAAAATCGATCAATTCCAGCAACCTTGACCCAGCATGTTTCCACCGAAGCGACTCATAGAAAGCCAGAAGAAAAAATGACACCATAGAAGCTGACGGCGGTAAAATTTTTGATGTTTTCCGCGTTGGCGACAGCAGGCGGCACGTCTTGCTCACAGTCTGTTCCGCACCCATGGTTAGATGCGCCACACAAGCTTGAGGCTGCAGCGTATATCACCAATCTCAGCTCCGGGGATAGGGTAGCAAGTCCGTTTGTGGTCAAGTTCGGTATGCGTCATTGGGGCATTGCGCCAACCGCCCATAAACAGGATATTCCAAGAACCGGACATTATCATTTGCTGATCGATGCGCCGTTACCCAGTCCAATCGACTCCCCCATACCATTTAGCAAAAACTATGTGCATTATGGTAAAGGTCAAATGGAGGCGATTGTCGATCTGCCGCCGGGGCCGCATTCTTTAAGGTTATTGCTGGCTAATCACGATCACATTCCCTTTTTTGTGTACAGTAATTTGGTCAAGATAATCGTGACAGGAAAGGACCCTGCCGCCTTGCCGGCAACCTACGGAAAAGTGCCGCACCTTGAGTTCCTTAACGTGAAGGATGGCGATACCCTGATAAAGCCATTTTTACTTCGATTTCATGCTTCCGGTCTTAATATTGCGCACGCAGATACCAAATTAGTGGGCACTGGATATTTTCAGCTTAAGTTGTTTAATACCGGGAGTTCGCGTAATGACGATGTAACGATTCCTTTTCCAAATGGTGTAACCGAAGCACAGTTGGATCCTCCCAAAGGGACGTATGAAATTCAATTGCAATACGTTGAAAACGGGAATAATAAATTATCGAATGTCGTCAGCAAGCCGCTGACAATTACAGTTAAAAATAAATAGGCGATCAGTTCACGTTGATAAACCCTATCATCTGAACAAGCAACCGCCAAAAAGAAGTTCGCTATCAAAGTTAAGGGGGATGAATAGGTCCGCCGAGTCTCCTCCGCACGGGCAAATTTCCCCACCGTTTTTTCACTCGGTATGGCGCCGCGCAAGCCGCGCCATATCGCCTTACTTGGAAATCTTGCCATCCTTGATCGTCAGCGTATCGCTGCCGCTGCCGGTGGCCGACGAACCGCTCTTCTTGACCGTCACCGTGCATGGCCCGCTGCCGATATCACGGACAGAACTGCCGCCGACGCTGGTGTCCGCAGTGGACGAACACTTGATCATGACCTCGTGAGTCGCGCTGTCTCCATTTTTCAGTTTGACGGCAAAGGCGGAAGTGCTGACCAGCAGAGCGCCGGCGAGGGCGGCCAAGACGAGACGTTTCATGTTTTTCTCCTTGAGTGATGGTGGTTGCGAGCACAAGAAACAGGCGCGCTTCACCATGCTAGTTCTTGCCGTGGAGAACTGCAAGGGTTTGGAGGTTACCGGGTTTGGGGGTCGGAAAAGTCTCGCTCCGCAGTAAGCAGCCATGAATAAAAATGCTATCATGTTGCAACTGAGTTGCAGTTTCCCTCATTTGCAGCGAGGTAAATACAGGCATCACTCCTGATCGGGGGCGATGTTTTTTAGTGTATGCCCGTCCTATTTATGAAAGAAATCAATCCCATGAAATATCTCCTGCCTATCCTGCTTGCCGCCTTCGCCTTGTCCGCCCAAGCCAAGGAAGACCCGGCCCAGACGAAAAAAGAAATCGAGCAGCATCGGGCTATCGCCGCCGCGCATGAAGCCGCCGCCAAATGCAAGGAATCCGGCAAGGATGAAGACATCTGCCACGCCGAACTGGCGAAAGCCTGCAAGGGAATCGCGATCGGCAAGATTTGCGGCATGAAGCATAGCCACTGATTTTTATCACGGACGCCGCCTCTCGACTTCGGCGTTGAACATAGCCCCGCTGTCGGGACGCAAGCTGATGGTGGGTGTGCGCATGCGGTTCTGATGCAAAAGATTTTACTGCTGGTCTACCGATTGGTCAGGGTCACCCCCACAATCGCGATCAGTCCGCCAACGATCATAGAAACCAGAATGGTTTCGGACAACAAGGTCGCGGCCAGCACGATGCCGAACACCGGCACCAGGTTATTGAAGACGGCGGTGCGCGACGGCCCGATCGCCTTGACGCCTTCGTAATACCAGACGAAGCCGATGACGGTGCCGAATGCGCCGAGATAAAAAATCGAGGCCCATACCCGCCAGCCAAAGCTTGACCAGGCGATCGACGAAAATTCAAACGCCGCGCCGCAGCCGAGCAGGGCCAGTCCCCACAGCGCGGCGTACGTAGTGGCCGCGATCGGCGTCAAACCCTTCAGTGCGAAGCGGCCGATGATGGTGTAGGCGGCCCAGCTCGAAATCGCACAGAACATCAGGAGTTCGCCGATGCCGATTGATTGCCGGATGTCGTGCAAGGCGCTGATCGGATCGCCGCGCGTGATGACGATCGCCGCGCCGGAAAATGCGATCGCAATGCCGAGCCATTTGATCCGCCCCAACCGTTCGCGAAACAGCAGCGCGGAAGCGAGCGCGGTAACGATCGGGTTGAGCGCGACAAACAAGGCGGTGCGGCCGGCCGGCATGTGCGACAGCGCGGCGAAAAAGCACAGGTTGAAAAAAAAGACGCCGGCCAGGCCGAGCGCCACCGTCGCCAGCAGTTGCGAACGATTCAGGCGCGGCAAACCGCCTTCGACTTTCCACGCCAGGACCAGCAGCAGGCTCACCGCAACCGCAAAGCGTCCGGCAGCCGCCGTCATCAGCGGCATGGCCTGGGCCAGGATGCGGCCGGCGATGAAGGTGCCGCCCCAGAACAGCGCGACGAAAACCAGTTTGACGTACACCAGCGAGGACGCTGTGGAGGAGGCCGCCTTGATGGGTGAAGCTGCGATGGATGTGGAGGGTGTCATGTGCTTGTCTCTGGGGGTCAAATGAACTTGCCGGTTGGTTCGGCCTGGCATATATTAAAGCTAATGCCGGCTCATAGAAAAATGAGCAAAGGCTCATATACAGCAAGGACTGCCCATGACCTTCACCCAGCTCGAAATTTTCGCCCTGGTCGCCGAATTGCGCGGCTTTACCGCCGCCGCAATGCAGTTGTCGATCAGCCAGTCGGCGGTGTCGCATGCGCTCAAATCGCTGGAACGCGAACTGGGCGTCGACCTGATCAAGCGCCACCAAGCGGCGATCGAAGTGACTGAAATCGGCCAACAATTACTGGGGCGGACACGTGAAATTCTCGGTCTGTCGGAAGCCATGCGCCAGGAAGTGGCCGATGCGCGCGGCCTGAAGCGCGGCTCCTTGCGCATCGGCTCCTTCGGCCCGACCTCGTCGCTGAAGCTGCTGCCGGCGATTCTGGACGAATACCGGCGGCGCTATCCGTTGATCGAAATCCACGTCGACGAAGACGCCGATGATGAAGTCGTCCAGTGGATTCTGGACCGGCGCGTCGATGTCGGCTTTGTGGTGTTGCCGGAAGAGCGCTTCGACACCGTGACGCTGGTCGAGGATCAACTGGTGGCGCTGGTCCCGGGGACGCATGCGCTGGCCGGCAAACGCGCGGTGGCACTGGCGGATTTGTGCGACGGTCCTTTCATCATGTCGGAAGGAGGCTGCGCGGCATTGATCGAGCCTTTGTTTACCTCGGCCAGATTGACGCCGCAAGTGCGCTACCGGATCTCGCAGATGATCACGATTTTCGGCATGGTCGAGCGCGGCGACGGGGTGGCGATCGTCGCTGAACTGGCGCTGCCGGACAACATGGCGGCCATGCATCCCGGCCTGCTGAAAATCCCGCTCAAGCCGCGGGTGAAGCGCCGGGTCGGGCTGGCAGTGCGGGATATCAGGCAGCTTACGCCGGCGGCGAAGGCCTTCCTGGAAGTGGCGAAGGGTTTGGCGCCCGGGCTATTGTTTGCTTGATGAATCTGGGGAAAACCGTTAACCACGGCGCATTCCGTAAATTTACTTCGCCTCCTCATCCTCCGGCTTCTCTTCGTCGATCGACAAACTGAACCCGCTCGTCGCACCACCACCCGGCTCCCCACGCGCGCCCCGCAACTTGATTTGCAGCCTTAGTTCATTTGCCGAATCAGCATTGCGGATCGCTTCTTCATAGCTGATGTGGCGCGCGTTGTACAAGTCAAACAAGGCCTGGTCAAAAGTGCACATGCCCAGCTCGCGCGATTTGCCCATGATTTCCTTGATCGACTGGAACTGGCCTTTGAAAATCATTTCGGCGATGGTCGGCGTGTTGAGCAAAATCTCGATCGCGGCCTTGCGGCCGTTGCCGTCTTCGGTGCGCACCAGGCGCTGCGAAATGATCGAGCGCAGGTTGGAGGAGAGGTCCATCAACAGTTGATTGCGCCGCTCTTCCGGGAAGAAGTTGATGATGCGGTCGATGGTTTGATTGGAGTTGTTGGCGTGCAGGGTGCCGAGGCAGAGGTGGCCGGTTTCGGCGAAGGCGATCGCGTGTTCCATCGTTTCCTTGTCGCGGATTTCGCCGATCAGGATCACGTCGGGCGCCTGGCGCAGCGTGTTTTTCAGGGCGTGATGCCAGGAGTGAGTATCGACGCCGACTTCGCGATGCGTGATCAGGCAGCTTTTGTTTTTATGCACATATTCAACCGGATCTTCAACCGTGATGATGTGCCCGGCCGAGTTGCTGTTGCGGTAATCGATCAGCGCCGCCAGCGTGGTCGATTTTCCCGAACCGGTGCCGCCCACCACCAGCACCAGGCCGCGCTTGGTCATGATGACTTCCTTGAGGCTCTCGGGCAGGGCGAGTTTTTCAAAGTTCGGGATCTCGGAAGCGATGGTGCGGATCACCATGCCGGTGTGCTGCTGCTGGACGAAAATATTGACGCGGAAGCGACAGACTTCGGGCAGCGAGATCGCGAAATTGCATTCCATCTCGGCTTCAAATTCAAGCCGCTGTTTTTCATTCATCATGCTCTGCGCCAGCATCTTGGTGACGTCGCCGGTCAGTCTTTGCTGGCTCAGCGGTTTCATGCCGCCGTGGGATTTTATGCTGGGCGGGAAATCCGCAGAAATGAACAAATCCGATCCTCCAACCTTGTGCATCGCTTTCAAAAGTTGATGCATGTAGCCGCGCGCTTCTTCAATCCCGAAAGTGGTCGCCATAATATTTTTAAGTTAATAAAAGGTGGAGTGCCGAGGTTTTTTCTAGCCTTTCTGATCTGAAATTATTATGTTTCTTTTGCGCTGCAGCAGGCAAGCATTTTGTGAACGCTATTTCACAACCTGCAGTTTGGGGGCCTGCGGCTGGGTCAGCGGCAGCACGATGCGAAACAGCGTGCCGCGCCCCTGCTCGCTTTCCACTTCAATCCGGCCGTTGTGCCGTTTGACGATGCCGTAGGACAGGGACAGGCCAAGTCCGGTGCCGTGACCGATCGGCTTGGTGGGGAAGAAGGGGTCGAAAATACGCTGCACATGCGCAGGGTCGATGCCGTGGCCGGTGTCGGCGATCTCGATCCAGACCTGCGTGTCGTCGAGACCGGTGCGGATGGTGATGACGCCTTGTTCGACAATCGCGTGGCCAGCGTTGACCAGGATGTTGAGGAACACCTGGTTGAGTTCCGAGGACAGGCATTCGATCTCGGGCAGGGGGCCGTATTCCTTGATCACATCGGCCTTGTACTTGAGCTCGTTCCAGACCACGTTGAGGGTGCTGTCGAGGCCGCGATGCAGGTCGGCGTATTGCCAATCGCTATGGCCGAGGTGCGAAAATTCCCTGAGGTCGAGCACGATCTTCTTGACACGGTCGAGTCCTTCCCTGGATTCGGAAAGCAGTTCCGGGATGTCGCCCTTCAGGTAGTCGATCTCCACCTCGCGCTTGACCGCATCGATCGCCGCGCGCGCTTCTGCGTGCTCGTCCAGCAGGGTTTCGTGCTGCTCGTAAGCCGCGAGCAAACGCAGGAGGTCGTTGAGGTAACCGTTGAGCGTGCCGAGGTTGGCGTTGACGAAGCCGATCGGGTTGTTGATCTCGTGCGCGACGCCGGCGGCGAGTTGGCCGATGGAGGCGAGTTTTTCCGACTGCAGCAACTGCTGATGGGTATCTTCCAGCTCGGCGTTGGTGCTCTTTAGTTCTGCGTTGGCGTCGGACAGTTCGGCCGTGCGCGCCTCCACCAGTTTCTCCAGCCCATGCCGATAGCGTTCGACCGCGGCGGTTTTTTCCTGGATCGCGAGCATCATGTTGTTGAAGGCGTGCGCCATGGTGGCGATGTCCTTTGGCCCGGCTCGCTCATCGGCGCGTACTCCCGACTCGCCGCGCTCGGCCTTGGCCATGGCGTCGGACAGCGCGATCAGGGGCCGCGTCAGGCGGACGGTGAGCAAGCGGATCGCGAGCAAAAAAAACAGCGCGAAAAAGAAAGCGATGGCGAGATTGGCGATGAAGACGTCGCGCATCATGCGCGCCAGCGTGTCCTTGCTCTGGATCACGCGCACATAGCCCAGCAATTGTTCGCGCCGCTCTTCCATTTCAAAAGGCGACTGGTCGCCGCCGGCCAGCACCGGCGCGATGAAGGACCAGAAATCGTCCCCTTCGCGTTCGACGAAGGCATGGCCCTGGCGCAGTTCGGCCAGTTTCAGGTCGCCCAGATCGGCTTGCGCGGGCGCGGCGTTTTTCCCTTTGGCGAGCAGCGCGCGGCCATTGGCGTCGCGGATTTCAACTTCGGTAATGTCGGGGAAGGCCAGTGTGACGTTGACCGCTTCCGCCGCGTTCTCGGCTGACGCATAGAGCAGCGCCAGCTTGCTTTGGGTCGCCAGATTCTGGGCGATGCGCTGGCCTTGTTCGACCAGGTTGTCGTGAATGCGGCGGCTGCCTTGCCAGGAACTGGCCAGTGACGAACACAGCGCGAGAAAAAAAATCCCCACGGCGACCGAGACGCTCAGTTGGCGTCGGAAGGTCGTGCGGTGGGAAAAATTCGCCAGCGGCTTGAGCATTGAAGATTTACCGGGTCCGTATTCATCCAATTGAAGCGTCTGCTTTTGGTCTTGATACCCGCGCCGCTGTCTTGGCTCCATTCTTTATCATGCCGGGAATTTGTACAAGAGAAACGAGTCATGCCGCATGGGCAATGTTGGCCGACGACGCACTATTTTGCAGTGCGGGACCCCGCGCCAGCGTATTTGCCGGATGGGACCGGAATACTACCTGCGGTAAAGCTGAAATAGCAGCCGACCGGCAACCGCAAACCAAATTCCCGTCCCGCAAGTCGTCCAAGCGCTAAACTGTCGCCTTTGCGGTGCGGCATTGCGGGCCACACCACCACCCTGCCGGTAAAGCCCCAGCCATGACCACCTTCAACATCGAAAACATCAACGTCACCTCGTTCGACGCCATGCCCTCGCCCGAGGATTTGCACGCCCGCCTGCCGCTGTCGGACGCAGCCGGCAACGCCGTCACGCAAGGCCGCGAAGCGCTCCGGAATATCCTCGACCGCAAGGACCCGCGCCTGTTCGTGGTGGTCGGTCCCTGCTCAATCCATGACCCAGTCGCCGGCCTCGATTACGCGCGCCGGCTGAAGGCCTTGCAGGAAGAAGTCGGCGACACGCTGCTGCTGGTGATGCGCGTGTATTTTGAAAAACCGCGCACCACTACCGGCTGGAAGGGTTACATCAACGACCCCGACATGGATGATTCCTTCCATGTTGACCAGGGCATGGAAAAGGCGCGCAAATTCTTGCTTGACGTGTGCGAACTCGGCCTGCCGGCCGGCACCGAAGCACTTGACCCGATCTCGCCGCAATTCCTGGGCGACCTGATCGCCTGGACCGCGATCGGCGCGCGCACCACCGAATCGCAAACCCACCGCGAAATGTCGTCCGGCCTGTCGACCCCGGTCGGCTTCAAGAACGGCACCGACGGCGACATCGGCATCGCGATCAACGCCATCCTGTCGGCCTCGCATCCGCATTCCTTCCTCGGCATCAACGGCCAGGGCCGCGTCGCCATCGTGCGCACCAGCGGCAACCCGCACGGCCACGTCGTGCTGCGCGGCGGCGACGGCCGGCCCAACTACGACACGGTCTCGGTCGCCATGGCCGAACAGGCGCTGGCCAAAGCCAAATTGCCGGCCAATATCGTGGTCGATTGCTCGCATGCGAACAGTTACAAAAACCCCGAACTGCAACCGCTGGTGATGGCCGACGTGGTGAACCAGGTCCGGCTCGGCAGCAAGTCCTTAGTCGGCGTGATGATCGAATCGAATATCGTCGGCGGCAAGCAGGCGATTCCGGAAGATCTGTCGCAGCTCAAGTACGGCTGTTCGGTGACGGATGGCTGCGTCGATTGGGGCACCACGGAAAAGATGATTCGCGATGCGTCGGGAATGCTGCGGGATGTACTGTCCAAGCGTCTATAAGCACGCCCAGACCGGCGTTCGCCGCCTTGATCGGCATTCCCTCGTCGCAAAAAACCGCTCACCGTAGCAGTCCGAGGTATTCAGGAGCCGCGCGCTCACCTATTCCATCTTGCAAAACTAAATAACCGGAGTTTTCAAAACACCATTGTATTGCCGCAAGGAAAGTTCATAATTTGTTTCCGTAACAAAACTTTCCGAAAGGTAATTCATGAGACGGTTTTTTTCACTTGGCCTCGCAGGCCTATTCTGCGCATCCCTCGGCGTTGGCGCACACGCGCAATGCACGACCAATCCGGTATTGCAGCCAGATTCACAATTCCCCGCATTGAAAGGGCGGCTTGCCTATCATTCGTATTCGACCTATGGTGATGGCTCGTCGAATATTTTCCTCTATGATTTTCAGGCCAGTACGCTGACCAAGGTCAACCAGGCGGCCTGGAATATTCGCGATCCGATGAATCCGCATTTTTCCCCCGACGGGAAAAGAATCGTATTCATGGGAATCCAGGGAAATCGCTGGCATCTGTTCATCTGGACTGTCGGCTCCACGGCGGCGCCGGTCAACCTGACGGCATCCATGGCGGGCAACAGAAGCGAAGACCCGAAATTTTCCTTTGACGGCACGCGTCTGGTGTTCAAGCAAGACGGCAATAT
>OBEQ012586496.1_pt1 | contig 11244 bp, 9 predicted proteins | sample 1670901 | NCBI WGS metagenome assembly OBEQ01 (sample SAMEA104232315, study PRJEB22302) | groundwater metagenome | biome: forest; feature: aquifer; material: groundwater | place: USA | collected 2011-08-07 | depth 5.4 m | reverse complement strand
CTTCTTTCTTTTTCTTATTTAAAAAACTGATAACCCAGTCAACGGCCTTATCCATGCCTTTCTTTAAAACCACTGGATTGGCACCGGAATTAACGGCGCTAAAGCCCTCCGCCACAATCGCTTGAGCTAGAACTGTCGCCGTAGTTGTACCATCGCCAGCCAAATCGTTTGTTTTTGAGGCAACCTCTTTAATAAGCTCCGCGCCAATGTTCTCAAACTTGTCTTTGAGTTCTATTTCTTTTGCCACCGTCACGCCATCCTTGGTAATTGTCGGCGAACCAAACCCTTTGTCCAAAACAACATTTCTGCCCTTGGGACCGAGGGTTACTTTAACCGCATTAGCGATTTTATCGACTCCTCTTTTGAGAGCCTCGCGGGCTTCTGATTTATATAAAATTTGTTTTGCCATGGTTTTAAAATTTAAAATTTAAAATTTGGCAATTTTGAAGTTTACTCCAAAATTGCCAATATGTCTTCTTCTTTTATTACTAAGTACTCTTTGCCGTCGACCTTAACTTCATTTGGACTATATTTTGTAAATAAAACCGTATCGCCTTTTTTGACCTGAATGGGAATTCTCTTGCCTTCGCCAGTTGGCGAATTTATCCATTTGCCAGGCCCTACAGCAATAACTTTGCCTTTTTCAGATCTTTCCTTATCAACCGTTTCCGGCAAAATTATGCTCCCCTTTTTCTTCTCTTCGACCACTGACTCAACGACCACGTGGTCGGATAATGGTTTTAATTTCATGCGATATATGATAATCCTTGCGTATAAAAAGTCAACCCCGCATATTTAAAACCCGCCTTTTGGCGGGTTGATTATTCAAGCACCACTTCAAATCTGAGATTTTCTCTTGTCTGAGGCGCTACCACATAACCACTAGGAACTAGGGGCAAATCAATGTAAACAGGAATAGAATTTTCGTTCTTTATTGTAAATAGTCTTTTTTTCAGTCCGCCGTTGACGACGTTCCATCCATTATTGCTTGGTGAAAAATTTAAATCCTTGCCACTACCTTGATCAGCGCTTAAGTCACTGAACAAGTTGCTTTTTGACTTCATGTACAATTTGGCAAAAATCTTTTGGTTGGTTGCTTTTAGGCGACTAGAAATAAAACTAAGAAAATCTTGAGCATTAAGAAAATATTCCGGATTGAATATCTGTTTTTCGCTATCCAACCCAACAAAGCTATCGAACAGATCAGCGCTATATATGTTCAAAGATCCGCCAATAATCTTTTCGGATTCCTTATCCACATCTCTGATGTTTTTGGTATAGATGGGTTTTTCGACGTTATCCCACTTTATTTCCACTGGTATTCTTTTGGTAATAACGATGGAATTGTCCTCGCTCACCAGGGCTATGTCTAGTGTTGGATTTTTGCCCCACACAATTTTGCTTGGAAAATTATAGTAGGCTACTTTCAAAGTCCCAGCTTGACCAGAAATAAAATTGGCCACGACATTGACCGAAGTAATTTTAAAATTATAGCTAGACTCAAATAGGTCCCGATAAATTCCGCTAATCAGTTTGTCTGTTGCTAACTCATATGAGGACTGCTTGATAGTGTTGGGGCCAAATTGGAATTGTCGTGGAGAAAATAGTTCTTCCCACTCAATTGAAGCATAACCAGCTAGCTCAAAATTTGCTTTTATTTCGGTAACCCTGGATTCCTCGGGAATGGGAGCGCCATTATTCCGTCCGATGTAAGAAAAAGCGGCGCTAACCAATTGTGGCGTAAGAGATGCGTCAGCAATTTTAATCTTAAAACTGTTTAATTTCTGGCCGTTGTTTTTAAGTTCAAGGTTAAAAACATGAAGACCACTGGCAACAGAAGAGGCCTTATTGCCGTAAATTCCGTACGAAGAATCAAAATAAATTGTACCCAGAACCTCGGAAGATTTTCCGCTTAATTTATAAGACAGCCCTTCCGAAAAAACCGTGCCTATAATTTCACATGTTTTGAACGCATATTGAACCTTGCTAGCTGATAAAAACGGATGACCAAAAGCAAAGACTTTTCCTTTACTATCGATGTAAGTAATTGTCCCAAGCGCTCCTAAATCCGTCTTGTTACCGTTGCCATCTTCCCATCCAATTAAATTTACCAATATTGGCATGCCGGCCTTAAGATCGCTGGCTTTGGTTTTTAACATATCGCCAGATGGTGCCTGAGCAACAAGTTGACCACCCAAATTCACATTTCCAACTGATAAAGATTCTTCTGGTTTATAGTGTCCTAGTGGTATCGGCTCAAAATCCATGCCTTGATAGACAAATCTAAAAGCTACCGGAAGACTGTCACTAGATCCTTGATCGGCCTCTTGAATCATTTTTTCAATTGGAGATATTCCGCCCCACTTCCAGTTATTAAAAGCTTGCTGATTGCTTTGATAGGCTACCGCTCCTATAAGCTTGCCGTTGACGTAGGTTGGGCTGCCGCTCATTCCAGCAACTATTTTGTGGCTTGTCACAAAGACAATGTTTTTTCTCCCTCCCAGATCCTGGATCCCTCTTATAATTATCTGATACGATTTTATCTCCCTACCCCTCTCAACTGAATCAAAATGTCCTTCAATTTGTCCATGTTTAGATGATTCCAAAAGATGGTTCAATTCTTCAATAGACATTAATGGTTGAGCGTTGACATTAGACACTAAAACAAACAAAAACAAAGAAGCGACAAAAATACTTAGTCTCTTAAACATAATTCACCAACTAGTTGTAAAGATGCTAAATAAACCCTAGCACACCAGCAATTTAAGACAACAACCCAGAGTCTTTTTCTTCAAACGGAGCAATGATGCCAAGTTTTTTAATGGCGTGGTTGTATTTGTTTATTAAAAATTTCTCAAAAGAGTTGGGGTGAAATTCCAACTCATGATCATTGAAGACAACTCTCCCGCCGCCATCATAAGTGATCGGGTTTTTCTTTATCCTGTTTTGCTGATAAACTTTGGCTCTGTATTCAACCCATTCACCCAGCTTTGTGTCCAAAATCTTTTCAATAATTTTAGCTATAAACAGTAGAAAAGAATTTCTTTTGATGCTCCGCCTCAAAAAGTCATAAGAAGGTTGGAAGTTAAAAAGATACTTATTTATCCACCTATTCTCAGAAAAGAATTTATCAAAAACATCCTTTGATACAAAAACTGGCTTCAGGTGGGCATATGACTGAGCGTTATAAAGACTGTCATGTTTAACTTGAAGACTGTCTTCGGTTAGATAATGATTAAAACATAATTTATCCGGAGCTATCAGCTCATAGGGCTTACGACGCGTACCCATAAATGATGTCAGGCCCAACAATAACAATCTCGCCGTGTAGAGCCGTTGGGATTTAATGATCATCAAGACATCAAAATCGCTCTCGGGTTCAGTGTTGTTCATCGCCATAGACCCACTAGCGAATATGCCTCTGACATATGGTGCGGCTTGAAGCCACCAAACCACCCGAAGAAATTTTTTCCATTTTTGATCGGCTAATTTCATTTTTTCAATTCTTAAACCATACAGGTCTTGCCTGTTAGGTAAAAAATAAAATCCGTTTTTTTGGTTTACGAGGTTCAACCTCGTAAGACCTTCGAGCTCCTCTTGAATATCGCTTAGTTGCAGATCTTTAGTGGGTTGGTTAGCTAGCGATAGACGCGACGGATTGACCAAATACTTATAGACCTCAATCAAGGTCAGTGGAAAGTTAAGTATATCGTAATAGACCAAAGTGGCTAAAATTGGATTTCGTAGTTCGGTCATAGTAGAGTTGGATAATGGATTCATTATATGTTTTGTTACAAAAAAGTGAATACATGAGACCATCTCATTAAAAAACAAAAGACTATCAAAAGATAGTCTTACATCAAAACTTGGTGATAATCACACCAATCAAGAAAACAATCAAAGCCGCTATTAAAAAATATTGCCATAGTTCTTTATTTTCTTCGCTTACAACCGGTTCTAAGGTTGTGCTCCTGTATCGACTGGTTGCCATTTTAATAAAGTGGATAGCACTTTCTCTCTCGTTTTCTATCAAGAACGGTCCTTCACTGCCGCTGGTATTTTTAATATATTGCAAACTCTTAACATCCAGCCTTGAAACCTGACCACTTAAATCATTTTCCAGTTGGGGATCGTATTGCTCTATCTTTTTATAATCCCGAAGAATATCTGTCATAAAAGCCCCGCTTCTCGTGCCTATACCAATTGGATAAACCTTGATATTTATTCTGTTTAGCTCTTCAATTGCTTTGGAAAGTCTGGCCAGATTATTCGCATCGTCTTCAGGGCTCGCACCGGAAGAATTAAAAATATCAGCGCCATCGGTAAAAATAAACATCAATCTATTCTGTTTCGGTTTAGGCTGCCAGCCCCCAACCTCTTTGCCAAACTCAGCAATCATGTCTTGTCTATTTATAAACATATAAACTCGCTCAAACGCGCTAGCCATATCCGAACTCCAGTATATGCTTTCTCCAATTAGAGTATTGGGTCGACCGATAAGGTTAACTTCGTTTGCAAAAAGATTTAAGTCTTTCGTCATCGGCACCCGTCTTGTAACTCTGTTGCCAAATACATACAAAGCCACCCTATCCCCTTCTGTTATAACTTGAGAAGCCAAGAGATCTGTTACTTCTCTGACAGCGATATCAATCCTTGCCCAGCCTGTATCCTTGAGAAACATGGACGAGGAATAATCAATTAGAAATACAATTTCTATGTTTCCTCTCCTAACCGTCACGCCACCAGCAGGAATAAACGGCCTAGCCAATGCTAGTACGGCTAAAGCAAAAACGATAACCAACGAAGCCCAAAACTTGAAAGCACCCAGCACAGGATACCTTGAGCCGTATGTTCGTTTGGAACGAAGTATTGTGTGAACCAGCCAGGAAAAAATAACTATAAAAAACAGAATCGGAACCAATCTTAGGAGACTAAGTTTATCCGGCTCGGCCATAACAATGTTCCTAAGAGAATCCAATATTTGCTGGTACATGCTCTAGCCGCCTTTTTTCGGATCGTTTGATCCGGCGCCAAAGCCAGGTTTCTGGTCTAAGGGACTTTTTTGGCCAGGTTTTTGGCCAGATCCAGATGGGATTGCGGGAATGCCCAGAATAAATTTAGGTCCAGACTTTGGGTTTTGGAGAGCATTCTTAATACTTTCTGGATTACTTACCAAATCATAGTCAAATGAACAGTTGAAGTTACTAACAATGCCCAGCCCATCTTTAACACACTTTTCAAAATCAGGCATTGTTCTTTCCATCGCTCGACTAAGTATTTCTTTTTTTACTTTTTCAGTTTTAGCCTTCTGGGAAGCCGACTGAAACAGTCTGTATTTATATAAGCCAGCCAAATAAGCAGCTCGATAGTCATTTTCATGACCACTCAAAAGTTTTTCCACTCGATCATAGTCTTCAGCCAAATAGGCAATGTCTGCTTCATAAAGAAACACGTCGGCAAACCAAAAGTTATCAGCAAAGTATCTCAGTTTCATATCCGCCAGATAGTTGTAATCAGCCTTGAGTTGTTTAAGAGCTTTTTCTGCACCATCCTTGTCGCCGTTTTTAATACAAGAACTGAACATGTCAAGATGATCGTTAAGATTGGCCATATTAGATAATGGAACAGATATCAAAAGCGATAGAGTCACTAACATAAAACCAACAATCACCGCCACCCTGCTTCGTAATCTTTTAAGCATTTGCCCCTTGAAGTTTTAAAAGAACCCACAAACTTCCGCTAAATTTAACAACAAAATAAAAAAACCACAATAGGCCTCCAAATTAATATATTGGGTTAGGTCTAATTGCGGTTATGGGTCTTTGAATAATTGAGATAATAGTCCCAGCGGAATTATCATCGACAATGATAGGATGGAAACAAAAACAAAATTCTGGAACAGTGGTATTTTGAAAGATATGTTTCTAATTTCTATTTTAGTTTTTTCAAGATTGTCTATCTCAACATAAGCCTTAGTGAATCCAGCTTCGTCGACAACTGGAAAATATTTCCCTCCATTCGCTTCTATGGCTTCTAATAAGAGCTTCTGGCTGGCCGTAATATCTTTAGTGTCCTGTTCATTTATCCATATCAAGTATGGAACTATGTTTTTTTTCTTAAATTCTACTAGATACTTCAGCGTTTTGGCAAAATCAGCAATATCGGCGTCAGTAAGTATGACTACTGACCTACCGGCGTTTGGCTTAAAATAGGGAGAGTTTCTTTGCCTATTTTCGTCATCATCAAACTGCTTTAGTACCGCCTCAAGAACGTGAGACAATTCCGTGCCTCCACCTTCGCCGTTAATGCATGGTGCTCTGAAATCTAAAGTACATCCACCATGATATAAGCCCTCTGTGTCGTACCATTGCGGAGCACCCAGCCACCATGGCGCATCATAAGCTTGAAGATAATAGACCTCATCATCAACAATAAAGTTCTGAATCAGATGCGGTAAATCTCCAAAGACCCACAAAGAGGCTCTGTCTCCTTTTCCAGCTCTTCTCTTCAAAAAATCAAGGTGGGCATTCATCGCCACTTCAGCCTTAGACAACCCACCCTTCTTGAACACCTGTGTCATTGAGTTGGACATGTCTTTGATGTCAACCCTGATCCGGGTTTCAATATAGACTTTTTCCTCTTTTGTACGGGCAATAAACGGATCGGAAATCGCGACGATAATAAAAGCAATTGGAATAACCAGAAGAATTTTTGGCAAAGACATGACTAACCCGGCAAAAAAACCTCTTGGATGCTCAGCATAAACTAAATGGCCAGAATCAGCTCTGTAATACTTACCCCGGCCAAATCGTACAAACAAAAGTTTTATCAGAATAAATGCTGTTACCGCTACGGCAACCTGGATGGCTAAGTTTGTGCTTGAATAACTTATTCTTCCAAACTCCACTCCAATAACATTCTGCAATCCATTTCTTAACAGATAAAACACGTCGTCCAGCTTCAGCCATCCGATCAAATCTACCACAGCACTATCTCCTTATTTTAAACGACAGCATCTGAATCCTCATGCAAACATCCTTGAAATAGTCAAGGAATCTTGAATGCCACCGGAATCGGTTCAGGTTCTTTTTCAAAATCATCGCATCTTCAAGCGGATCAATCTGCCAATACCTCTTACCGCAAACCCCGCTTTCTAAATCAAACTGATACCGCATTGCTTTCTTAGAAAAAACAAGTAGGGCTGGTCCGTTTGGGGCATAAATCATTGTCTCGTTAATAAGCTTATGCATATCATTCGGAGTCATACCAACATGTGACTTTGATACCCAGGCCCTCAAAAAGTCCATAATTGAATTCACCAGTTCTGGCCTTATTTTTGATCCATCAAAATTTTTCCTATCATTCGCTAAGGTTAACAACTTGTTAATGCTGTCCTTTAATGCTCGAGAGGCTTCTCTCTTGGAAACTGGTTTATAGGCCACAAACCCGTCGGTAAGATTTTCGTTGGTCAACACTCCCACCGAAGACAGTTTTAACTCCACAACTGGAGAACGAAGATAAACTACCAACATTACAAGCCACAATACTGGAACAGCAGTCACACAGAACCAAAAAGCCATTCGATAAGCAAGGGCAGTTCGGGAAAAACTCCCAAAATCAAAGCCATCACGAACGTCAAGACGCGGATCTTCGGTCACAGTAGTGACATAGCTGACATAGACTTCGCCTGATTGAATGTTTCCGGATTTAGCTTGGCCGGTGTTTTGGCCAATACTCTTCTCCGTCCAAGAAACGGTTAGAGAAGGAATTTTGTACGTTTTCTTTTCAGGATTTACTATCCTAAGGGTATATTTCAAATACCAGATATGCTCCAAGAAATTCTTCCTAACACTTCCGCCGCCAAGTCCAACACACGGACCGCTTCGCTCACCCTTATCAATACAAAAGTCTACAACTTCAAAATCTCCTAGTGCTTTTAGGCCAAGGTTTTTCTCGTTTATAGTTATCTCCACCCCCTCATTAGAAAGATCAAGATATTCAATCTTATAAAGTTCAACGAACAATTCTCCTGTTTTAACTGTAGTGGGTGTAGGTTCTAAAGCCTCCACAATAACTAGCGAGGGTTCTTGACCATGGACAGGCGTTGCTATCAACAAAACAAGAAAAAACCCCAAGAGTTTATATCTCATAGTCCCTTCTTTGTTTTCAAGGTTCTTTGCGGTAAAGAGTAAATAAAAAAGGAGTTTTCGTCAACTCCTTTATCTGCGCGAATATCTACGCCTAGCAGTAAAAAATCTTCTTAACCTCTTGAAGTGTTTACCATACTCTAACACTACCGACTGAACACCCATTTTTCTTAATTCTCTTCTAAGCTCTCTTCTTCTTTGTCGTGCTTTTTTTTCAAACTCTATCATTTTTATCCGGCTAATAATCCGCCGCCTACCCCCTTCAATGTTTTTGGTAGTCAAATAACCAAAACCTTTTCCAGTATAATACTCCTGGGGATCGTCCAGAAATATGAACACAAACTCGTGTCTTGAGGCAACCATTCGGAAAAGACGCGAGGAAACAACTTTCTCAAAACCAACAAAATCAGATATCACCGGAATAAAGCAGGCCTGTCGAAAAACCTCCTTATGAAATCCAAGGCAATAAAGAAATCTGTTCTTCTTGGCGGTATTTTTCTGTTAGACGGATCATTTCTTTCTAGAAAATCGTAGACTGTTTTAAGAAGGTGGTAAAAATTCATCTTACCGCATTTTGGCTTAAGGTTTAAAATTACTTTGTCCGTAAAGCCAACCAATCCAACAGGATCTTGGTAACGAATACCAGTCGCCCCAATGAAACCAACAACTTCAAGTAGCATTCTTCTCTTGTTGAAACAAACTCCCGTATCAATCGAGGAGCTTAAGTCAATAAAAAGGTTTGCCTTTATCTCGTGGTCTTCAATACATCTCCGGGCATATATGACGTCTTCATCTCCACCTGGAACTTCAACGATCATATTAGGAGGATCAGACTCCGGATCAAATTCTTTAATATCGTACAGATTATAGCTTGGTCCGAAATATAGACTACGGTGTTCTCCTAATCTTATTCTGCTGGTTAATCTCTGAACCGGTATTCCTCCCTTAACGTGGTCAAGGGCAGACAAAACATCGTTAAAACTGAAATCCTTCATGGTACCGGCGGTGTTTCTTCAATAATTTTTTCGACAACCTTCTTGGTGTCAATATTGTCACCAATTGATCTTGGATCAAGCTGAATGACATGCTCCATGGTAATATGAGCAATTGCCTTAATGTCATCAACTGTAGCCACCCTATCTTCACCTCTCATAAAAGCATGGGCCTTTGCCGCCGCTTCCATGTGGAAGTTTCTCCTTGGAGAACAGCCCGATACCACATATTCGTTTACGAAATTTATTAACTTCTTAGTCGCACAGCGCTTTTCATTTACCCTTCCAAAAACTCTTTCGTCATGAGCGAAGGGTCTTGAATTTTCTAAGTACCTCTGCCTTAATTCTACGGCCTCATTAGATAACTCTATTTGAGATACCATTTGTTGTATATCAAGCAATTCTCCCAAATTCATTACAACCTCAATTTTTTTGCCCATAACATTTTTAGACCTGATCATTTTTTCCTCTTCTTTTGATGGGAAACCCATAGTAAGACGATAAGTAAATCTTTCTATTTGGGCTTCGGACAAAGGATAAGTACCCTCAAATTCAATCGGGTTCATGGTGGCAAAAACTATAAAGAATAGTCTTGTCTCATTTGGGTCTTCAGAAATTGGATAAAGAGGAAATGGTTTTGATTCTATTCTCCCTTCTTTCTCATTAGTCACATTCATATAAACCTTGCCCCCTTCCATTGCTCCAAGCATTAGAGACTGGCTTTTTGGCGGAATTCGATTTGACTCATCGTTAAAGAATATGTTGCTGTGAAGAGGACCCTTTAAAAGAGTTCTGATGCCGGTGAACTTGTCTCTTTCTTCCCGACCCGTAAAATCGCTAGGCATAAGATCGGGTCGACCATCAATTCTACCAAGCTTGGCTTCTATGGCTCCAGAAAGACAACCAAGAAGGGCCGTTTTTCCTGTACCAGGAATATCGCTGATAATAGTATGGGCTTGGGCAGATTCTTTACCCATAAGACCATCCTTAACCATCGGAGTGGCAAGAGCCATAACCACTTCCTCGCTAACTCTACGCAAACCAAAAAGAAATTTTTCGGGTTGAGCCTTGAGTAATTTTAATCTTTCTCTTGCCTCATTTGGATCATTAAGTGACATATTTAACCTCTTTTCAAAGTACAAATTTTGCTTAATTGAACAAAAAAAAGCAGGCCTTGTCAATCCCGCTTTATCTTATCTGGTCTAATGTCATCTAATATACTTTCTCAACTCTTCGACTGCTTCTATTGGTGTAATGTAGGCAGTTTTATAAACTTGCTCCAACAAAACCGTGCCATCTGGATTTTCCGCTATTGGATCAAATTCCTCTGCCGGTCCAGCTGTAAAGATGCCAACCGTTTCGCCCTTATTGTTTCTAACCACCGTTCCGCTAAGACCGCCAAATGGAAATTTATGATTTTTTAGAGTTCTGATTACCACATATGAGTTGCTTGCATTCCTAGCGCTTTGGGCATTAGTTGTACCTTGACCCTGAATTGAAATTTTTTTATCCAGCTCCGTGATTTTGGCTTCTAGTCTTTCGAAAACAACCTCCATTTCTTTGTCCAGATTTATTGTTCCAAGATGAAAATATTCCTTAAATATCGGCACCAATGGAAAATCATAACCTTCAGCTATATCAAGTTCCCTGACCCGATACGGATGAACGTGGAGCCCTTCAACAAATAATTTGTCACCAACAGCTACTATTTCTGTTGACACTTTCGCCGGTTCTGGAAATTCAGAGGGATTAAACGGGTCAGTTATTCTGATCAAAGCGGCGTCAACTAAAGGAGGAGTTTTAACTATTTCGACATTGTAGACTTTGCCATTAAAAAATACCTTGTGGCTTCCTCGGCCGAGAGAATTGAATGTGTTGCTTACGTGTTTGTTGGTATAAAAAGCTCCTCTTTCTTTGTCCACCAAGAAACCGGAACCCCAGTCGCCAGGGCGACAGTTCCACTCAAGAGCTATCCAAGCAACGTCGGTTTTAACGCTTTGAGAATATGTTTTTGAACCGCAAGTAAGTTTTTCTTCAATTTTTGGACCGCAAGCGATACCCACTAAAGACAATAAAATAATGGCTGATAAATAAAATCTTACCAT
>OBEQ012086173.1_pt1 | contig 11244 bp, 7 predicted proteins | sample 1670901 | NCBI WGS metagenome assembly OBEQ01 (sample SAMEA104232315, study PRJEB22302) | groundwater metagenome | biome: forest; feature: aquifer; material: groundwater | place: USA | collected 2011-08-07 | depth 5.4 m | reverse complement strand
TAAAAATCTCTTTTATTACTCATTATTCTATTTTAATTGAATTCATTTTTGAAATATAACACTAAATAAATCAAAGATGACGCATTCATTTTATCAGATATTTATTGACCAACTACTACTTTGGCAAATCGAATAACTTTATCATTTAATAAATAACCTTTTTCAACATCATCAATTACTTTCCCTTTTGATTTCTTATCAGGGGCAGGAATATTTGCAATTGCTTCGTGAAACTCACTATCAAATGTTTCGCCTTTCGATTTCATTGGTTTCAAGCCTTTCCCTTCTAAAATTCCGCGAAATTTTGTTGAAACTAATAAAAAACCTTCTTTAACAGCATTTATATCTTCCGATTTTTCATTGTTTAAAATCGCTCGATCAAAATCGTCTAATACAGGAATCATATCTCTAAGTACACCTGCACTTGCAGATCCAATTAAATCAATTCTTTCTTTATTTGTGCGTCGACGATAGTTATCAAACTCTGCATATAAACGTATGAATTTATCATTCATTTCCTCATATTTATCTTCCCACGAAAGCTCAACTTCTTCAGGAACCACTGTTTCTTCCGTTACATTTTCAGCATCAGATCCGTTTTCAGATCCATTTTCTGTTTCAGTAACAGGTATTGCTTGCTCCTCATTCAATTCTTTTTCCTCAGACATCTTTTCTATTATTTTGATACTTTGCTCTTGTCAAAGATTTTGCCATAGTCTGTTTTCAGACAGGTTGTCAGTAAATACAAGTAACCATGTGAAAAATTGTCATAAAAATCAGATTTAATTGCTATTTAAACCCAGGGCAAACCATTCTCAAAATAAAACAAAATAATTAATTTGTTAATTTTATGATAAAAAAAAACTTGCTGTCCTCTTTTAAATTAATTTAACAGAAAAAAGTTTCATCAAAAATAAAATTCGATATGAAAACAAGAAAATTACTTTTATTCTTAACATTTGGTTTAGTAAGTTTAAATTCTGTTTATTCTCAAAATGAATTTTTCACAAGAGAATTTGCAAACATTGATACTGAATTACAAAACTGGGATCCACTTCGAGGAGAATGGTTATCCAAAAGTATTCAAGCAATAGCCCTGAACCAAGTAATTCCTGACAGAAATTTCCCGGAAAATTTCACACCTTATGAAATGATAACCATTTTACCGATTTCAGTTAAAGATAATATTAGAAATAATGCAGGAAATAATAAAAATACAGCACGACAAACCAATAGCAAAAACATTCAATTATGGGAAACAATAGTAGATTTATTCTCTAGGTTATCCTGTCAAACTTTATCGGGAAGAACATTTGGAGATCCTCACTTTACGTCCTTTGATGGTAATTCCTATTCGATGCAATCAGTTGGCGAATTTGTTTTAGCTAAATCAAACACTGGTTATTTTGAAGTACAAACAAGACAAAAAGCAAGTTCAGCTGATGTTTCTTTAAATGTTGCTGTCGCAATGAATGTTGGTGGAGATCGTTTATGTATTTATGGCTTAGACAAACCAGATTCAGATAATTCGACCGATTTACGTTTAGATGGAAAACCTATTCATGTTGAAAATATCACCTATTTTTTACCTCATGGAGGAACTATTAAAAACACACAAAATGACTATGTAATAACTTGGCCTACAGGAGAAAAAGTATCTATTCAAAAAAGGAATTCTGGTTTCATGAATATTTCAACAATAGTTTACCCTTGTATTATGGGAGGATATCAAGGCTTATTAGGAAATGCAAATGGAGTAGCAAATGATGATTTAAGAATTCCAAATCATTCAGATAATTCTGAATTGTATGCGTCTTTATCTTCATTTACAGACATATTTGGAAATACTCAAGTTAGTGCAGTTTCTAACCAAGCTGAAAAAGAATACTTACATAAGCTAAACACAGATTTTGGAACCTATTGGAGAGTAACAGACCAAACGTCATTATTTGATTATTGGATAGGGAATAACACAGCAACATTTACAGATTTAAGTTTCCCACAAAACCATCGAACTGTTGGAGATTTAGATCCAACTCAACGTGAAACAGCAAGAAAAAATTGTGAAAATCAAGGAATTAGAGGTGGTGATTTAAAAGGATGTATATTTGACAATGCTGTTTTAAATATTCCTCCAGCACCAAGACCTGTGATTAAAGACGAAACAAAAGATGTAGTAATTCCAAGAATTCCAAAAGAAAATGCTAAACCAAATATCAACCGTCCTCAAATTCAAAATGAACATATACTTTCCCCTAACACAGATACACCATTAAATATTGGTAAACCTTCAAAAGTGGAAAATGTTGATGAATTGAAAGTAATATCTCCTGCTAAAAACGAAACGAAACCATTAGGAAAAGAAGGAGCTTTAGAACCCGTTATTCTCCATAAAGAAGGGGCATTAGAACCAGTAGACAAACCTGTTTATACAGAACCAACAAGTAAACCTATAACAATACGTAAAGAAGGAGCTTTAGAACCAATCAATAAACCAGTTTACATTGAAACAAAATCAAAACCTGTTTACACTATTCCAGAAACAAAATCATCACCAGCACCAATATATATACCACCAGTTTCAAAACCAGCTTCTGTACCAACTACAAAACCTGTTGTTATCCCGACTAACAAACCTGTTATTGTTCCGGAAAATAAACCATCAATACCAGCTCCAACCTCAGTTCCAATTCTAAAAAAAGGAGGATTTTAAAGTGAAAAATTATTAAAAAAGGCTCATATTAATGTGAGCCTTTTTTTATTAACCCGCTACTTTTGAAATTTCATATATATTATTTTTAATCTCATCAATTATATCTAAAGTCATTGGTTTACTTTTATAACAAGTAACATGATTTATTCCTTTCGCTTTTATTTCATCATCGGGATTAAAAGAAGTAGACATCATTATAATAATCGTTTTTTCTTTCTTAAACATTTTCAATTTATCATATTCTTCCAAAAATTCCCAACCGTCCAAAACAGGCATATTAATATCAAGAAAAATTACCGATGGCAATTCAGAAACCTCTCCCCTCTTTTCAATTTCATTGTTGATTTCAATAAAATCAAGAGCTTCTTGCCCATTTAAAGCAACCTTCACATTTTCAACAATACCTGATTTTTCTAGTATTTTTCGATGAATATAATTCGTTGCATGATCATCGTCTACAAGTAAAATGCACTTAAATTTATTTTTCATATCCTTCATTTTAAAGTATTGGAATAGTAAAATTAAAAAAACTCCCTTTTCCTAATTTAGATTCAACCCAAATATTACCACCATGTAAATCAACAATTTTTTTACAATTAGACAATCCAATTCCTGTACCTTCATACTCATCCCGATTGTGTAATCTTTTAAAGATAACAAATATTTTTTCATTATTCTTTTCATCTATACCAATTCCATTATCTTCAACAGAAAAAATCCATTTATTCATATCCTCAGTTGCTGAAACATTAATAACAGGATTTATTTCTTTTTGTTTAAATTTGATTGCATTACTTATTAAATTTTGAAATAAAAGTCTAAATTCAATTAAGTACCCATAAACTTTTGGTAATTTTCCAATGCAAATTTTAACATTATTTTCTTTGATTAAAAAAGCTAAATCTACAAGAGTTTGTCTAACAATTTGATTACAATCTAATAAAGTCAATTCTTTCTCTTTTCCAATTCTTGCATATCCTAATAAGCCACTTACTAATTCTTGCATTCTAGTCGATGATTCAAAAATATACTTTAGATATAGATCAGCAGTATCGTTTAACCTACCTTTAAATTCTTCTTGAATTAAAGAACTAAAATTCAATAAAGTTCTAAGCGGTTCTTGAAGATCGTGAGAAATAACGTAATTAAATTGTTCTAACTCTTTGTTTTGAATTTTTAATTTTTTATTTTGATTTTCAATTTCAAAATCATAAATTTTACGTTCAGTTATATTTCGAATTGAACCATCCATGTGTGTTTCCTTTCCATTTTCATCATAAATTAAACGTACATTCACGGAAAGATGAACCAACCTCCCTTGTTTATCTTTTGCTCTTAATTCATAATCTTTTAAAAATCCATCTCTAGTTAATTCAGTTAATAAACGAACTCTATCTGAAGGATTATAATAAATATCTAAAATATTAGTCCCTAACATATTATCTCTAGTAAACCCCATAAATTGATTAATAGAAGGACTAATTTCAATAATTTTACCATCCATAGTAGTTTGAAAAAAAACATCTTGAATATTTTCAAAAATATCCCTGTACTTATTTTCACTTAATCTTAATGCCTCTTCATTTTTTTTCCTTTCAGAAACATCTTGAACACTTCCTCTTATCAATACTTTATCACCTTCTGAGATTCTTACTAAATGCACTTCACATTGAATCAAATTTCCTTGAAAATCACAATGTGTCCATTCAAAAGAAGGTTTTCCACCTTCAATTGCTTCGTTAATTTTTAAAAGTGCTTTTTCGGATGATAAAGTTCCGTCAGGCTGAAATTCAGGGCTAATATCAACAGGTCCACAGTTTAATAGTTGTTCTTCTGTAGCTTTAAATAATTCGGTGGCACTTTTACTAACGTTTACAAACTTCAATGTTGACATATCAATAACAACTAAAGCTTCTGGAGCATTTTCTACCAACACACGATATATTTCTTCTTTTTCAAGAATTAATTTTTCAGATTTTTTCCTCTCAGAATCATCCCGAATAAGACCAATAAAATGAGTTTTACCATTAATCAAAGTGGGAGTTATACTTAAAGAAGAGTCGAATTCAACTCCTTCTTTATTTAAAACTCTTGCATCAATTGTTTTATTTAACAATGAATGCTCTGAATAAATTTGAAAATGAGCCATTCCTCTTTCATGATTCAATCGACTTTTCTCAGGAATTATAACGGAGGAAAGTTTTAATCCTAGGACTTCATTTTCATTCCATCCAAATAATTTTTCTGATTTCTGATCCCATTTAGTAATCTCCCCTTTTTCATTTATTATAATAACTGCATCTTGTGAAGCTTCATAAATCCGAAGAATTATATCTTGATTTTCTTTTATTTTTTTCTCTTTTTCAATGCGTTCAGTTACATCTTTTAATGAAATACATACAATATGATTTCCATTTGATTCAAAAGAGTTAAAATTCACCTCAGCAAAAAATTCTGTATCCCCTTTTCTTTTAGCGGTCAATATTTTAGTAAATGATATTTTTGTTTCCGAAGAAATATCGACAAGAGAATCGTTCTTTTTTGCATGAAATAAATCTAATCGATCAGAAAACAAAAAATCTGTATTTTGACCTATAAGTTCTTTTTCAGCATACCCAAACAATTTCTCAACTTGATAATTCACAATTAAAATTTCTCCCATACCGTTAGACACGATTATAGCATCTAAGGATGACTCAAAAATAGATTTATAAATTTCTAAACTACTCATACTAAATCAATTTAGTTTCATTAGATTAATATATTCTTGATCTGAAATAATAAGAAACCTAAATTTAACAAAAAGAAGTGAATATTGTTCAAAAAAATTATTAACTATTTCTGATTATTTCATTTTTATTTTGTGAATAACTCACAAAATAAAATGCTTTTTAGAATCTGGTTAAGGAATTAGGCGGGATTCAAACAGTTCGAAATTCTTTCACTTTTTTTAAACTATGGGGCCCAATTGAATTTATTAGGTACAAAATCATGCTTCGGAATTCAGATTTTATCTACTCGTAAAAAATATCAAAATAGACCTCAGCACCTCAAAATAATTTTAACCCAATTAGGCTAAGATCGAAATTTAATTTAATAAAATTCGTATGTTTGTTTTTATGAATACAACAGAGAAGAATGAAATTGCTGATATGATTGGGAAACCTCAGGGTTATTATTCAAACAATCGAGAGGAAATGCTTGAATTTGTTCCGAAAGGATCTAAAAAAATTCTTGATTGCGGATGTGGAGAAGGGTATTTTGCTACTGCAGCTAAAAATCATTTTGATGCTGAAGTTTGGGGACTAGAAATGGATAAAACTTCAGCAGATACAGCTCGAACAAAAATTCACAAAGTTATTCAAGGGGACTTGGCAGAAACTCTAACAGAGATTCCAATAAATTATTTTGAATGTATTACGTTCAATGATGTTCTAGAACACCTTGTTAATCCTTATGAAGTGTTGACTCGAATTAAGGGGAATTTAGCACAAAACGGTGTAGTTGTTTGTTCCATTCCAAATGCTCGTTATTGGAGAGTATTCAAAAAATATGTATTCGGTAAAGATTGGAAATACGAAGACAATGGTGTGATGGATCGCACTCACTTACGTTTTTTTACCAAAAAAAGCATGATCGAAATGTTTGAAAATCTAAATTATGAAGTTATTTCTATTCAAGGTTTGAAACCTACTCCATCTGTCGGGTTTCATATTATGAATGTTTTAACTCTTGGATTCATTAAAGACTGTAAATATATTCAATATGCTTGTGTAGCGAAGCCTAGGTTTTAGATGTTGGGGATTGGGGATTAGGTATTAGAGCACATTTAACACTAAACACCTAAAGACCAACATATAAAACAATCTATTCTTTAATCAGTTTAACCGTTTTTACTGAATTGTCTGAAAATATTTTAACTATATAAATTCCTGCTTTTTCATTGGAAAGATCTATTATGTTTTCAGAAGAAGTTTGAAGAAGTTGTCCAACTGAATTAAGTATTTCATAATTGAAAGTTGCCAATGGATCAGAAGTTTTTATTTCAAATTTTCCATAAGATGGATTAGGAAAAACAGAAATTCCTAGAGTTTTATTTTCGTTCGGCAAAGAAACTAAGCTGAAATGTCCAGATAAATTTACATTATCAAGCCAAATATGATTTCCATTTAACCCTATATTTGAAAATGCGATTTCAACACATTCCTCATCAATTAAAAAACTTAAATCTACGGTTTCTGTTCTCCAATTAATTGTGGTAACTACATCATACCAGAACCATGTTGATGTTCCTATAACATTTAAATCAGCACCACCTTTTACCCATATTCTTTGCCAAGATGGATTACTTCCTGTCCTATATAATAATTCTAATGAATCGACAAATCCTCCACCATTATCACTATAGCAAACATCGAAATTAATCGCTGGATTTTGAGAATACATAAAATTATAGGCTGGTAAAATTAAGTAATGTTTTTCTCCAGTTGCATCAACCCAGTAATTTGGAAAAGTGGCACATTTTTGAGTATTATCACCTTCAGCCCAATCTAAATCCCATGAAGAACCCTGACTATCGTATAATTTCCAATCGGTTGGTGGAAAAGCTGAACCATCAAATCCTTCACTAATAGTTGGATTTCCATACGAACTGGTAACAGTAATAAAATTAGAAATAGTAATTGAATCGCTACCAAAAGCATCTGTTACGATTAACTTCACGTCGTATATACCACTCGTAGCATAAATCACTTTTGGATTTTCTAATGTCGAAGTTGCTGGAAATCCACCTTCAAATGTCCAAGTCCAAGTTGCTGAAGCTGATCGAACAGTTGAATGATCAACAAATTGAACAGTGTCAGCAATACAATTGGAAGTCATATTTAAACTTACTTTATCAGCAGATATCATAGCAACTGGAGGAGCATTCTCATAAAAATCACATTCAAAAACACTGCGCTGAGTTGCTGTTCTTAATTTTCCACCAGCATAAAACGGTTCTAAAAATGAACAAAAAGTACTAGCTGGTAAATTATTATTGAAAAGTACCCAATCTGGCATTGCATTATTTCTATAATAGACCGCTTTTGATGTTCCAATATACATTCCGTCATCCGTTCCATAGTGATGAAAAAGTGAAACAACATTTTCATTAGCAATTAAAGTTCCAGTAATATTTGTCCATGAGACTCCAGCATCAATTGATTTGAAAACTTTATTACCTACTTGCCCTCCAATTAGAATACACCATATTTTAGAAGGATCTTTTTCATCCACTTCTATATATTTAGATCTATTTTGATTATTATTAGTCGAAGAAGCTGACGGAGTAACATCTACCCAAGTATGTCCTTTATCGATAGACTTCATTATTTTAGTTGTTCCTGAAGTTGGTTTATGTGTTACATAAATATAATTTGGATTACTCCAAGCTACTTTTACTTGTATCACATTTTGTCCAGAAAAATCGTGAATTTCAGAGAATGAAATCCCTCCATTCTCCGTTTTCATTAATTTACTTCCAACAGGAGAATAGAACTCATTGTAATTATTAGGAGAAAAACCAAAATTACCATATTCCCCAGTTATATAACTTGTATTACAATTATTATTGTTATCAAAAGCCTTTGAAGTTCTTCTTTCAGAACGAACAGATGAAAATTGGAAAGCTCCATTATCATCATACCCAACATCATTGTTACCAAAATTGACAAAACCACGTAAATTATCACCTCCAGCTTCGGCAAGCCATCCATCAGAATTTGGATTATTCAAACCTCCATGGTAAATGTCTTTATATTTGATTAATGTTCCATTGTGATAAGTACCCCCCACCATAATGTCGCCATTTTTAAATCCAGCTTGATACCCCCAAAAATCAGTTCCATGAATTCCGTGCATTCTCGGAACAATCGTATCACCTTCATCAGAAGAATAAAAAATACCACCATCTGAACAAACCCACATATCTACATTTGAGCCATGTTTAAAAAATTTAATATCATGTACATCTGCATGAGAATATCTATATGGCGTATGAGTTCCAACCCATGTTACCCAATGTGCATTTAGCGCCCAATTTACTCCTCCATTATCAGAACGCCAAACATTAATTCCAGTTCCATATACGCGATTTTCATCTGTTGGTGAGGTTGCTACAGCTAAATCGTAATAATATTGACCACCATTATCCACTCCGTCTTCAGCCCAGCAAAGCATATTTGGATTATCAACTGTTGCTACTCCACCAGTCGCTCCATCTTTCACTAAGAAAAAGGTTTCACCAGCATCAATGCTTTTATAGTATGCATAAAATCCATCATTTGCTCCAACAGCACCAGCAGCCCAAACATAAACAAGATTCGGATTTGCTAAAGAAACACTAATTTCTGTTCTTTTTTGCTCATCAGTTGAAACTGGATTTGGCCAACCTGTTGTTTTTAAAACCCATGTTAAACCATTGTCAATCGACTTATAAAATTCCGTTTTATTTCCAGATAATTTAACGGTATAAAGAATCGAAATATCCGAAGGATTTATTTCAATTTCCATGTGTTCTCCAGAGTGTACACTCGTCCAGTTTACTCCAGCATCCGTTGTACGAAACAAACCATCATTTGTAGCTGCCAATAAAATATTCGATCCAATCGTTTTTATTTCACGAATCCATTTTGCCGAATTTTGAAAAGAAAGAGAACCAGTTTTATTCCAAGTAACACCTGCATCGATTGTTTTCCAAATCGTTCCATTTTCCTCTCCAAAATAGACGATATTATTATCAATCGGATCAATTTCAATAGAATAAACTCCATTTACAAGAATATTTTTAGTAACCAATTGCCAGCTAACGCCTTTATTTGTAGATTTCCATACACCCGCAGTTGCTGTTCCGCAATATACTAATTGATCATCTATCAAAGATTGATCAACCGTATAGACATGGGCGCTACCAGGAGATTGAATTTGAAAAGACATAGCTTGTTCCGAATCATATTCCCATGGTCCAATTTCTTGCCAAATGGAACTCGAACTTTTCGTCATTTCATTTGCTGTTTTCAAGGTTAAATAATTTGATTCTTGTACTAAATCAATTGTAGGTCGTTCGATATAGCCATCTGAGTTGACATAAATCCAATTTTCTTTTAAAATTCGCTTATAAAATTGGGTGTCGTAATTTTTTACAAAAGGGTGTGTTTTATAATATTCCGTATACTTATCACGCAATTTAAAAATATTTGGATTTTCAGAATACATCAATTGAACCCAATCAGGTTTCCCATTTTTAAAAGTATATGCTGTTTGATTTATTTGAGAATTAGAAATTAATGCACATAAGAGTACACATATCGTGAGATACATTTTCATAGTTTGCTTCATTTAAAGTTTAACACAAGTCAAATTTGACTAAAACTGTTTAGTAAAGCAAATATACCTAATAAAATGAATAACAAGCAAAAAACCTGTAAAATTTCAAGGCAATCGCATTTTAATTTTTTAACCACAGATTTACACGGAGTATTTACACAGAGTGCACACTGCGAAGCAGCCACGAAGTGAACGTTTTTCAAGAATCTGTTACTTATACAGACTGATTTTTTGTATATTTGTTTCTTGATTTTCAGCTTTGATAAACAAGGTGTACATTCCTGAACTCAAATCCATCGTGTTGATTTTTATTGTATTTGATCCTATTTTTAAATCACATTTTGAGTTTGACAAAACCAATTTACCCGTAGAATTATAAATTTCAAATATTGCAGTATTTCCTTCTAATAAGGTAAAATTCACATTGAAACTTTCATTACAAGGATTTGGATAAATTGAATTTCTACTTTTCTCCTTCTCATAAATTCCAGAAATTGATGAAGCAATAGGTTGTTGCTGTGTAACACAATGAACCATCCCCCCATTTTCATATAAATTTCTTACGTCTATACCAACAACTGTTCTTCCCGGATGGTATTGTTGAATTATTGCATTCGCAACAGCATCGTTTGGATCATTGTAATTGGGAACTAAAACCACATTATTTGCAATATAATAATTTGCATACGAACCTTTGTATCCTAAATTATTTCCATAGGCAGTCGTAACATTATTTTGGGTTAAAGGAATATTTACACGTGTGTAGGCATTGTTATTTATGTCTTTTGCATTTTGAATGATTGCAATATCTGCTGGAATAATTCCCCAATATTCTAAATCTGTATCGCTTAAAGTTAGCATTGTTGTTGAATTAGCAAATTTCACAAATCCATCTATATGCATATCAGTAATTTCTGTCCCGTCAGTATTAACCAGTCCTTCTAACCAAATAAAGTTTTCAATCCCCATGTTAATGGTCATATAGTCTTCAATTTGTTCTTGTGTTAAATTTGGATTTCTACTAGCGTTAAGTTAAGTATAATATGACGTATTATTTGTATATTTGCAAAACTTTAATCCATTTTGCAAATGATACGTTATACAATCAAATTATTAAAAAAAGAAGTTGAAGAGCTTCAAAGCATTATAAACAAAGGTTCTCATAC
>OBEQ010713742.1_pt1 | contig 11244 bp, 16 predicted proteins | sample 1670901 | NCBI WGS metagenome assembly OBEQ01 (sample SAMEA104232315, study PRJEB22302) | groundwater metagenome | biome: forest; feature: aquifer; material: groundwater | place: USA | collected 2011-08-07 | depth 5.4 m | reverse complement strand
GGTGCCGGGTTCAACAATGAGGGTGGCATCTTGTGCGAGGGTTGCCGTGCTGATCACGTATGGACTTTCCGTTTTGGTCCAGGTGGTGGTGCCTTCGATGGTGCCTGAGATTTGGGTTTCGGCGAAGGTGGTGGTGGGGAGAGTTAAAAATATCGAGATGAGGAGTGTGGTGACAGAGAGGATATTCTTGAGATTCATGGAGGGAGAAAAGATTAATTTAATAACGTTAATCTAGCAGAGTGTATTGAGAATTGCAAATAAATACTCATATAAAAAAACCGAGCTTTTTCAAGTTCGGTTTTTTATATAACTAATTTTCTTCACGGGCGCGAGAGCGCGTGAGTGATGGTGGGATATCTGCAAGCGAGAGTGCCTTGGGTTTGATGGCGAATGGTCTTGCGGGAGTATCGAGACCGATTGCCTTCTCTCCGCTCAACATCTCCGCAAGTGCCCCTGAAGGATTCTGGGTATTCTTCTCTTGTGCAGCAATCACATCGTAGACGTACATCACCTTTTGCACATAGAGATAATCTTCAGGGCTATATTGCGAGAGCCAACGTTTTGCACGCGAGGGTCCCATATTGTAGGCGACAAGGGCTTCTTGTGGAGTGAATCCATACTGATCTTCAAGCTCCTTCAAATACTTTGTACCTGCAAGAATATTTTGAAATGGATCTTTCGGGTTCTTTGCCCCCATGAGTTTTGCAGTGCCGGGCATAAGCTGCATCAAACCTTGCGCGCCCTTGTTTGAGATTGCCTTATTCTTTCCTTCACTTTCAACAACAATCACCGCGAGAATGAGTTTCTCATCATAATCATGGAGAAGCGCAGCAATGTTGATCATCTCTCCATAAGAGGTTTTTGCCTTAGTGGCAAAGTCAGGAGCAGTTTCCTTGAGATAGCTCAACTCTTGTGCAAAGCTTACGGTAGGAATGAAAAGTCCAAGTCCTAAAAGTGCTCCGGCAAACGCGAGTGTGATGGGGTGGCGACGGGATCCTGAAGATCCCACCTGTTCACCAATTTCTGAAGTAATACTCATAGATTCTTTTTTGTAGTTAGGTTAAGTGCAACCGAGGGAGAGAATTTTTAAATAATCAGAATTGACATGAATATTTATTCTCGTCAATGCTTTGTACTGAAATCCTCGAGCACCAAGACATTGTACAGGTGGCTCCTTTTCGAGCAATACCCCCTTTCCACATTTTTAAATATCCTTATTTTTCAACATATTTTCTATGCTATACAAAAAAGTATTTTTTAACACCCCCCTTGAGGCACGTCAAAAAATATTTGACATAATCTTGAATTAATTATAAAATAATCATTAAATCCTTATAAACTAAGGCTCATTCTGGATTTTAACCTTTTTTCAGCAAAATATGACCACCCAAAAAAGACACTGAAATACCAAAATACGCCTTTACTTATAGGTCTTTCCGTACTATTATTGCCGACAAGAGCGCAATTTCTCCCCACCTCAAAATGGACATTTTAAGCAACATTCCCATCTACACACTCCTTTTTGCCACCCTCTATTTTGAGGTTTTTCTCCTTGTTACCTACTTTGAGGAAGCGGGGCAATTCACCCTCATCCCGACCACTCCGCGCACCCCTGCCGACTATCCTTCGGTCACCATTATGGTCCCTGCATGGAACGAAGGACGGACAATTCTTGGCACGGTCGATTCCCTCCTCGCCCTCGACTACCCCAAGGATAAACTTTCCATATTTATTATCGACGACGGCTCGACCGATGACACACTCGAGATTGCAAGGACGTTTGAGCAAAACCCTCAGATTCGCGTCTTCACCAAACCAAACGGTGGCAAGCACACGGCGGTCAATCTCGGTATCGACAAGAGCACTTCCGAGCTCATCGGATGCCTCGATGCGGACTCTTTTGTTGACGGAAAGGCACTTCAGGAGATCATCCCCTTTTTCGACAATCCCGAAGTTATGGCAGTCACCCCATCGGTACAGATATGGAAGCCCGACAACGTCCTCCGCCGCATCCAAGCTACTGAATACATGGTTGGTGAATTCACTCGCAAGATATTCAGCCGTTTGAATGCACTCTATGTTACCCCTGGGCCGTTTTCTATTTATCGCAGTTCAGTTTTTGAAAAAATCGGCAAATTTGCAAAAGCCTACAACACTGAGGACATGGAAATGGCGCTCCGCATGCAAGCAAACCACATGAAAATCGAGAATGCGCACAATGCACTCGTCTTCACCGTTTCTCCAAAGACTATCCCCGCTCTCTATAAACAACGCGTGCGTTGGGTTTCGGGATTTCTCAAGAATGCCTTTTTCAATTATCGTCACCTCTTCTTTAATCGCAAATATGGAAACCTTGGCATCCTCACAATGCCATTTGCATTCCTCTCTATCTTTACCGTATTCTTCTTGAGTGCACTTTATGTGAAAAATCTTGCGACACTCATTCACGACAAATATATTGAATACAGCGCGCTTGGTTTTCATCTTCACTTTGGTCTTCCGCGCGATGGCTTTGACTGGTTCACACTCAATCTTGAATTCCGTCGCTTGCTCATTTACCTCCTCTTCTTCTGTACCATCTTCTTTGTTCTTATGGGTTCACGTATGGTTGTCCGCAGATTCCGTATTTCCCGCGACATGTTTTATTTCCTTGCCCTTTACGGACTCATCGCACCATTTTGGCTTATTCGTTCGCTCTACAATCTCGTCACTGCAAAAGAAGCAAACTGGCGCTAATTGCGATTGTATAGTAAATTATTTCTCCTTATGTCACACATCACTCCACCACAACAAAACTTCAGCACGCGCAAATATATGCTCGTCTTCTTTATCACGCTTGGTATTTTTGCCCTCGTCTTTCTTTTTTCAGACTTCCTCTATCGTACCCGCATCACTCAAGTCAAAAATATCGAAGACAATATCAATCGCAACATCCTCGAGTCCGAGATTCAGTACTCGCTCTTGGCAGACGCCTCATGCGAAACAAGCACGGGAAGCAACACCCTCTTGATCGATGAGATCAACACTCTTGCAAAACGTCTTTCACTTATGGAGGATCAGCGTGGAACCAACGACCCTGAGGTGATCAGCTTAAAGAAATATTATTCACTCCTTCAAGTCAAAGACTATTTGCTTATCCGTGAACGCGCAAAACAATGCGGAGAAAAACCGCTTACGATTCTTTACTTCTACTCCAATCAAGGTAATTGTGATGATTGCAAAAAAATCGGACTCGTCCTTTCCAAGATGCGCGAAGACTACGACAACCTTCACGTCTACGCCTTCGACTACAACCTTGGACTTTCAGTTATTGAAACACTCAAATCAATTTACAGTCTTGAAAATAAATTTCCCGTTATCGTCGTAAACCGCCATCCATATTATGGCTTCAAAACACGCGAAGAAATTGAGTCGCTCATCCCAGACAAAGCACTGCTTCACTATCACGCAACTTCCACCATCGCAACAAGTACAAAAACTAAATAGAAAAAAATCCACCATGCGGTGGATTTTTTTCTACTTTGTTATGCACTTACCAATGCCATTACCGCAAGGGATCCGATCATGGTCATCGCCCATGCAAGTTCAATAAGATAAAAGAGCGTGCAGATACGCTGCTCAGTCTCACGAAGCGGATGCCCAACCAAAATATACATCGGGGAACTTCCGTTAGGATGATAGTACACCATATCGATTGCCTGACGCACGCCACGCATTGGTTGCCATGTGACAATGTCACTTCCATAATACTTGGCATACTCAAAAACTCCTCGCGGAGGAATAGGGGTTTGTCCCTCCAATAAAACATTTCCCGCAAGAATGCGGCGATCAGGAGCATAGAGAATAAAATAACTTGAATGGGTATTTGCCATATCAACAGGGATATTGATACCCAATGCTTCAGGAGGCACGCCCTTTTCAAGCGCCTGTGTAATCTCCTCAACAATTGGCGTCAGTTGCACACGCACCTCTGAACGAATCTGAAACTGACTCACGAGAAATACCAACCCACACATCATGGTAATAACAAATCCGAACGGAAGCCAATTCAAAAAAACTTGGCTCACCTTTTTATGTATTTTATTATGGAAACGCATATGAATAAGCATACCATTTTGCAAAAGTGCTGTCATGTGGTATAGTGCTGACCACTGTTCTTTTGACTTTTTTGGAGGTGTATCAATGTTAAAAAAGATTGGTTCTTTTGCAATAACTCTTGCTGCAGCAGCACTGCTCATCTCAGGAGCACTTGCCCTTTGTTATGGGCACTACAAAGAATGGCAAGAGCGTGAGGCATCATTTAAGAGCGCCTTGCATAATTACGAAAAAGGTAATCTGGAAGGCGCGATTAGTAATTTGGAAACAAATTATGCAAATTACGACTACTGGCTTTCCAAACCTCAATATGAAAGAGAGGTGCGGAAGATACTCATCAGTTATTCAATAAAACTGCGTAATGATGCAAACACACAAGGCGAAGAGGTTGCAAAAAAGACTCGAGAACTTGCTCGGTACTACGAAGTAACGGCAAAAGGAAAGTACGACTAACAAAACCCCGCAGACGACAGTTTCCGTCTTGCGGGGTTTTTATTATTGACAATAAAAACAAAAAAGAGAATACTTGAAGCAGTTTGACCTTTCAATAGATTGAGGAGATGAAGATGAATATGAATGCGTTTTTTTGGTTTACCTTTTTCGTTGCACTACTTCTTCTTGGTGGCACATTCATAGCCCTTTATGCAATAGGAAGACAGTGGGTCTTCATCGAACAAGGTGTCACATTTACAAAGATAGAACTTCCGCTCTCAACCATAATAGTTGGGCTGGCAAATGCATTTTTCTATCTCATCATCTTTGCAAGCTTCGCAGGTCTTTGGGAGCTCGCAACGCCTTTCACTCCAGCATTTTTGCACCTTTTGTTGTTTCTTTGCATTCCCGCAAGTTGCTGTGGCGTACTCACGAGCACACTCATCATTAGGCAGAGTATTGAGAACAGCATGAGAAACGTGCCTCTCTTATTATTCCCTCTTGAATAATTTTTCTTAACTAAAAAGCCCCGCGTAAAGTGCGGGGCTTTTATTTTTTACCGACGTAGTTGGAAGACTCGCTTAGGATTCGCTCTTGCAAGAAATTTCCGCCAATGCCGAAGGGGCATAATGGACAGAGAGCTCAATGCAGAAGAGGACATATGCCACCGTAAGCAAGGCCACTTTTGATGAACGTTCATATGGGGAGTCCTTTATTGAAAGATTTCCAAACACTCTTCGTTTTGGTACATATTGGAGACTTTTTGGGCCATCCATCGCCACCATAAAAATGCTCTTTGCCTTTTTCAAATTGCGGACAAGTATCCACCACATGAGTAGCACCCGAGCTTTCCACTGCAGAAAAAATAATACCTCCGGAAGGTGTCCGGAAAAAAATTTCAGTCAACATGACTATTCTCCTTAAGAAAAGAAAGAGCTTTCTATTTTCCTTTTGGAGTATAGCACATAATTTATTATGTATTTAGACTGGACTACATTGGCCGAACTGCCATCACCTCAATTGAGGCTTGTGGGATACCGAGGTGCGGATGCCCCACATAAGCTTCTGCTGCTGCTTCATGTGATTCCGCCTCGATGACCGAATAGAGCATGATGTCGTTTCTTGTATCAATAACGCCACCAGAAGTCACGCGCTTTGTTTTGCCTCCCGCGTTTGTTTCTTTGATCATTTTGGAGTGTGCGCTTATCCACACATTCCATTCTTCGCGCATCTTTTTTTCTGCGGCATCACGCTCCACTTGAGGAGTCTTCATCCATTCATCAATAACAGCGACAGGGGCAAGAAATAATACTAAATAATTGTTCATGTTGCGTAGAATGAATTAATAAGACTGCTTATAGCAGTATATACCTTTGTGGAAAATATTAATATTTGCTGACCTTCTCGGATTCGAATAATTCTCCATCAAGCCCCACAAGGCTTTTTAATTGCTTTTATTCTACCATTTTGACGCTCCTCGGAACGCTACTTTTCAATACCAAATCTACGAATACAGTTTTGGTAGTAAGTATCAATAAACTTCTGCCTCTCCATTTCATCTGACATGAGAGTTGCGGTCGGGGTGAACTCTGCCTCAGCTATACACTGTTCTCGAATATGACTTGGTTTGTAAGAAAAACCGTATGTAATGAAAATATTTAGCAAGAGTGCAAGTATGTTGACGACAGTCAACCAAGATTCCGTTTTGCGATACCATGGCATACTAAGCGCAGCTGCCATTTTCTTTTCAGCTTCATTACCCTCTATTTTTGGTGCAAGTATTCCCATATTTTTAAATTATTTAATAATGATTCTTAAACGTTAACGAAGGCAGATCTGTACAACTATTTGGGCAATACCAACCAGAGTAGCAATAATCAAAGAACCAATTGCAAGTTATGGGTTATGGTTATGGGGATGGTTATGGGGATGAGTCCACTTTTTTATACAATCTCGTGGTCTGGTTGTATTTTAACTTTAATTGGGTTATTTGGCAGGAATTCCTCTCCGCTTCAGATCTTCAGTACTTTCAAATTCGAGGTAATTTTGTGTAAGTTCTTCCCCGACTTTTACGTCACGGGTGGCTATGAGATATGCATCTTTATGTTTTGGATCTTGTGTGAGAGTAGCATCATATGAGTGATTGATAAATTTTGAGACGTCAAAATCAACATGCCAAATACCCTCATCCTCAATCTTAAAGCCCCACCAGCGTATTTCTTCCTTTTCTTTGTCGTCCAAAGAATCAAACTGTTCCTGGGTAATATTTAGGTCTAATATCGGACTCGCAGTATATACAAGCTGACCTGCTTTCATGTCCTCATCAGCAAAAAGACCTATGCCGTGACTGACTGATTTATCGAGTTTGTATTTTATATGGATCATATGTTTACTCTACCCCTCGGAGTCCGGACTTAGCTCAAGCTGGCTGTGTTTACTAGAAAAAGTTCGAACGTATTTCCGCAATAATCCGACCGATGATTAATGCCTTCAAAGGGCACTGTCCTACTGGTAAGTGAGTGAGCGGAGTAGAAGATATTTTTCCTGTGCACTGCTGGGAAACTAGCTCGGTCACAAATCACTAAGTTTTTTAGCGCAAAGCCTAACTAAAAAACATAAGTGTTCGCGACCCCGACTCGGCGACAATTTTGCAAAGCCAAAATCGTAGACCGCCTCCGTCTTTCGATTCCTAGTCTCCCGAGCAACCGCATGACAAAATTCTCTGTACAGAGAATTTTGTACGGCTTGCTGGGAGACTAGGAATCGAACCTAGATTCACGGCTTCAAAGGCCGCTGTCCTACCGTTAGACGATCTCCCAATAAAATAGTCTTTAGACTATAATTGCGAAATCATAGCATTTTTTCTTCAAAAAACAAACATTTTAACAACAAACTTAACATAATTATACTAATAGTAACGGCCGTTACTATTAGTATAATTATGTTAAGGAAAAATATTCTTTTATTTTCTCGTCACCTTCAATTTTTTCAACGACAGCATAGAGAACATCTCGACCAATTTTGAAATCTGCCTTAAGGAGAATCAGAAGTGCTTCACATTCGTAAGGATAAACCCAAACACTTGCCTGAAGTTGATAAAATCCAAAAGTACGTAGTGTACGTTGAAGCATCACTCGTGTCCCCCTTCTTTTTTCCTTGATATCATAAACAACCATACGCCAACGTCTGTCCCAGCGCTTGTGAGGCCTATCGTCCGGAGATTTTATCAGCATGCGTGCGAGCACCATCTTTCCTTCATCAGTAAGTGTCACAATTTTCCCATGCGTGCTATTTTTAATTTCGATGTGCCCTTTGGTGAGTAGTTTTTTAAAAACAGAGTCAATAATATATGTAGGATTCATTCGGCGAGGTTTCCCCCTATCTGCAACAGCAAGAAGTTGGAGAGCATTCGGTGCCAAAAGTGCCAAACTCACGAGACCTGTGGTTGCAATAGTTTTTAAAATAATTTTTTGAATATTTGTTCTCCGACGAACTTCTCGAGCACCTTCTTCCACTCTTAATCCCTTTTTCATATTAGACAAAGTATATCACTAAATTATACTAATAGTAACGGCCGTTACTATTAGTATAATTTAGTGATAATAATAATAATATTATTATATTATTTTAGTTATTTTGATTGTACAAAATATTTTGAGGTAGAACATGATGGTAGTGTTCATCGATGAGTGCGGTGAGTGTCTTTTGCATTATTTCGGGGATGGGGGTTTTGTCAAAATTTCCATCGAGACAGATGGCGACACTTTTTGTGTTCAGCTCTAGGTCGGCAGTATGCCATCCTACTTCATGGTCTCCCAAGAGACGCTCCATACTTCCATCTTGGCGCACAAGCCAGTGATAAAGATAAAACACTTGTTCAGCACCACGGAGGTGATGTGAGTAAATGGAGTCGCCTATTTTTTGCGGAGCGCCTGGCGGTGGAGAGATATACCGAGGAACATAAGCAGACAAAAGTCCTGTCGCAGAAAGTCGTCGCCACGAAATGCCACTCGCTCGATGAGTTTGATAAACGACAATAGTATCGATAGGCTTGCGGTCGCGATCCCAGTTTGGACCAATCACTGCGAGTGCGAGTGTGCGGTCATGGAGTGCGGTTTCAAAAAATTGTTCCACTTCTTCTTTTGCCTCCTCGCTCTGCTTAAGCAATTGATCAAGTTCATCACGTAAAATACAATACCAGTCCTTTTGGCGTATCACCTTCTTCCACTTGTCGTGATCGAAGTACTGCATTGTATACTCATTATCCTCCTTGATAGCTCCAATGCCAAGGTTCGAAGGCAACGCCGTGTGAGTTGCCTCGCGGATAGGAAAGTATAAAGCCATATTCATGTGCGTGTTCAAGGAGCCACTGGTACTCGGGGGTTGCTTCAAATATGGGATTTGCCGTACTGTTTGCTTCAAGATTCATAGTGACAAAATCAATTGCCTGCACCTTAGGGGCACCGTGCTCACTGTATCCCGGGAATGCAATGCGTGTGAGAGTTTTGCGCAGATCAAATTCATCTTTCACCAGAAACTCGAGAAAGAGCAGTGTCTGATACGCAGGCGAACGATACCCTGAAGTGACAAATACTCTGCGCCCAATATCGCGAAGCATAGCGCGATTTTGTGCACGATAAGCACAGTAAACATTGTAGGGAAGGTAGTGTACACCGCGCGTCATTATTTTTTTTGTTCCGGGGAGCAATTCTTTACGGATGGTTACCAGCTTTTTTGGTGGAGGGGTGATGCCATACTCGGGTCCGCGAAATCCATACTTGCGGGGGTTAAGTTCAAGAAATTTTTTGAGAAAGAGACGTTGTTCGTTCGTGCAATAATGTCGTAATTGAGGAAAAGAAACAACGCGCACGTGAGGAACGTTGGCGCGCAAAGTGTTCCCTACTGCAACAATATCGAAAATAATTTTTTGCGTTGCTTGAGTAAATTTCATTTGAATATCACACTCATTTTTCTTCACCGCGGATACGGATGAGTGCAAGCTCAAGCGGAAGTGAGGCGATTGCACTGAAACCAATATCACGCGAGCAAGTGAGAAAATCGGAAAGGACGTGGGAGTTGATGCGTTTTTCCTTTGAGGTGGCGAGTGCTTTCAAAAATTCAAGATCGTCCGGTGGGAATTCACTTGCAATATCGACTTCAGAATTTGGCGCATAACGGAGTAAGAGCACTGCGCGAAGTTTCGCGAGGAGCATTTTGCAATAGACTTTCATGTCGATGTGGTCTTCATCGGCACGATGAATCGCCATGAGTCCGTCGGCAATATCACCGCCATCGAGCGCACGGAGGACACGATTGACCAAGTCATGTGTCGGGGCACCAATAATACGTGCAACTGCATCGAAGTCGAGTGCCTCCTTTCTGTCCGTTGCGCGAATCAGTACTTTTTCAAGCACGGAAAGCGTGTCGCGATATGAACCATCACCGAAGATTGCAATAATTTCCGCAGAAGGAGCGTCGAGCTTTATTTTTTCTTTTTCGACAACATCGAGAATGAAGGACTTGAGTTCAGGGACGCTCGGCTGACGAAACACAAAACTCTGACAACGTGAAACAATTGTGTCGGGGACTTTTTCTCTGTCGGTTGTTGCAAGAATAAACACGACATGCTTTGGAGGCTCTTCGAGTGTCTTTAGGAGTGCATTAAAGGCTTCTTTGGTGAGCATGTGTACCTCGTCGATGATATACACTTTGTACGGTGACTCAAACGGCATTGTTTGCACTGCTTCGCGAAGTTGGCGCACATCATCGATGCCACGATTTGAGGCGGCGTCCATTTCATAAATATCGGTCGGGGTACAACCGATTTCTGTTGCAAAAATACGCGCAATCGTGGTCTTGCCTGTCCCGCGACCTCCTGAAAAAAGATAGGCGTGAGAAATATTGCGCTGATCAACAACCGCACGCGCCAACACGCCGATAATTTCTTCTTGTCCACGAACATCCGCAAAAGATTTTGGGCGGTATTTTCGATATAATGCGAGCTCACTCATGGAGAGAGTATAGCAGAAATTTTCTTGAACAAAAACACCCATAAGAATGGGTGTCATGTCTCGCCTTTCAGGCAAGTGCTCAAACAGAGCAGGAGGAAAAATTACGTTACTTAGCTTCGTCGGCATTCATCTTCTCGAGAATCTCGTCTTTATGGCAACACTCGGAGATCTCCTTGCCACAAGGGCATACCCCTTCTTCGAGGTCAATCTCAAGTCCGAGCGGAGCAATAGCGCAAGAGCCGTCGTCTTTCATTTTTGACTCATCACCACTATTTCCACACTGACAATCGGTGCATCCCATATTTAATTCTTCTTCTTTGCTACTTTCTTAGCTACCTTCTTGACTGCAGGTGCCTTCTTTGCGGGAACTTTCTTTGCTACTGCCTTTGTCACCGTCTTCACTGCTTTTGCAACAGCCTTCTTTGCGACGACACTTTTCTTCTTTGCAACACGAGACACTTCTCTATGAAGATGATCCCAGTTTGACTTGAGCTCTGCTGCTGCCGCTGCGAGGTCTTTTGCATCGATTGACTTCATCGTCTTGTATGCCTTCGTTGCCTCATCAACAATTGCGTGATATGCCTTCTCGTCAATCGCCTTCATTTTCTTTGCATGCTTTACAACATCTGCCTTGAGATCAGTTGCCCACTTTGCTGCTTTTTTGCGATTCGTTGCCGCCTTCTTTGCGCCAAAAAAATAATATCCT
>OBEQ012094900.1_pt1 | contig 11245 bp, 6 predicted proteins | sample 1670901 | NCBI WGS metagenome assembly OBEQ01 (sample SAMEA104232315, study PRJEB22302) | groundwater metagenome | biome: forest; feature: aquifer; material: groundwater | place: USA | collected 2011-08-07 | depth 5.4 m | reverse complement strand
GCTGACCAGCTTTGGCAGATAAAGCGCCTGCTGCGCTGCGCTGCCATGATGCTGCAAGGCCTCGATTGCGCCCACGGTAAGCATCGGCAGCAGGGTAAATGCGAGATTGGCGCTGCCCAGCGTTTCGAGCACGCAGCAGGCAAGGCTATACGGCAGGCCCTGACCGCCGAAGGCTTCCGGCCCGGCAACGGCATGGTCGTACTCGAGACCGTGGGAGAGGATGACATCGAGCTGGCCAGGTCCGGTTTCGCCACTATCCGCGAGCCGAGCTACGGCGACGCCGACTACCTGGACGCGGTCCAGAAGTTGCCGGACAACCGGTGCGTGATCACCTCGGAGACCCCGACCTTCAGCAACTGGGGGGGGCGGCGCGCCATGGTCTCGACGATCATGGAGGCGTTGGGGGAGAAGACCGACAAGATCACGCTCGCTTGCGGCGGCAAGGGCGGGCAGTACACCTGGATCATGCGGCCCGATGGCAACATGATCGGGCTCACGCTCCGTGGGTGGAGCGACGTCGCGGTGATTCCGGAGGTGATGGGTGGCGGCTTGCTCGCGGTTGCGACCAAGGGTGGCGGGATCTACAAGCTCGAGGCCGCCTCGATCGCGTCGGACAACTACGACGCCTGGTACAAGGTCAAGATCATGGGCGAAGGCACGATCACGGGCTTGGACATGCGCTTCATGGGAAGCATGCTCACGGCCCGGTGTCAGGACGGTCGGCTCGCGGTCCTCGAGTGCGTCAACATCGAGAACAATCAGATTCGGATCGTGGATCGCACGAGCGACGCGATCCAGGCTCACCCCCGCGGGCGGGTCATGGTGGAGAATAGGCCCTTCGGCCTGTTCAGTGTGACGGTTGCGGGCAAGCACCGCACGGTCATCGGACCCACGACGGACATGGGCTTGCCGCACGCCTCCATCACCACCCTCGCGTCCTAGCCCGACAGGACGCAAGAGCAGTACCTCTGCCCCGATGAGTGGACAGAGCGCCCGATGAACTCCGGGCATGCACCTTACGATTGAGCATAACCCGGCCCCGCTGAAAAGTGTGGGCCGGTATTCTTTTTCAAAAATGTGATACACTATAAACGAGACGCTATGGAGAATACAAAAAAATTCATGGTAATTGACGGAAACGCGCTTGTGCATCGCGCGTTTCATGCCCTGCCTCCGCTTTCTACCAAAGACGGGGTATTGGTAAATGCCGTATACGGTTTTACGACAGTGCTTATGAAAGCGCTCAAAGAGTTGAAACCTACCTATGCGGCGGTTACGTTTGATTTGAAAGGCGGCACATTTCGAAACGAGTTGTATAAAGAATATAAAGCACAGCGAATAAAACAGCCGCAAGAATTGTATGATCAAATCCCGATGATAAAAGAAGTTGTGCGTGCGTTTGGTATTGCGGTTGTGGAGAAGCAGGGATTTGAAGCGGATGATGTGATTGCGACGTTGAGTTCACAGTTCACAGTTCACAGTTCACGGCCCATTGAGACGATTATTGTGACCGGTGATATGGATGTGCTTCAGCTGGTTGACGCGCATACAAAAGTATACAGTTTTAGAAAAGGATTTTCCGATACGGTGATTTATGATGAAGCGGCGGTGAAAGAGCGCTACGGACTTACGCCGGCGCAGATGATTGATTACAAATCTTTGCGGGGCGATCCGTCCGACAATATTCCCGGGGTGAAAGGGATAGGTGAAAAGGGTGCGACGGAACTTCTTCAAAAGTTTGGAACGCTTGAAGAGGTGTACAAGGAGGTGGAAAAATGCAGAATGCAGAATTATAAATGCAGAATTACCGAGCGAACAGTGAAGTTGCTCGAGAAGTATAAAGACGACGCGATGTTGGGTAAAAAACTTGTAACGCTGGTGCGCGATGTTGATATTGGCGTGTCGCTTGAGGATTGCAAAGTGCCGTCGGTTGACAATAAAAAATTGCGCGAGATATTCGAAAAATTTGGATTTAAGAATTTGGTTGCGCGACTTGACGGTGCGGATCAAAAAAAGCAAGGGTCGTTGTTGGGGGGTGCGACAGAAGAAAAGAATGTAGTGCGACCTTTTAAGGTCGCCGGTGGCGAGGCTAAAGCCTCGCACTACATTAGCACTGACAATGGTACATGTGGTCACGACCTCAAGACGATACTACGTTCTACGTCCTACGTACTACATCCTCCGCTTTTCGACACCATGATTGCTTCATATCTGCTTAATCCGGGAAGCCGTGTGCATGATTTTGAAAGCATTGCTCGGGAGCGAAATAGCGCGGCTGATATTTCGGCGCTCGCGCCACTACTGAAAAAAGAACTTGAGAAAGAAGGGCTTTGGAAAGTGTTTTCCGAAATAGAGATGCCGCTTATTCCTGTGCTTGCGGAAATGGAAGCACGAGGTATTAAAGTTGATGCGGCGTATTTAACAAAACTTTCAAAAGAGTTCGCGCGCGAGCTCGAAATACTTACAAAAAAAATTCACGAGCATGCCGGGCAAGATTTTAATATCAGCTCGCCGCTACAGTTGCGCGAGATATTGTTTGAAAAAATGAAGCTTGCGCCTTCTGCCGGGCGTATAAAGAAGACTGCAAAAGGCGGGGTCGCCTCAACCGCGGCAGGAGAACTTGAAAAACTCCGCGGCGCGCATCCGATTGTGGATTTAATTTTCGAGTATCGGGAACTTTCAAAACTGCAATCAACGTATACGGATTCGCTTATTGAGCTTATTGATAAAAAGGACGGGCGGGTGCACACGACATTTAACCAAGCAGTGACTTCAACAGGACGGCTCTCCTCTTCAAATCCGAATTTGCAAAACATTCCGATTAAAACCGAAACCGGGCGAAAAATTCGAAACGCGTTTGTTGCGGAAAAAGGATATGTATTTCTTTCTGCGGATTATTCGCAGATTGAACTTCGGGTTGCCGCGTCGCTCTCCGGAGATCCGGAAATGATCAAGGCGTTTCAAAGCGGGCACGATTTTCATACGGAAACCGCCGCGCGCGTATTTGATGTTGCGCCGGCAAAGGTGGATGCGCAAATGCGGCGAAAAGCAAAAGCGATAAATTTCGGGATCATTTACGGTATGGGGGCCACAAGTCTTGCAATCGCGACTGCAACCACGCGCGATGAAGCCGGGCGATTTATTGAGCGATATTTTGAAGTGTTTCATGTGTTGCGCGATTACCTCGAAGGATTAAAAGAACAAGCGCGCACGGTTGGATATGTGGAAACGTTATTCGGTCGGCGGCGGTACTTGCCGGAAATTAACTCGGGCGTGCAACAAGTTCGCGCCGCGGCCGAGCGCATGGCGATCAATATGCCGATTCAAGGAACCGCGACCGGAGATTTGATGAAAATGGCGATGGTGAAACTTTACGAACGAATTACTCACGAATGGAATACAAATGACCCGCGAATAATTCGCGAGTCATTCGTCTCTGATTCGTGCGCCATTCGTCTATTATTGCAGGTGCATGATGAACTCGTGTTTGAAGTAAAAGAAGAAATCGTGGCCGAGGTCGCGCCAAAAATTAAAAATATCATGGAGGGCGTCCATGAACTCAAAGTGCCGATTAGTGTGGATCTTAAAATCGGAAAAAATTGGGGAGAGATGGAACCGTTAAAGCACTTCTAAAGAACTTCGTGTGATTTCCGATCCTTCCATTTTTCAGGATGGATCCAGCGGCTTGTCATAAGGAGGAAAAAGACAAGGAGCGCTGAAAAAATACCAAGCGTATAAAGACCGCGGCCAAGGGTAACGCCGAGCGCGGCGGTTGCCCAAAGTCCTGCGGCGGTGGTAAGTCCTTCGACGCGTTCGCCGCGATGGAGAATAAGTCCTGCGCCAAGAAATCCGATTCCGGAAACGATAAGCGAGGTGATTCGAGTAGGGTCTGCCGCGGTTGTTCCGATGTATTCGGTAAATCCTTCTGAGGAGACAATTGAGAAAAGCGCAGAGCCAAAGCAGACAAGCGCGAAGGTGCGCGTTCCCGCGGCCTTTCCAAGCGCTTCGCGTTCAAATCCGATAAGCCATCCGATAAGAATCGCGAATACAAGCCGCATGAAGAGTTCGAGTTCGTAGGGAGAGAAAATGTGTGTCATGGTTGTATCTATAGTATATCATGCCCAGGGGGAGACTTGAACTCCCAACCCTTGCGGGGCGTGGTCCTAAGCCACGTGCGTATGCCAATTCCGCCACCTGGGCATGTTGTAACGATGCTTTGACCATAGTATACTGTTTGAGTGCAAAAATCAATAGTATCAGGTATGAAAACAAATAGGGGCATTGTTTTTACAGTAGTGGTAGCAGGGATTTTTTTATTTATGGGCGCGCCGCGAGCGCAGGCCTCGCACGGAACGCATCTTGTTATATCGCAAGTGCAAATAACAGGGGGCGCGGGTCTTACGAAAAATGATTTTGTGGAATTGTATAATCCAACCGGCGCGCCAGTGGATCTTAATGGCATGCGGCTTGTAAAGCGCACTGCAACTGCCACAAGTGATACTACTGTAAAATCATGGATCGAGGCAACACTTATGCCGGCACACGGTTTTTATCTTTGGGCAAACAGTGATTTTACTACTATTGCGGCAACTCCTGACGCAAAAACAATACAAACTATTGCGGATGACAATGGCATAGCATTGCGGCAAGGTGCGGAAAATAGCGGCGTGATTATAGACGCAGTTTCATGGGGAACCGGTGCGAGTGCGTTTATTGAAGGCGTTGCGTTTTCACAAAATCCGGGTGTGAATCAAAGCATTGAGCGAAAACCCGGTGGCTCTGACGGTAATGGCACGGATACGGGAAATAATACAAGTGATTTTTTTCTGCAAACCGTTCCGAATCCGAAAAATATCTCGAGCGCGGTAGCGCCGCCTGTGTCTGCTCCGTCCGTACTGCCGCCACCATCGCCTTCTCCCGCGCCTGATCCCGTGCCGCTTCCTCACGTTATTAATTCTGGCGATGTCGTGGTGAACGAGTTCATGTCGGATCCGGATAATGGCGTGGAATGGGTTGAACTTTATAATAAAACTTCCACGGCGATTGATCTTGCGGGATGGAAACTTCTTGATGGCGGCGGAGACTCGATTGCTTCGCTTTCAGGAATTATTCTCTCGTTCGGATTTTTGGTATTTGATCGTACCGGCGCGCACCTTAACAACAGCGGTGATCATATCACGCTTAATGCGCCAAGTGGGGCAGTGATTGATGCGGTCTCCTACGGCGATTGGAATGACGGAAATGTTGCTGACAATGCGCCGGTGTCTGCCAAGGCCGGACAAGCGGTTGCGCGTAAAAGCAACGGGGGCGATACCGGCTATGATGCGGGAGATTTTGTGCGTACGGAAACCCCTACCAAGAATGCTCCAAATGTCATTACCATCACCGCAGCGATCACTACGTCCGTAGGAAGTTCGCCTACGCCGATGGTCGCGATTCCTTCGGCGAAAATTGTTATTAATGAATTTGTGTCTAATCCCGAGGAGGGGCAGGAATGGATTGAACTGTATAACGCAGGAACCACTTCGGTTGAACTGGATGGGTGGTATATTGAAGAGGGGTCTGAGGCAAAAACAAAACTTCAGGGGCTTATGATTCCCGGGCGTTTTAAAGTCATACAAGATATTGCCGGAAATTTAAACAACAAGGGAGATATTATACGATTGAAAAATGAGAAAGGAGAAGTTATTGATCGGGTTACCTACGGAGTATGGGAAGATGGGATCGTATCGGACAATGCGCCGAATCCTGAGGATCCTTTTTCCGCGGCCCGGCGTAAAGATGGGGAAGACACGGATAACGACAAAGACGATTTTGTGATTACGGCAAAAGTGACAAAGGGGAAAGCAAATATGATTGAAGATCCACAGAAATCGGGCACAGAACGCACAGACACGGCGCAGAAAAACCAAAAAGAAGAAGTTATCCATTCGTCAGCGGGTACCAATGCGGCGTCAGTGGTGGTTCCCGATACTGCAGGCAAACTCTATGTTTCCGAAATTATGCCGGATCCGGATGGTGCGGACAGTGAAGAATGGTTTGAATTGTTTTGGGGCGGGGATGCGCCCTTAAATCTTAAGGAATTTATTCTTGATGATAAAGAAGGCGGCAGTAGTCCGTTTCTCCTTGGAGACACTGTAATTGCGCCCGGGACATACCGCGTGTTTAAAAAATTGGAAACAAAATTAACGCTCAATAACGATAGCGACGCAGTGCGCATTCGTGATCCGCGGGGCAAAGTGATTGACAGCGTTGAGTATGAGGATGTGCAGAAAGGGCAGGCGTACGCGCGGACAAAAGAAGGCGGTTGGCAGTGGACGGAAAAGGCAACGCCAGGAGCCGAGAATGTTTTTGTAGAGACGGAACCACAGAAATCCGCCACAGAACGCGGAGAAATTGTTGAGGCAGACATTGATGAGGTGCGGGATATGGAGTTGGGAACAAAAGTGCGCGTGCGCGGGGCGGTAACCGCAACGCCCGGGATGTTTGGCGCGCAAGTGTTCTATGCGGGAATGCAAATATACATGTATAAAAAAGATTTTCCAAAAATGCGGTTTGGAGATATTGTGCAAATTACCGGAGTGGTTGCGGAGTCCTCGGGCGAGAGGCGTATTAAGGTTGTCAAACAGGAGGACATGGAAGTTACAGGACACGAAAAGCCTCCGAATCCGCGCGAGACGACTGCCGCGGATATTGATGAGGATGTTGAGGGGACTCTTGTAAAAATCGCAGGGACGATTATTGATACGGCGAAAAGTAGTATCACGATTGATGATGGTTCAGGAGAAATAATCGCGGCATTTAAACCCGGCGCAGAGATTGATGCAAGAGAATTTGCGCCGGGTGTTAAGATTTCGCTTACGGGTATTGTGGGGCATACAAAAAACGGATATCGCGTCATGCCACGGGTTCAAGAGGATATAGAAATACTGGGGCGTGAAGAGATTAAAGCGGTCGGCACCACGGATAATGGGCAGACATCCGCAACCGCGGCCCCGCATCCGTATGCAAAAGCAACTGCGACTGCGGGCGGGGGCCTTGCGCTTGCGTCGCTTGGCATCCGCCGGCGCAAAATGTTTGTAACCGGCATCCGCGCGGCGTGGTTTACGATACGGCAAGGGTTCAAGAGCGGAGGGGGAGGAAATGGCCCGGGGCTTGCATAAAAATGTAAGATCATTTAGAATAGTGGCACGTATAGTGATTTTGCGGGTATGGTTCAATGGTAGAACATCTGGTTGCCAATCAGATGACGGCGGTTCGATTCCGCCTACCCGCATTGTGGAAGGCAGTCGTGCAAAGCGACTGTTTTTCTGTTAAGATGGAGAACTATGGTGCGACATATTTCAAATAGCGACATCGGGCGGATATTGAACGAGATGGCGGTGCTTTATGATATGGAAGGGGTTGCGTTTAAGCCGCGGGCGTATGAAAAGGTTGCGGAGAATATTGAAGCGTTGGATCGGGAAGTGGTTGACTTATATCGTGAAGGTGGAGTCAAGGCATTGCGTTCGATACCGAATGTGGGCGAAGGCATTGCATACCACATCGAACTCATTTTAAAAACAGGCACATTTCCCGAGTACGAGAAATATAAAAAGCGCGTGCCGGTAAAGTTGGACGAGTTGATGGGGATTGGCGGGCTGGGGCCGAAGTCCATTAAGACGCTTTATGACAGATTGAAGATTAAAGATTTAAGTTCTCTTGAGAAGGCCGCGCGGACGGGCAAGATTGCAAAGATTGCGCGTTTTGGGGAGAAGTCGCAGGAGAAAATTTTGCGAGCGATTGAGTTTTCAAAAAAAGGAGTGGGAAGGTTTTTGCTGGGGGCGGTTGATCCGCTTGTGCGAACCATTGAGGAGCGGCTCAAAAAAGTGTCGGGCGTGGAACATGTCACGACTGCCGGATCATATCGGCGCAGACAAGAAACCGTCGGTGATCTTGATATTTTGGTGAGCGTTGAAAAGCGTAGTGGCCAGGTCACGGGCGGGAGTGGCCTGGCCACGAAAAAGGTGATGGAAGAATTTGTACACATGCCGGGGGTAAAAACCGTGCTTGCGCATGGGCCGACAAAATCAATGGTGCGGCTCGCCTCCGGCATACAGTGTGATGTGTGCGTCGTACCGGAGCAGTCCTACGGCGCGGCTCTGCAATATTTTACCGGAGACAAAGCGCATAATGTTGCGCTTCGAAAAATTGCGATTAGGAAAGGGTTGAAACTCAACGAGTACGGGGTGTTCCGCGGTACACGAATGGTTGCGGGGAAAACAGAGGAGGAAGTATACCGCGCGTTGGGGCTATCGTACATAGAACCGGAATTGCGTACGTCGTCCGGGGAAATTGAAGCCGCCCGCCAAACTTTCCTTCAGAACGGGAAAAAGTTAGGCGGGCAGGCGCATGGGTTACCAGATTTAATACCGTATGGCGCACTGCGCGGCGATCTGCAAGTGCAAAGTAATTGGACGGATGGGAATAATTCGATCGAGGAAATGGCGCGCGCGGCCGTGGTCGCAGGACTGGAATATATTGCGATTACGGATCACACGAAGGGGCTGGCGATGACGCACGGGTTGGATGAACGCGGTCTCGCGCGCCAAGGAAAGGAGATAGACCGCGTGAATGCAGAATTAAGAATTAAGAATGAAGAATGTTGGGTGTTGAAAGGGACGGAATGTAATATTTTGAAGGATGGAAAGTTGGATTTGAATGATGCCGCGCTGAAGACGCTCGATATTGTGGGTGTGGCAGTGCACTCCCATTTTAATTTATCCGAGTATGAACAAACCGAGCGGATTATTCGCGCGATGAAAAATCCACTGGTCAATATCTTGTTTCATCCTACCGGCCGCAAGATTGGAAAGCGCGAGCCGTACGCGGTTGACATGAGTAAAATAATCCGCGCGGCAGTGCAATACGGAGTCGCGTTGGAAATAAATGCCGCGCCCGAACGGCTTGATCTAAAAGATTTGCATATTCGCGAGGCGGTAGAGATTGGCGCAAAACTAGTAATTGACTCCGACGCGCATGCAACGGCCCACTTCAAATGGCTCGACTTCGGCGTTGCTCAGGCCCGCCGCGGCTGGGCAACTTCGCGCGACGTGCTCAATACACTTCCGTGTGAGGAATTTTTGAAAGTGCTCAAGGGGTTGACCCCGAACGAAATCCGATAGGGAATGTAACCACTCAAGACTAAAGGAATCTTTTCAACTAACAAACACTATCCATAAATAAACCCATTTCGTACGGGGTTGAAAAAGAAACGGTAACGTGTTATACTTTTTGCACATGTTTATCCGCGCCGCCGTGGTGGAATGGTTTACACAGAGGACTTAAAATCCTTGCCCTTAATCGGGTTGTCGGTTCGAATCCGACCGGCGGCATTATATTGTATGCGCATTACAAAATACGGACATTCGTGTTTGTGTGTTGCAAAAGGACTAAGGCGTCTTGAGAATGTCCTCGTGTACGGTTTTTGAGATGGTTGCGATCGTATGCGCCAGGGTGTCAAAATCATATCCTTCGGTCATAACGCAAAGAAGATACGGATGATCGGGTTCGTAGATAATGCCACAATCATGCAGTTCAACGAGCGGCGGACTTGTATTGGGCACAGTGCGTTCCCCGAATTTATGCGCCACATCCGTATCGGGGTCTACTCCTGCTTTGATGCCCTGTGTAAAGTCAGTGCCGGTGAGTATGCTTAATGCTTTTTGCGACATTGCACGATTGAGGTACGTCGCGTTATAGAGTACGCGGAAAAAGTACGCATACGATTTTGCAGTCATGAAATCAAGATGGTCAAGACTCGTGACATCGGGAAATGGGAGCGCAAGATCTTTGTATACTTCTGCCAGTGCGGTTTGATTAAGATTTGCGCTCAATAAATACATCGCCCGATTATCAGAGTATTTGATCATCCTTTGAAGCAGATCTTCTATAGTATACGAATGTCCTGCCTCAAGAATTTTAGCGGGTTTAAAATAGGCAGGTGTATCGGAGGGAAGCGTATCTGTGGAGTAGATAAGTGAATGAGAAAGAAGATTTGACTCTGTTTGCGCGCGCTTAAGATAGGCAATCAGGAAAGAAACCTTCAGCATACTCGCGGGTGCGTAGGTTTCATTGTCTCCAAGACTGGCCCAGGTGTGTTTTTTGTAATCGCGCAAATAGATTGAAAAGCGTTTTAGTCGGTGGGCGCTCATCTCTCCACTGACGAATGTTTTAAGCGTTTTTGTAAGAGGGGCAAGCTCGGGGAATTTTTGTTTGTCTTCGTTTGCGACATCACAGGTAAGAAGAGGGTTTATTAGTTGATACCCGGGTTCGCGCAACGGGTTTACGGCGCAGCCGGAGCCTTTGGCGCTATTACTATGATGAGCGCGCCAGGTATGGATCCGATAGACAAGCCGTCCGGTAGACGCGGCAAAGATTCCGGCAAGAAGCCATGGAATAAGGATGGCAAGGTGTGGGCGAGATATACGCGAGAGTTTTTGTTCAGGAGGCATATTTACGGATGGGCGTTCGGATAGTATAGCATGGTTGTGGTGGTACGGGAATGTTCGGTTTGTGTGAAGGCGTACCCCGTCACAATGTAGCAATGTAGGAAGAACGCATCAGATTGCGTTTTCCGCGATTTTTTGGTATCTTTGTAGGAATTGATATGCGCATTTTGGGAATTGAAACATCGTGCGATGAGACGGCCGCGGCTGTGATTGAAGTTCACAGACAACAGTTCACGGTTCACAGTAACATTGTCGCGTCGCAAATTAAGATTCATGCGAAAACTGGCGGGGTGGTTCCGGAGGTTGCCGCGCGGGCGCATGTGGAGGCCATTTTGCCTACGGTAAAATTGGCAATGCAGAATGCAGAATGCAGAATGCAGAATCCGGGAAGTGATATTGATGCGATTGCGGTGACTGCCGGGCCCGGGCTTATGACTTCGCTTTTAGTCGGCGTTGAAGTTGCGCGGACGCTTTCCGTGCTTTGGAAAAAGCCGCTGATTGCAGTAAATCATTTGGCGGGTCATGTGTATGCGAATTGGTTAAATGCGAATGGTCGCGAATCTCAAGGCGAATGGTCGCGAATTCTGTTTCCCGCACTCGCTCTTATCGTATCCGGCGGACATACGGAATTGGTGCTTATGAAGAAGCATTTGGATTTTAAAATTATTGGTTCCACGCGCGACGATGCGGCAGGAGAGGCGTTTGATAAAGTCGCAAAAATGCTTGGGCTTCCGGATCCGGGCGGACCGGCGGTT
>OBEQ013033452.1_pt1 | contig 11249 bp, 9 predicted proteins | sample 1670901 | NCBI WGS metagenome assembly OBEQ01 (sample SAMEA104232315, study PRJEB22302) | groundwater metagenome | biome: forest; feature: aquifer; material: groundwater | place: USA | collected 2011-08-07 | depth 5.4 m | reverse complement strand
CACCCCGTTAGATAGCGCTTGGCGCATCTAACGGGGTAAGGTTTTGTTGCTAAGAACTCGGCGTTTCACTTGAGTTCTTAGACAAAGCCCTTATGTTTTCTGCCCAGCCGGCTTTCGGCCCGAACCCATGGTCTTTCTGGCATTGCCTCTTCTGGTTCTGTTATTCGTTTTGGTTTGCTGGCCCCGCACCGGCAAGCCCCTCATATGCCGCGTGCCTTGATAACTGGATATGTCTTTTTTGCGTTTGATATTTTGGATAATTTCGCGCTTTAATTCACCTTCTATCTTAAAATTCTTTTCCATGTATTCCTTGATTTTATTGGCTTCTTCGGATGTGATATCTTTGGCTCTTTTATCAGGATTAATTTTAGTGCCGCCTAATATCTTTTTAGACATAGTCGGCCCCACGCCAAAAATATAGGTGAGCGCCACCTCAACCCTTTTGTTATCTGGAATATTAATGCCGGCAATTCTCATATCTTTACGAATTACTAATCTTTACGAATATACCAATGGATTGAATTCGTAAATTCGTACCCATTCGTATTTCGTAAAATTAACCTTGTCTTTGTTTATGCTTAGGGGTCTCGCAAATAACATAAACCGTCCCGTTCCGGCGGACTATTTTGCACTTGTTACAAATTTTCTTGACTGATGGTCTGACTTTCATATTTTGTCTATGAGTGAAACGAATAGCTACAAAATATAGCCCTGTTAGTGAATTTCCGACTTTGACCGCCTAGCTTTCCGATTAGGAAAGCTTTTCGGAAATTCTACTACGGGGCATAAATAAAATTTGTGCTGGGGTTCATCATATCAATTACCCTCTATACACTATCCTCGCCCGTTTATCATCATAAGGAGAAAACTCCATGGTAACTTTATCGCCGGGCAGAATGCGAATAAAATTTAGCCGCATCTTCCCAGAAAGATGGGCTAACACCTCGCTGCCGTCGGCCATCTTTACCTTAAAGGTGGCGCTAGGCAATGCTTCAACTACAACCCCCTCCTTTCGGATTGCGTCTTTTTTCACTTTTTAATCTAAATTTAACAGCGTTAAGAGTATAACAAAGCCGCTTTAATGCGTCAATAAGTGGTTTGGATAAATAAAAAGCAGGTGTTGGTTATTCCCAACACCTGCTGAAACTTAGTGTTCATTCTCATGATTTCAAGCGCGCTGGCAAGCCAGAAATTCCCGGCCCTTGCCCACATCGGTGTTAACAGGAACGCCTTCAGAACAGGGGCCGTTGAGAAGACATTCCTCCTCGGTCCAAGTGTCTAAAGTAACATCCACCAGGGCGTGGAGCTTTGGCACACCACCCACATCTTCAGGAGTAACCCCGCCCCGATTACAAAGAGCCCCGAGTCCAACCACATCTCCGCCCATCACTCGAGTGACCTCGACCACATGCCCTGCAGAAGCTCCGGTGGTAAGAACATCCTCTACCACCAGAACCCGCTTACCTGACACCTGCTTGTCGTAACCCCGCTTGATGACAAAACCGGGCTTTCTGATGTAGAGTTTTTCTCCAGGATGAAGAATGATTTCGTCATCATCATTCTCCCGATCAAAAGTACCTGGAGGTAACGGAATGTGAATGTCCGACGACCCCGCCTCCATCACGAAACTGTCATCATGTTCTGCATAAGTCGCTAGGACTTTGCGCCCTGTAAGCGATATGAGATGCTGTGTTGTCCATTGACTAAGAATCACACCACCGATAGCAGGAGCAACCACCACCTCAATACCATCACCTTGAAAATGTTCGGCAATGCCACGACAGAGATGCGATGTTTCAGCAATATGAGGATAAACCGCATCTTTGTTGATATACACTCTGCCATGCTTCCATGACGCGTAGACAAAATGGCTATTTGTCAAAACCGCTCCCGTTTGGCCCATAATTTCCAAAGCGTACTGCTCGTCCATAACATCCTCCTTTATAAGGAGTACACTTCTGTTATTTAACAGCTTGGGTTTGATGATAGCTTGCGGATATAGAAAAGACAAGACCGCCCCGACGCAAGGTCGGGGCGGCTTGATTGAAGTTCGACTTCACTCATTCAAATTACATCCCCACAATTTTTATAGTCACCCGGTCGGGGTTGGAGGACACGCGGCGCACCCAGAACGGCCAGAATTTAACTTCCACTCGTTCAATATTTTTATAGCCGGATTTTATTTTATTGACATCCTGAATTTTTTTATTGAGAATTGATTTCTTAAAATCCTCGGCGTCCAAATTGTCTATAACATCATACCGCACCGAAAGCGATGCTGTAATAGTGTTTTTCTGGTAATCCACCACCGGCGGTTTTATAAACGAAACCTCTTTGGAAGATGCCAGCAAGGTTTTGCCTTCTTTCAGACCGGTTGATATTTTTTGGTTGATATAATTATCCAAATCCTGCGATCTAAACACAATCGCCCGCGCCATCATTTTTACATTGACCTTAAATTTATCGGCGGCCTCGCCCGCTTCAGGCGCGCTGGAACTTTCGGCCAGTTCCTCGTTATAGGCCTCGGGCCAGAGTTGAAAACCAGCCGGTAAATTTTGTTTTAGACCCTGAAACTGGGGCTTTATTTTTTCTTTAAGCGAATCATAGGCCTTATTAACATCATCATTGGAAACCACCGTGGCCCGTCCCGTCTGGCCGCCCGCCATGGCTGATTCGGACATGGCGTATATTTTTTCCGCTTTGGGCGTATTTTTTAAAGCCGGCATTATAAATTTGGAAGGGCCGATATTATAGGCCTCGCCCGGCTCGGCCGCGATAACTTCTGCCGTAATTTGGCCCGGCGTGGTTTTGCCGTCTTTGATTACCGCGCCTGGAACAATCAACCCTTTGGTGGTCCAAAAAATCTTGCCGCCTTCGGCCTGAAACCTGGAAACCACAAACGCTTGCACTTGCGAAGAATAATTATTGTAAATAATTATCTTGCCTTTGGCTTTTTGCGAAACCTCTTTTTGCCCGGTGGCGCTAAATTCCCCATTTTCGCTTTTTTCCAAAGTAAGCAACTCCCCGGGTATTATACCCTTGGCTAAATCCGCTTGAAAATCACGACTAGAAACAAAAACATTCACGCTGTCCTCCACACTTTCTCTAGCCGGATAAATAGTTATTTCGGCCTTAGGCAGTGTCTTAGAAAAAACAACCACGCCCGTGAGCGCCGTTAAAACCACAATTCCCGCCACCACGGCAGTAGCGCTTATCTTAAACGGCAGAAAAGATTTTCTCCGGTTGATTTTGCTTAAATCGTCAAAAACATTATTTCTGGATCTTTCTTCTCTATATGATTTTAAAAATCCCGCGCCGATTTCGCCTTTATTTTTAGCGGTCTCGCCCGCGGGCATATTCTTTTTTGAACCGGCTGATTTTAAGGCGGCGGATTTAATTTTTGAGAATGACAACGGTTTAACCGGCGCGAACGGCCCGGCTTTGGCAGCTGATTTGGAAGCCATAATAGCGGTATTTTTCCGCGGCACGATGTCGCTCATGCGACCACCCGCAACGGCTGTGGCGCCAAAAATATTTTCTTCGTTCGCGCCGTTCTCGCTGGCCACGCTAAGCCCGGCCCGCTTTGCAAAAATTTTGCCCATAAGGTCGCTCGTAACCACTGTCAGAATTTTATTGGCGTTCGCTCCGGCTTCGCGGATCAAATGAGTATCCATGATATTCTGAAGCACGCGAGCGCCAGTGGGCACAATCAAATCCAACTCATCGGATTCACTTTCTTGAATCTGGCTTATGACCGATTGAACATCCTCGTTCAAGTCAATATAGATATTTTCTTTCATATTTTGTCTATGAGCGTAGCGAGTAGCTACAAATATGAAACCCCGCACCAAGCCAATCACTAATATTGATGGTAAGACCCGGAAAGCCGTAGGCGAAATCGCCTGACATATATTTGCGTGCATCTACGCGAACGGGCTTTGGTGCTGGGGTTCATGACATATATATTAAGTGTACAATATTTAAACAACTGTGGCTATTCCACAATTGCCCGAATACGCCTGATACCGGCGCTAGACGATTCTTCTTTTATAATACGAAACTTGCCAATCTCGCCGGTATGATTAACATGCGGCCCGCCGCACAGTTCTTTTGAAAAATCTCCGATTGAATAAACTTTAACCACATCCGGATAATTGCCTTGGTAAAAAAACAACGCGCCCGACTTCTTGGCTTCATCTAACGGCATTTCTTGAATCGTGACTAGATAATCTTGGGCGATAGCATCGTTGACCAAAATCTCCACTTTTTTTATTTCTTCATCGGTTAGCTTGCGACCAAAAACGAAATCAAATCGGGTTCTTTCAACCGTAATATCAGAACCTCTTTGCGAGACCTCATCACCCAGAACCCGATGTAACGCGGCGTTTAATAAGTGAGTGACAGTGTGCAAACGAGTTTTGATTTTCATTTCCGCCTCGTTGGCCGCCGTTAAATCGCCTTCAACCAGACCATGCCCGCCAAACTTTTTTTCCGCCCCCGCCCGCGAAATTTCTTGGTGTTTCTCGAAACTTCTTTCAAAGGATTTTTTAACATCCGATTCCCATTCTTCACCCATTTCAACCCATTTTTCCCTTAAAATTTCCAATGCTAATTCTAGATTAAAACCAAACTCTTGATAAACATTAAACAATTTCCTCCCTAATTCTTCGGAACTGCCATAAGTAATATTGTTTAGAACATCAATACCAACTTCGGTCGCCCTTTGATATTTATCTTTCTCCACTTTTATTACATCCAAAATGTCCGAGTTATTTACTTCCAAATAAAATTCTCCATACTTTTTTATAATCTCCGAGACAATCTTGCCGATCAAATTGTTATCCAACTTATTGATATTTTCATAAACAAATACTCGCCGCATCAACCGCCGCAGAATATAACCACGATCTTTGTTGGAGGGAATTATTCCCTCGGCCAGCAGAAAAACCGTCCCGCGTAGATGATCGGCCATAATTCTTTTTTGTCTTTCGGAAACACTCTCTGGAATCAAATTGATAAAATCAAACAAATCCGTTTCAAAAATATTATTCTTTTTTTGAACGGCCACCACCAGCCGTTCCAAACCCATGCCCGTATCCACACCTTTGACTTTTAATAGTTCCATCGTTCCATCTGACCGACAATAAAATTCGTTGAATACTATATTCCATACCTCCACGCCGTTTACATAAATTTCCGTGGTGGGGCCACACGGTCCTTCGGCGCCGGTTGGTCCCCAAAAATTATCGGCTCGGCCGAATTTTTTAATATCTTTAACGCCTAATGATTGCCACACTTGTTCCGATTCGGAATCAATTGGCACTTCTGGACTTGCCCCGAGCGACTTGTCCCGAGCCATGGCGAGGGAAGTCGAGGGGTCGCCCGAAAATATGCTCACATAATCTATTTTCAATCCCAGCTCCCTGACAATAAACTCATGAGCATATTCAATCGCCTCTTTCTTAAAATAACCGCCAAACGAAAAATTACCCAGCATTTCAAAAAATGTCAGGTGGGTTTCATCGCCAACTTCATCAATATCAGAAGTGCGAAATGACTTTTGGATGGAAACGGTGTTGCGTGAACCAAAATCTCTATCGGCCAATTCCGGCTGGGTGTAATATTGCTTAAATTGCTGCATCCCGGCCGTGGTTAAAAGCACCGAGGGATCGGTCGGCGCCAAAGACGACGATTTGACTATGACATGGCCTCTATTCTTAAAAAAATCTAGGAATTTACTTCTTATCTCATCTGAATTCATTGTTTTGACTTTTTCACTTTTAACTTTTAATTTGAGCGACAGCGAATACACACCCGACTTTCAAAAAACTTGAGAAATTTTCGCCTGATTTCTTGTGACTCCATATTATTACAATTTTAACCACTTAATAGATAATTAACAAACTTTTCCAATTATACTGAGATGGCGATCGCCATCTCAGTATAGATAATCTATAAATCAAATAACTTTTTAAGATGCAATTCATTATCCAAAGATGTCGCTGTAATTATGCGTACATATGGACGAATATTGAAAAGCTCGACCGTAAAATCAATTTCATTTTTACATTCGTAGGGATGAATTAAAACACTTTTTTGATATTCATAAAATCCCAATCTTTTTAAAGCACCTCTCAACGCCTCACGAGATTTTTTATGTTTTTCTGGGATATCAAACATCACCATCCGCCACTTTTTGTCCCAGACCTTGGGTTTTTTAATTTCCATATTATCAATATTTAAAGTTATTGCCTTCTCTTTGCCTTTTTCCGAAAGAATCATTGTTAAAGAGCCATCTGGATTTTCCTTCTCATAAACAAGTTTAGATCTATAAAGATTTGCTATGGCTTTTTCCAACGACTGCTTGTTTATTTGTTTCCACTCCTTTGACACTTCCTCAACAACACGAAAATATTGTTTAGGCGTTCTTGATAAACCTAGTCCAATTCCACCTACAAGCAAGAGAATTATTTTTTGCTGAACATGACCCAACCGTTTTAATTTTCCTCCTTTTTGCATAACTATAATCTAACATAATTATACTGAGATGGCGATCGCCATCTCAGTATAATTAGTATGTAATGTTGATTTGTTGTGCACTTTCTTTAATGGTTAGTTTATTAATTTGATAAATAAAAAAGGGAGATGCGTTTTTCCGCAACCTCCCAATTAAATCTGATGCTCTTGAAAAATCCGATCAATGATTGATCTCAACCACCTCAATCACTGAACAGAAGCCATCTTCAAGTAACTCCCTTACCTTCTCTGCTGAATCCCCTTCAATCTCTACCCTGCACGAAGGAGGTTCGGGCGGAGGATCCACCCCTCTGGCTGGATAGTATGTCTCCTCGACTAAGGGGTTGAAACTCACAGAAAAAAATGCCATCTGAATCACCTCCTAACATAATAAATTTTTTAAAAGGCATCAATGATTCGATGGTTAAATATATAACAAAATATATTCATTTAGTCAATAATTCCTCCTCCCAGCAGTTCTTCACCCCGATAAAACACCACCGACTGGCCGGGGGTGATGGCGCGGACGGGTTTATCAAAATCTACCCTCCACCGAGCTGAGCTCGGGCCATTTTCTACTTTTGAGAGTTTCGCCGACACTGGCTCTTGCCGATATCTTATCGCGGCTTGGATTTTGATTGATCCCTTACTCATATACTGAGATGGCGATCGCCATCTCAGTATATCGTTTATTAAATTAACATCAGTTGCTATAAGAGAATTTGATTCCAAAGCCGAAATATTATCGGCGGGAGCAACAATCAGCGTGTTAGTAGAATAATCTTTTTGGGCAACAAAATACGGGCCGGTGCCACCTATGCCGATGCCTTTTCTTTGGCCAATGGTGAAAAAATCCAAACCGGAATGCTTGCCGATTTTTTGGCCAGCCGTAGTAACAATATCTCCAACAACTGTTTTGACATACGGCTTGATAAATTCAGCCACATCCACCGGCCCCATAAAACAAATCCCCTGCGAGTCCTTTTTGTCGGCCACCGGCAAACCATGCTCGGCTGCGATTCTTCTGACTTCGGCCTTGGATTCAATTTCGCCAATCGGGAAAAGGCATTGCCTAAGCCTGGCTTGGGTTAAAGTCCATAAAAAATATGATTGATCTTTTTCTAAATATTTCGCCCTCAACAATTTATTGTCGGCTGATTTTCGAACATAATGCCCCGTGGCAATATAATCCGCGCCCAGCGCCATGGCTTTATCAAAAAACAAACCAAACTTTATTTCTTTATTGCACATCACATCGGGATTAGGCGTGCGTCCCGAAGCATATTCGCGGATCATATAATCCACCACCTTGGCTTTGTATTCCTTTGTAAAATCCCAGGTTTCAAATGGAATACCGAGTTTGATACAGACCCGCATAGCGTCGGCGCGATCTTCGGCCCACGGGCAAGGCCAAGCCGGATCGCTCCAGTTTTTCATAAAAACACCCATCACCTTGTAGCCCTCTTTTTTTAACAAAGCCGCCGCTACAGAGCTATCCACTCCGCCCGACATCGCCACAAAAACCCTTATGTTTTTATTTTCCATTATCTTTTGTATAATAGTTATACAATGAACTTCATTTTATGCCAAGAACACATAAAAATCCAGTTCATTCTTCGTAGCCACCTCCCCACCCTACTTCGCTAAAGCTACGAAGGGTTCTCCATTCGTCACTAATCCTTTATAAGCACTATGGTATGTGGCGAAGAAGAACAAATTCAATAAAATGAAAATACTAAAAATACTGACACCCGTTTTGATAGTGCTGGCTATAATTATTTTCCTTACCGAAAAAACTCAAAATCAACCAGCTAAAACAAATCTGCCCATCATAAAAATCGGCGAGGCGGTTGTAAATGTGGAAATTGCCGACACTCCAGAAAAAAGAACCCTCGGCCTTTCGGGAAGGACCGCCCTTCTCCCTAATGCCGGCATGTTGTTTGTTTTTGATAACGAGGACTATCACACCTTCTGGATGAAAGACATGAATTTTCCGCTGGATATAATTTGGATAGGGTCTGACATGAAAATTGTGGATGTGTTTAAGAACGCCACACCCGACAGCTATCCTAAATACGCTTTCAAACCAGATCATCCGGCAAAATATGTTTTAGAAGTAAATACCGGTTGGCTAGAAAAAAACAAAATAAACTTGGGCGATAAGATTGAGTTTAGCCAGCTGGACAAATTCCGCTAGGAATTTGGTTTTATATCCGAGAGCAAAGACCGGAGTTCCTCTAAATCGGGTTCGGAATGAGGATTTTTTGGGGGCCTTTTCTTTTTAAATCCGCTCTGGTGGTTGGGCCTAAAGTTGCTGATATTTTTAGATAAGGCCTCTTGGAGCGAAACCGTTTGAGGCAGACCAGAAGCGCTCTGTTGTTTTAACTCGGTTAATTTAGAAATATGTTTTTTGCAGTAAATCGGGCGAACACCGTCGGGTTGGAACGGCACCATTATTTTTTCGCCGCCTTCCCAGCACACCGCTTCGTATAATTTTTTCCCGCCACTACCAGCTGATGAAACAACCGGAGCAGATATAGCTGGCCTAGCACTTACCTGTGGAGTTATTGAAGGAGAAATATTTTCCTGTGAATCCAGCGGAGCGTAACCAAAATCGGCCGCGTCAAAACCGGCCCATTCGGCAATTTCCCGCTCCACTTTTTCTCTGGCAGTGGCGTAAGTTTTTCTGGAAAATTCAATTATTTCCTTTCTATAACTTACGGCTGGTTTGGGATAGGGCGCCAAAGTATTGGCCGAAAAAGCCCGCGAGGCCATGCCGTCTATCATCAACTTTAAATAAATTTGATATTTGGTTAAATTAACAATATCCACCGCCAAAAACTCGGGCGTAAATTCTTTTTCTAAAAGTTCGGCGTCTTCGGCGCCCACCCGAAAAGCGGCTATCGTGCCCACATTGCCAAAAATCGCGTCGCGCACCGAAGTGCTTTTGGATCCGCCCACGGTTTGAATCAACTGCGAAATATATTGATTGGCCAGCACCAAGGCCAAACGATATTTGCGGGCCTCGGAAAGGATATTGGCAAACGATTCCGTGGCGAAGTTTTGAAACTCGTCCACATATAAATAAAAATCGCGGCGGTTTTCTTCGGGAATATCCACCCGGCTCATCGCCGCTAACTGCAGTTTGGTGACCATCAACCCGCCCAATAATTTGGAATTGTCTTCTCCGATACGGCCTTTAGAGAGGTTCATTATTAAAATCTTGCCCTCATCCATAACTTTTCTCATGTCTATGGCGCTTTTTTGCTGGCCTACAATATTGCGAATAACTATCGCCGAAAGAAACTGGCCGACTTTGTTTTGAATGGCCGGCGTGGCCTCGGCGGCAAAACGATCAGTGTATTTGGCAAACTCATCCACCCAAAACGATTTTACTACTGGATCTTTAATATTATCGACCACATCCTTGCGATATTCCTTATGCGATAACATCCTCATTATGCCTAAAATAGTGGCGCCGGGATAATCCAACAAAGCTAAAATAGTGTTGTTTAAAATATATTCCATGCGGGCCGACCACACATCCGGCCAGATTTTTTTAAACACGCCCATCAAGCCCGAAGCCACTAAATGCTTTTTTTCGGGATCAACATTTTCTATGGCGTTAAAAGCGATAGGGAAATCAATGTCGGACGGATCAAAATAAATTACATCTTTGATTCTATCTTCAGGAATAAAATCCAAAATCTTTTCGGCGGAATCGCCGTGCGGATCTATAAAGCCCACGCCATTGCCATGGATGATATCCGAAATGATCATGTTTTCCAGCATGGTGGTTTTGCCCATGCCGGTTTTACCCATGATATACATGTGGCGGCGGCGATCGTCTTTTTTAATGCCGAATTTCCGCTGTTCGTTGCGAAAATTGGTCTCGGCAAATAATGTTATTTCGTTATCCATGCCAATTTTATTTATGAATGATAATGAATAATTTTAAAATTGAGCACCCCGTTAGATAGAGCGTTAAGCGCTCATCTAATGGGGTAAGGTTTGGCGACCAATCGCTTCGCTCTTGGGCCAAGCCCTTAATATGTTGGGAGACCCGGCGGCGGTTCGCCTTTCTTGGCCTGAATTCTGGGCATGGTGGGCGAGGCCACAATCCGCCCGGGTATATGAAAAATCGTGGCTAGCTCCTCTATATTTAGAACAAACATTTTGGTCGGTCTGTATCTAAAACGATATTTATACAAAAGCCACTTCTTTTTATAGGTCTCTCTTCTTTTTTTAAAAGGAAACTTAGAGGCAGTTAAGGTGGAGGTATCCCACTTAAACGAATTCATATTCATAGTGTTAAACTGCCGCAAGGCCGCCACCACCGCGAAAAACTGGGGAATGCTAAAAACATCTTTTTTAGCCACATAGATCGTGCGGATGACTGTGTCAAAACCCACTTTGGCAATGTTCCGTTCTATCGCCTCCACCACTTCTTTTTCCAGAGGTGAAAGATACTGCATTAACGAATGGGGCTTGTTGGGATCTTTGGCCGAGCCAAACTTAAACTCTTCAAATTCGGGAGTTTTATGCAAAATCTGCGCCGCGCCCGAAAAAATATCCAGAATTTCTTTTTTTAACAGCGCCCACACATAGGAACCTCCTGGGGACGGTTTGGCTTTGCCTAAAAGCTTGTTCACCAAATCATCCCCGGCTTTTTTCCAGCCGTCGTCGGCCGGCCGAATGCCAATTTGAAACCAAAACTGCTCGCCTGCTCTCAT
>OBEQ010160158.1_pt1 | contig 11249 bp, 15 predicted proteins | sample 1670901 | NCBI WGS metagenome assembly OBEQ01 (sample SAMEA104232315, study PRJEB22302) | groundwater metagenome | biome: forest; feature: aquifer; material: groundwater | place: USA | collected 2011-08-07 | depth 5.4 m | reverse complement strand
TCCCCCTCGTTCTCTCGGAATTGAAACGCTCGGCGGCATCATGAACAAACTCATCGAGCGGAACACCACGATCCCGACGAAGAGGAGCCAGGTTTTCTCGACGGCGGCGGACAATCAGACCGCGGTCACCATTCGCGTGTTGCAAGGCGAACGTGAAATGGCCGACGGGAATGTGGAGCTGGGGCGGTTTGACCTGGTCGGCATTCCGGCGGCACAACGAGGGGTCCCGCAGGTTGAAGTCACTTTTGACATCGACGCCAACGGCATCGTTCATGTGAATGCGAAGGACCTCGGGACCGGTAAGGAGCAATCGATTCGCATTACAGCACCCAAGAAACTCTCCAAAGAAGAGATCGACAAGATGGTGAAGGACGCGGAGAAATTCTCCGACCTCGATAAGAAACGGAAAGAAGAGGTCGAGGTCCGCAACCAAGCCGACACCCTCGCGTATGCGACGGAAAAAACGCTTAAGGATATCGGTGACAAGGTGAGCGCCGAGGAAAAAGAGAAGGCCCAGAGTAAACTCGATGCGCTCAAAGAGGTACTCAAAGGAAACGACTCGGCCGCGATCAAGAAGGCCTCCGAAGAGCTGGCGCAGGCCTCGCATAGCATCGCGGAAGTTCTCTACCGCGAAGCGGCGGCGAAGCAGCAGTCGCAGGCGGCGGGAAAAGGACAGGCGCCTCCGGAGGGCGAAGGCCCGGCTCCGCAGCAGGGAAATAAGGATGACATCGTCGACGCCGAATACAAAGTCGAGGATGACAAGTAAATAAGGAGGGCTTGTTGAATGAAGCTCGAAGTAATTCTTAAGAAAGATGAGGACGGTTATTATGTAGCGTCATGTCCGGCAATCAAAGGTTGTCATTCCCAAGGGCGCACCAAGCGGGAAGTACTTGCCAATATCCGCGAGGCGATCATCGGATGCCTGGAAGTTTTAAATGAGCGAACCAAGCGCGCGGGGCAAAGAGGGCATGCCGAATTGGCCAAGATCGCCGTCTAAATGAGTAGGCTCCCGGTTATTTCAGGCCGCGAAGCCGCGAAGGCCTTTAAAAAAGATGGCTGGATTCTTGTCCGATGGCGGGGTAGTCATATGATTCTCATTAAGGAAGGAAAGGAAGCAACTCTTTCCATTCCGGATCATCGGGAACTCGGTCGAGGTCTGCTTCGTTCACTCGTTCGAGATGCTGATCTGACCGTTGAAGAGTTTACCCGGCTCCTTTAACCGGATGAGGGACGCATCGGAAACGTCCCTGTTCGATGAGATAAGTAGAGTGTCACCGGAATTATTCCCGGAAACCGGCAGAACTGGAACACGAAGTCAAGGGACATGGAGCGCAGATTCAATCTCTCGTCGAGGCGATCCGGCAACTGATGATGCCATCTGAAACAAAACGCCGCCGCATCGGGTTTCAGGCGAGGTGAAGAGGGTGAATGCAACAAGGGGCTGTCCCAAAAGTCGGGCAAGCCCACCAGGGTTGCCTCCGCTTGGGGTTCAACGGGTTTCTCACCGTTTGAACCGTCCCGAGCAAAGTCGAGGGACCGTTCGCCGTGTCGTTCTTTTTTAAGGAGTGGGGCGCTCACTATCTCGCGCCCATCGCAAGCATGTTCGGGCTTATTCGCCCGAACAGCGATTGCTCCGGCAACCGCTGGCGGGCTTTTACACCGTCGAGAAGTGATCTAGAAACAGAATAAGGAGGTGAGGAAATATGAAAAAAACCATAAAGCTTTATGAAGCCTGTGGAACAGGCGTTCAAGAAGTAGAAGTGGTTATCGAGGTTCCTGAGAAAAATTCTTGAGGAGCATACAGGGATGTTTTCGAACACGTCCCCAAACTGATATAAAGACCAAGGGACGAGTCCGAAAGCGTCCCTAATATAGAGGATATAAGAAACAAGTGGAAATTATTCTTAATCCCAGTAGCAATCAATTTTTCATAACGTCAAGTGGGACATTTATCCGTAACGCAAGTGGCGATTATGAATTGGTGAATCTTACTCCTTAAATCGAAAGGAGTTCTAGTGACATAATATTGGTTTCGCCGAGGGGTGACGCGGTATAGGGCTCCCATTCGCCTGCAGGCGAAAGCCGAAGCCGAATGGGATAACACCGCGGCAGTGGTTCGACGAGCTCACCATCCCTCGAACAATCCCGAGCGTAGTCGAGGGAGACCCCGAGGCTGAGACATTAAGGGATGAGGAGAAGGAAGATGACTGTTAGAGAGCGATTGGAAGAGAAGCGGGAGGAGGTGTTGCGCCTCGCTGCTAAACACGGAGCCGAAAATGTGCGTGTATTCGGTTCGGTGGCAAGGGCAGAGGACAAGACTGATAGCGACGTTGATTTCTTGATAGATACGAGTCGCGAGACATCCGCTTGGTTTCCTGTTGGCCTCATCATTGAGTTGGAGAAGTTACTCGGATGCAAGGTTGACGTCGTCACCGAACGGGCGTTGCATTGGTATATCCGGGATAAGGTTCTACAGGAGGCGGTGCCGCTATGAAGGAAGAAAAACTCTACCTTGTGCATATGGTGGAGTGCATTGAGAAAATCCTCTCTTACACGAAGGGAGAACGGGAGGCATTTCTGGAGGACTCAAAGACCCAGGATGCTGTTATCCGCAACTTCGAAATCATCGGAGAAGCTGCTAAGCGTGTCTCACAGAGCACGCGGGATAGCGCTCCGGAAGTACCGTGGAAACAAATTGCAGGTTTTCGAGACATCCTGATTCACCAATATGAGGGAGTGGATCTGGAAGAAACTTGGAAGCGTATTGCAAAGGATCTGCCTTCGCTCTTGAGCGCCTTACAGAAATTGTTGGCCAAGATGGAGGGGAAAGGTAAGAGCTAGATCCCGAATTTCGGGAATTCCGGTGACACAATACTGATTTGTAAACGAACCAAACCGGGGGCGGATTAGATCCAAGATCGAAAGCGTCCCTAATTTATCATCGAGGATAACTAAAAGATCTTAGGTAATGAAAATTCGCGACGTCATTAAGTTATTAAAGAAAGATGGATGGTATCTGGTGGATACAAGGGGAAGCCACCAGCAATATAAGCATCCTACAAAACCTGGGAGAGTAACAATTGCGGGACATCCGAATCATGATTTAGCGCCTGGAACGCTAAATAGTGTTTTGAAACAGGCGAAGCTGAAGGAGGGCAGATAAATGTACCGTGTTCTTGTAGTCATTGAAAAAGCCAATGGAAATTACTCAGCGTATTCGCCCGATTTACCTGGATGTGTGGCAACGGGAGGAACGCGGGAAGAAGTTGAGCAAAATATGTATGAGGCTATTCATTTACATTTAAAAGGTCTTACTCGGGACAAGAAACCAGTTCCTAAACCAAACGCGATCTCTGAGTATTTAGTTTTCTCTAAAACTTAAGCATTAGAGGAGAATCCGTGGTGAAAAAGCAGGCACAGAAAAAAATGGATGTGAGGGTGCCCACCCAATATTTTCACAAAGCTTTCTTTATCGTGGCCAATCTTAGGGAAAAACTGAAGCCCCTGGCCATAAAGAAAAAAAGTAAAATAGGGTTTTATGCCTAAAGTGACCACCAAGCGCGACTATTACGAGATTCTGGGGGTAGCGAAGGGGACGGGCGCCGAGGAGATCAAGAAGGCGTACCGGCAGCTCGCGCTCAAGTATCACCCAGACCGGAACGCTTCGAACAAAAAAGAGGCCGAGGAGAAGTTTAAAGAAATTTCCGAGGCGTATGCGGTCTTGTCGGACCCCAAGAAACGTTCGACCTATGACCAGTTCGGGCATACCGGATTCGATCAGCGCTACTCGACGGAAGATATTTTTCGCGGTGCCGATTTTTCAAGCATCTTTGAGGACCTCGGGCTCGGCGGATCCGTTTTTGGAGAGATTCTTGAGGGAATGTTTTCCGGCGGAGGAGGCCGCGCCCGTTCTTCTTCCCGGGGCGGCGCGCGTGCCGGACGCGACCTTCTTTTTGAACTCGATATAACACTTCAAGAAGCGGCGACCGGCGTTGAGAAAACGATCAACATTCCTCGCTACGAACAGTGCAACACCTGTAACGGAGAAGGCGCAAAGCCGGGAACGAAACGAAAAACATGTCCGAAATGCCAGGGACGCGGGCAGGTCGTTTCCTCCACCGGATTTTTCAGCATCGCGCAGACATGCCCTCAATGCCGCGGAGAGGGAAGTTTCATCACGGACCCTTGTCCTTCTTGTCACGGAGAAGGGAGAGTCCGCGCCGAGCGGAAGATTAAAGTCAAAATTCCGCCGGGGGTCGATACCGGATCGCGCCTGCGGGTTTCCGGTGAAGGAGAAGCCGGCTCGCGCGGCGGCGGGCGGGGCGATCTCTATGTTTCCATCGCCGTTCAGCCGGACAAAGTATTTGAGCGTCGGGAAGAACATCTTATTTGCGAAGTGCCGATCGGTTTTGTCCAGGCGGCCCTCGGGGCCGAAGTGGACGTTCCGACCCTCGAGGGAAAAGTGAAAATGAAAATTCCGCCGGGGACCCCGAGCGGAAAAGTCTTCCGGATGAAGGGAAAAGGGATGCCCTCCCTCGACGGATACGGCAGGGGAGACGAACATGTGCGGGTCGTGGTCGCGGTCCCGGAACGGCTCACCGAGGAGGAGAGGCGGGTGCTTTTGGAATACGCCCGTCTCCGCGGCGAACCGGTCGATTCCAATAACGATTCCTTTGTTCAGAAAGTGAAACGGACGTTTCAGGGGGATTCATGAAGACCGTTCAAGCAAGCCCGCTGGAACATTCATGTGAGAAGCAAAAATGCCAACCTACGAATACCAATGCGAAGCGTGTAAAGAGAAACTAGAGGTTTCCCAGAGCATCAAAGCCGAGCCGCTTGCGACATGCCCGAAGTGCGGCGGGAAACTGACGCGCTTGATCGGCGGAGGGGTTGGCATCATTTTCAAAGGAAGCGGGTTCTACGCCACCGACTACCGGAGCGACTCCTATAAGAAGAAGGCGGCCGAGGATAAGAAGCCGGAGACGAGTGAAAAAAAACCGGAGGCGAATGAAAAGAAACCAGAGGTGAAGGAAAAGGAGCCGCCTGCGAAGGACAAATCATGACGAAGAAAAGCGCGTTTCTTTCTTTTTGGCTTCCTCCTCTTACGTATGCGGGTCTTATCTTCACACTTTCCTCTTTTCCGCTTACCTTCCCTCCGGCCCTCGGTTTCCGTTTTTCCGACAAGATTCTCCACGCGGTGGAATATGGTCTGTTCGGATTTCTTTTGGCAAGGGCTTTTTTGAAAGCGAGCCCTCCTTTTTTCCGGACCTCTTTTCAATTCTGGGCGGTCGTAATCGCCATTCTTTACGGTTTTACCGACGAGATTCATCAGCTTTACGTCCCGATGAGGGAGTGCAGTTCCTTTGATCTCCTTTTTGACGGAATAGGAGCGTTGGTGTCCCAACTCATTTTTATGAAACAGGTCCTGTAAGGCAGATGGCCAATATCTTTCCTTTCCGGGGGATTCGGTATAACGAGAAGCAGATCCGCGATCTCTCCAAGGTGGTGAGTCCTCCTTACGACATTATTACCGACGAGGAACAGGATCATTTTTATCGCGCCTCCCCCCACAACGTCATCCGGATCGAGTTCGGTAAAAAATTCTCCAAGGATAACGGGTCACGGAATCGTTATACGCGGGCCAAGAGTTTTTTGACCCAGTGGCTGCGCCGGGGGGTCCTCACACAGGATGCCGCCCCTTCGATTTATATCTACGAGCAAAAGTTTCGGATCGGCCGGAAGTGGAAACGCCGCCTGGGATTCATCGCGCTCCTCAAACTGGGCGAAAACGGATCCGCCGTTTATCCTCATGAAAGGACCTTCGATCTGCCGAAAGAGGATCGCCTGAAGCTTCTGCAGAGCCTTCGGACGAATACGAGCCCCCTCTTTTTCCTGTATCCGGACCGCCGGGAAAGGGTCAAAAACAGGGTCGAACGCTGGACGCGGAGAAGCCGGCCGCTTTGGGCGATTTCTTTCAAAGAGGAGCGTCACACGCTCTGGCGTCTTTCGGATCCTTTTGTCATCGATACTCTGCAAGCACTTCTCAGCCGCAAACGTCTTTTTATCGCGGACGGTCATCACCGTTTTGAAGTGGCCAAACATTTCTGCGGACAGGAACCGGACAAAAACTTTGTGATGGCCTATTTCACCAATCTTTTCGACGCGAACCTCACCATTCTTCCGATTCATCGCCTCGTGAAGGGACTCGATTCCGTCGGAGAGTTGGAGAGGAAACTCAAAAAGTCTTTTTCATTCCGGACCTTTCGTCAATCATCCGAACTCCTTCAAGCGCTTGAAAAGACGCGAAAGGGATATGCCTTCGGGATGTGCCGGAAAAGGGAGCCCTTTGTATTGTTGACGCTCAAGGACCCAAAGGCCCTTTCGGCGCTTGACCGGACGGTGGAGGCCTCTAAAATCTGGAAGCGGCTCGATGTGACGGTTCTGCATGAGTTGATTTTGAAAAGGGTGCTTGGTTTGAATGAGGCCCAGATGGCCCGGCAGATTTGCTACAGCCGCGACGTCAAAAGATGCCTGCGCCTCATCCAAAAAGAAGAGTATCAGGTCGGATTTTTCTTAAGGGCCCCCCGCATCGAACAGGTTCAGAGAATCGCCCTTGCCGGGGAAAAGATGCCGCAGAAATCGACCTATTTTTATCCCAAACCGCTCACCGGTCTTGTGATGTACCGGTTTGAGAACGGAAACGTAAGGAGTCGACACTGATGCCTATTTTCGGAAGACCGAAATATACCGTCGTGAAAGTCTCCCGTAAGAAAACGATGCCGGAAGGGCTCTGGACTAAATGCGAGGAATGCGGAGAAATTATTTATAACAAGGCCCTCGAGGAGAATTTTCGGGTCTGCTCGAAATGTCAGTATCATTTTATCCTTTCAGCGCCCCAGCGGATCGCGCTCCTCGCCGACGGATCAAGCTTTGAAGAGTTCGACCAGAATCTACAGTCGGTCGATCCGTTGCAGTTCAAGGGGCCGAAGGGAAGTTATCTTGAAAAATTGAAGGAGGACCAGGCCTTAACCAATCTTCAGGAGGCGGCGGTCTGCGGGCGGGCGACGATTTCGGGAGCGAAAGTGATTCTTGGCGTCACCGATTCGCGCTTCATGATGGGCTCCATGGGAAGTGTTGTCGGTGAGAAAATCACGCGCGCGATTGAAACGGCGACGGCGGAGGAACTTCCCGTCCTTATCGTTTCGGGATCCGGCGGCGGCGCCCGGATGCAGGAGGGGATGCTTTCGCTCATGCAGATGGCGAAAACTTCTGCGGCGCTCGCCCGGCACCATCAGGCGAAACTCCTTTTTATTTCGGTCCTCACCAACCCGACGATGGCGGGGGTCATGGCGAGTTTCGCCTCGCTGGGGGATGTGATTATCGCCGAACCGAAGGCGCTCATCGGGTTCACGGGGCCGCGCGTCATCGAGCAGACGATTCACCAGCGGCTGCCTCACGGGTTCCAGCGGTCCGAATTTTTGTTGGAACATGGATTGGTCGATATGGTTGTGCATCGGAAAACGCTCAAAAGTACCCTGGCACGTCTCATCGAGTATCTCTAGCGAGCCGACGCCATGGCCGACGTAAGACTCGCAGAGGTCTCGAAAGTTTATCCCGGCGGCATCCGCGCCGTCGAGGAATTTACCCTCTCGGCTGAACATCAGGAATTTCTCGTTCTCGTCGGGCCTTCCGGATGCGGTAAATCGACGCTCTTACGTCTCATCGCGGGATTGGAAGAGGCCACTTCGGGCGAGATTTATATCGGCGGGAGGAAGGTGAACGAGGTTCCTTCCCGGGACCGGGATGTGGCGATGGTCTTCCAAAACTACGCGCTGTATCCCCACATGTCGGTTTACGATAACCTCGCCTTCGGACTCCGGCTCCGAAACTTTCCCCGCTCCGAAATCACCGAACGGGTGAAGGAGACGGCGGAGATGCTCGGAATCGGTACGCTTCTCGGACGAAGTCCGGGCGAACTCTCCGGCGGAGAAAGACAGAGGGTCGCTCTCGGGCGCGCCATTATCCGCAAACCCAAGGTTTTCCTTTTCGACGAACCTCTCTCCAATTTGGACGCGAAACTTCGGGTAAAAATGCGCGCCGAGCTCTCCCGACTGCATCTGCGTCTTCAGACGACGATGATTTATGTGACCCATGACCAGACTGAGGCGATGACGATGGGGCACCGGATCGCCGTGATGAAGGATGGCCTGCTGCAGCAGGTCGCCGACCCGAAAACACTCTACAATCATCCCGTCAACATCTTTGTCGCGGGATTCATCGGAAGCCCGGCGATGAATTTCATGAACGGGCGCCTCTTTCACAGGGACAAAAAATTCTATTTTGATGAGGGAAGTTTTCAGGTGCGGATTCTCGATGAAATGGCCCTGAAGGTGGCCCCTTACGACGGAAAAGAAATTGTTCTCGGTATCCGTCCCGAAGACCTCCATGATAAACTCGTTGTCTCACGCGCCTCTCCAGAGAACACGGTGAAGGTATCCGTGGAGATGGTGGAGCTGTTGGGATCCGAGTCCCTTCTGCATGTCGCCACGCTTCATCATACGCTGGTGGCCCGGTGCGACAGTATCGATTGTCCCGAAATCGATCAGGACATTGAACTCGTCTTGGATACGGGCAAAATTCATTTCTTCGATCAAGCAACCGAAGCGTGCATCGTTTGAGGATACGATGAAACGGCGAGCGCGGGTGTGGATGCTCGGAGCGCTCCTGTGGTTTGTCACGCTGGGAAGCCTCGCCGCATCCCCTCTTTCCACCGCTAAAATTCTTTCGATGTTTTTCTGCTTTCCGTCTCTCCTTTTGATTCTCACCGGAGAAATTGGCTTCGGGTGGCTTCTCACCGTCGGGTCGGTTCTGGTCTCCCTTTATTTTTTTCTGAAGGGGTCCTCCTTTTTTTGCGCCACCCTTTTCGTTGTCGTGGCGGTTTCATACGGCGCGCAGACGGCCGTTCACCTGGTCAGAAAATGTCTGACGCGGCTCGACCTTGCTTTCGAGGCGCTTGAAAAAGAAAAAAATCTTTTGACGGATGAGGAAAATGAGGAGACGGTTCGTTCCCCCGCCCTCAAGAGGAAATTTGAACGCTATACCGCCCTCAGCCGTGTGACGCATCTTCTCAGTTCGAGCCTCGCCCTCAAGGAGGTCTCCCACTATGCGGTCCAGCAGGCCTATGAAGTGGTCGGGAAGTCGGAGGGGGCTTTTCTTCTTCTGGCGGAAGAAGGGAGCGAAGAGCTTTCTCTTATCAGTTCGCACCTGGCAAAAGATTTCTCCGCCCCCAAATTAAAGAAAGGGGATCTCTTCGACCAATGGACCTTGAGAAATCGCCGGCCGCTTTTGGTGCGCGATATCGCGAAGGATTTCCGTTTTGATCCGGAATCTTCGGAGAAACGTCCGGTTCGGTCTCTTTTGATTACGCCCCTGACGAGCCGCGAGAGGGGGGGGGGACTTCTGAGATTGGAATCGTCGCAGGCGGATGTTTATGCTTCGGACGACCTGCGCCTCCTTTCCATCATCGGCGACCTGGTCGGATCCAGTCTCGAGAACGCGCTCCTGGCCCAGCGGACAGAGGAGTTGGCCCGCGTCGACGAGCTGACGGGGCTCTATGTTCACCGCTATCTCCAGGAAAGACTTCAGGAAGAATTTCTTCGCGCCCAAAGAAACCGTAGCCCCCTTTCACTCCTCATGATCGATATCGACCACTTTAAAACGTACAATGATCGCTACGGCCACATCGCCGGGGATCTGGTCTTGAGGCAGGTGGCGAGGATCCTCAAAGAAAAATCGGAACCGGGGGATCTGGTCTGCCGGTACGGTGGGGAAGAGTTTCTCATCATTCTTCCGAAACGGACCAAGGAAAAATCACTTCAGATCGCCCAGACCCTGCGTACGACGATCGAAAACGAACTCTTTGTTCTCCGCCGGGAAACGACGCATGTGACGGTTTCCATCGGCGCGGCAACCTTTCCGGAAGATGGGATGATGAAAGAAGCACTCTTGCAGCGGGTCGACGCGTTTCTCTATCAGGCGAAACGGGAAGGGAGAAATCGCGTATGCGGTTAGCGCTCCTCTGTGCAGAACTTCTTTTCGCCTTCCTCACGGCCCTCTCTTTTCGAAAGAGGGTCCGGCAAACGATTTTGGATTCAAAGCGGCGCATGGAGATTCTGAAGGCGTCCCTCCGGTCCCAAAAAGAGGCCCTCGAGAAACAAGAGACAGAGCACCGGCTTTTGGAAGGAGAGCTTTCCTCTCTCATCGAAATTTATGAACTGGCGAAAAAGATATCGGCGAGCCTCAAGTTTGAGGAATTTTTTTCAACGCTTCTGGAGATGTTTCAAGATCATTTTCCCTCAAAAAAGGGATATCTTCTTCTTTTTGACGACCCAAAAAAAGAAGACGGCCCCCCGCGCGCGAGCCGCATTTATTCTCTTTCTTCCGGTTTAGAGGAGGCTGGATTCGCTTACCTCGGAGCGGTTCTGAAGCGCATTGAAGAAAAAGAGATTTTGCGGAGTGAATCCCCTTCTTTTGTCGCGGTTTCACTGCGGGTGAAAGACAAAGTGATTGCCGCCGTGACGGGCGAGGGTTTGGACGGAAGGGAAGAGGAGAAACTTGCCCTTCTTTGCCGTCAGTTTACGCTTGCCCTGCAAAAGGTGCGGCTTTATGAAAAGCTTCAGGAGCTTTCGATTACCGACGGGTTAACCCGTTTGTTTGTCCGACGCTATTTTTTGGAGCGCTTCCGGGAGGAGCTGGAGCGTTCCAAGCGGCATCATTTGCACCTTTCTTTTTTGATGGCGGATATCGATCATTTCAAAGAAAAGAATGACAAGTATGGGCATCTCGTCGGAGATGTGATCTTGAGGGAAGTGGCGACGATCCTGAAAACGAGTGTCCGCGAGATAGACCTTGTAGGGCGTTATGGAGGGGAGGAATTTTCCGTTGCCCTTCCGGACACGACCCTTTCGGATACGCTGCAGGTGGCCGAACGGATCCGAAAAGCGATCGAAGAGAAAAACTTCGAGGCCTACGATGAGGTGGTTCCCGTGACGATTTCCATTGGTGCCAGCTCTTTCCCGGAGGACGGGGAAGAGCTTGTGGATCTCATCGATGTGGCCGATTCGGCCTTGTATCATGCCAAACAGTCGGGGCGCAACCGCATTTCCGCGCGTGCCAGGACTTAGCGCTCGCTTTTCTTGAAGGATACCGCATCACATGATATGCTAAAGGGATGATGAAAAAACATCTCG
>OBEQ012306468.1_pt1 | contig 11250 bp, 10 predicted proteins | sample 1670901 | NCBI WGS metagenome assembly OBEQ01 (sample SAMEA104232315, study PRJEB22302) | groundwater metagenome | biome: forest; feature: aquifer; material: groundwater | place: USA | collected 2011-08-07 | depth 5.4 m | reverse complement strand
GCAAAGAAAGCAAGACTGCATATTTTGGGAAAGATGACTGCAGTTATGGCAACACCTCGCAAGGAAATTTCAAAGTTTGCGCCAAAGGTCGTAGTTCTGACTCCGCCACAAGACAAAATTGGCGAGATAATAGGTCCGGGAGGAAAAAATATACGACACCTTATTGCCAAGACAGAGACGCAAATTGATGTTTCAAATGATGGAAAAGTGACGATTACGGGTTTTGTTAAGGAAAAGGTTGACGAAGCTGCCAGGTTAATAGAGAACATGGTGCGTGAAGTTGAAATTAATGAAGAGTTTGAGGGAGAGGTCAAAAGAATTCTGCCGTTTGGAGCCTTTGTTGAAATTCTGCCTGGAAAAGAGGGGATGGTTCATGTTTCAAAGATGGGCAAGGGATTTGTGAAGGATCCTTCTGATGTTGTGAAAATCGGCCAAAAAGTTAAGGTTAAGGTCATTCAGATCGACAACCAAAACCGCATCAACCTCCAGCTCCTAAGCTAACATTGATTTTGGGGTTGGGCTACTCTACAATAATATTAATATGGCTAGGCGTAAATCTCTTTTTAAAGTTCCTTTTCTAAAGATCAAAATCAACCGCAAGACAATATTTAATATCATAGGATTTCTACTTATAGCATCGGGGATAATAATTCTCATATCCTATTTCGGTTCTTTTTCAGGCGGCAGCGGAAAAGTTTTGGGTAAAGTCAATGAAGGACTTTCAGACAAACTTGGTTTATTGGGTGTAGTTTTTCCTTTTGTACTGTTTCTTCTATCTGCACATTTTTTCAATACAAAAAAGTTAAAGTTTGTCAAACCAAACATTACAATAGGAACAATTCTTTTATTCATTTCGCTTTTGGGTATTTTTCAAACAGGCCGTTGGGGAAGCTTTATTTATAATAATCTGATGTTAGATTTCTCCACAGTTGGAGCAATAGTCATTCTGACAATCGCATTTTTTATAGGACTGATACTTTTTTTGAATACTTCGGTAGATACTTTTGTAGTGTTTGTAGTAAATATTTTTAGCGCGCTTATTAAATTTATTAAGAATTATTTTTTCAGGGAAATGTTAGAAAAGAAAAAAGAAAAATCTGTACTCAAAGAAGGAGCAGAGGAAAAATTTATCAAAGATACCCATCTACTCAAACAAAAACCAACGGCTATAAAACCCTTTCCAATGCAAACAAGTCCAAGCGAAATGGTCATCCGGCCACTTGCAAAAACATCGTCCAATTGGGTTTATCCACCCTTGTCGCTACTTCAGGAGATAGCTCAAAAGGGGGCTGACAGAGGTGATGTCAAAAAAAATGCGAATTTGATTGAAAAAACACTAGATAGTTTTGGAATAAGAGCAAGAGTTGCAGAAGTCAATTATGGTCCATCAGTCACCCAATATGCACTGGAGATAACTATGGGTACAAAACTTTCCAAAATAACAGGATTGGGCAACAACCTGGCGCTAAGTTTGGCTGCGCCAACAGGTCAGGTCAGAATTGAGGCTCCAATACCTGGCAGGTCGATGGTGGGGATCGAGATACCAAACAAACGGCCTGAAATAGTGACCCTAAAAGCATTGCTTGATTCCCAGCTTTTTAAACAAAATCCCGATCCTCTGCTTGTTCCTTTGGGCTTGGATGTTTCTGGAGCTCCGCAGGCTGCAAGCATAGCTAAGATGCCACACGTTTTGATAGCAGGAGCAACAGGAGCGGGTAAATCAGTGCTTTTAAACGCTTGGATTTCAGCGTTTCTTTTTAGGACAAAACCTGAAGAGTTGCGCTTGATAATGGTTGATCCAAAACGTGTTGAATTGACGCTCTATAATGGTATTCCACATCTTCTGACAGAAGTAATAGTTGAGCCTGAAAAGATTATTTCCGCGCTTCGTTGGACAGTTGCCGAGATGGAAAACAGATATAAAGAATTTTCAAAAGCAGGAGTAAGAAATCTGGAAGGATACAATCTGATTGATAGAATTGAGAAAAAGCCTTACATATTATTTGTTATAGATGAGTTGGCAGATATTATGGTTTTTGCGCCAGGAGATACTGAAGAGTTGATAACCAGAATTGCACAGATGGCAAGAGCAACAGGCATACATTTGCTTCTTGCTACGCAACGGCCGTCGGTCGACGTCATAACGGGATTGATGAAGGCAAATATCCCAACCCGCATTGCCTTTAATGTTTCCTCATTGGTGGATTCTCGCGTTATTATTGATATGCCCGGAGCGGAAAAGTTGCTAGGAAGAGGAGACATGCTTTATCTTCCTCCGGATCAGGCAAAACCAAAAAGAATTCAAGGACCATATGTCACGGAAAAAGAAGTAAATGAGCTGGTCAAGTTTTTGAAATCACAAAGACCCGTTGTTCACTATACTGAAGAAATTACCGAGCGAGATACTCGTATTCATACTGGCTTTGGGACTGCGGCCGAAGGTAGGGAGAGGGATCAATTGTTTAATCAGGCTGTTTCTATTATCTCTCAATTTGACAAGGCATCGGCTTCGTTGCTTCAGAGAAGGCTATCTATAGGCTATGCTAGGGCTGCACGTTTACTGGATCAACTAGAAGCAGCTGGTTATGTCAGCCCAGCCGAAGGCTCCAAGCCCCGCGAAGTCATCAACCGAAGAGAAGTGCCCGAAGAATAACTTACTTTTTCTTGTATTTCTTATTTACCAACAGCATAAGAAGGACAGCAATAGCTGTTAAAATTCCAAAAGTTGTAGCAGAATTAAGAATATCTAAAAATTCTTTTCCGGTCATAAGTTCTATTTGATTTCTAGTAATTTCCTAGAAATATATAAAAATATAATAACATTTGTCGCCGATTTCATCAATATATACATTGTTTCAAAGATCCCAGCATTTAATCTAAACTGAGGACTTATGAATCCCGCAATAAAATAAGCCTTGGAAATATCCAAAAAGAAATTTGAAAGTAAGCTTGCCCATTTAGTATCAATAATCATTTAGCAAAGATTTTACTGAGATTGTTTTTCTCCGTCAACGGACTATCTGCTACAATATATAGGGAAAACTTATGATAACGATGCAACAGTTGGAAAAAGAAATAGAGCTTATAAAAAAGCGCAATAAAAAAGTTGAAGCAGATAAAATCTGGGAAACAAGCTACACGAGGAGAGGTTTATTAATTTTGTTCACATACCTTGCGATTGGTTTTTACTTAAATGCAATTCATATTCCAAACCCTTGGTTAAATGCGATAGTTCCGGCAATCGCATTTCTACTTTCATCCCTCACCTTGCCTTTTTTCAAAAAACTCTGGCAAAAACACATTTTCAGAACACAACAGTAATCCTATTTAAGGTATTTGTTGATGTTAGCTTGGTGTTCGTCAAGGTTTCTTGCGAAGTGGAGATGGCCTGACTTATCCGCTAGATAAAAAAGATATGGAGTGTTCGGATTAGCTTCGGCTACTGCTGTCAAAGCTGCCAGCCCTGGATTGCAGATAGGGCCTGGAGGAAGACCTGGATGTAGATATGTATTATAAGGAGAAGCTGTTTTAAGATCATCTTCAAACACTTCCGGCTTCCACCACGTTTTTTCATTCTCCTGATAGCCTAAGATATATTGAATAGTAACATCAGATTGCAAAGGAATGCCTTCCCTAAGCCGATGCAGAAGAACGCTGGCCACAGGTTGTCTGTCTTTTGCAAATCTAGCCTCCCGTTCAACAAGGGAGGCCAAAGTTACTGCCTGATCTGTTGTCAATCCCAGCTTCTGAGTTTTTTCCTTCAATGACGAATCAAATTTAGTGTTGAAATTGTTATTCATGATTGAAATTACGGAGTCTGCGGTTGCTTTTCTTGGAATCAAATAAGTGTCTGGAAAAAGATATCCCTCGGGAGCCTTTTTGATAAACTCAATTTCTGGAATGTCAATTGCTTTACCGACCAGCTCTGCAATTTCCTCTTTCCTCAAACCTTCAATTACAGTAACCCAAACATCCAAAGTGCCATGGGTCAATGCTTTTGCAATTTCAAATGCTCCCATTGATTTAGAAAGTCTATAATCACCTGCTTCAATTTTCTTTTCAATTCCCAGTTGTTTAACAACAACATAAAAAACAAGTCGATTTCTAATTAAGTCAGATTTTTCAAGACCGTTAGTTATTTCTATCAAACCTTCACCTTTCTTAACTACAAAAATTTCCGATTCTTTTTTGTTTTTATCAACAGGAAAAGTCCCTTCCCAATAAAATAAGAATCCAAAAATAGCAATAATTATTAAAATTAATAAAACAACAAGCGTTTTGTTTTTACTACGACTCGATTTCATAAATTGGGAAATTATTAAGAGTAATCTCTGCCTCTTTTATTTTATAAATGTCTGTTGAATGAAAAGTCATAAGAGACTCATGTCTATCAACTTTATCATCGGTTTTCTTCTGTAAATAAATGCCCGCAAACTTATCATGAGGAGCCCCAAGAATTTTAGCTATCATATTTAGATTGTAATTATTGATTCTTTTAATCTTACCATATTTTGCCGACTTGATTTCGGATCGATGACTTTTGACTTTAAAAGTTTCAGCTGAAATTTGATCGTTTCCACCTTGCGCTTTAACAATTTCTCTAAATTTTTTTAGCGCGTGGCCTTCATAAAGTAACTTACCAGCCTCTTCCTCGCCATTTTTTTTGATTTTGGCATCTTTGTAACAAATAGCCAGCAATTTGCCTGCCAGTCTTAGAGCTTTTGCTTCCAAAGCTAGAGGTCGTTCTTTTTTTTGCTCAAGGACATAGAGAACATCCATTGCCTCAAGAGCCGGCCCGACGCCATTTCCCGCAGGCTCCAAAGATTCATTGATATCTGTCACGATCTCCATCTTAAATTTTTCTGCAAGAATTTTAAACTTATGAGCTATTTTTTCTGCATCGTCAAAATGTCTGATTTTCATTGTAGGTCCAACAGGAATATCAAGAACTAAATGATTTGTAGAAACCGCAACTTTTTTTGCTATGATTGAAACAATAATCTTATCGAAAGGTTCAAATGAGAGCTGTTCTTCCACATTGATAATAACATCATCGGCAGGGGCTATTCCAAGATGACCTCCCCAAGCAATGCATCCCCCAACTTTAGAAACTATTTCCTGAATTTGTTTTGCTGTAAAAGTAACTTTCGCAAGAACCTCCATGACGTCAGCAGTTCCAGCTGGAGACGTGATTGCACGCGAGGAAGTTTTCGGAATTATAAAACCCGCTGCTGCTATTATTGGAACAATGATCATTGTAGTTCGTGTTCCGGAAACCCCCCCGGTTGAATGTTTGTCAGCAACTATTCCTTTGAAATTAAGCTTCGTTCCTGTTTCAACCATTGCCTTTGTTAGATAATAAAGCTCCTCCGTAGAAAATCCTTCTTTAAAAGAAGAAGCGACAAAATAGGTTGTCAAAACATCGCTTAATCTTTTGTGTGAAATCTCATCCATGAGCATATAAATCTCCTTATAACTGAGTTTTTTTCCGAGAAGTTTTTTTTGAATTGCCTTGATTGCACCAATCCTGCTTGAATTAGCGTCCTTTCCCATTATTCAATATCTGTATAAATTTCAACAACACGTCTTCTATATGCCTTTGCCTTAAGCAAAAACCTTTTCAAAACAGAGATTTCTCTTATGTTTAATATCCAAGAAAGGAAAATATAAAGAAAAAGATAAGAAAAGCCAGCCGTTAAAAGTAGAAACAAAACATTAATTGTTCTGGTGGTATCAAATATAAGTCCGTCTAGAATTTTCATTTCTTCGTAAACAAAGAAAGACGTGATAAAAGTAGTTATAAGAATCTTAAATGTTTCGGTAAACAAAATTCGATTGTGTAATCCATGCAGCTTATTTGACAAGATAAAAATAAGGATAAGGACGTTTATAAAAATTGAGATTGAAAAAGAAAGTCCCAAAGACCAGACCGGCAGCTTTAGCCCATAAATAAAAAATAGGCTCAAAAAAATATTGATTACTATTGATAGAACACTGATATAAAAAGGAGTTCGGCTATCAAAAAAAGCATAAAAGCATCTGGTAATAAAGTAATAAATAGAGTGAAAAGGTATGGCCAGAGAAAAATATGAAAGAGTTATTGCTGTTTGCACTGTAGCGTCCCAATCGAATTTCTCACCTCCAAAAAATAAACGAACAACAGGAGTTCTTGCAAAGATAAAAAAACTCATAATCGGTATAGTCAGAAAAAGTATGCTTAAAATTGAGTCTGAAATCGTTTTTCTAAACTCATCGATTTTCTTTTCCTGATAGAGTTCGGAAAGATAAGGAAGTGATGCCTGACCTATAGATATGCCTATAACCGAAACAGGTAAAAGTTGCAGGTGTTGCGCTAGATAAAAAATAGTATATGATCCAGTCCCCAACAAAGAAGTTAAAAGAAGATCGACGGTTGCGTCAATTTGACCCGTTATTACTGTAATAATTCTTGGAATACTCATTCTAAAAAACTCTTTTAAACCTTTGGTAATTCTAAAGATAGGCTTATAAACAAAGTCGGATGTAAAAAGCAGAGGAAGCTGGACAAGAAAAAGTATGAGCGAACCTATAACAACTCCAAAAACAGGTGCAAAAAGATGCATCTGATTTGAAAAAAGGATGGTAGCAACAATAATGGCCAAATTATAAAGAACCGGAGCCAAAGAGGCGATAATGAATGTTTTGTTGGCTTGGCCGATTCCTGTTAAAAATCCTCCCATAACCAGAAATGGGAGTTGTCCAACGAGAAGAATTCGCGAATAGTAGATAACCTGATTTATTTTATCTCCGGCAAATCCGGGAGTGATCAAAGGAATAAGTTTATCTGCAAATATGAAAAGAATCAGTACAAAAACCAATGAAATTAACGTGATGATATTTATTATTGATGAAATGTTTTCTTTAAGTTTTTCTTTACTTTCTTGATATTTGATAAAGATTGGAACAAAGGATGACGTAAGAGCTCCAGTGATAAAGATTTCGAAAATTACATCAGGAATTCTAAAGGAGGCAAAAAATATATCGAGCTCTCCTTTAGTGAAGTAGCCCGAAAGAGTCCTATATCTTAAGAAGCCAAAAAGCCTCGAGAGGATAATGGTGCTGCTGACAATTAATGCTGATGAGATTATAGTTTTTTGTTTGCTTAAAACGAGATTTTTAGTCTTTATAAAGAATCTATTCATAGTTAGATTTTTCCCCTTGACAAGGGGCTTTAAATGGCGTTAAATGGTTATATATGGTGTTTTTTGGTGAATATATAGTATCTTTTTCAGCTCCTAGTCGTATTGTATTGCCCAAGAAACTTAGAGAACTTCTTAAAGGCAACATCTTTATTTTAACAAAAGGATTTAATTTTTGCTTGGCAGGATATGATAAAGAAGATTGGGAAGGGCGGGCAAAGGATTTACTTCAAGTCTCATTATTAGAACAAGATAATCTACAAAAGAGAAGATTTCTTTTTTCATCAGCCGTTTATCTTGATATCGATGATCAAGGAAGATTTGTTATTCCAAAAAACCTGCTTGGTTACGGACATCTTACAAATAAAGCAACAATTGTTGGTGTAGGAGACCATTTTGAGATTTGGAAACCCGAATTATGGGAAAAATTTCAGAGAGAGATAAAAAATTAAGAGCCAGATTGACCAAAAAAAATCTTGGAATGCTTAAGAAAGCATTAAACATGAGGTTAGAGTTCAGATTTTTGGGTTTGAATTGAGGTAAAAGCAATGCACACGCCTGTTTTATTAGATGAAACATTGGAGGCTTTAAGAATTGAAAGAGGCAGGCTGTATATCGATGCAACGGTTGGCGAAGGAGGGCACTTTAAAAAAATATTGGAAAAAGGAGGAAGAGTTTTAGGAATAGATTGGGACGAAAAGCAAATTGAAAATTTAGATTTAAGAATTAAGAATGAGAATGCGGTTTTAGTTACAGGAAATTTTAAGAATATTGAAAAAATTGCAGAAGAGAATGGATTCTATCCCGTTGATGGAGTTCTGTTTGATTTAGGTTTGTCGTACGGACAAATCGAAAAATCGGGAAGAGGATTTTCATATAAGCAGACTGATGACTTGTTAGATATGAGATTAAGTTTAAATATTAAAACGAAAGCCTCAGATTTAATTAATAGTTTATCCGAGGAGGAATTATATGATGTTTTTGCAAAAAATTCTGAAGAAATCAATTCTCGGGCAATTTCTCAGACTATTGTTGGCGCCCGTCGTGTAAAAAAAATAGTTAAAGTTGCAGACTTGATTAAAGCAATAAAAAAAGCGATTGGAAGAGATGAACAAAAAATTTTAGCCAGAATTTTTCAAGCGTTGAGAATTGAAGTTAATAAAGAATTTAAAAATTTAAAGATGGGGCTAAAAGGATCTTTAAAAATTTTAAGGCCGGGAGGAAAAATCGTTGTAATTAGTTTTCACTCATTAGAAGGAAGGATTATTAAAAAATTTATACAGGAAAATAGAAATTTAATAATGGAGGATAAATTGATAAAGAGTAAAAGCAACATGGGTTTTGAAAGATCAGCTCAGTTAAGAGTTATTGTTAAGGCTAAAAATGAAAATTCTTAAATATACAATCTGGTTGGTTTTTATTGGCTTGGTTTCAGCAAACCTGTATATTTTTGTGCAAAGCATGAAAATTAGCCAACATATAAATTATCTTGATAAAGAGACAAAAAAACTCCACCAGGGAAATCTTGATCTTGAAAAGAAAGCTTTCGAGACAGATTCGTTAGAGTATGCTGCGTCTATGGCGTCCCAAATGGCTTTTACAAAAAAAGCCGAACCTTTTTTTCTTGATAATTTGGGATTTGCCTTGAGAAACAAGCCATGACGAAAATAAGACTTGTCTTCTTTTTCTTTGCGGTTTTATTTGTTTTGATAATTATTAAATTGTTTTATCTCCAAATATTATCTCCATTTTCTTCTGCAACTAACTATCTAAATCTGAGCAAACTGGTGTCACAAAGAGGAAAGATTTTTGATCGGAACATGCAGCCTTTGGTATTGAATCAACCATCTTATCTTTTATATGTTGAACCAAAAAAAGTACAAGATAAAAATAGGTTGGTAGACAAACTTGATAATTTATTAAATATTGGGAAAGCAACTTTGGAGGCAGAGATTGATCAAAAAAAGGACTGGGTTGCGATAGCTTCTGGGCTCTCAACTGAAAAAAAAGATCAAATTACCAAATTAAATGAAAATGCCTTGGGTTTTAATGAAGGCTCAAAAAGATATTATCCTGAAGCTTCACTTGCAGCTCAACTTTTAGGCTTTGTGGGCAAAAATTCAAATGGGGATGATACAGGTTATTTGGGCATAGAAGGATATTACGACAAAGATTTAGTTGGTTTATCTGGGGTCATAAAGGCGGAAAGAGATTTGTTGGGAAGACCAATTCTTCTTGGAGATCAGGAGAAAATTGAATCGCAAAACGGGAGAAACTTCGTGCTTACAATCGACAAATCTGTTCAGAAAATAATTAAAGAAAAACTGCTTAAAGGAATGGAAGCTTATAAAGCAAAAGCAGGATGTGTAATAATAGCAGATCCTTATAGCTTAGAGATTCTTGGACTCTCTTGCTTACCAGATTATGATCCATATAAATATTATCTATTTTCAGAAAATGAATTTTCAGACCAAGCCATATCGTCTTTGTATGAGCCGGGATCTGCATTTAAACCACTAGTAATGTCGGCAGCCCTCAATGAGAATAAAGTAAAGCCGGATGATATATATGATGAACAAGGCCCAGTCCAAATAGGAGAGTATCAAATTAAAACTTGGGACAATAAATATCAGGGAAAAATTACCATGACAAAAATTTTGGAAAAATCCTCAAATGTGGGAATGGTTTATGTAGGTCAAAAATTAGGCAACGACAACTTATACAAATATCTTCAGAAATATGGGTTTGGAGAAAATACTGAGATTGACTTGCAGGGTGAAGTGGCAGGATATTTAAAACCAAAAAATCAATGGTATCCAATAGACTATTCTACTGTGACTTTCGGTCAAGGAATAGCCGTGACTCCAATCCAAATGATCAAAGCGTTTTCAGCAATAATCAATGGCGGAAAACTGATGAAACCTCACATTGTCAAACAAATAATTTATGACAACGATGTAAAGAATATTGATCCTGAAGTTGAGGCAAATGTAATCAGTGAAAAAACTTCAGAAACAATTAAGAACATGTTGGTTGCTACTGTTGAGCATGGCGAATACAAATGGGCGCGGCCGCCGAGATATAAAATTGGAGGAAAGACTGGGACGGCACAGATTCCCTTGAAAGGTCACTATGATCCTTCTAAAACAATAGCTACTTTTATTGGATTTGCCCCTGCTGATAAGCCTAAGTTCATAGCTCTGGTGATGTTTAAGGAACCACAGTCTTCAATCTATGGTTCAGAAACTGCAGCTCCTTTGTTTTTCGAAATAGCCAAGGAACTTTTTGTTTACTATAATATACCACCACAACAATGAATTTCGAACAACTTAAAAGAAAGATTCAACCACTTATCAATATGTATCATCTTTTAAAGGCGATTATCGCCAGTTTTTATTTTGGCTCTCCGAGTAAAAAACTTAAAGTTATAGGTGTAACTGGTACAGACGGGAAGACCACTACAACGCATCTTATTTATCATATTCTTAAATCTGCGGAAAAAAAAGTATCAATGGTCTCAAGCGTTTATGCCAAAGTGGGAAATAAAGAGTTTAGTACTGGACTTCACGTTACCACACCTGACGCTCTGCTAGTTCAAAAACTTTTAAAAGATGCAACTGACCACGGAGACGAGTATTTTGTTTTGGAGACCACTTCTCACGCTTTGGATCAAAACAGAGTTTGGGGAATTGAGTTTGAAGTAGGAGTTATTACTAATATTACTTCCGAACATTTAGATTATCATAAAACTTATGAAAATTATCTGAAAGCAAAGGCAAAATTGCTTTTAAATTCCAAAATCTCTGTTATTAACGCAGACGATCAATCGGAAAATCGATTAACAGAAATTTTAAGAAAAAATAATAAAAAGTTTTTTACCTATGGATTAAGAAATAAGGCAGATTTTCAATTTGATTCTAAAAAAGAAATTAATGAAAATTTAGCTGATTTTAATAACTACAATTATTTAGCAGCATATTCTGTCGCCTCACTTCTTAAGACTTCTGAAAACAAAATAATTGCTGCGCTTAAAACATTTAAACTTCCTCCTGGGAGATTAGAAACAGTTTAT
>OBEQ011597471.1_pt1 | contig 11250 bp, 13 predicted proteins | sample 1670901 | NCBI WGS metagenome assembly OBEQ01 (sample SAMEA104232315, study PRJEB22302) | groundwater metagenome | biome: forest; feature: aquifer; material: groundwater | place: USA | collected 2011-08-07 | depth 5.4 m | reverse complement strand
GATGGCGCTGGAGGAAGAAGGCTACCTCGCCCAGCCGCACACCTCCGCGGGGCGCGTGCCCACGAGCCGTGGGTACCGGATGATGGTGGATCAACTGCATCCCGATGTCTCGCTTTTTAACCGGGCGCGGCAGGATCTGAACCGCATCCAGAACCAGCGACGGCTCCAGAAAACCAAAGAGAAGCTTTACGAAATCGTCGCGATTTTGGCCGGGGCGACCCAGAACGTGAGTTTTGCCACCCTGCCCGACCTCGAACGCGTGTTTTATGTGGGCGTGGGCAACATGCTTAAAAAACCCGAATTCTCCTCGGATCCGGCGGCGGCCACGCGGGTGGTGGAAACGCTGGAGCACGGGCTTTACGACCTTTTGGCGGGCTTGAGCATTTTGCCGGAAGGGACGGTGTACATCGGCGAGGAGAACATTATCCCCCAGTTCCAGAGCTGCAGTCTGCTCGCCATTCCGTACCGCGACCAGGGGTTCCGCGGGGTGCTTGGGATTCTGGGGCCCATCCGCATGGATTACGCGTACAACCTGGCGGCGCTGAAGGCCGCGCTGGAGCTCATTAACTAAGGCGACCATGGCTGTTTTTTTGGGCATTGATCCGGGACTGGCCACCATCGGTTTTGGAGTGGTGGAAGAAAAAGGTGATGCATATCGCTTTGTGGATGCCGGGGTGATTAAAACCCCCGCCTCCCTCCCCCTTCACGAGAGATTACTCATCATCAAAAATGACGTTCAATCCCTGCTTCGCCAATTCAAACCCCAGGCGGTCGGTGTGGAGGAACTTTTTTTCGCCAAGAATGTGACCAATGCCATTAAGGTCTCCCACGCACGGGGGGTGATTCTGGAGCAAATCGCTTCCGAAAAACTTCTTCTTTTTGAATTCACCCCATTACAGGTTAAAAACAACATCTGTGGTTATGGCCAGGCCGATAAACTTCAAATGCAGACCATGATCAAAAAACTCCTTCACTTAAACGTCATACCTCGTTCCGATGACGCAGCCGATGCTTTGGCCATGGCTCTTTGTGCCGGGAGGGCGTTTGGGAAAACTTAACAACTGTCGGCGGGGCACATGGGGGCAATATCAAATTTACTAGCTTTTTGCTAGCGTTTTTGACATTGTGCTGATAACGCTCTGGGGATTGCCCTTTGCGTCGCCCGCGCTTTTTGCTACACTCGTTTTTGAGCTTACGTTTACCTTAATGCGCAAATTTTTAGCCATCCTTGCCGCCCTTTTCCTCGCTTTGGTTTTGCTGATCGGAATCCGGGCCTGGCAGCAGGGGCTTTCATTGCGGGATATGAACGCGGCAACGGCTCAAAAGATCGTCACGGATTTCTTCGTTCGCTCCAAGCCCGCGGAGGCCGGAAAACCCCGTATCGAGGTGGTTCAGCCCGAGGAGGAGAATTTGTCGTATCAGGAACGCCTGCAGAAGGGCGATTACTTTTTTGACCGCGGGTTTTTGACCTTTGCGGTGAATGAATACGTCAAAGCCTCCAATCTGGAGCCCAAGCAGTCCGCCCCGTATCTCAAATTGCTCCGCACGCACATGATGCTGGGCGATTACGAAAAAGCCCGCCGTTCGGCCGATACCCTGCTGGTTTTGGAACCGGATAACCCCGAAGCCTCGAACGCCCGCGCCCAGATCGATTTACGGCAGGGGCATTTCCCTGAAGCGCAAAAACGGCTGGAAGAGCTGATGAAAACGGCCGGGGACGACGCCCAGGTGAATTACAACTACGCCCTCCTGAAAATCCTGACGAATGACCTGGACGGGGGCAAACACTTCCTTTCCAACGCCTCCGGGCAATCCCCTGCCCCGGAGCTGAAGGCTAAAATCGACACCCTGCTCAAGGCGTATCAGGAATTTGAGTTTGCCCAGGCCGCCGAGCCATTGTACCTTTCGGAGCTTTTGGCCCGGGCGTTCAATCAGAACAAAGACTATGAATTCGCCCTCTTTAAGCTCAAAGAAGTGCTGCGCGCCAGGAGTGATTTGCGCGACGCGTGGATTTTGCTCGGGTTTTCTTATCTGAATTTGGGCGACGATTACTTTGCGCTGACGGCCTTCCAGCGGGCGTACGAGCTGGATTCCGAATGGCCCGCCACTCAGTACTTTTTGGGGCTCACCAACCAGGCGCTCGGGGACAACGACAAGGCTATCCTTTACTTCAACGATGCCCTGCACAACCAATTTGAACCCGCGCTGGTGGTGAAGCAAAAACTCGCCGAGCTTTACCTCAACACCAAAAATTACACGATGGCCATCAATCTCTACAAAGAAATCGTGACGTTGAATAAAGACGATGTGCAGGCCTTTGTGCGGCCGATCTGGATTGATTTGGATTTTCTGAATCAGCCCCAGGACGCCCTGGCCTTGGCCCAAAACGCGGTGACGGCCTTCCCGGAAAACGCCATGGCCTATAACCTGCTCGGTTGGGCGCAAACCGGCACAGGAGATTTTACGGCGGCCGAGAAAAACCTGAAAAAATCTCTCGACATCGATCCGAACCTGACGGCGGGCCATCTGAATTTGGGAAAACTGTACGAAACCCAAAAACGCTTCCCCGAGGCCAAGGATTCCTACCAAAAGGCCTACAACCTGGATCCCAACGGGTCGATCGGCCGGCTGGCCGCCCAGCGTTACAATGATTTAATGCAAACCAATCCATGAACACTTTTCGCTCCCCGTTGAAGGTTTTTTTGATACTCGTTTTAGCCGGACAGCTCTTGTTTGCCCTGGGCAGCCGATTTTATACCGCTCCCCATTTTGAAGGCCGTATTTTTGCCACGCTCGGCGCCCAATGGGCGGGAGCGAGCAATCTGCATGAACTCAACGACGCCGCGCATTACTTTGGCCAAACCATCATTGGCTGGACGAAGTTTCCCCATTTTTTGAGCGAGCTTCAGGAGAAAGCCAAACTGCCTGCCTCCGCCGGATTCTCGGCCCATCTTCAGGAACGCCAGAACATCGTCTTCACGCTCACCGGCTCCGCGCCCTTTACGGAGGAACAGCTGGCGGCCACTTTGAAATTCGTCCAGGCGAAGATGAATGAATACAACGCGATGACCCACACGGGTTTCACCTTGAGCAACACCGATGAAGAGCTCGTCGAAACCACCCGCGCCTACGTCTCCGGCGCGCTCCTCACGGGAATCCTGTCACTGGTTTTGGCCTGCGGATTTCTGTACTTGAGTCCTGTTCCGCGCCCATACTAAAACGTTATATAAACCATATAGGATCTTATATAGAAAACACATACGATCTTATAAAGGTTTTGTATTGCTCTGGAGAGCCAGAGGCAGTTCAATAGTCTATGCCTGAAGTGTTAATTTATAGTTTTTAACTAAAAAATAATTTAATCAACTTTGTCAATCACTTCCCATCCGTACTCCCAAACCCTCCGCGAGTGGGCTTTTTGATTTCCTCCACTTCCTCAAATTCAGCCTTGTCCACACGGGCGAAAAGGCCCTGGGCGAGCTTGGTGCCGCGTTCGACGGTGACGGGTTTATCGGTGAAGTTATACACCTGGATTTTCACTTCGTCCTCGGGGCCGCAGTAATCCTGGTCGATGATGCCGATGCCGTGGGGTTTGGTGAGGCCGTGGCGGCGGGGCGTAGAGCTACGGGAAGCGATGATCAGGGCATAGCCCTCGGGCACTTCCACGATCACATTTGAGGGGATCAGCATGATTTCCCCGGGCTGGATGATGTGGGTTACGCGTGCGAGCAAATCAAAGCCCACCGCTCCGGGGGTTTCGTACACGGGCAGGGGAAGTGAAGGATCGATGCGTTTGATCCGGACGTTCATGGGAATTTAAAGACTGGAAAGGGTTTCGGATACATTCAACCGGATGCCGGGTCCCATGGTGGAGGTCAGGGTGATGGAGTTGATGTAAGAGCCTTTCACTCCGCTCGGGCGGCTGTCGCGGATGGCTCGGAGCAGGGTTTTGAGGTTATTTTCCAGTTCCTCCTCCTTAAACGACACTTTGCCGAAAATCAGGTGAAGATTCCCCTCTTTGTCATTCCGGTATTCCACGCGGCCGCGCATGAGCTCCGTAAGGGTTTTTTTGACATCATTGGTCACCGTTCCCGATTTGGGGTTGGGCATCATGCCTTTTTGCCCGAGGGTTTTGGCGACCTTTCCGAGTTTCTTCATCACATCCGGAGTGGCGATGATAATATCGTACGCGATTTTTCCTTTGCTGAATTCTTCAATTAAATCTTCTAATCCCGCCTTGGTGGCGCCGGCGTCCATGGCTTCTTTGACTTTTTCATCGGGCACAATGGCCGCGATTTTGTACTTTTTCCCGGTGCCATGCGGAAGCACCACGGTGCCGCGCAGGCTCTGGTCTTCTTTTTTGGGGTCCAGGCTCAGGTTCAGGTGAAGCTCGGCGGTGGCGTCGAATTTAACGGCGCTCGTCTCGCGGAGCAACTTGAGGCCCTCGGTTAAAGAGTAAGCAGGCTTTCCCTGGATCTTTTCCAGAGCGGCCCGGTATTTTTTACTGCGTTTAAACATAAAATGGGTGTTAGTGGTATTAACGTTCCGAGGTTACACTCGGATCTCCCACGAAATAAATGATGATTTAGTCTCCGATCGTGACGCCCATACTGCGCGCGGTTCCGGCAATGATTTTCATGGCGGCTTCGATGTCGTTGGCGTTTAAGTCCGAAAGCTTTTTCTCCGCGATTTCACGGAGCTTGGCGCGAGGCAACACGCCCACTTTTTCCTTATGGGGCACACCGCTCCCCTTTTTGAGGTTGATGGCTTTTTTGATGAGGTCAGCCGCGGGAGGGGTTTTGGTGATGAATTTGAAACTGCGGTCTTCAAACACCGTGATTTCCACCGGAATGATGGAATCGCCTTCTCCCCGGGTCTTTTCATTGAACTGGCTGCAGAAGTCCTGAATGTTCAGGCCATGCTGGCCAAGCGCCGGGCCCACGGGAGGAGCCGGATTCGCCTTGCCGGCGGGGATTTGAAGTTTAACGATTGTCTTGATCTTTTTAGCCACGGTATGAGTGAGGATTAAGAATTAAGAAGGGTATTGATCATGCTTTTGATAATGGGGAAGGAGGAGGCGCTTTTCTTATTAAACTGGAAACCGTAGAGATTGTCCAGGATCTGGACGACCAGGAACGTGCTGTCGGGGGCATTCAGGTCATTGAAGTAGAAACTGCTGTGACCAAACTCATTCGTTTCATTCACGGTTTCCGTCGCGTCGATCTGGTCCAGGAATTTGAGCTTGGTGTTGAGGTACGTCACCCCTCCCTGGCCGCTGGGGCCCTGCACTTCGTAGAGGAGGATCGGGAGGTCGCCCGGTTTTTGGAGTGTGCTCTGGTAAATGCGGATTTTGGTGAGAGCGGAGAGGTCGATCTTTTCAAACAGTTGGGCGGTGCGGTTCCGGCGGACGAGCTGGAGTTCCAGCGAAGCCGGGTCTTTTTGGATGAGGGCTTCGGTGAGGTTCGGCGCCTGGTCGGGGGTATCCGCGGTGACCGCATGGCCCGCGCGCGAGACGTTGAGCGCGATGTCTGCCCCGGCAAAAGCCACGATCAGCGCCAGAAGCAAGAGGGCGAGAGGAAGCTTTTTCATATTTATTTTTTCTTCACCTGCGTGAAATCCAATTCAATTGGCGTTTCGCGGTCGAAAATCGACACCAGCACTTTGACTTTGCCTTTTTCCGGATCGACCTTATCGATAACTCCCTCGTAATTGGCAAAGGGGCCGCTGGTGATGGTGACCGGTTCGCCCATTTTGAATTCGATCTTGAACCGGGGTTCCCCGGCGCCGGTGCGTTTTTCGATGATGCCGTACTCCTCGGGCGTCACGGGGACGGGGATGTTGCCCGAGCCCACAAAGCCCGTCACGTTCGGCGTGTTCCGCACCACGTACCAGGAATCGTCCGTCACGATCATTTCCACGAGCACGTAACCCGGGAAGATGCGGCGTTTTTCCTGCACGGGTTCACCGCGCTTGATGACGATCTGGCTTTCTTTGGGGACGCGGATATCGAAAATATAATCCTGCATGTTCAGAGCCTCGATGCGCTGGCGCAGGGCTTTTTCCACGGCGTCTTCGTAACCGGAATAGGTGTGCAGTACATACCAGTGCCGACCGGTGCCTTTGGCCTGTTTGCCCTGGGACGCCCCCCAGTGGGTGGCGGTTTCACGCGAAGGGGTGGTCATGGGGTGCCAACTTTAAGAGATAAAAGAGTGCGGTAACCCAAGGCCAAAACCTGATCGACCACTCCCAGCGCGAACGCGCTCACCACCATAAAAATAAAAACCGTGGTGGTGATCTGGATGGCCTGCTGGCGGGTGGGCCAGGTGACCTTGTGGAGTTCTTCGAGGCACTCCCGGAAATACTGGCGTAAAAAGGAAATCATTGGGCTTTTAAAAATTAAGCCCTTGGATACTATCAAAAAGGCCTTGGAGGTGCAAGGTTAAAATAATAGGTTGCGGCGAGAGCTAGTTTTTTTCAAAGATTCGCTTGCTTTTTTATCTGAATTTAGTATAATAAAGTTACTTCTTAACCCCCATAACCTATGGCACCTCTTCGAGCGCTACGGGCTGTTCCAGCTCCTGCATCATCGGCGGAAGGCGGTTTAGATGCCCAAAGAATTAGACAGGCAGAAGGAGTGCGCGGGGAAGCTGCTAATTTACTGTTGTTAAGGAAAGAGGCATTGGCGTGGCTGGATCGGTCTCATGTACCTGATGAGCGTGAAAAGAAATTTGAAGCTCGTTTTTTTCTACCTGAGCAACCTGAAGGAGAACCCCCTGCCCAGGAAGTTGCTCCCCGTTGATCAATCTACCTTTGAGACAATTGCAAGTACCCTCTTTGGGTAACCTCTTTTTCGGCGAAAATAATGCCTACACGTAAGGCTTCTAGGAATTTCTGGAGGGCTTGAGCCGGAGGTAAACGGTCAGCCAATCGCTCCCCGGGCTTTTTTCCGGTGGGAGAAATCCAATCCAAATGCCTTTCCCTTCCGGCCACCAATTTCCATTGGGCCCATAGATGATATTTAATGAATTGGTATAGTTTTTCCCTAATGGATTGGGTGAATCCTTTGCGTTGTTCCGGTAACAATTGAGCCAATTGATTAATAAAGCCCGTGATTTCATCCGTTATGATTTTTTCTGTCCATAAATGAGCTTTTTCCTCTAGATTAGTCATGGTGATGATTGCAGGCATTACCCCTTTTTCCTCTTCCAATTTGACCAATGAAGATGGATCTAATTTACGTGCGCCTAAATGGTCTTTCAAACGACTTCGGGCCTCCGCTACATGTTTTGGTTTATTCTCAACTAAATACTCTGTGGCTAAGCCTTGCAAATCTTCGTAGTAATCTATTTTACTCTGCGCATAATCTTTTGAAAGTGTGCTTAGGTTATCCCCTTCATCGGGGGCGGCTTCCTGTGAAGGCTCACTCACTACCTCCCAACCCGCGCGCATGAGTTTTAAAAGGGTTTCCAAATCTTCAGCAAAGCTTTCTGTGCGGTTTCCGTTTTCATTTAAAAGATAGGGGATGCCTTGTTTTCCTATGGCTCCCATGATGTCTGACGCGGCGCCTTCCACCGCCTGGCAATACTGTATGTAGGCTGAATAAAACCCGGCTTCTATCCCTGCCCCTGCCATTTTGAGCAGCATCAGCAATTCGGGGGTAGGTCTTTTGAATTTTGCATCGGCTTGTAATAAGCGGACATAAGATTCGCCCGCCTTTCCAAAAATCATGGCCAGATTTTCTACTTCGTCCGGTTGAAGCTGTGTATTCAGAGTCAAAAATCCCTCGATATCAGCTCTCATATGCGCGGGATTCTGAGCCGCTGGCAAAAGATAATGCCTTGAGGGAGCCGTTAACAAACGGCGCGTTTCATTGACGAGCGTTTCGCGCTCGCGATCAGGTTCTTGAGGATCTATGATCCGGACGCGGGAGCCGGTGGCCGGTTTTGGAGCTGGGGTACCCATGGCAACTTTTAATGAAGAGTAAATAAATTATTTTCCCAGGATCCGCTCGTCTTCATACACGGGTTGGGGAAGGTTGTGAAGCGCTTCCATCATCTTGTGGACGAGGGTCTCCGGGTCGCTCTCAAAAACAATCCGTTCATTCATGTCGCGGTCGCACATCTTCAGGATTTCCGGAATATGAGTGGAAATGCCGCCGCTTTCGGTGAGGATTCCCACGATTTTGCCTTCATCGTAGGCCACGGTGAATTCGTTGAGCGACCCAATCCCTCCGCCCACGATGATGATGGCGTCGGAACTCCTAATGTTAATAATGTCGCGTTCCATGAGCCCCAGGCCTGTGTACAAAAGAAGATCGTAATAATCCCGCGGCGATTTGTAGCGTTCCGTGTGCTCGCGTTCACTGAAGGCGGGCGAAACCCCCATCACGAATCCCCCGGCCTGATGCGCGCCAAACGCGGCCTGGTCGGGCAGGCCCGGGCACGCGCCCGTGACCAGGATGCACCCGGCCTGGGCGATGTGATGCCCGAGTTCAATGGCCTTGCGAATGTTCTGCTGATTTTCGATACTGGGCCCCGAAGCCGATCCCATGACGCCGATTTTAAGCTTCATAAATTTTATTTTTTTATCTTTATAGTATATCATTTCCAGAGCAAAAAAACAAGTATGCAAACCCGACCGTTTTCTAATGGCCACCGGCTTCCCGGCGCTCCGAACAGTTCGCTCCGTATCGGCACGATTTTGGCGTTTACCGTTTTGTTTTTCGTCATCATTTTTGGCCGGCTTTTTCAGCTGCAGATCCTGGATCATAAAATGTACAGCAAGATTGCCGATGAACAGCATTTCGGCTCCATTACTCTGCCGGCGCGGCGGGGGGAAATCCTGGCGCGGGACACGCATTCGGGGGAACTCAGCAAGCTCGCCACCAATACGACTCTGGATTTGCTGTATGTGGATCCGCTGGTGGCGGAGGACAAGCCCGGCATCGCCAAGGCGCTCGCGCCACTTCTTTTTACGCAGGCGGATTATGACCAATGCGTTAAAACCCCCGACACGTGCCAGTACAGCGTGATTGAGGAAGACCCTTTTAACCAGTTCATCACCACCCAACCGGCCTGGGATTTGGGGATAAAGGAATCCCCCACGGTTCCGGTCAGCGCCCCGAACGACCGCTTTAAATCGTATGAAACCCTCACCGGGGAAGTCGGCTCGACGGTCCTACAAAGTATTTCAAAACTTGAGGTGGATTTCGTCATTTTAAAACGCGAAGCTGATACCGATTTGATAGCCAAGGTGATCAATGAACGGCTGCCCGGGATTTTTGCAGACCCGAAGCGATTCATGATTTACGGGGATCCCACGCTCATCGGAGAAAACCGTTTGCCCGAGGTGGCCAGCGCGCTTTCCAATGACTTGGGGCTTTCCCCCTCTGATTTAGAAAAAGAACTCTCGCGTAGGAAGGTGCGTTATGTGTTCCTTAAAAACAAACTGGATCCCACGGTTTCCAAAGCCATCCAGAACCTGAACCTGAAAGGCGTGGTGCTGGTGCCGGAACATTGGCGGTATTATCCGGAAGGCACGCTCGCGGCCCCGCTTTTGGGATTTATCAACCGCGAAGGGATGGGGCAGTACGGCATTGAAGGGTATTTCAACAAAGACCTCGAGGGGAAAAAGGGGACCATTTTTGCCGGAAGCGACCCGTTTGGCCGCCAGATCACGGTGGGGGACAGCAAGATTGTGAATGCCGTGGATGGCGATACCATCATTTTGACCATCGACCGCATTGTTCAAAAAAAGGTGGAGGAGGTGTTGGCCCAGGCCGTGGCGGATTACAAAGCCGATAGCGGCCAGGTGATTTTGATGGATCCTTTCACGGGAGCCATCATCGCCATGGCGACTTTTCCCACGTTTGACCCCAATCATTACAGCGATGCGTTTAAACTCCGGAAAGTGGAAAAGGGGGAAAAGGTTTTTACCACTATCCCCCAGTTCATCCGCAATGAAAAAGGGGCGTATTTGCCGGCGCTCCCCGAGCAAATCGCGGATGAAACCATTCAGAAATACATCTATGAAAATAAATTCGGCCCGGGGGTATTCAAAAATAAAAATGTCTCTGATTTTTATGAACCGGGCTCCTCGTTCAAGCCCATCGTGATGTCCGTGGCGCTCGACACCAAAGAGGTGGACCCCCAAACCACTTTTTTTGACGATGGCCCGGTGAAAATCGACAACTTTGAAATCAAGAATTCCGATAACGTGTATCACGGCAAAACCAACATGGTGATGGTGCTTCAGGAATCGCTGAACACCGGCATGTCTTTTGTGGCCAAAAAACTGGGGAAAGAACTCATCTACAACTATTTGAAGGATTTCGGCTTCGGCGATTACACCAACATCAAGCTCGAGGGGGAAAGCCCCGGGCGCCTGGATTACTTTAAGCGCTGGAGCAAGGCCCAGATGCTCACCACCTCTTTTGGACAGGGTATTGTGGTGACCCCGATTCAAATTGTCATCGCCTGGGCCGCGTTGGCCAATGGCGGTAAATTGATGGAACCGACAATTGTCGATAGCGTTGTGAAAGAAAAGGAAGTGATAAAAACCGAACCTCAGGTGATCAGGAGGGTGATCAGTGAGGAAACCTCGAGCCTCATCACCTCGATGCTCGTGAACGTGGTTCAGCGGGGACATTCCAAACAGTACGTGGATATTCCCGGATTTTTGGTGGCTGGCAAAACCGGCACGGCCCAGATCGCTGGAAAAGGGAGCAAATATGAGACCGGCGAAGGCAGTGTGATCACTTCGTTTGCGGGGTACATGCCGGCGCTGCAGCCCAAGTTCGTGATGCTGGTGAAATTCGAACGTCCCCGGATCGGAGAAAACACCTGGGGGGTGAACACCGCCGCCCCGACTTTCCGAAAAATCGCTGACTTTTTGATTGATTATTACAGCCTGCAACCTTCGAGTTGACATTTTTTGTAAAAAGTATTAGTGTAAATACTCTCTTATGAAGAAATTGGGTTTTTTAATCATCGGTTTTCTTTTGATCGCGCCGCTGGCCATGGCCATGGATCGCCCCCTTCAGCTGATCAACCGGGCGGAGGCCAGTAAAATCCTTTTCCTTTCACTTTCAGCTGACACTCCCATGTCCAGCGACTGCTTTAAGGATGTAAAACTCCAGGATTGGTTTTCGCCGTATGTGTGCGGCCGCTCTTTTATTCAGGGCTATGCCGACGGATTTTTTCATCCGGAGAAAACCGTGACGGTGGCCGAGGCTTTAAAAATGATGGAGGT
>OBEQ011063478.1_pt1 | contig 11250 bp, 5 predicted proteins | sample 1670901 | NCBI WGS metagenome assembly OBEQ01 (sample SAMEA104232315, study PRJEB22302) | groundwater metagenome | biome: forest; feature: aquifer; material: groundwater | place: USA | collected 2011-08-07 | depth 5.4 m | reverse complement strand
TCCGGTGCAGTTTCTGATAATGCAATAGCGCCATTCACACCTACCCACGCATAACGAAGTGGTTGACCAAACAGATAGAAGTTACCGCCTAAATCAAATGGACCTGCGGTTCCGTCATCTTTCGGATTAAGTGCAGTGCTTGCGGGAGCAACAAAAAATGATTCGGAAGAGATTTCTGTGCCTGTTGTCTTAATACTTACATCCGCGCATGTATCAGCAACTGTTTTGAAGAACTCATTTTGATACCCAACAACTCTATAGGTTGTAATAGGTCGTACTGTTACTAAACTTTCAGCATCAACTGCTACTAACCTATAGAAGATGCTTGACCATACAGGTTGACCCGGAATTTCAGCTGTAAAAGAATTACCGCCAAGATCCGACATTTGAACCGTATGATCTGCTCCGCCATCTACTGAGTAAACTAAATATGCGGCGCTAACACCTGCGTTAGCTGGATTTGATGGGTCACAATCTTCCCATTCGCAATCCACGGTCTGAGGACCAGTCGAAAGTGTAGTTCCCAACGAGGTATATGAGAGCAATGTTGGTGGAACGTTATCACTTGTGGTAATTGAATACCAGAAAAGATACGCAGCGACTAATCTGTTATCAGCATTATCAAATCCACCGCGAGCAACCCAACCACGTTTTACTTGAGCTGTTGGAACACCGGCGCAGTTTGATGGACCCGAATCGTGTTCATAGAACTTCCAGTTACGGGAAGGATAGAAATCTTGATATCCCTCAGTGCGACTATCGAAACCTGCCGCTAAAAACTCTGTTCTTGCATCGAGAGGAAATGGATGCGAGTTCTCACTATTGACACGCATAGAAACAAAGAATACATCACCCTTAACAACATCAAGGGTTGGTGGAAGAGGTAATTCTCTCATAACTGCAAAATTAGTTCTTCCAAGACCGGTTCCGGCATGATCAGTAGCAGGATAACCACCTAATCCCCATAACTCTGAATTTCCTTCTGCATCCGTTGCAAACGGAGGATATGATGGTGTGACACCCGCAATAGTAGATACCCAATTTGTATCGGTAGCATCTTCGATAAATGCAGCCACTCTATTGTCACCATCATTCGTATTACGCCAGTAACCCCAATTTTGGCAAGGGGGAAGATACGGACCGGGTACAACCCCAGGTCCTGCTGTCGGTGTAATAGCGGAACGATGAATACGGATATAGATAGTAGAATCTTTGGCGCCTACATTACCCAGGGTCTGCCAAAAAACTGTATCAATGGTTCCCGTAAAGTTAGAAACGAACCACTCGCCCATAACATCTTTGTGCGTTGCACCAAAGTTGCTATACGGAGGGGCAAATTGCTCAATTTGAAATCCGTCATGGACGGTGTTTGAACATGCTGCATTCTGAGCTCGAACGCTTTCCTCTTGGCGTGCTTGCACGAGCATTTTAGCGCTCTGCTTTTCATCCAATGGGATGACTTCCTGAAATGGCGAGATTAAATAGCGTTTCTTTTGTGCAAAAGTTAAACTACTGACTGCCAATAAAAGGAAGATAATGTAACGTAGCTTCATAATGTTATCTCCTGTTAATATTGTGATTAGGGATTAAGTTAGTGTATATATTGTATCTGTGTAGCAATTGCTACTTTTCTTATTCAAATTATTAGCTACTTACGAGACTGTATCGTTCGTAGAAAAACCTTGCTAAAAAAACTCTGTGGATAAATGTAGACTTGACAGAATATAACCGTTTTCTAAAAATTTGTCAAGCATTTTAGAAATTATTTTTTCTAATTCATCCAACGTCTATAAATATTGTGAAAATGAACCGTAATAACAAATATTCTACCAATAAATTAATTTTATTTTATGCCTTTATTGCAGTAATTTGGGGAATTATTAAAAATAATTCAATTGGAGGCAATACAATGTCAATTAAACCCCATACTTACCGTTATGACGTGATTCGGAGTAAACGAACGTACTGAACGATACGAATAATCGAAATGAAAACCAATGTTTTCTATCACAGCCTCAACTCCCACTCCGAACGTTGAACCAAAAAGGTATCCGGTTCCCTCATCTTCACTCGATAATGTGTACCCGCCACGTAAAGCAAATCGTTCAAGATACAAAACTTCAATCCCTGTTTTATACTCATCAGCAGAGTAATTGTTATTTTGAAATGTGGCGCTCATTGTTGTTTTTGCAACATCCGTAATTACCGTTTGATATGCCAAACAAAATTCTATGGTTGAAGGCAAATCATTCGCCGCCGCTTCCACATTATATGTTCCCGGTGGAAGAAGTATATCATCGAGTTCACCTGTATATGATAAACCATCGCCACTGTATTGCAACGATGGACCGATATTGCGAACTACAACTCCCATACTTAAACCATCCACACCGCCAAGCCCATGATATTGTAATCCCCCCGTAAATGCAATTCCTGAAGCTGATACTCTATCCATTTTTTCAATGATGTAATGCGCTACTAATCCAAAAGATATTTTATCTGTAATCATTCTGGATACCATTCCACTCAATGTTACAAACGAAGGGGACGTCGTCTCCCCTGTTCCATCAGGCATATCAGCAGTTGTTACTGGGATAGCTCCAATAGATAATGTTTTCGCACTCAAACCAAAGGTAGCAAGATCCTCAACATTCATTGTGATGCCTATATACTCTACACCGATATCAGCCAAATAATTCATGTGAGAAAATGTAGCATCATATTTGTGATTCGAAAATACCGCGCCTGCCGGATTCCAGAACATTGCTTCAACACCGGATATATAGGCAAGATTTGCTCCTCCTGTTGCAATAGAAGACGCGCCAACCGGGATGAGTAATTCAGAGGCCGCAGCTGTTCCGGCTTTATCGCTCCTTCCTGCATAAAGAACACTTGTCCCGCCAAGAAACAGCATGACCATTAACAGAGTACAAAATGCTAATTTCAACATCGTCTTGAAATGGGAAATGGTAATGTTCAACAATTTTTTCATTGCAAGTTATCTCGTCTGATTAAAACGTTGTTGTTGGACAAGCATAATCTTTAGTTTCTGTACACCGAGATCGTTACCGGATTGATCTCTTAATTCAAGATATGCCACATAGAGCCCGCTTGCAACCGGCAAATTATTCTCATTATTTAAATTCCACGTAGCAAATTGCTCTGCATTGTCTTTTTGAATTGACTTGACAAGAATTCCTGATAAGTTATATATCCTTATAGTTACATGATAAGGCAAGTGGCTAAATGTCACAAATCTTTCTGAAGCGTTTGTTTCCGCTCTATTAACCCCATAATAAGGATTGGGAAATACATTAATTTTTTCAACCGACTCTTTTTGGGCTTGCAAGTCGTTTTGACGATTTTTTGTTGGAATGATAATTTTTTGGTCACCGTCAAACACATCTTTATAATGCTTAAATCGAATTACCGTACCCTTCGGTACTGCTACACCATCGTTATCTATATCTGCTATAAATACACGATATAAAGCAAGCCCTTTATCATTACCAAATGATCGAATCCACAACATTGCCTGAATTCCGAGTACTACAGGTTTAGTAATATCATCATAATATGTGCCGCCATAATACGTATTACCGACACGCAAACTATCTACCACAATTTGTATTGGATAAAATTCTTTTATCGGTTGCCCATTGTACGATCTGTCTAATAAGGTAGCTGGTCTCCAAATACTATCCTGTCCTTGTTGCGTGATGACAGCATAAACCTGTCTTCCTTTAGTGTTAGCCTCATCATGCTCCATTTGCCATGCAGTAAATGGAACCCGAACCCACTTTGATAATGTGGCTGTTGCACGTCGTAGCAATGCCCAGCTTGAATCCCCTAAAAACCTCAATTCTATATCTTTATCAACCATAGAACTTCCATTGAGTGAATCAATTTGGGGTGATCCTGCCAAAATCATATAATTTATACCGGAGTTAGGAGTATTAAATACTTTTTCGTTTGTCGGTTGCCAGTTAAATTTTGTTTGATAAATTCCTTTCAAACCATTAAGCTGTCTATCTACTTTAACGTTCAATCCTGCGCTAATAACTCGCTGTGCAGGGCTCCCTATCACAATATTTTTCAACAACGTGTCTCCTGTCCTTGTATTGATAATATCCCATTTGACTTTATCATCATAAGGCGGAGGAAAATGAAATAGAATTTTTAGACTATCACCATTTGCTTTGGATGGATCATAAATATCTACTTTCACCGGAGCATCGTTAAAACCAACATAATTATAAACATTACGTATCGTATCACCGATATCATAAGAGTAAACCACCCCCGGATTTGGTGCATGAGGTTTTACCGTATGAATTGTTAATCGCGATTCAATTCTTTTTTTGCCATTCGTTGCATCCGGATTATACATAACGGAAGTAACTGCATAATAATACCGTTGCCCATTTGCAAGCGGCTTATTCCTCAATAAATCCGTTGTGATATGAAGCGAACGGGGAGATTCAGGGTCGAATGGAGGAAATTGAACATGAGTACTTGTCGGCAACGTATCGCTAAATTGATAAATTTTATATGTTTCAAACTTATATCCCTGAGAATTATACGAATCAATTGAGTCTGATCGAGAAGCATTTGTTTCCCAATCAAGAATAAAGGTTTTATCTAATTCAACAATACGGAGGTCAGGCTGAGGGATAGTATCGGGTTGCTGAAAATTATTCGAAAATAATTTTTCTGCCGCCGCATCAATCGAATCTAAAGCATTAAATCGTTCTATCCGCGACTTTCCGCCGGCGGCAATAAGTGCAATCACAACTTCCTGAGTATCACCTAATGCCATCTGAAACGGTCCCGAAGAAAGAAGAATTCTCCTGTCCCCTTTCGGAGCAACGTTTCCATCTACCCAGCCCTCATAATAACGGGGATCACCGGGAAGCGAATACGGAGTACACCTCTCTGTAAATGGATCTACAAAACATTGTTCGGGAGTGATCGGGTTGCTATGAAATCCCCTCATTAAATTCCACCATTGTCTGGTCCCGGCATAATTATTTCTTAAGGGTTGATCATGAAGCTCACTATCAACAAGAGCGATGAATGATGTCATTGGTAAATTCGCATATCCGGATATAGTTGAAAAATTCCAGTGAGCAGAACCACCTACACTGCTTATCCTCGGACCTTGCAACAAGTCATAACCGACAACTGGGGCAAGTATTCCAAATTTATCGTATTCATAATCAATATCGGTTGCATTATAAGAAAAGCCAAGATTCATATCAACAGAACAACCCGAAAAATCATCGTTTACCTCTCCAATATCTGTATCAGCCCATTTTGCAAGGTACATTGAATCAATATGCGAATTCGGGGGAGTAGTTGTACTCCCTTTATAAATAATTTTATGTTTTTGGAAAATGACATTGCCGAGTTCGTTATCACTGCTATACGCCCAGCAGGTAATTTGTTGCTCGATGCCAATCGGGGGTGAACCCGCTAATAAAGAAGTTGTTGATGGATTTAAATCGTTACATACCAACCAGATAACTTCATCTGCATGTAATAACCCGGGCTCATCTTTCAAACCTTCAAAAGAACTTGTATCTGCTTGATAACCGGGAATACCATTTCGTTCATAATACGGAGCCCCTTTTTGCCATGGCCATTCTAGCCAATCTTCCGTGTACTGTTGTCGTAATGCTTGAATATGATTTGTTGTAACATCATAAATAGAAATCCCATAAGATTCAGACGCATCCTGCGTAAGATCTGCCGTTTTCCAATCTTTTCTTATTCTAAAAACACGAACATTTCCATCAAATCTGTTTTCAGGCAAACGAAGAGAGGATATTCGCCCGGGTATTGTCCCTGAAACTCTTGCTTGACCACCCACACGAAGCACTGTTGAACCTCCATCATGCACCATGCCACCCCAAAGCAATCCTCCGTCAAAAACCAGAGTTGATGTGCCTCGTGGGTAAGTAACTCCGGCAGATTGAGTGGAAGAATTCTTTTCAAGAATGCCGTTATCATTCACCCACATAGAAATTCTGTTGATATTCATCAATGCCGCAGTTGCAGTTTCTGCTGAAATAGAAGACCCTGATTTTCCTTTTGTGCTTGGCTGGGAATGTACTTGTATCAATACAATAAGAGAGACAAGAACACTCAATAGAGTGTACCTCAGTAGAGAGGAAAAACTAATCGTTGGTGTTTTGATGATTGAAGTAATTTTCACAAACCTGTTTGTAGAGTTGATCACAGCAGCAATGCATGTGGGAATTTAGGTAACTTACTAACGTATTGAAATGTAAGAAAAAGAATTCGAGTGAACAACAAAGTAATTCGAGAAATCAATATTATTTCGCCGTAAAAAAAAAGGTGACGGGGAAAATTTGTACCCGTCACCTTTTCAAAATAATTATGCCTGCTATTTCATAAATAACATTTTCTGTGAAGCGACAAATGGTGTTGATTGCGAATTACTCTGAGTTGCAATCATGCGCAGATAATAAATACCGCTTGGTACTGTAACACCTTCTTGGTTTTGACCATTCCAAACAACGCTATGGAAACCGGGGGACATTTCAGAATTAATAAGTCGCGTAATTTCTTTCCCTAAAACATTATAAACGGCTATAGAAACCATTGATTCTTTTTCATTAGAAAACTCTATCCGTGTTTCCGGGTTGAAGGGATTAGGATAATTTTGAGACAAAGTGAATCCTTGCGGAACTTCTTTTTGAGGTTTTACATCTGTTGGAACCGGATAAGCTCCGTAAACAACAATTAACAATGATGTCGTACTGAGATTAGTTACACTCGCCGAAGAAACTAAATCCATGCGTTCCCTCAAACCTAACCCGTCAAACATATCCAGCATTACCATACTATCACAAATTCCTCGAACAAATGTAGGATCCCATGATATGTGTACCGGATAAACACCTGTTCCAAGCTGGAATGAAAATCTAAATGAATCTACCTGTGTGTACGTATCGAATGGAAGAACATTAACACGTAATCCTTCCCCGAGTTTTCCGGGTCTGGTGGGGATATCAATAAATCTCGCGTCAAATTGTCCTACCATTGGGGGAGGCAATTGAAACTCACCGAGCGAGGGATCTATACCGTATGTTGCATCAGGATGAATGCCAAAGTAAATAGAATCCTGTCCGAAACCGGACTCTCCAACTGTTATAGGTAACGTCCAGTTCGATACGCCAACAACTGTAGTCTTAAAATTATATGTTGATGACCAGACGCCATTACCTGCCGCATTATGCGATCGAACTCTCCAATAATAGGTAGTTCTGGCAAGAAGATTATATACCCTCCAACTCTGGTTTTGAAGCGTTGAATCATTGTAAATTATGACATTAAAGCCGGGATCGCGTGCTACTTGAAGTTGGTAAACATCAGCTCTGTTGGGGATACTCCATTGGAATTCAGGTGAAACGGATACTCCTGTTGAATTATTCGGTGGAGAAATCAATTCAGTTGAATCCGGTGGGAACAACGTATTAAACCACCATCTCTCAGAATACAAGCTTGTTCCTATATCATTCTTTGCGTTCACTCTCCAATAATATGTTCTACTGTAAAGAAGTGGTCCAATTTGTTTACAAAGCGTTTGTATCGTTGAATCATTAAACACCAATGTGTTAAAGTTAGAATCTACAGCTACCTGAAGACGATAAGTATCCGCACTCCTTGATGAATCCCAACACATCGTAGGAGTTCTCCCCACACCTAACGTCGCTAAGTGAGGTGACGAAAGACGCGGAGCCTTAGGAGTTGTTTTTTTCGCCGTGCGATAATATGATGTTGAAAATACACTACCACCTAATTCGTTAATGCCCTGTACTCTCCAATAATAAATAGTATCGGCATTATCCATAGTTATTTTTTTAAATAATCCTGAAACCGAATCATTGACTAACAATGATGAAAAATCTGAATGAAGAGAAACCTGAAGCAAGAATTTCTGAGTACAAGCATTTCCCCTCCATTGGAGTAACGTGTCTTCTGATATTCCGGTATCACCAAGTGCCGGTCTTAAAAGTATTGGCGCATCAGGAATGTTGCGACGTACATCAAAAACAAATACTGGAGAAGTGCTTGAACTTGGGTTTCCTCCGTTTGTAGCTGTAACTTTCCAAAAATATCTTGTACAATAACTCAATCCGTTAATCATCAATGATGTATCCGTAAGACCTGATTGAGTTACAGGATGACTAAAATTTGCAGCAGTATCATAGGTAAGTGCGTAAGAAGTTGGTTTGTTTTTCGGCTTCCTCCACACAAAATTTTGAGAATCAACATTAACCAAACCATTGTTTATTGGCTCTAATAACTGTGGAGGACCAGGTGTAAATGTTGCCGTAGTAAACATCCGTCGTGTAGTAAAAGCGCTTATTTGGTTCAAACTATTTAATGCCGCTACTCTCCAATAATATGTTTCCTCTCCTTCAATTGGTTGTACCTGATACGAGGTTTGAGTAACAATTGATGAATCTATCTTTTTTCCAAACAATGAATCGTATGATAATTCAAATAAATATTTTCGTGTACATACATCTGTACTCGTCCAGGTAAAAGTCGGTCTATCTGTTGTTTGAACTGATCCATCGGCAGGACCTGTTAATGTCGGCTCTATCGGGGGTACATCTACTACGTAAAAATTAATTGGTGTTGAAAACGGACCTGTAGCATACTCAGTACTATACTTTGCCTTCCAATAATATTGGGTACAATTATCTAACGGTCCAACCTGAAGACTTGTATCCGCTGTTGTTGTATCTTTTATGATTTGTGTAAATCCGGCATTTTTCGAAAGTACAAATTGATACGATATACCTCCGGGCATTTTCCGTACTTTGAGTTTTGGAGAAACACTTACGTTTGTTTCACCGCTCGCAGGCGATGACATTGTTGGTGGAGTTGTTAATGATGTAATAAATGAAAATGGAGTCGAAGGAAAACATCCCCATAAAAACGGCCCGAATGATCGTACTCTCCAATAATATTTAACGCCGCCATTTAACCCTCGCAAATGACCATCAATAACCTTCTCAGCACGAATAGTATCATACAAAGATGCCACGGTGTCAGTAAATGCAAGTGTAGCCTTAGAGAATGATGGATCCATAGCCCCTTCTAAACCGTACAATAATGCAGTTGGTGTACTTGCCCAGGTCAATCTGATGGGAATTGGTTGATCTATCGCACCCGTTGTAGGAGTAAGCATAGTTGGTGGATCAGGAGGAGTTTGTGTACCTTTTACGCCATAAAATATAATTGTGACAGCAGTAAAACCGGTACTTGGTGTTATTTGATCTTCCCCTGTTCTATAGATTCTAATAGAATTCTGAGTTAATCCATTTGCTGTTTGCGGTTTTGGATTACCGTCAGAGCCATTAGTCCATTTCAACTTCATCGAATCAACATGTTGTGAAATAGCCGATGACCATGAAAATGTAATTGGATACCCAAACCCACCGGGTTGTAACTTAATTTTAAATGTATCCCTTAAATTTAATGGGTTGAGAGTGAGACCATGAATATTTTCCGGTGCCATACCATCACCTAAACAAGCACCGGAACCTGAACGACTATCAACAAATCGTGCTTCAAATGCTCCCTCTGGGGGAAATGGTGGTTGCTCTGTTTCCAGAATAGAATCACAAGGCGCAAACCCGAGAGTTGTTAGTTCTCTACAGTATGTTCCGGAACTATGCCAACCTAACCAAAGCACTCTAGATGCACCGGTGGCGGAATCAGTAACTGTAATAGGGATTTTAATTGGCGATTGTGCAAATATCATCCCTGAACAAAATACAAGCAGTAGTATGCTTGCCAAAATAATATGTCGTATCGTAGTTGTCATAATAAAAGCCCCAATAGTAGAATGCGGAAACTCCCGCTTGGAGAATTTCCGCACTCGGTTTACTTCTTTATGAAATAGTAATTAGTATCAAATGAGAAGTGGCTATAGATTACTTCATCAACATTACTTTTTGAACAGAAACAAACTCATTGCTTTCGCCGCCTGCTTCTTGATATCGTGCGTTCATTCTGATATAATATGTTCCACTGGCAACAGATATTCCATTATCATTTGTTCCATTCCATGTTGCATTGAATGAACCCGCCGCAAGATGATCTTCCGTAATGGTTGCAATCTTTTTTCCAAGAATATCATACACTGCAATCGTAACATCCGAAGCCTGTTTTACTGCAAACGAAAAATTCGTTATTGGGTTAAACGGATTTGGATAATTCTGATTTAATGCAAATGCTTCTGGAACTACATTACTGATTGCTTCTACGCCATCAGGAACAAGATGAGCATTAGAGATAATGGTAACCTTGTTTGCATCCGGATTTGGAATATCAACTGTAGATGTAGTTAACATATCAATTGTTTGAACTGCATCGTCTGCATCGGTATATTTTAGTGTTAATGTTACAAAAACTACATTATTGGGTATTGTCCATGTTAATGTTATAGGAAATGCGCCGCCTGAACTTAAACTACCTAATAATGCAAGTTTAAATGTATCTTTTTTATCTGTTAATGCTCCAACGTGAAAATTATTGGCAATTCCTTGATCCAAACTGGCGCCCGCGCCGGAACGTGAATCAACAAATCTTACATCAAAAACTCCATCTGGAGGTGGTGGTGGCAATGATGTTTCTGTTACCCCAAAACCATAATCTAATAAAAAGATTGTATCGGCATCAACACCGTAAGTAAGCGGGTTTCGCGGGGCTAACGGATTAGGCCAACCATATCCGAAATAGACTGTATCTGATCCGGTTGCTGCATCCTTTACTCTCAATTCGATACCGGCGCCATGCTGTTGATCTGCAAACATTAATGATGTTGATAATACAAGCGCTAATACAACGCTTGCTGTGAGAAAAAATATTTTACTTAATCGCATGTGAGGATTACTCCCTTACTATTATTTATGAGTCTGTACTTATTTATTTAATTAACAATTAGCTCCCCCGTCTCACTCTCGCGGGGCGGGGGAGGATAAATCTCAGATTACTTCGTCAAAAGCATCTTCTTGGTCTGAGTCATGTGTTGTACTGCACCGGTTTCACTGTTGGTCATATCTGCAGTGACACGATAGAAATACACACCTGATGTCAGATTCTTTGCATCAAATGTCTCATTATAGGTGCCGCTGAAGTAGGATGAATTATCTACTACAGTTGCAATTTCCTGTCCGAGCATGTTGAATACCTTTATGGTAACTA
>OBEQ012230946.1_pt1 | contig 11251 bp, 7 predicted proteins | sample 1670901 | NCBI WGS metagenome assembly OBEQ01 (sample SAMEA104232315, study PRJEB22302) | groundwater metagenome | biome: forest; feature: aquifer; material: groundwater | place: USA | collected 2011-08-07 | depth 5.4 m | reverse complement strand
TCCGCCCCCCGCCGCGAGCGCGAGCGGCAGGTGGAGCTCGGGTTCGAGCTGGATCCGGGGCAGCTCTCCGGCCGCGTGGCGGAGTTTCTGCGTCCCGCGCGCGCGGTGCTGGTGGATCTCGCGATCGGGGCCGGCTTCGCCAGCGAGCAGCGCACCCTGTTCGGGGAGATCGGCCGCGAGCTCGACTGCACGGGCGGGGTGCGCCTGGAGCGGTTCGCGCTGGTGGTGGACGGGGCGCCGCTCCTCTCGATGACGGCGCGGCCGGGCGGGTTCCTGCGCCTCGACCGACTGGATCACCACCACCGGGTCTTCCGCGAGGTCTTCCGTGGGATCGTCACGCTGGCCACCACGACGCAGGACCTGCGCGAGGAAGACTTTGAAGGGCTCGGGGAGGTGCTGGACGCGCTCATTCCCGGAATCACGGCGCGGCCGCGGGGTCTCTTCCCCCGCATCGAGGAAGAGGCGGAGGGCCAGGAGCGCGAGCCATCGCCCGCGTTCATCGCCGTGAGCCGGGGACGTCGTCGCGAGGATCTGGCCCGGGCGGCTCGGATGTTCCTGCCCGGCGCGCTTCGCGATCTGGTCGGAGGGGTCGCCTCGACGGTGGAGGAGGAGATCCGGCGGCTCCGCTACCTGGGGCCGCTCCGTTCCTATCCCCCGCGCCACCTCGCGTTCTCCCAGCATCACGAGCCAAACTGGTTCGCGGGCGGGGGCTATGCGTGGGACGTGGTCCGCACGCGCGAGGACATCCGCCGCCGGGTGAACGACTGGCTGGGGGACCCGGCGCGCTTGAAGACGCCCTACGAGCTCGTGGTGCGCGAGCTCCTTACTGCGGAGACCATCACGGCCGAGCTGCCGCCGAAGGTGGCCAAGGCGCTCCATGACCTCGCGGTCAGCTTGCTGAGAAGGCTCCACGGCGAGGAGCAGCCCGACCTGGTGGCCCTCGGCATGGAGCTGGCCGAGCGCCTGGCGGAGATTGGCCCCGAGGACCCCGAAGAAACGATCCCCGAGGTCGAGGATCTCGTGACGGCCACCACGGATTCCGAAGCCCTGGCAGAGCGCTGGGGCCGCGAGCTGGTCGAGGCTCGGGGCGAGGCGCTCCAGGACCTCGTGCTGATCGACAAGCGCACAGGGACCCCGGTGAGCCACCGGGACGTCGGCATCGGCGTGAGCCAGGTGCTGCCCGTGCTGGTCTCCGCGTACGCCTCGGACGGGATGCTCGTGGCCATCGAGCAGCCCGAGATCCACCTCCATCCGGCGCTCCAGGCCGAGCTGGGGGACGTCTTTCTCGAGTCCGCCCTCCGCGAGCAGCGCAACGCCTTTCTGATCGAGACGCACAGCGAGCACTTGATCCTTCGCATGCTGCGGCGCATCCGGGAGACCACGGATGGCGAGCTTCCCAGCGGCTTTCCCCGGGTGCGGCCGGAGGACGTTTCCGTCCTCTACGTGCAGCCCGGCCGGGAGGGCGCCGAGGTGGTCCACATCCCCGTTACCGAGGAAGGCGAGTTCGAGCGACCCTGGCCAGAAGGCTTCTTCGCCGAGCGGGCGCGGGAGCTCTTCTGAAGGATGATCCACGAGTACGCCCTCGAGCCGGAGCTCATCGCGACCTGGGGCAATCGCCACGACTTCCGCTACTTCGTTGAGAAGTTCGGCCTCGGCCAGCCGCGGATCGTCTCCCGATACCCGAAGCCCTGGAAGCGCCTCGTCTGGCAGGCGTTCCAGAGCGACGACGATCTCGAGCGATCGCGGATGGTGGAGCTGTTGCAGCGAATCGGGGAGCGGATGGCGCACCGGCGCAGCTACCTGTGGGACGCTGGGCGCCCGTGGGTCGAGAACGCGCAGGCCGAGCATCGGCGCGTCGCCTTCCGTGGCATCCTGGCTCGAGAGAATCCCGGTGGTCATCCCAGCATCCTGGTCGCAGCGGCGCTCGACGACTCACCGTTGTGGGTGATCTCTCGGGGAGTCACGTTCGCCCGGAATGCCGGGAGCATGGCCGCAGCGGTCGCGGCCATGCTCCGGATCGCCAGCGTCATTGTCTTCGTGGATCCTCACTTCAGCCCTGCGGAACTCCGCTACCGCCGAACGCTGGAGGTCTTCCTCCAAGCAGTCATGCAGGCCAGGCCGGTCGAAGGCCCCGGGCGAGTCGAGGTCCATACCTCTATGGAGCACACGGGGACTCGCGATTTCTTCGAGGGTGAGTGTCAACGCCGGCTCCAGCGCTGCATTCCAAGAGGCATGAACCTGAGGATTGTTCGCCTTCAGGAGAGGCTGGCGGGTGAGCACCTGCACAACCGCTATATCCTGACCGATCTCGGCGGGGTGCTGTTCGGGGTCGGCCTTGACGAAGGAGACGACGGCGCCACGGACGACGTCCATCTTCTCGACCGCGCGCAGTATGACGAGAGATGGCGACAGTACGCGAGCGACGCCCCAGCTTTCGACTGGCCGGAGCCGCCGATCGAGATTCGAGGAGCGTAGAACGAGGCCTCGGCAGTCGAGGACCCGAGCGCAGCCAACGTAAGCGCGTGCTCCGGAAACGCCGGGAGCGTGTCTGACTGACCCGGTGTCCGAGCGCCGGCTCCGCCGGCGCAACTCGGGTTCTGGGCGAGGGCTCGGAGGGGGCCGCCGGGGCCCCCTCCGACCAAGCTACGGTGTCGAGGCGAGGTACTGCGGCGGGCGCCGCACCTTCGTCGCCTGCTCGAACGCGTAGGCGAGCTTGATCAGCGTCGGCTCGCTCCAGGCCCGGCCCATGAACGTGATCCCGACGGGCAGCCCGAACGAGTAGCCCGCGGGGACGCTCACGAGCGGGTAGCCCGCCAGCGCCGCGGTCTGGGAGCTGAGGCCGAGGATGTGGTCGCCGTTCACCAGGTCGATCTTCCAGGGCGGCGCGCCGGTGGGCGCTAGCAGCGCGTCGAGCTGCTGCTCGTCCATCACCGCGTCGATGCCTTCCTGCCGCGAGAGCCGGCGGTTCTCCTCGAGCGCCTTGAGGTAGTCGGCGTCGGTCAGCGGCCCCTTGGCCTGGGACCGCTCGAGCCACTCCTGCCCGAAGAACGGCATCGACTCGCCGGCGTGGCGCTTGTTCCACTCGATGACGTCCTCGAGCGTGCGCACCTGGGCGCCGGGCTCGAGCGCGGCCAGGTAGGCGTTGACCCCGGCCTTGAACTCGTAGGCCAGCACGGTCAGCTCCGACTGCGTGAGGAAGCCCTTCTTCGTGCTCGGGATGTTGGCGGGGTCCACGATGACGGCGCCGAGGTCGCCCATGATCTCGATGGCCCGGTTGGCGATCGCGTCGGCCTTGGCGCTGTAGCCGAAGTAGCCCTCCCGGGGGATGCCGATGCGCGCGCCGCGCAGGCCGTTGGGATCCAGGAAGCGCGTGTAGTTGGTGTGCGACTTGCCGGCGCTCGCCGCGGTGGCGGGATCGCGCGGGTCGACGCCGGTGAGCGCGCCGAGGACGGCCGCCGCGTCGGCCACCGTGCGGCCGAAGGGGCCGACCGTGTCCTGGCTGGCGGCGATCGGGATCACGCCGGCGCGGCTGGTGAGGCCGACGGTCGGCTTGATTCCGACGACGTTGTTGGCGCCCGAGGGGCAGACGATCGACCCGTCCGTCTCGGTGCCGATCGCCACCGCCGTCAGGTTGGCGGCCACCGCGATCCCCGAGCCCGCGCTCGACCCGCAGGGTGTGCGGTCGAGCGCGTAGGGGTTGCGCGACTGCCCGGCGCGCGCGCTCCACCCGCTGGAGGCGGGAATGGACTTCCAGTACGCCCACTCGCTCATCGTCGCCTTGCCGAGGATGACGGCGCCGGCCTCCCGCAGCTTGCGGGCGATGGTCGCGTCCTGGCGGGGGCGGGCGCCCACCAGGGCCAGCGCGCCGGCCGTGGTCTCCAGCCGGTCCGCCGTCGCGATGTTGTCCTTGAGCAGGACGGGGATGCCGTGGAGCGGGCCTCGGGACCCGTGCGACCGCCGCTCCTCGTCCAGGGCCCGCGCGATCTCCAGCGCCTCGGGGTTGATCTCCTGGACGGAGCGGAGCGTCGGCCCGTTGCGGTCGATCGCGTTGATCCGCTCGACGTAGATCTCGACGAGCGTGCGCGCGTCGAGGCGCCCCGCCTCCATAGCCGCCTGCAAGCCGGCGATGGTGGCCTCCTCCACGTCGAAGGACCGGCCGCGCGGCTGCGCGGCGGCGGGCCGCGGCCCCGTGATGCGCGCCGCCACGGGCGTCAGGGTGGCGATCGCAGTCCACATGAGAAGGTCTCTCCGGCTGATCATGGCTTTCCACCTCCGCGACATCGTGCGCGGCCACTCTGCGGCCGGACCCTGCGCTTGTCAACGGGGTCGGGTTGCGTCCTGGCGTCGCGCCGGCGGATCGCCTCGACGGCGGGGGCCGCTCAGGCGCGCACGCTGCCGCGCCCCGCGTGGGTTCGGAGCTCGGCGCTCGACGGTCGCTGGACCAGGTAGATCCCGAGCGCCACCGCCACCGCGCCCGCCAGGTCGTGCGCCCGGAGCGGCTCGCCGAGACCGACCGCGGCGAACACGAGACCCAGCACCTGGTTCGGAAAGAAGTACGCGCTGGCCCGCGTGGCGTCGCCGTTGTTCAGAAGCCAGAACCAGATCAGCATGCCTGCGCAGGAGACGCCCACGATGAGGAAGGCCTGGGCCGCCACGAACGACGTGGTGAGGCGGACCCCGCCGACGGACTCCCAGAGCAGACTTGGCGGCAGCAGGACCAGGCCTCCCGCCAGGAGCTGACCGCCGTTGACGACGAGCAGGTGTGCCGAGACCCGCAGCTTCTTGAACATCACGGTCCCGGTGACCAGGAAGGCGATGGCCGCCAGCATGAGGACGATGGCGCCCGGCCGGTTCTCATCGCCGATCCGGCTCTCCATGATCCACAGCACGCCTCCGAAGCTCGTGATCAGCCCCGCCACCCGGGCGAAGGTGAGGCGCTCGCCGAGAGTCAGGGCGGCGAAGAGGGCGAGCAGGAGCGGGTTGGTGCTGGCGAGAATGGCCGCCATTCCCGCCGACAGGTGGCGGAGGGCGACCGAGGCCAGGCCGAGGTAGAGGGCGTTGTTCAGGAGGCCGAGGAGGACGAGCGGCCGCCAGGCCCGCCGGGTCGCCGGGATCGGATGGCCCAGCAGCCGCGCCGTCGCGAGCAGGAGAAGGCCGGCCCCGAGGAACCGCACCACCATCAGGAACAGCGGCGGCGACGACCGCAGCGCCACCTTGACGCCGATGAACGCCGCCGCCCACAAGGCCGAGAAGAGGATCGCGAGCGCGGTGTAGCGAAGTCTGGAGACGGTGGGCGCGACGGGCGAAGCGACGGGGCGGCGCGGGCGCGGTGGCATTCACCAAGTCCTAGGCGAACGCCGGCGCCAGCGCAAGTCACCGCGGGCGCGTCCGGGCCAGGCGGGACCGCTGGAGGCGCGGCGCCCTCCTCCTGTACGCTTGGCGGTGGGAACGGACGGATGCCGTGAAGGCCCAGGACCGACTCGCGACCTACCGCGCCAAGCGGGATCCGGCGCGCACCCCCGAGCCCTTCGGGGGTGCGCGAGGGACCGACGGCGGTCGGTTCTTCATGGTCCACAAGCACGCCGCCCGGCGGCTCCACTACGACCTGCGCCTCGAGATGGGCGGCGTGCTGGCGTCGTGGGCGGTGCCCAAGGGGCCGCCGGCCAGCCCGAAGGACAAGCGCCTGGCCGTCCACGTCGAGGACCATCCGCTCGAGTACGGCGACTTCGAGGGCATGATCCCCGAGGGCAACTACGGGGCCGGCCCCTCCATCGTCTGGGACCGCGGCGTCTACCGCCTGGTCGGCGACGCTGACCCGCTCGCGGCGGTCGAGCGGGGGAAGCTCGACCTCGAGTTCTTCGGCTTCAAGCTGCGCGGGCGCTTCGCCCTCGTGCGCACGGCGCGGGGCGAGAAGGACTGGCTCCTGATCAAGAAGGCCGACGCGGCCGTCTCCGACGTCGAGCTGACGGAGCGCTATCCCGAGTCGGTGCTCTCGGGCCTCACCATCGAGGAGGTGCGCGAGGGCGCCTCCCGGCTCGCCCAGGTGCGCGCCTACCTCCGGAAGGTCAAGGCGCCGCGGGGTGCCGTGACGGCGCGGGAGGCCGGCGTCATGCTCGCGACGCTCGTCGACGAGGTGCCCGAGGGGCCGGGCTGGCTGTTCGAGATCAAGTACGACGGCGTGCGCGTGCTCGCCGTCCGGCGCGACGGCTCCGTCAAGCTCTACAGCCGGAGCGGCCAGCTCGTGACCGGGCGCTACCCGGAGATCGCCCGCGCGCTCGCCGCGCTGCCGGTCGACGACTTCGTGATCGACGGCGAGATCGTCGCCCTCGACCAGGCGAACCGGCCGAGCTTCCAGCTCCTCCAGTCGCGGATGGGCCTCACCGATCCCCGCGACGTCGAGCGCGCCATGGGCGAGGTGCCGGTGACGGGCGTCTTCTTCGACTGCCTGGCGGTCGACGGGCACGACCTGCGCGGGCTGCCGCTCGTCGCGCGCAAGGACTGCCTGAAGCTCTTCCTGCCCGCGCGCGGGGTCGCGTCCTACGGCGAGCACGTGACGGAGCAGGGGCGGGGCTTCTACCGCGCGGCCTGTGACCAGGGGCTCGAGGGTGTCATGGCCAAGCGGGCGGACAGCCGCTACACCGCCGCCCGCACGCGCGACTGGCTCAAGATCAAGTGCCAGCTCCGCCAGGAGTTCGTGATCGGCGGGTACACGAAGCCCCAGGGCTCGCGGGCCCGCTTCGGCGCGCTGCACCTCGGCGTGTACGACAAGGGCCGCCTGGTCTACGTCGGGAAGGTGGGGACGGGCTTCGACGCGAAGATGCTCGAGGCCGTGTACCACGCCCTCCGGCCGCTCGAGCGCCCGACCTCGCCGTTCGACGTGGGCACGCCGGGCGGGGGCGGCCACCACTGGGTCGAGCCGCGGCTCGGGGCCGAGGTGCGCTTCACGGAGTGGACGCGCGACGGCGGGATCCGCCATCCCGCGTTCCTCGGCCTCCGCACGGACAAGGCGCCCGGGTCGATCACCCGCGAGCAGCCGACCGCGGCGGAGCCGCCCGCATCCGGCGCCGGGGGGGAGCGGGAAGATGGCCGGTCGACGCGCCCTGACTCATCTGAGCCGGCCAGGGCGGTGAAGGTGGCGACGGAAGCAAGTCCGTCACCCAGGGTGCGGCTCACCAATCTCGAGAAGGTCTTCTGGCCCGCCGAGGGCTACACCAAGGGCGACCTCGTCGCCTACTACGACGCGATCGCGCCGCTCATCCTGCCCTACCTCCGCGACCGCCCGCTCGTGCTCACGCGCCATCCCGACGGCATCGCGGGCAAGTCCTTCTACCAGAAGGACGCGCCTCCCTTCGCGCCCGACTGGCTCCGCACGGTGCGGATCCGCTCGGAGGAGTCGGCGCGCGATATCGACTACATCCTCGTCGACGACGCCGACGGGCTCCGCTACCTGATCAACTCCGGCGTGATCCCGATCCACGTCTGGGCCTCGCGCGCGGGCTCGCTCGATCACCCCGACTGGCTCGTCCTCGACCTCGATCCCAAGGACGCCGCGTTCGGGGACGTCGTAAAGGTCGCCCGCGTGATCCACGACCTGCTGGACGACCTCGGGCTCCCGGGCTACGTCAAGACGTCGGGCGCCACCGGCCTGCACATCCTGCTGCCGCTCGGCGCCCGCTACACCTACGAGCAGACGCGAAGCTTCGCCCACGTGCTGGCGGCGGTGGCGGTGGAGAAGGCCGGCGACATCGCCACGGTAGCGCGCCCGCTGCGCGCGCGCGGGGGCAAGGTGTACGTGGACTGGGGCCAGAACGGGAAAGGGCAGACCATCGCGGCGCCGTTCGCCGTGCGCCCGCGGCCCGGCGCCACCGTCTCGTGCCCGCTCCGGTGGGACGAGGTGACGGCGCGGCTCGATCCCGCGCGCTTCACGATCAAGACGGTGCCCGAGCGCTTCGCCTCGATAGCGAACCCGCTGGCGCCGGTCCTGGGCGAGGGGATCGACATGGCCGCGGCGATCGCGGCCCTGGAGCGGCGGCAGGCCGGACCGGAGCGCGGGCGGAGGCGGGCTCGCACCCGTCGCTGAAGCTCCGCGATGCCGATCGAGCAGGCGGTCAGCGAACGAGCTCGGGATCGAGGGAAGCGGATGGGATCGAGAGTCCTCGATGGATGACCTGCTCTTCGCGCGGTCCCAGATGGCGATGTCGCTCGGCTTCCACATCGTCTTCGCCGTCATCGGGATCGGGATGCCCGTCCTCATGGTGGTGTCGGAGGCCCTCTGGCTCCGCACGCGGGAGGCGGCCTACCTGGAGCTCACGCGGCGCTGGGCGACGGGGACGGCCATCCTCTTCGCCGTGGGGGCGGTCTCGGGCACCGTGCTCTCGTTCGAGCTGGGGCTGCTCTGGCCGCGCTTCATGGAGCACGCCGGCGGCATCATCGGCATGCCCTTCTCGCTCGAGGGCTTCGCCTTCTTCACCGAGGCCATCTTCCTTGGCATCCACCTCTACGGCTGGGGCCGGGTGCGGCCCCTCGCGCACTGGCTGGCGGGCCTGGTGGTGGCGGCGAGCGGGACGGCCTCGGGCGTGTTCGTCGTGACCGCCAACGCCTGGATGAACGCGCCCACCGGGTTCGCGATCGTCGGCGGCCGCCTGACGGACGTGGACCCCATCGCCGCGATGCTGAACCCGGCCAGCCTGCCGCAGGTCGTCCACATGATCCTCGCCGCGTACGTCGCCACGGGCTTCGGCGTCGCGGGCGTGCACGCGTTCTTCCTCCTGCGGGACCGGACGCACCTCTTCCATCGCCGCGCGTTCGGCATCGCGCTGGTGCTCGGCGCGACCGCCATTCCGTTGCAGGTGGGAAGCGGCGATCTCATCGCGCGGATGGTCGCCGAGCGGCAGCCGGCGAAGTTCGCGGCCATGGAGGCGCTCTACCGGACGCAGGCGGGGGCGCCCATGACCCTGGGCGGGATCGCGGACGACGGGCGGCGGGAGACCCGTTACGGCCTCGAGATCCCGTACGCGCTCAGCCTCCTGGCCCGCCACGACCCGCACGCCGTCGTCGCCGGGCTCGAGGACGTCGCCCGAGACGAATGGCCGCCGGTTGCGGCGGTGCACCTGGCCTTCGACGTGATGGTGGCCCTGGGGGTCGCGATGCTGGCGCTCGCGCTCTGGGCCGGCTGGCGCTGGTGGCGGCGGCGCCGGTTGCCCGACGGGACGTGGTTTCTGCGGGGCATGGTGGCGGCGTCGCCGTTCGGCTTCATCGCCGTGGAGGCGGGATGGGTGGTGACCGAGCTCGGGCGCCAGCCGTGGATCATCTATCGCGTCATGCGCACCGCGGACGCCGTCACACCGATGCCGGGGCTCGTCGTGCCCTTCGCGGTCTTCACGATCGTGTACCTGTGGCTCGCCGTCATCCTCGTCGTCCTGTTGCGCCGCACGTTCCTGCAGACGGCGCCGCCGTGGGGCGGGGCCCGCGAGGACGGCACTCATGCCGCTTGAGGTGGTGCTGGGAGCCGTGGTCCTCGGCGCGCTGATTCTCTACGCGCTCTCGGGCGGCGCCGACTACGGCGGCGGCATGTGGGACCTGCTCGCCTCGGGGCCGCGAGCCGGGCGGCAGCGCCAGGCCATCGAAGAGGCGATCGCGCCGATCTGGGAAGCCAACCACGTGTGGCTGGTCCTGGTCGTCGTCGTGATCTTCACCGCCTTTGCACCCGCGTTCGCCGCGGTCATGACGGCCCTGCACATCCCGCTGACGGCGGTGCTGCTCGGCATCGTGCTCCGCGGCTCGGCCTTCGTGTTCCGAAAGTACGACCCGCGCGGGGACCTCGCCCACCGGCGCTGGAGCACGGTCTTCGGGGTGGCGAGCGTCCTGACACCGTTCTTCCTCGGGCTGAGCCTCGGCGCCCTCGCGTCCGGCGAGATCCGCGTCCGGAACGGTGCCGTGGTGACCGGCTTCTTCGCCGGCTGGACGGGCGTGTTCGCCATCGGCTGCGGGCTCTTCGCCCAGGGACTCTTCGCCTTCCTCGCCGCCACCTACCTGACCGTCGACACCGATGGGGAGCCCGAGCTCCAGGACGACTTCCGCCGGCGGGCGCTCGCCGCGGGCCTCTCGCTGCCGCCGCTGGCGCTGACCGTGTTCCTCCTGGCCCGCGCGGGCGCCCCCGAGATCTTCCGGGGCCTCACGGGCTGGTGGGCGCCGCCGTTGCTGATCGCCGCCGGTGCCTGCGCGATCGCAGGCCTGATCGCCCTCTGGCGCCGGCGCTTCGGCCGGGCCCGCGCCGCCGCCGTCGGCGAAGTCATCTTGATCCTGCTCGGCTGGGGCCTCGCGCAGTATCCGTACCTCGTCGTGCCCGATCTCACGTTCACTGGCGCGCGGGCCGCGGACTCGACCCTCCGGCTGCTGGTGGCCGCGCTGGCGGCCGGCGCGCTCCTCCTGTTCCCGTCCTTCGGCTATCTCTTCTACGTCTTCAAGCGCCGGAGCAGAGCGCCGGCGTCAAACGATCGAGGTGGGAGGATTCCATGAGGACGGACCAGGCCTTCCTGTTCGACCTCGACGGCACGCTCGTCGACAGCGTCTACCAGCACGTCCTCGCCTGGCAGGAGGCGCTCGACGCGGCGGGGATCGAGGTCTCGGTCTGGCGGATCCACCGCAAGATCGGAATGAGCGGGGGCCTGTTCGCCAACGCCCTCCTCCGCGAGACCGGGCGGCCGGTGAGCGGCGAGGATGCGAGCCGCCTGCGACGGCTCCATGCCGAGGCGTATATCCGGCGGTCGGCTCAGGTCCGGCCCCTCCCCGGCGCCAGGGAGCTTCTCGCGTTCTTGAGCGCGCACGGTGTTCCCTGGGCGATCGCGACGAGCGGCCACCAGGAGACCGCCGGTCCCGTGCTCGAGCGCCTCGGCGTTCCTCCGGAGGTCCCCGTGATCACGCGCGACGTCGTCGAGCGCGCCAAGCCCGATCCGGACCTGTTCCTGGCCGCGGCCGCCCGCCTGGGCGTGCCGATCGCCAACGCGCTGGTGATCGGGGACAGCGTGTGGGACATGCTCGCCGCGCGCCGGGCGCGGGCGCTGGGCGTCGGCGTCCTCTCCGGCGGCTACGGCCAGGAGGAGCTCGAGCGGGCCGGGGCCTACCGCGTGTACGAGGACCCCGCCGACCTGCTGCGCCACCTGGACGAGGTGGGCATCCGCGTCCCGACCCGCTAGCCTGCATAATTCACGAACGGCGATGGCGCGACCGGGCGGGTGGCGCAGGGCGCAGC
>OBEQ011067091.1_pt1 | contig 11251 bp, 12 predicted proteins | sample 1670901 | NCBI WGS metagenome assembly OBEQ01 (sample SAMEA104232315, study PRJEB22302) | groundwater metagenome | biome: forest; feature: aquifer; material: groundwater | place: USA | collected 2011-08-07 | depth 5.4 m | reverse complement strand
GCTCTACCGCCCGGGACCGATGGAGAGCATCCCGCAGTATATAGTACGAAAACACAAACCCGCGCTCGTGCAGTACCTTGACCCGCGGCTTGAAGAGATTCTCAAAAACTCATACGGCGTCCTCACCTACCAAGATGATGTGATGCTCATCGCCATCAAGCTCGGCGGTTACTCGTGGCCCGAGGCAGACAAACTGCGCAAGGCTATGGGCAAGAAGATTCCGGCAGAGATGGCGGCGCAGAAAGAGAAACTGACGGCGGGATTTATCAAAAACGGACTCACCAAAGAAAAGGCGGAGAAACTCTGGGGATTGATTGAGCCATTCGCTGCGTACGGATTCAACAAGGCGCACGCCGCGAGCTACGGCAAGGTCGCCTACCAGACGGCGTATATGAAGGCAAACTTCCCCGCCATCTATATGTCGGCGGTACTTACCGCGGACTCGGGAGATGTAGAGCAAGTCGGCGAGACGGTGCACGAGTGCAAACGAATGGGCATTCCCGTGCTCCCGCCCTCCATCAACGAAAGCTTTTCGGGATTCACGGTGGTCAAGAAAGCGGACGAACAAGACCGCATCCGCTTCGGACTCACGACGATTAAGAACTTCGGCGAAGGCGTTGCCGACGCGATTATCGCCGAGCGCGAGGCGCGAGGCGTCTTCACCTCGCTCGCGAACTTCTTGGAGCGCATCAAGGATAAAAATCTGAACAAGAAATCGCTTGAGGCGCTCGTGAAGTGCGGCGCGCTGGACGAACTCGGCGAACGCGGCGAAATGCTTCACTCAACTCCGATGCTTTTGGAATATCACAAAGAGCACGCGCGCGGTCCCGAAAATCAGGACTCGCTTTTTGGGTTGATGGTCGATACCACAACGGTGCCGAAGTTGACACTTGTTGACGCTTCACCAGCAAGCAAAGAAGAACGGTTGGCGTGGGAGAAGGAACTGCTTGGACTCTACATTTCCGGACATCCACTGGACAAGTTTCGGAGCGTGCTTGAGAAGCGTGAATTCACCATTGCACGAGTCAAAGAAGAGATGAAGGAGGGTATGACGGTTGTGGTCGGCGGCATCATTGAGGAGGTAAAGAACATCATCACGAAGAAGAACGAGGTGATGGCGTTTCTGCGCCTCGCCGACCTCACGGCTTCTATTGAAGTAGTCGTCTTTCCAAAAGTATATGAAGAGTTCAAGAAACTCTTGGTTGCCGAGAGTTGTATCGCCATCAAAGGGCGATTCTCTACGAGGAACGGCACTCCCTCCCTCATTGCCGAAAAAACAAAGGAGTTGAAATAGTGGTATTTACACACGGCCGTAGATAAATGCCATCTTGGTGTTTTTTGCAAAAAGCGAGAGAGTTGCTATGATTGCTTATATGTCAGACGACAAAAAAGAAATCGGCGAGCGGGACCATCGGCAGATTGGTAAAGAACTCGGGCTCTTTACCTTCTCAGACATAGTTGGGAAAGGACTGCCTCTCTGGACGCCGAAGGGCACGGTGCTCCGCCGAGTCCTTGAGCGGCTTATTGTGGACGAAGAGATCAAGCGCGGCTACCAGCATGTTTCAACGCCCGACATCGCGAAGATTGATTTGTATAAAAAATCGGGGCACTACCCATACTACAAGGACTCAATGTACGCGCCGATTGATGTAGATGGCGAGGAGTTTATGCTCCGCCCGATGACCTGCCCGCATCATTTTGAACTCTACCTTTCGCAACCGCATTCCTACCGCGAGCTTCCGATGCGTATCGCCGAGATGGCGAAACTCTATCGCTATGAACTCTCGGGAGTACTCTCAGGGCTCGTGCGCGTGCGAAGTTTCTGCCTCTCGGACGCACATATCATCTGCGCCGACAAAGCGCAAGCCGCGCAAGAAGTGGGAAATGTCTTGGACCTCATTGATTACTTTTCTGGCATCTTCGGCCTGCAAAAAGGAGAGGACTATTGGTATCGTCTCTCGCTTGGCGAGCGTGCTGACGAAAAAAAATACTACAAAGACGACGCGGCGTGGGATGAAGCAGAAGATTGTCTGCGAGGCGTACTCAAGGCGCGCGGCGAAAAATGTACCGAAGCGAAGAACGAAGCGGCATTCTACGGACCGAAGATTGATGTGCAGATGAAGGATGCACGCGGTGCGGAGAACACCGCATTCACCGTGCAGTACGATTTTGTGATGCCAAAGCGTTTTAAGTTGGTCTATAACGACAAAGACGGCAAAGAAAAAGAAAGTGTCGTGATTCATCGCTCCGCGGTCGGCGCTTTGGAGCGGCTCATCGCGTTTCTGATAGAAAAATACGACGGCGCGTTTCCCTTCTGGCTCGCGCCCGTGCAGGTCAAGGTGATTCCCGTTGCCGACACCTTCGCACCGTATGCACAGAAAGTTCACGACACGCTTATGAATGCCGGTATCCGCTCCGAACTTGATGCCTCAAAAGACACGCTCGGCAAAAAAGTCCGCAACGCGAAAGTGGAGAAAGTGCCCTACTGGATAGTGGTGGGAGAAAAAGAAGCGACTGCACAAACTTGCTCGCTTGAGAGCCGCGAGGGAAAGAAAGAGACGTTCCCTCTATCAAATATCCAGAGTCGCCTTGGTCGCGTTTGACTGGATAAAGTTCTTGCGCGCGGGGACATCCTCGCCCATCAAGATGTCAAAGACCTTGTCTGCCTCCTGCGCGTCCTCCACCGATACCTGTTTCAGAATTCGCTTCGCGGGGTCCATCGTTGTCTCCCAGAGTTCTTCGGGGTTCATCTCGCCGAGACCTTTGTAGCGTTGAATAGAAATCTTGGATACTTTACCCTTTCCTTCCCCTTTTTCTTCCCCTTCTCCCCCTTCACCCTCCGCCGACTCAATCTCCTGAATCTTTTCGGCGTCCTTACCGAGCAGTTTTGCTTTTTCTTCGTCCGAATAGACTTAGTTCACTTCTTTGCCCTTCTTGATTTTGTAGAGCGGCGGCTGAGCGATATAGATGAAGCCGCCGTCTATCAGTGCGCGAAAATAGCGAAAGAAGAGCGCGAGGAGAAGCGTGCGAATGTGCGCGCCGTCCACATCCGCGTCTGTCGCGATAATCACTTTGTGATAGCGCAATTTACTGACATCAAAACTCTCGGCGATGCCGGTACCGAGCGCAATAACCAGCGCCTTTATCTCGGCAAACCCCAGAATCTTGTCTAGTCGCGCCCGTTCTACATTCAGTATCTTGCCTTTGAGCGGGAGCACCGCCTGTGTGCGCCTGTCGCGCCCCTGTTTGCTTGAACCGCCTGCCGAGTCGCCTTCTACGATAAAGATTTCCGCCTCCTCGGCGCTCTTCGTCTCGCAGTCGGCAAGTTTTCCAGGAAGTGTCATCCCCTCAAGCGCACCTTTGCGCAATACCGAGTCCTTGGCGGCTTTCGCGGCTTTGCGCGCCTTAAGCGCGAGGAGTACTTTGCCGACCATCGCGCGGGCATCCTCGGGATTCTCCTCAAGAAAGACGGCGAACGTCTCGCCAAATGCCGTCGCGACGAGCGTCTGCGCCTCCACACTGCCGAGCTTCGCCTTCGTCTGACCCTCAAACTGAATTTCGCGCAGTTTTACCGAGATGACGGCGGTGAGACCCTCCAGCACATCCTCGCCCGTGAAGTTCTCTTCGCTCTCGCGCACGACATTGTTCTTGCGCGCGTAGGTATTGAGCGTGCGTGTGAGCGCGGTCTTAAAGCCGGTGAGATGCGTGCCGCCTTCGGGATTGTAGATATTGTTGGCGAAGGGCAAAATCCGTGACGAAATGTCGTCCACATACTGAAGCGCCACCTCCACCCCTTGCGCTTCATCGGTCTTCTTTTCAACATAGAAGATATGCTTGTGTACCGTTTTGTAGTGCTCGTTTGAGTGCGCGACGAGCGAGACGAGACCTCCCTCAAAATAAAATGATTGCGAGAGAACCTCCAACCCAAGATCGCGTAGATAAAAGACATCCGCGAGGTCTATCTTTTCTACTTCTCGCGCGTCAATGACCGAGATGCGCAATTTGCGCACCAAGTACGCCTGCTCGCGCATATGGCGCACGACACGCTCAAAGTCAAAAGCGATTCCCTCCTTGAAAATCTCGGCATCCGGCTCAAACGAGACAATGGTACCGTGCAGGTCGCTCGTCCCTATCTTCTTGACCCGCGCCTTCGCCTTGCCCTGCTTGTACTCTTGCACAAAAATCCCGCCGTCGCGATGTACCACGACCTCCATAGAGATAGAGAGCGCGTTCACGACAGAGGCACCGACGCCGTGAAGTCCGCCCGAGACCTTGTAGCCCTCGCCGCCGAACTTGCCGCCCGCGTGGAGTGTCGTCATAATCGTCTCAAGAGCCGAGACCTTGGTTTGTTTGTGAGTATCAACGGGGATGCCGCGGCCGTTGTCCACCACCCGCACGCGGTTGCCCGACAGGAGTGCAACCTCTATATCATTACAAAAACCGCCCATCGCCTCGTCACGCGAGTTGTCAAAGATTTCGGTGATGAGATGATGCAGACCGTCGGGACCCGTCGTGCCGATATACATACCGGGGCGCTTGCGCACCGGCTCTAACCCTTCAAGCACGGTAATAGACGAGGCATCATAGTGATGCCCGCTTCCAGTCCCTTTCTTCGCCTTTTCCGCTTTCTCTTTAGCCATTTTACCCGTCTATTATACCAAAAACCCGTCAAAAAAGAAAGTGGTTTTTTGTGGAAAAGTTTGTTATATTCTAGCGATGGAGATTGTAGTACCATCACCCGACGAAGAACGGTTGCGGGCTCATTTGGCTTCGCGACAGGATGCCGAGGCGCGGCGTATTGAACGATTCTTGGCAATGCCCGACCTTTCGCGTTTCGCCGGTCACCCGCTTGAGGAGATTGTGAAGAAAGCACTCTCTGCGCGGAGTTTGGCGGACTTTGACATCATCCGCATCCCCGAAATCGTGCCGGTCTCGGTTACCTTTGACCTCTTCAATATGCCGCAGGGGCACCCCGCCCGCAGCCCCTCCGATACCTATTATGTTGATGCGGAACATATTCTGCGAACGCACGACACCGTGATGTGGTACTACTATCTCAACCTCCCCGAGATTAAGGCAAAGATGGCGAAACGCGAATCATTCGGAGTGGTTTGTTACGGCAAGGTCTATCGCAAAGATGAGATTGACCGCAAGCATATGAATGTCTTTCATCAGTTCGGTGGGCTCTATCTCACCCCCGATGAAAAAGAAACCATCACTCTACAGAATCTGAAAGACGCCCTCACCGATATCGCTCAAAGCATCTTCGGCAAAGAGGTAAAGAACCGATTCAATCCTGATGTCTTCCCCTACACCGACCCGAGCTTGGAGATGGAGATTGAGAAAGACGGTCAGTGGATAGAGATGCTCGGATGCGGCTTGCCGCGCCAGAGCGTCCTCGCCAATTTCGGCGTCAGTGGCTACAACGGCTGGGCATTCGGCTTTGGTCTAGAGCGACTCGCGATTGTCAGTATGAAGTTGCCCGACATCCGCCTCTTGTGGTCAACCGATGAACGGGTCAAGCGACAACTCAAGATGGGAGAGACCTATCATGAAGTGTCTAAATATCCGCCCATTACCCGCGACATCTCTTTTATTGTCCCCGACACTTTCGTTCGGAACAATTACTTTGACTTGATTCGAGATATTGGGGGGGATTTGATAGAAGAAGTAACGCTCCTCGATACCTACGCAAACGAGGCGAAGTTCGGCAAGGGCAAGGTGAGTTATACCTACCGCATCATCTATCGCTCTATTGAACGCACACTCACGACTGCCGAGATAGAGCCGCTTCAGAAAGAGATTGAGACGGAAACGAAACGGCAATTCGGTGCGGGGATTAGATAAGGTTGGAGCCGGAGGTCGGATTTGAACCGACGGTCGCCTGTTTACAAAACAGGTGCTTTACCACTAAGCTACTCCGGCAGAAACTGAGCCCCGCCCGCAACGCCTCGCAAGCTCGGCTTGCGTGGCGGGCGGGTAAGGCGGCGTTATTCTTCCTTTGACGCCTCTTTTTTGTATTCTAACACATCTTTGAGGTGCGCGGAGACGGCGGTGTTTTCGTTTGAGAGGTGCCGTTTTCGGTGGAGCAACCGTTCGTGAATGCGCGCCGTCATTTTGTGTGTGAGCGAGAGCGCCGCGACCTCCGCCTCGACGAGTTTTGTCTTCACCTGCGCAAGCCATCCCGCCGAGAGCACATGCGCGTCATACGCAACGAAACGGACGGCTTTTTTAGTGTGCGTCATCACGGGCGCATCGCCGTGCGCGCGAAGCCACGGAAGCAGAGGAACCTTCCTTCCCTTCTGCTCAAAGATCTTGAGACAGAAAAGAAAAAGAAGCCCAAAAAGAGAAAGACCAAGTAGAATTGTAAAAAACCACATAGAGAATTAAAACCGCGCGAAGCGAACAACCTCAATCTTCTCGCCGAACTTCTGGATAGCGTCCTCAATGAGGGTCTGTATCGTCTGGTCGGGATTCTTAATGAACGGGCTCGAGAGCAGGTCAGAGACCTCGGTGGGATTCACCGCCGCAACTTGCATCGCGATGTTATGAGCAAGCGACTTGAACTCCTCGTTTCCCGACACAAAGTCCGTCTCGGAGGCGAGTTCAACCAGCACACCAACCTTGCCTCCCTGATGGAGATACGCCGCCACTGTGCCGGCACCGAGCGTACGGTCGGCTTTTTTCGCCGCCGCGTCCGCGCCGCGGCGTTTAAGAATCTGCTTCGCTTTCTCCCTGTCGCCCCCCGCCTCCTCAAGCGCCTTGCGGCAGAGCGATACCCCGACGCCGGTCTCATCACGAAGTTGTTTGATTTGCTCGGCGGTAATCATAGATTATTTCGATTCGGTCTTCCCCGCTCTTCCACTCTCATACGCCGCCGCAATCTTCTCTACAAAAAACTTGATGCTCTCGCGGGAGGCGTCGTTGCCGGGGATGGCGTAGTCCACAAGCCCGAGGTCGCAGTCAGAACTCGCGAGCGCGATGACGGGTACATTTTTACGTTTCGCTTCGGCGATTGCCGTATGTTCTCTCTTTGAGTCAACGACAAAGAGTGCGGCAGGGAGCCCGGCGAGCGAGATGAGCCCGTGGAAGAGCGTCTCAAGCCGTGCGACCTCGCGGTCAATCATCAGGCGTTCTTTCTTTGTGTACTTCACGAGTTCTCCTTTCTCCCGCTGCGCACCGAGTTCAAGCATCTTGTCTATGCGGCTGCGAATCTGACCGAAATTGGTGAGCGTGCCACCGATCCAGCGACCCGAGACAAAGGGCATACCCGCCTTCTCTGCTCCTGCCTGCACCGCCTCGCTCGCCTCGCGTTTGCCGCCGACAAAGAGCAGTACCTTGCCCGCCTGCGCAAGCCCTTTCACAAACTCCTCTGCCTTTGCGAGCGCGTCCTGTGTCTGTGGCAAGTCAAAGATATCAACGCCCCCTTTGGTGGCGAAGATGCGAGACGCGGCGGTCGGATGTCGCTTGCTGCGCCGATAACCGAAGTGCGCCCCCACCGAAAAGAGCGCGTCTATCGCCGGGTCGTCCCCTTTTTCATCCGCAGAATTCATAACGGGAGAGTGTAACAGATTTATTTCTGGATGTCCAACGCCTCCACCATCGCCTCTATCTCACCATCAAAGATGGCGGGCAAGTTGTGCCACGACTCCTTGAGCCGATGGTCGGTCACGCGGTCTTGCAGGAGATTGTAGGTGCGAATCTTCTCGCTGCGGTCTGCCGTTCCTATCTGTTCGCGCCGCTCGCCCGCAAACTCTTTCGCCTCCCTCTCTTCTTTCATCTGTTCCAGTTTGGCGAGAAGAATGCCGAGTGCCTTCTCGCGATTACGCGCTTGGCTCCGTTCGGAAGTGCAACGCACGACGAGCCCCGTCGGCTTGTGGGTCAGACGAACCGCCGTCTCGACTTTATTCACATTTTGACCACCAGCACCGCCAGAACGAGAGAACTCAATCTCAAAGTCAGTGGGAGGAATCTCCATCGTTGTCTTTTTTCGGATGGGCAGAATCGCTACCGAAGCGGTGGAGGTATGCACGCGGCCGCTCTTTTCGGTCTCGGGCACTCGCTGAATGCGATGCACCCCCGTCTCAAAACGCAATGTCTTGTAGCACCCTTTGCCGTTAATTTCAAACGACGCCTCTTTGTACCCGCCCAAATTCGTCGCTGATTCATCAAGTACCAGAAACGACCATCCATTTCGCTCGGCAAACCGCCGATACATCAGGGAGAGTTTCTTTGCGAAGAGTGCCGCCTCTTCACCGCCAACGCCCGCCCGCACCTCAAGTACGAGTTCGTTCGGAAATGCCGCCTCTTTTTTCTCTTCGGCGGCAAGCAACTCCATCTGCGCGTGAAGTGTCGCCTTCTGCTCCGCGAGAGTCGCGAGTTCCGCCTTCGCCATCTCAATCATAGACAGGTCTCCCGCCGAGACAGCACGAAGTTCCTCTTCTTCTTTCGCGAGCCGCGCGTAACTCTCCGCGAGATAGGCGGTCTTGGAGTTCTTTTTGTATGCGTCTAAATCCATCCCGTTAGGTATCTATGCCTTCTTTTTGGTGGTCTTTTTGGCAGCCGCCTTCGCGGTCTTTGCCTTGAATCGTTCTACGCGTCCAGCGGTATCTACCGTTCGGTCGGTGCCGGTATAAAAGGGGTGACAGGCACTGCAAATCTCAACCGAGAGTTCTTTTTTCGTTGAGCCAACGGTAAAGACCGCGCCGCAAGCGCAGGTCGCCTTCGCATCACTGAAATATGCCGGATGTCCCTCTTTCTTCATTCTCTCTACCCTATCAAGAATTCTGCAGAATGTCTATCTGTTTCTGATATTTGTCGGCGAGTTCCATCACATCATCGCCATAAAAGGCATAGGACTTCTTGGTCGCGTTCGTCCAACCCGCGAGGTAGCGGAGTGCCGCGAGACGCTCCGCCTTTGCTGTCCCCGCATCCGCGCCGTTGTCCATTAAGAGAATCGCCGATGCCATAAAAGCGTCAGATGGGTCCCACGGATTCGGCGGATTATGCCCCGTCGCTTTGGCGAGCCGCTCTTCATAGAGTACCCACGTAGAAGGAATAAACTGCGCGGGTCCCATCGCCCCGCCCCACCCGTACCACGCCTTCTTTGAGACGGGCATCTGGTCGGGGTTCAACCCAAGCCGACGGGTAATGTCTAGAAACGGCTCGGTGTCGCGCGGCGACTTCATATCGGTGCGCCAACTGCCCGTGCCGACATTCTCGCCGAGGTTGGACTCCTCCGCGATAATACCGAGAATAAGTGCGGGTCTAACTCCCGTCCGTTTGCCCGCGCTCGTCGCGAGTTCAAGCGCCTTGCCGAACGGAATCGCGGCAGAACCGCGCACAATGAAGAGTTCCGCCCGAATCTGCGCCGCAGAGAGTTGCCGCGCCTTGATAATCTTCTGATACTCCGCCTCAATGCCGCGCGAAATCTTGAGAATGCGCTTTTTCTCCGCCTCCTCGCCCTCGGTCTTCTTCTTCTCCAACTCCTGCACTCGGCGAAGCGCCGTCTCTTCGTCCCGTTTTTCGGCGAGCGCGGCCCTCGCGCTTTCGGTATCGGTCTTGTCTCCCTCAAGCGCGGTGTAGGAGGTATGAAGTGCTTGCTTCACCGCGCGATACTCGTCAACATTCTCAAAGAACGCCGAGAGATTCTGTCCGCCCAAGATAATCTCGGGAAGTGAAAATGAGTCGGTGCGCGCCGTTTTGCGCAGGAGTTCGCCGAGCGACTCCTGCTCGCGCGAAATCTTGTCGCTTAATTTCCCGATGGTAACTTCTTTCTCGCCGATGTCGCGCGAGAGGCCGGCGATAGAGAGATTGCGCGCCTTGATAGAGAGTTTCGCCTTCTCAATCTTCGTATTTAGAATATCAACATCCCGTTCAAGCGTGACCGACTCGCGTTGCCGCGTCTCAAGAACCCTCTGCTGTTCTTGAATCTGCGCCTCCAAGACGCCGAGATCCCGCTCAAGCGCGGCGCGGCGGTCTTCTACCTCGCCTGCGAGAGCGGCAAACGGCGAAACAGAAAAGAGTGCGACAATCAAGATAGTGCGCGTTTGCATAGACCTCTATTCTAACACGGGGCTATTTTTTCTCCTCTTTTTTCGGCTCTTTCTTTCCCTCTGCTTTTTTCGGGTCTTTCTCTCCCGCAGCCGCGCCCGCAGCGACTGCGCCCTCTTCTCCTTCTTTCACCTCTTTGCCCTTCTTCGTTACCTCAATTGCCGAAAGGTCAACCGGAGCGACCTCAACCACTTCTTCTTTTGGCTCATAGACCGAGATAACGACCTCGTCGGGATTGGTGATGAGCACGACACGGGGCGGCAGCACAATCTGCTTCGCCGTGATAACGCTCTCAAACGAGACAAGCGGCGATACATCAACCGCGATATGGTGCGGCAGGTCTTTCGGAGCCGCCTCAATCTCAAGTTCGCGCAGCACCTTCACGAGTACGCCACCGAGATCCTTGACCGCCGGCGCGATACCGATGAACTCAATCGGTACCTTCACCTTCAACTTTTGTCCTTTCTCAAAGGCATAAAAGTCGGCGTGCAAAACCGCGCCCGAGACAGCGTGACGGTCAACTTGTTGAACGAGGGTCTCTACATCACCTCCAGAATTCTGAAGCACCACGACCGTATTTTCTCCGGCTTTCTTGAAGACCTTCTCAAACTCCTTCGCGCTCAGAGCAACCGAAACCGCCTTTTGTTTGGCGCCATAAAAGACGGCGGGAATCTTGCCTGCACGGCGGAGCACCGCGGGCTTTTCTTTCGTGTCTCTCTCCTCGTAGGCGAGCGCAATAACCATAGGACGGTACTATACCCGTTTAGCCATAAAAAATCAACTCACTGCGTTCGGCGGAGTCCTGCCCTCAAAAAAGGCAATCAGATTCTTCACCGCAAGAGCCGCCATTCCGTCGCGAGCGGATTTCGTGGCGGAGGCGGTATGTGGCGTGATGACGACATTCGGGAGTTTCTCAAGCCCTTTCGCGAGTTTTGGTTCAAACTCAAAGACATCAAGGGCCGCGCCGCGGATGACGCCGTTTTTCAGCGCGTTCACGAGTGCGTTTTCATCAATCACCGGCCCGCGCGACGTATTGAGAAGATAGGCGGTTTTTTTCATAAGATTCAGTCGTTCTGTATTTATTAAATGCGTGGTCGTGGGAAGAAGCGGGATATGAAGAGAAACAACATCCGCTTCTTTTAAGACCTCGTCGAGCGTCGCCCGAAATGCCGCACCGGTTGCCCGTTCAAACTCCTCG
>OBEQ010687354.1_pt1 | contig 11251 bp, 9 predicted proteins | sample 1670901 | NCBI WGS metagenome assembly OBEQ01 (sample SAMEA104232315, study PRJEB22302) | groundwater metagenome | biome: forest; feature: aquifer; material: groundwater | place: USA | collected 2011-08-07 | depth 5.4 m | reverse complement strand
TCCATGCCTACCATAAAAACTATCGGGAATTCTAAACCTTTGGCAGAATGTAAAGTCATCAGTGTTACTGCCTCTTGTGATTCTATCCGGGATTTTTTAGTTGGGACATTTCCATTTTCCACTAAAGCTACATTTTCTAAAAACTGGGTTAAATCTGGAAATTCTTCTGCAACTGATCGCAATTCCTTAACGTTTTCTATACGATTTTTACCCTCATCAGTATTATCATCTAAATATGCAAGATAGCCTGTTTTTGCGAGAATTAAATCCAGAAGATTCAGTACGGTGTATTTGTCCATTTGCAAAGATACTTCAGAGTAAAGCTCCATAATTTTGCCAAGTCTGCCTTTGCCAATTTTTTCTGCTCTTTTCAAAGATACTGAATCTTTAGGATTTTGCAAAAGGCGCAAATACGAAATCACATCTTTTATCTCCTTTCTCTGATAAAAGGACACACCGCCAACAAGTTTATACGGAATACCTGATTTTAAAAACTGTTCTTCTAAAGAGCGGGATTGAGCATTAATTCTATACAAAATTGCATAATCGTTTAGCCTCGCTTTGCTCGCAATGACGTTTATTATAAATAAAGCTTCCTCAACCTCATTTCTCACTTCCACTATTTCAATTTTTTCTCCCCCATTTTTTTTAGTCCAAAGTTTTAAGATTGGATGTGATTTATTTTTGGAAATAATAGCATGAGCAGTATCCAGAATATTTTGAGTAGAACGATAATTTTGTTCAAGATTAAAAACTTTGGTATTTGGGTAATCTTTTTGGAAATTAACAATATTTCTAAAATCCGCACCTCTGAAAGAATAAATTGATTGGCTGGCATCCCCAACTACGCAAATATTTTTATGACGATTAGCCAAATATTTAGAGATTAAATACTGAGCAGGATTTGTATCCTGATATTCATCAATCAAAATATATTGGCATTGAATCTGATAGCGGGTTAATATAGATGGTTCTTTTTGAAATAATTTAATCGTATATAGCAGTAAATCATCAAAGTCCACAGCATGATTTCGCTCCAATATTTTTTGATATTCAATATAAATTTTGGCAACCAATTCCTGGAAAAATCCCCTGGCATATCTTGGGTATTCCAAAGAAGAAATAAGTTCATTTTTAGCCCCGGATATGGTATTTCTTACAGCAGATGGGGAAGTTTTTTGAATTGGGATATCTAAATTTCCCATTGCTTCTTTAACTGCATCTAAAGCATCGCCCTCATCATAAATTGCAAAGCCGGGGGGAAGGCCTAAAACTTTTCCTTCACGGCGCAAAACCCTGGCACAAAGAGAGTGAAATGTACCCATGGTGGGTTGAGAAGTTGGATGTTGGAAGTTAGAAGCTGGATCATTGATGTTGGAAGTTAGAAGTTTGCGGATACGCTCGACCATCTCTCCGGCAGCTTTATTGGTAAATGTCAAAACTAAAATATTTTCTGGAGGAATTTTTTTCTCAGCAATCAGATATGCTACACGATATGTCAGAGCTCTGGTTTTACCAGATCCTGCTCCGGCTAAAATTAATACCGGTCCTTCAGTTGTTTTTACAGCTTGTTGTTGTATGGGATTTAAATCATTTAAAAGAACATTTTTATCATTAACCATTTAGGCAGCTCCGTATAATTTTATTTGTTCCTTATCTAGTCTATCTTTTAATCTATATGATGGACCTTCAATATTTATAACTTCGATACGTTGGGTGATTCTATCCAGAACCATTGCCGAAGTATGAATATCTCCAAAAGCATTACCCCAACTTTTAAAACTTTTGTTTGTAGTAAATATTGTGGAGTTTTTTAAGTGGCGATTTAGTAGCAATTCAACTAGAAATTTTGCCAACATCTCATTGGGTTCAAATAAAGCTATTTCATCTAGAATCAATACCTTTGGTCTAATAAGAGAATTCATTAAACGGCGTAGCTTCAAAGGGTTATCAGAAACCTTATCAATCAGTTCATTAAGCGACCTTAGACTTAAAAATCTGACATCAAAACCTGCATAGATGGCTTCAAGACCAAGAGCAGAAGCAAGATGAGTTTTTCCTACTCCGGTTGATCCTAAAAAAGCCACATTAGCGGCATTTTCAATATATCTTCCTGAGGCCAGTTCAAAAATAAGGGTTTTATTAATTTTAGTAGGATAGGAAAAATCAAAGTCCTTAAGAGTTTTATTTATTTCAAATTTAGCACTTTGCATCCATCTATCTATCCTATTTCCTTCATCCCAACTAGCCTCCGCTTGTTGTAGTTTTTCAATTAGATCCAAAGGAGTTAAGTTTTCTTTGAAAAAATCTTTAGCTATACGTTTATACAATGCTAACATTCCATCTAATTTGAGCAATTTAAAATTTTCCTCAATTCGCTCTTCCTGCTTAGATTTTGTTGAAATCTGATATTTATTAATCTTCTTTTTACCCATATTAATTTTTTAGTAATTGGTCGTAGTATTCGAAGGGTCGGACAGGAATCTCAGAATAGTTTTTCCAGATATGTCCCTGATTTACATTAGTTTTGGATTCTTTACTCAATGATTGAACCTCTGGTTTAAAATGTGCAGGATTTTCAATTGATTTTCCTCTATCGGGACATAGGTTATGTTGGGCAATAAGCTCATTTTGAAAATAAATATTTACCAGTTTGTTTCCCTGTAAATTCATCACTCCTATAAATAATTTTCTCCAGGAATATTTTTTTGGTACAGAATAAAAATTCTGCTTATATTGTATAAATTGATCTTTTGTGCTAAACCTAACCAGAAGAGGTGAGATCTGATAATCAGGTAAGTTATTTGGAAATCTAAGATATACTTTCTCTTTTAACCATCTGTCTTTGGGCTTTTCCTTAGTGGTTGCGTGTATTCTGTTATTTGCAACTTGGTCTATCCAGTCATTTGCTTGCTTGTTAAATTCTTGAAGTGAGGAAATACTTTTTGTAAATTTAACCCCCTGCATGAAATGATTTCTGACATATTTTACACTGGATTCCACCTTGCCTTTATTTCTGGGCCAATAGGGAGGAGAGGCAACAATCTCAAATCCATAGTAACGGGCAAAATCAAAAAAATTTAAGTTTAAACAAATTTTTCTTTTTCCATTGGGGAGTTTCTTATTAGATAAAATGGCAGTTTTAGTATTATCATAAACAATGCTATTTGGGATACCCAGTTTTTTAAATGCATTAATATGGCAACTTTCAAATACAGTAAGACTTTCATTGGTAGTAAATTCAATATAAGTTGCGCGCGAATAACCTAAAATAAAAACAAAACAATAAAGTTTTCTCTTTTTTCCATTCAAAATAACTGTTTTAAAATGTCCCCAGTCAACTTGAGCTTGCTGTCCAGGATCGGTTTCAAATCTTATTGCTCTTTTGTATCTACTTAAATTTATAGCTGACCTTTTGTGATAAAAGTGAGATTTCCTGTATGGTTTGACCCAATAATTGCTTAAATCACCCCTTAGATATCTATATAGAGTTTCGTATGAACCATTAAATCCCTGATCAGTGATTTCTAAAAAAAGCTTTTGCCCATTAAAAACACCTTTCCTGATTCTAGATATTAAATATTTTCTAAAAGGATTCAAATCTATTTTTTGCATTGAAAGATTTAATTAAATAGTTGGGTGATTATAGTCTACTGTAAGATTTCAGTCAAAATTTAGGTGATTTTTCAATGTTTCGAGGCTACATGATTGAAAGATAGGGTATATAAACATTGAAATCTTACAGCCAGGGGAAGCTCTCAACGCGGCCGGCCTGGCAGTCTACAAACTGTTCGATGAGGGTGGCATGGAGATCAATCTCGGAGACCAGCGGATCGTCGAGGATCACTCGAATGAGCCTTCCCGATTGGGGCGAAGATCAGGGATTGGGGAAAGACCTTGTTTGAACTTATCGAACAGCGGGGAGACAGCACCAACGGGGGCGTTGACTTTACCGACGGCGAGGTGGAGGTCGGATACCAAGACGATGCGCATGAGAGGACCCGTATGTATGTCCGATGAGATGAAGGGCAAGCCAATACGGAGGGAGAGTTGACCTACCTCATTTATCGGGATCATCGCTGTCATCAGCATCCCGGCAGCCACGCTCCCATCCCTGTCGATAACACGTAAATGGCCACTGAGCCCACTCCGTTCTTCGCCGTCAATACGTAGCATCTCGCCGGACGTCGTCTCTAGGTATACCTGGGTAAAAGCGTCACTACCGATGTTGCCAGAGAGTAGCAAGGAGTCGAGTGGGAATTCGTAACCCGGTTGAGTGGTCTCCCATGCGAGGCGGTGGTCCCTGGTGACCACCGAACGTCCCTCATTATGTATTGTTAATTGATGATCCACCTCCGACATATAGTTTTCATAGGCAGCGCTGCCTATGAAAGTTGATCTAGTATACCATATGTAGGTGCTTTAGTTTCAGTTTGGATTGTTGGGAAAGGCCAGGATGACACTTGACATATAAGGTTAGGATCTACGTTCAGGTGGCATCCAGAGGCATCGGTCTTCCGTATTGCAGTGCGTTCAAGGTATTGTCCCATCGACTTCACATATGTATCCTCCGGGCAACCCTCGGATAGAGTAGAGGGTTAGTGGTGGCCATGATCCCACCGAGAATGGGAGGTGGAACATTCGTGCGAGTTGACCGGTGACTTGCACGAGGCGTTCGCCTATCGCGTCTGGTGAAGAACTGAAGGGGGCATTGGGTGGCCCCTGGTTTGGGGTGGAACCATGGGGTATGGGGATTGTTGGATAGGTGGAAGGGATAGCTGTTTCCTGGTATGCTGCTAGTGTCTACCGGGCAAAACCCGTAACAATCTGCTTGGTAGGTGTAAGATTTCAGTCAAAATTTAGGTGATTTTTCAATGTTTCGAGGCTACATGATTGAAAGATAGGGTATATAAACATTGAAATCTTACACATACAGGCGCTCGGTACCTATGCCAAGCTGAAGAAGGCCGCGACGGTGCAGCCAGTCCCCATCTCGGCCCAGGAACCGCCCGAGTGCGCCGTGCATAACGTGCCGATGACCCGCGTCGAGGGACGCAAAGGCCCGTTCTGGAGTTGCCATGAGAAGAACGGCGACGGCTCCTGGTGCAAGTACAGGCCAACAGGACAGTGAGTCCCGCTAGTTGGGATCGCCAGACACTTAAACATTAGCCTGACCCGACGGCCACTCCCATCTGTCAAGTGGGTCTATAGCCCATCACAGCAATCGATTCGGCGGTTCGGACCGAACCCCATGAGATACTTGGTCCTATATGTCACTTGCACAGGGGCAAAACCCCACTCCCCACCGGGTACCAAGCCTGCGGCAGGGGGTCCTAGATCGGAGTGAACTAGCACCGGCCAAGGGCCGTTCCTCATGGGGTAGAACAAGGGCGGTGTTGACATTGGTCGTTTTTAGTGTTCTAATCGTCGCAATCGGAGTGGGGGTGTATCTCGTGGGAGAACGCAGGAGCACTACGGCCCAACCTGTGCAACCGGGAGCATCGGCCTCGGTATCTCCGACTGGCCCTACTGGTCCAGGAAAGCCGACCGCACCACCAAGTCTGTTACCAACCCATGATCCAACACTGAACTGGCAAATGTACAAGAACTCAGAGTTTGGCTTCACTTTCAAGTACCCTTCCGGCTACGCATACGACGCAGTCGGTCCTAACTACTTCCAACGCCAGCTCGATGCTGGGGAGAGCATCTCTGGCACCGTTGCTCCCTCCTACGACACAATCCAATTCCAGGGCGAGCCACACAGCTTCACTCTCGGAATTTTCCACTCCGTCCCGGAGTACGATGTAGCGGAACTCAACCCTCCCCTCGATGGTTCTTGTGGCAGCCAGTTCCGGACGACTTTGAGTACTACCGTGCGCCACATTGGTCGCAGACCATATCGCGAGGTCATCCAGTCCCAGACCGGCTCAAAGGAAAACGATCTTAATGTGTCTCTCTGCTGGTTAAACAACAGACATCACCTTCTTGTACTCTCTGCGCGGTCCATCGCTTCGGGCGACATAGACCCCACTCTACTATTCCTCCGTACAGTTCTATCAAGTTTTCAGGACCCAAAGGCCACCCCTTAATCCACCGATATACTCTCACTGAAAAATCCACATGAGGAGAGAGAACTTGCGACCGGTTAGAGCCATCCTTCGTACTCTTCTAGCACTGGCACTACTATTGGTAGCAGTTCAGCCATCCTACGCCTTTCCATCCGCCTTGAACAATAACCACGTTCTCGACGATAGCGATTTCTCGAGTTCGCTTTCTGAAGCAAACATTCAAGCATTTCTCAGTGATAATGGGAGCTTCTTCGCCACATATAGCGATCCCACAGGTCATGGTTCAGCAGCGCATGTGCTGTGGCAATTAGCTAACAATAATGGAATTAGCCCCCGAGTTCTATTAGTGACGGCACAAAAGGAGTCTAGCTCAATATCGTCGTACCGACCACTTGACCAATTACCAACAGGCAAGGGATCGATGCTGGATTGGTTCTTGTTTTGCGGATGGCCGGAATCCAACAACCCAGATTTAACTTGGAAGGGCTTCTACAACCAGGTCCTCTGTGCCAGCCAGACATTTGGCTCAGTGTTCCATAGTGGAGTGAAGAGCAATGGAAAGCGGGTAGGAGATACCGAAGTCATCGATGGGCAAACTGTGCGATACGAGAATGCAAGCACATTGTCTTTGTATAACTATACTCCTCATATCCAGACAAACTTCTTTAACTTTTGGCGATCATATCTAGGTAATGGGCATTTTGCCGACAATGGTGGCGTCAGCAGCGTTCACGGGACTCTTAACAGCACCGCCTGTAGCGTCGGTGGCGCGAACGTGAAACTCGTTGTCTCCGGTTTGTCCTATTCGACCACCGCCGATTCAGGGGGCTCCTATACATTCGATAGTGTCCTGGCGCTCAGAACGCTAAAAGTTAGGACAGGCGAATGGGCTTTCCCGGACCAGAGGGCACGAATCTGCAGAGAGCCTGTCGGACTGCTAATATCTCTCGCCCCAACTTGAAGCCAGGTAGCTTACCTTCCCGCACCAGCCGCCCCATGTAGGTCGGACTGAGTCCCTTCTCTCTCGCGGCTTCTGCCGTTGTGGCGTAGTACCGCCTCACCAGGGAGGGCACTAGCATCTGTCGCACATCCTCGGACAGCAAGGCAACGTCTTCTTCGATCTGCTGCGGACTTGGGTGGGATGCCGAGCTTGCATCCGCGGCCGATTCTCCCAACGGCTCCGCGACACTGGGGACCGCACAGGGAATGCTATCCGCGGTCCACCCGCTTGAGACGCCAGCTAGTGCCTCCAACTTGGAGGCCTCCTCACGGAGTGCCCGCGCCGTTCTCAGTAATGTCTCACGTTCCCGGTTTCCCATCTTGCACGCCTTAACCCCGTTCCCTGAACAAGGTTGCGCTGGCGCCGTACGCCGAGTCACCGGGGTTTCAGTTGACCATATTGTATCATATATGTCAACTATGTCAGCGAGTGCCCCTTTGTCCTCCAGGCCCTGGACGACTGCTTCCTCTATCTCCGCAGGCGACGGCAAGGCTGCCCCCTCCGGTACCGCGTCAGTGCGAGCAGCCAGTAGGGTGCTGCCGTTGGATACATACAGTGTAAGATTTCAGTCAAAATTTAGGTGATTTTTCAATGTTTCGAGGCTACATGATTGAAAGATAGGGTATATAAACATTGAAATCTTACACTATGATGGTAGTTAGGGATTCGGCAGTTCTCGGAGGCTCTAGCCATGGCTAACGCCCGTCGAGATATGGCGTCCCTCGAATACTGCGAGGCCGTTATGGCCCATAAAAGGGTTTTCCTCGTTGGTATCGGTGCGTTGGGGAGCCGGATAGTCCAAAAGACACTCAGCGCCATCCGGGACGCCAATCAGCCTGACTCGCTGCTGATAGGGGCTCTCATCTTGGATGAGGACTATAGCGAGCCTCCGAGCGACCTTCGGCTGCGAGCGGAGCTATTCCTTGACCTGGAAGAGCAGCCCGACACTCAATTCACGGCTTCACCCCACCAGGGCTGGGCAATGCCGATCGAAGCAATGATCCAGCAGCGTCTACGTGACCGGTTACCGGTGGATGACTCGATCACCCTCCACTTTATGCCCCAAACGTTCTACAAGTTTGCTATGGTCTCCCCGGTCGTGCAGTTTCTGCACGACCGGATCCCCGGCCGCCACGTTATACTCTCCATTCGGTCGAGGAGCAATGCCTGTGCTCTTGAGTACGGCGAGACGACCTTCGTGTCGGGAATGCCAGCCCTTCTCCTTGAGAAGCAAAGCTACCTTGACCGCATCAAAAGGGATCCTCTACGTGGCCTGCGCGGCCTCTCCGCCAAGGCGTGGACTCTTGCCGTACGGGCTGTAAGATTTCAGTCAAAATTTAGGTGATTTTTCAATGTTTCGAGGCTACATGATTGAAAGATAGGGTATATAAACATTGAAATCTTACACTGAATATACTGGGTTGCCGGGAGCGGCTGCTCCTGGGTTCTTGCTCGACCAGATGTCGATACCAGCATGAACACCACCCCCACCGATCGGTTGGTTGTACTGATACCCGATGAAGCCTGAAGTCGGCGAGGAAAAGACGCCCGCGGCCAGCGCGGGTTTGGATAGATTAGGGATGCACAGCATGGCTAATACGAGTGCAAGGGAGAGGAAGATCAGAAGAGGAGTTGCCGGGATCCGTTTGAACTGCAGCGGCATTGGTGTTATGCTCCTCTGAAACAGCCATCACCTTCATTGACGACGGAGCTGTCGATAGGCTATCGATGGATAGTTAAGGTCGATAGAATCTGACCGAAGAGCGGATCATGGTTGCCTGTCTTGTCGAAGTTTGGATAAGTAACCGTGTAGGTATACCGGCCGTAGTCGAAAAGGACAGTAGAGAGAAACATGTTGAGCACCCGGTCAGGTTGATGTGGGATGGTTCTGGTAGCAGGTATACCATTCACTTGAAGGGGGTCGTAGGAGAACGGTGGAATGAATGATGGAGCGGGTAGCTCGGTGATGTTGAGTTGAAACCCACTTGGTATTCCATTCTCAAGAGGGGTTGTGGGGATGGGCTGATCGCTGATGTAGAAGTTGTTCGGATCATTCGGTGACAGACCAGCATACCAGCCGCTTGGATACTTGATGCTAAAGCCAAATTGTGGACTCTTATACTCTTGCCAGTTAGCCGATATGTCCAGTGTTGGGGTCTGTCGAAGCGCACGGGTGTTTGATCCGGCTTGCGAAGGGGTGGAGGCCGGGGTTAGCACGGGGTGTTTTGGCGTCGCAGCCTTTTGTATTCCCACGATGTACCCTCCGACTCCACTTGCGAAGATTAGACCACCAACAAGGAGAATTGTCAACACCGCCCACGTTCCACCCCACGGGGGACGGCCCTTGGCCGGTGGAAGGAGTTTACTCTGGTCTGATACCCCCTGCCGCGGGCTTGGTTGTAAGATTTCAGTCAAAATTTAGATGATTTTTCAATGTTTTGAAGCTAGAGGATTGAAAAATGCGTTATAATAACATTGAAATCTTACACACTAGACAATTTTTAGTAGTATTGTTAATATTTAAATCCTTATGGCAGTGAAACTTCTAGATTTTTGGGCTCCTTGGTGTATTGATCCTCAAACTCCTGTTTTAACTGAAAATGGCTATTTCCCTGCGTCAAAAATACAAGTTGGAATGAAACTTATAACAGTTGATCCAAAAACAATAAAACAGAGCCTTAAAAAGGTTAGAAAAATAAGAATTTTTAAGGATGTTCCATCCAAAAGAATAATTTTGGAAACCGGAAGAGATCTGATAGGAGATGTTAACCATCTGGTTTTAACCCAAGAAGGATTTAAGTCTTTAGACAAACTTAGTATTGGAGAGAAAGTTTTAATAAACCCTATACAGACTTCAGCTTTTGAGCCGATTAGCGATACAGTCATACTGGAGACCACTGGGAATAATTTTGCCGATAAAGTTTTAAAGAGTTTAAACCTGTTGCCTTTAAGATCAAATGATATCAGCTTACCAGTTTTAGCTAGGCTATTGGGTTTTGTGATGACTGACGGATATTTATATGAAGATTTAAAACACAATATTTATGAAACACATTTTTTTACGGGTACTGAAGATGATGCACAAGATGTAAAAGCGGATTTACAAATTTTAGGTTTTGATAAGTTGGAGATTAAACGGCAGATTAAAAATCGCCAAATTGGAGAAAGAAAATTTACAATTAGTGTTTTACGCTGCCGTAATTTTAATAGAGCACTCTTTTTCTTGCTTAAAGCTTTAGGATCTCCCGAGGGAAGAAAGAAAAATCAAGCATATTTTGTACCAGACTGGATTATGGATGGAGATGAAAATATTAAAAGAGAGTTCATGAGCGGTTGGTTGGGTGGAGATGGCTGTAAGATTGATTATTACACCAGATATGAAGGATTAAGTTCTCATTATGCTGGTTTTAAAGTTAATGCTATTGAATTTCATAAAGAAAAAGATCTAGAGCGTGAAGGAGTCTTATATGCTGAGCAACTCAGACAGCTGCTGGAGGAGTTAGGAGTTGGAGTAAGGGAGGTTAGAAGTGTAGATGATGAAGATGGAGTAATTATTTCTATTCACTTGGCTACAGATTACCATTCACTTTTAAGTTTAGCCAAAATTAGTTATAGATATGCTCAAACTAAAAATTCACAAATACCTTTTATTAGAGAATTTTTACAATACCGATTATTTGACAGAACACATTATGTTGAGCTAAAGAAGGTTGTTCTGCAGCAGTTGGCACTAGGATCTACTAATCAGTTAATTTCCCAAAATCTACAAATTCCACTTAATACAGTCGTAAGTTGGAGATATAATAAAACTACTAAAGTTACACATCCATCTAATAGTGGTCAAGCTAAATTTACTGATTGGATAGAAGAAAGAGCAGAAGGTAAGCTTTTATGGGAAAGAGTGGGAGGGATTTATGATGTTGAAAACCTAGACGTGATTGGTATAACAGTTGATGCACCGCATACATTAGTTACTGATGGTATGATTTCTCATAATTGTGGACCTTGCAGAGTAATGAATCCGGTTTTGGAAGAGCTTGAGAAAGAGCTTCAGGGGAAAATTGAAGTAGAAAAGATTAATGTGGATGAAAATCAGGAAATGGCTTCAAAATATGGAGTAATGAGTATTCCTACATATATTATAGAAAAAGATGGAAAAGAGGTGGGTAGGAAGATTGGTGTC
>OBEQ011760982.1_pt1 | contig 11252 bp, 14 predicted proteins | sample 1670901 | NCBI WGS metagenome assembly OBEQ01 (sample SAMEA104232315, study PRJEB22302) | groundwater metagenome | biome: forest; feature: aquifer; material: groundwater | place: USA | collected 2011-08-07 | depth 5.4 m | reverse complement strand
TACTTCAGCGGCGAAACCCAAGCAGAAACATTAACCAAATTTACCCTAGCTGGCAAAAAGTACAACAAGTCGCTGTTTGAATTCAACGCTTCAACTTACGAGGAGTTTGGAGATGAATAAAAAATGAAGGCAAATTTAACAAACTTATCGCGCAGGTCATTTCTTGCTGGCGGCGCGTCGTCGCTGTTATTGGCAGCTTGTGCTCCTGCATTAAAACAAACTGCGCTTGGTTCTCCAGTTAATGTCCCTCTTCCAGGCAACAAGCGACTCAAGGTAATTTTTCACTTTGGCAAGCATGCCACAGTTGAAGATGCAAAAGAAATAACCCCCATACTTGAAGAATTTAAACCGCATGTGGTTTGTCCAGAAGGCGCTTTTGCAACCGAGGAAAAAGCTCGCAAATGGGAAGATGATTGGCTTAACAATAGATTCGCCCCAGCAGACGAATATGGCGGCGCATTGGCAAAATCACTTATCCTTTCCCGCGTAAAGCGCATTTTTCTCCTTGAGCGATTCAATCAAGCCAAAAGCGACACCACTCGTGCTTCATGGGGAGTATTTATAAATAAATCGTCTGATTCAGACGACGCCTTTTATGCTGGTCTCCCAGAAAAAGTGCTGGAACACTATGACAAAGCAGTCGATGCCATGGTCAAGTCAAGTGTTAGCAGGGAACTTGAAATGAAGCGTGTGCTTTCAAATTTCTACGGCCAGCTTGTTCAACGCTATCCAGAACTTTCAAAAGAGCCAGAAGTACGAGTTGTTGTAAATTGCGGTGGTGCCCACACGCCAGTTTTCAAAGCGGCTCGCAAAATGGGTTTTGGCGAAGTACAACGAAAAATGAAGGCGCCATATTATTTTTCAGCTTTTCTTGTGCCAATGCGCATGGCTACATTTGGCAAGCAAAGGAAACGCGACAAGGATACATTGGCTCGAGAAGTGTTGAATTTTCATTATGGTAATTTGGTAAGCGACAAAACAAAGTCAAGCGACGCTAATACAAACGCCTTTGTCAACCTAGCAACTAAAAAACTCGGTTTTGACACGCTTCAAAGAGTTTCAAAAGCGGTTTCAAGCCACTCCAATCCGCGGTCAAACGAAGCAATTGAACTGGCGCTTAAAGCAGAGGGCGTGCCTGTTCCGCAAAGCAAAGCTGAAGTGCACGCTTTTCTTGAAAAGAAACTTGGCCCAAGGCGGTTCACGCGAGACTAGGTGCTGTTTGTTTTTCACCTTCTGCTCTTTCATTACCCATGCTATGCGGAGAAAGGGTTAAAAGCTGGTTTTTTCACTATTTGTAAGCTAATTATCATCTAGAACAAAACACCGAGGTTTGATTTACTAATATGGCTAAACATGAAGAGTTTGTATTCACTAAGTACGAAGAGGCGAGGATAACCGGCGCACGCGCTTTACAGCTAGCAATGGGCGCACCGCCATTAATTGACATCGACACCGTAAAAGCAGCGCTTGGAACCCAATACGTTTCACCAGTTGACCTAGCCAAAGCGGAGTTCCACAAACACTTAATCCCAATGCACGTAGTGCGGAAGACTGCCTAAAATACTTTTTTTCGTTTTTCTTATTTTCTTCCGCTTTTTCACAATTTCCTTCATTTTCTACTGAATGCCAACTTCAAGTTGCGATTCAGACAAAAATACCCCTTCGTTTTTTCCTTTTGTCCACTTTTTTAACCGTCTTTTTTTAAAACCCCAACTCGCCTTCTTTGCAACATCGTGTTAATTCCGCTTTTATTCATTGCAACCCAACTTACAACTATGCAGTTCAGCGCAACTAACATGCAGTGCTGGGTCACTTCAAACTTCTTCCAATCACAGCCGCTTGCATTCAACGTTGAAATACCCGCAAACGCAACGCAAATTATACTCTCCACAGGTGCAGGTAGAAGCGACTACGGCTCTTACAGCCTACGCAACTGTCCGAGTTACAATTCGTGCACTAATTTTGGATACTATATCAGCACATGCCCCGTGATTACAAACCTAGGGTTTGGAACGTCGAATTTAACCGGCGTTTTAAGCCCCGGCTCTTACCGCTTAACTCTCGACAGCATCAACCCCTATGGCTACGGTTCAACTGAAATCACAAACGCCGTGCTCGAAGTAAGCATACCAGTGCTTATTTTCAACGCAACCGACAAACAATGCAGCTACAATTCCAGCGAAACGCGGTGCAACGCAAACGTATCCGCAGTTGGAAACGGCCAATGCTTCTACCCAACAACCGCCACAAGTGCCGCTGTTTTCAAAGCAGGCGAATCCAATCCAGTTTCTTTTAGTTCAAACTCCACACATATCTACTGGAACTGCTCAACTGGAAACTATTCACTTCGGTTTTTTTACTTGCCAATCCCGTCCAGCCAATCATGGCGCTTCGCGGATTCAAACCTATCTAGTCAGCACTTGCTTTCAACGCTGCAAATCACAAACCCAAATGCGGATAACTTTACAGATGTGCCGTTTGCATTTGACTCAAACGGCTTCAACTTAGAAAGCGGCGAACTAAATGGGTCAACGACGCTGTATTCGCTGCAAAGCAAAAACCTCACAGCGTTATTTTCCGCCAGCGTAATCAGCTATAGGTTGTCATCCACTTCGCCGATTTACTTCAATTTCTCCTCGTCCTTTCTATACTCTAACTTAAGTATTGCAAATAACTTTTCAATCCCGTTTTCATTTTCAACAAGTGACTTGCCTCTAGCGCAGCTTAACTGCACTGAAAATAACTTCACGCTTCCTGCAAGTTCAGACGCGGTTTTTCCAATTAGCTGCTCGCCACAAGTTAACTACTCTTTTTCAAACTGGGCTGGGCTCAGCGCAACGCAAAGTTCAACAAACTTAGCTTTGTCAGGGCCAGCAAACCAATCCATATTCGTCTCAAGCGTTTCGCAGAAGTTGTTAGAGATGTTTGCAATTCCTGTACGTTCAGAGCCAGATAATTTCACTTACGCTGGCGTAACCGTGTTAAACTTAACCGGCGAATTTATTTCAATATCAGTTCAAAACGACTCACGAATCGACAAAGACACGCTAAATTATTCGCTTCATTTAAACAACTATGCTAGTTTGCAGTTTAACTCAACTGCTGCGCTAGATTTTTCAAACTACCTTAACGTCTCATTTCCAAACGGTTCAATTCCCTCTTGCCCAGCTGTAATTTGCCTAGATGGCTTAATTTTAAAAGTAGCCGTGTCAAAACAAAACAATGAAAACAACCAAATCAACTTTTCTGTTTTTGCCTTTAAGCCAGTGCAAGTTGAATCGCACGTAGTTTCAGTTTCCGCCTCTCCAGCGTCAGCTGGGCAAAGGGGTGGCGGCGGTGGGCTTCCAAGTTACGCAGCAGAAAAAAACGACCAGCAGCCAGAACCTACTTTGAAGGAAAACAGTGAAGTTGAAAACTACTTTAACAACACTGAATACTCCACTATACCTTCAGCCATTTTCCAAGAAACAAACGCGCCTATTGGAGTTGACCAACCAGCTGCAGTTTCCAGAGCATCTAGCCTTTCTGGCTTTCTAACCGCTTTTCCCTCGCTAGCCATATTTGCCCTGCCGATTTTACTTTTAGCCTGCGGTGCTTCAATGCTTTTCCTACGTAAACCAAAACTTGTTTCCCGTACTGTCAACAATGGAAAAACAAGCCTAACAATTTTTAATTCCAACATAATTGCAATGCAAAATTTGGAACTAGCAGAAGTTCTCCCGCTTAAATCGATGGTTGAAGCCCCAGGTTGTAATCCCGAAGAGAGCGTTATTGGAAAAGTTTTAACTTGGAAAAAAACAGAGCTGAAAAAAGGAGAGAAATGGCTTGTGCAATACAGCTCAAATGCAGCTGCAAAGCGCGGCAAGCTTTCATTTGTACAAAACGGCAAAAAACATGAAAAGCTATTTTGATCTAAGTAGAACTAAGCTGGTGTATTTGTCCAATTGTCAATTCAACAACCCGCTTTTCCATCAAACCTGGATTTTTTCCAGCTATCTTTTCAGCTTTTTCCCCAAGCAAATGAACCGAGTGCTTAAGGGCTTTTTTCACTTTTTGGTTCTTATGCTGAAACAAAGCGTTCAACAAGTTCTGATCCACTTCCAGCGGTTTTTTGCGCTGCATTTTAACAAGCCCACTATGCACCTTTGGAATAGGCCAGAAAAACTCAGGGGGATAAACCTCGAGAAACTCACACGCGCAGTTATTCTGACACAACACGCTTAACCGCGAATAGTTTCTACTCCCCGGCAAGCCAGCAACGCGTTCACCAACTTCTTTTTGCACCACAAAAACAGCGGTTTTACACTTGCTGTTGACAAATTTTTCAATTATTCTAGATGAGATGTTGTACGGCAACAAGCCCACAACTACGTCGTACTTTGAAAAGTCCTCGTCAAGGCAATCGCCGTGCCTTATAGTTACATTTTTAGCGTTTGCAAATTTCTTTTCCAAGACATAAATAAGTTCGCGGTCAATTTCAACACAAGTGAGTTTTTTGCAACGCTCCGCTAAAAAACCAGTAAGCATACCTAAGCCGGGCCCAATTTCAAGCACATTTTTCCCAGTTGGGATTTCAGCAGCTATTTTTTCAGCTGTTTCTTCGCTTCCGAGAAAATTTTGGCCCCATTTTTTCTTTGCAATTATCTGCCCATCGCTTGCACTATTTGTGCTTCTCATCTCTCCCATTCACTCTCTTCTCTCTTAGGCTCCTTTGCGAATAAGTAGTATTTGCTTTCGCCGCGTAGCTCGTCGATAATTCGCTGGGTGAAAACATCGTCAATGCTGGTGACGTGCGGCACGCGGCTGTGAAAATCTGCAAAGCTGTCAAAAACCTTTGCGGTTCTAGCGGACATAATTGCATCCAAGTGTTTTTTACCAATGCCTGGAAGCAGTTCCAACATGTGACTTCGTATGCTTATTGGCCCTGCCCTGTTGAGAAACGCCACGAAGTCCGCTTCGCGTTTTTGCACAACTTCATGTACAACGTCGTGCAGCGCCTTTTGGCTAGAGCTTGTCAAGTCAACGTAGTTTATCCTACCTTTAATATGGTCAACTTCCTTCCGCTCGTCGCGGCCAATGTAAATACGGTGCCCTTCTAAGATCTGTACATCTGGCCGAGTTACGATTTCAAGCAGTGTAAAATTGAGCTCCCCGATTACCTGTGCAACTGGCTCTTTAGTCGCTTCGCTGGACTTCCCATGCGGTAAGAAGTCCAACACCAATGCAAATTCTTCTTTTCTCGGAATCATTTTTCTATAAACCCCAGTTCTCTTCCTATAATATCATTTCACGTTTTTACTCTTCAGTTTTTTCACTTGCTTCATCACTAGCTGGCTTTTCTTCACTACCCTCTTCTGTTTTTACTGGTTCAGGCGCAACAGGTGCAGCTTCTACCTTCCTGCTTTTTGCTGGTTCCTTTGCCAATTTGCGGTACTCCTTTGCTATTTCAAAACTTTTCTTAAGCACAGCGTCAGTAACTGACCCGCTTCCTGCAATCACTATTCTCAACTCATCTTCTTTTCTTGGAAGCAAGTCTGTAACTTTAACCGCTTGCCACTCTGTTAGCCCAGCTGCTTTCAGCTCCTTAACCATCTTTTCACTTTCTTTCTTGTCAAGCTTACTTAAGTCTTCCAAGTAGTTCAACGTGTTCTGCTGTTCGTATGACAAGTTGCCTTCTTTTTGTCTTTGTTCGAGTAAAGATAACGCTTCGTTTACAGTGACTATCCGTTCCCTAATTACTTCCATTTTTACTTAACCCCCGGTTTTCCATTCTTTCTCTTACTTTTTGGCTTTTTCAACTTTTCTGCATCATGTGCTGGTGGCGCTGTAGTTTCCCGCAAGTGGCCAGCTGCAAGGGTCAAGCGCTTAGTTGCGTTTAAATCCCCGAATTCAATCACGTACCCTTTTCCTTGCCTTGCAATTATCTTTGCAGTCCTGCCATTGAACCTAAGCGGTATGCCTCCCTTTTCATGAGGGTTAGCCTTTATCCAAACCGTGCTTCCAACTGCAAATACGGCTAGTTTCTTAGTTAAGCCGCTTCGCTTCTCTGCTTTTAACTTCCTACTGTGCTTAGAGTAAAATCCATGGCTACGTTTCATAAATTAAAATCACCAGTTCAATTCAAAAATTAGGTAACAATTAGTAGCTATTATCATATATAATCCCACCCGCATCTAATCAAAAAATAAAAAACCACGCTCTTCGCTTCCCGTCGATTTATTTCCGTACAGCGAAAACATTAAAAAGCAGGTTTGGCACTACTTATCAGTGGTATTATAATATGTCTAGCGGAAGTGGCGGTACTGACGTAACTACAATAGCTCTAGGCTTCATTGTATTCATGTTAGTCTTAATGGACCTACACGGGTTTTCAGCCGCAAGCGCAATATTCGCAATTCCAGCAGTTCTATTCACAGGGCTTCTCATCTTCTTATCGCACTTACTCGGCTTGTTGACTGGATTCTTCATCGGCGCCTTATTTGCGGGTCCAATTGGCTTAATTCTCCTAGCAGTTGCGCTTTTCTGGCTAACAAAATCACTCTCAGGAATAACTAGCCAAAACTATATGGTATTCGCCATCTTCATAGTGCTGATGCTGCTTCTAGTTTAAACTTTTTCAATCAGCGGCCTTTATATACCCTATTTAAATACCCTTGGTGTAATAGTAAAAGGTACGTTTTTCAAACCGCTAAAAAGGTGTATAAATTAATTATGGCTAAACCGAAGAAGAGAGTAAATATGTCGTTTAAAGTTGAGAACATAGTTGCAAGCGCTAACCTTATGGTTGAGCTTGACTTGTTCAACATCGCTATGGACGTTGACAACGTTGAATACGAGCCAGAACAATTCCCAGGCGCCATTATGCGACTCAAGGAGCTCGGCACAACGCTATTGTTGTTCAAGAACGGTAAAGTCATCTGCTCAGGTGCGAAGAGCGAAAAACAAATCGCCCAAAGCATCAAACGCGCAGTTGAACTACTAAGGAAGTATATGAAGTAAGTTCTCTAGCTTTTTTCTATTTTCTTTTTTTATTCTTTCTTTTCATTCTTTTAGCTTTTTAACGCACAGTGCAAACGCTTTAATACCTTTTATTTTCTTGTTACTAGCGATAGCGGCCATAGGGAAGTGGCAATACCCAGTCCCATTTCGAACCTGGAAGTCAAGCACTTCAACGGCGTTCCGAGTACTGTTCTGACGAACGGGAAAAGTTGCTGCTGCTATCACTCTTTACTATAAATTTGTTTAGCTTTAGCGAGATTTGAAGTGCGCGCCGCTATTATGTGTTGAAGTCCCAATTCGCTTAAAGGTTAATATTCTTCTTTTCATAGTTTATTGCTATATGGCTTTTGGCGGTCGACTTAGAGTTTCTATAATGCAACGGGGCAAAGCACTTGCTTTGCTAGCGAGAGGCTATTCAATTGATAGAACTACAAAGTATCTTCGCGAGAAGTACCATTCGAATAGAAAACGAGAAGAGGTTCAACGCGCTTATTTTCCTCCAAGAGGTTGGTCTAACGTTTCTAGTTTAGAAGGCAAACTAAGAAGTGAAATTGCAGCTAGGTTTTCAAAACTTGTTGAAACACATAAAAAAGTTGCAAACCGGGGGGGGGGCAACACTCCGAGCTCTTTTTCAGAACCCCGCCTTTAGGGAACGGCACAGAGTAAGGCAAAGTAAACTAATGAAGTCGCTGTTTGACAACCCAGCTTATAGGGCGGCGCATATTGGTCGTGCAACTGCACAATTGTCTAGGTTGCACCAAGATCCACGGTTTCAAACCGGTGCTAGCGAACGTGGGAAAAAATTATTTGAAGATGAAGCTTTTGTAAAAGCTTTTAGGGCAAAATCAAGGAAAGCAGTTATTGCAATGCATGCTAAGCCCGGTTTTGCAGCTAGCCTTGCAGAAAGCATGAGGCAAAAAGCGCGTAAACTATGGCAGGACCAAAGTTTCAGGGATCGGCGTTCTAAATTTACTTCAGAGCATTTGAAACGCCAATGGAAAGATGAAGCGTATAGGAAAAAAATGCGCGGTGTACTTGAACGGCCAGAAGTTGAAAAAAAGCGAGCTGATGCAAACCGCGCGTGGCTTGAAGCACAGTGGAAAAATCCAGTTTATCGCGAAAAACTGCGTCGGGAACGGTCTAAACAAATGCGCGAACAGTGGAAAAATCCCGTTTACCGTGAAAAAATGGTGGCGCGCTTACGTGCCATAACTTTGGAGATAAGTAGAATGCACGCTACAGCTACTGTGCCGGGCGGTTGGGAGGGTAGGGTTAGAACTCCAGTTCATGTTCCGAATATTGAAGCGTCTATTGATTTTGTTTGGAAATTGAGAAAAGCGATTGACCGCGATTTATCTCCGCTGCATAGGTTTTTAGTTTGCCATGTTTTTGGTATTGATGCAACTCATGAGCCAGAAGTATTGCGAGACGCTGCTTCGCTTTCAAAAGAGCAGTGGCAACGTGAGTTAAACGCCGCTTATGATACACTAAAACAAAATCCAGTTATAAAAGAAATAATTGAAGAGTAAATTGAAAGCTGAAGCTTACGTGGTGAAAAATCAATAAATGAAAATGAAAATTGCGATTTGTGGTAGTATGGTATTTACGGATAAGATGCTAGAAGTTAAAGCGCAGCTGGAAAAAGCTGGCCACTCGTGTGTAGTGTCTGGCTTTGCTCCGGCCTACGCTGGCAAACTTCAAGCGGATATTGAGCGGCTTTCTCTTCGTGATAAGAATGAAAATGACGCGATGAAGGAGTTCTGGGAGCAGATAAAAAACAGCGACGCTATCCTTGTGTTGAACTACGATCGAAAAGGGATTGCAAATTACATTGGCGGCAATACATTAATGGAGATTGGGTTTGCCCACGTTCTTAACAAGAAGATTTTCCTGCTAAATCCAGTTCCAGAAATTGAGTTTTACAAAGCTGAAATCGAAGCAACGAAGCCAATTATACTAAACGGAGATTTAAGCTTAGTTAAGTAGCTTGAAGTCAATCACAACTTGCACTGTGAACGGCGAGTATGGCCGTACTACGCGTTTGAAGATGATTTTACACTTGCGTTTCTTTTTCTTGCACAGCGCCTTGATTTTCTTTTCTAGTTTCTTGAACGGGTCCGCCGCTTTTTTGGTTTTCAGCACAAGCCCACTGGCTTGTGTCTGAGCCACAAGGCGTTGCCTTGTGCTCATTTCATCGCGGTGTGGGCCAAAGCCATAGAAATGTACGATTCCGCCTTTGGCCGTTGCGTCGATCACTTGTGGCAGGAATTGTTCGGCTGTGTGCGGCAGGGGCATTATTACGCGGTCCGCCCATTTTTTCCTTTTTACAAGTAGTTTTGCAGCGTCTCCCTTGTCGGCGGTTACAAATTCTTCAACTTTATTGAGTTGGATGTTTTGCTTTAAGTACTTCACCGCAGCTGGGTTTAGCTCGTTTGCAATTATCTCTGCGGTTTTTCTTTCGATTTTCAACTTTTTAGCAATGACGATTGGAAACGGGCCAACTCCTGCGAAAAGTGCGAGGATTTTTTCGCCGTTTTTCACTTCGTTTGAAATTCGAGTGCGTTCAAAAGCCAGTCGCGGAGAGAAGTAAACCTTTGCCACATCTAGTTCGAAAAGGCAGTTGCTTTCCTTGTAGCTTGTGATTGTGGTTTTAATTCCGGCTAGGAACTTCAGCTTGCGTACGCGGTATGTTCCAGCCATTGCGCTGCCTTTTGCGTAAACGCTGGTGATGTGCTTGTTTGTAGCCATTATCTCGGCAGCGAGTTGCTTTGCCTCTTTTTTCCGCTCTTCTGGCACTTCAAGTATTGCAATGCTGCCGATTTGGTCAAAAGCTAGGTTCATGTTTTTTTCCTATTGGTTATTATTTTTCCGCCTTGTTAAGCTTTAGGTTGTAAATTATGCCTTTTGACTTTTCACAGTTCGTAACTGAGTACTTCGTTAACCCAATCCAGTATCCGGATGCGTATGCGCCGTACAATGCGGTTAACACGACGGTGTTTGCAGTAATTGCCATTGCGGCGATTTACTTAATTTACAAATTCCTCAATTCGCGGGGGATTAAAACCGACGAGAAGTTCTACTGGGCGATTATTCCGTACATTTTCCTTGGAAGTATAGTGCGGGTTTTGAGCGACGCAAAGGTCTTCCCGCGCGGCGTTGAGCTTGGCGGAATAACTTTTTACCCATTCATCACCCCGCAGATCTACGTAGTGATATTTGCAGTTACAATTGCCTTGCTTTTGCTTTGCCGTAAATTCTTTCAAGAGCAGTGGCACGAAGCGTTTTCTAAAGCGGGTTGGCTGCTCGTCATCATCTCAATTTTGCCGCTTGTGCAGCTGTTCAAAAACTTTGCGCTTTTTGGAGGGATACTGGCAATTGTTGCTGTTTTGTTTCTCGCGTTGAGGTTTTCGCCGCTTAAAACTACGAAAATGGAGAAAATGCTTATTCTCTCGCAGGGTTTTGACGGTGCAGCGACTTTTGTCGGCGTCCAGTTCGGTGGCTATTCTGAGCAGCACATTGTTGGCAACTTCATCTTCTCCGCTTTTGGTGGCCCGCTGGCTTTTCTGGTTGTGGAGCTGTTGTTTGCAGTTGTTGTGGTTTACGTGTTGCGAAGAGAAGGGGAGAAAAATAGCAATGTGGAAAAAGGGGCGAAAGTGGAAGAAATAGCGTTTATTTCGCTTATCATCACGATTTTTGGCTTGGCGCCCGGGTTACGTGACGCGTTACGCTTACTAGCTGGGGTATAGTTTTGGTTTATCTCGTCATTTGTTCATGCACTGTTTGGAAAATGCGCCTAATTACGCCACTTGTCTTCTTGCCCCATTGCTGTTTTTTGCCCGCACCGGCGTTTCTCATGCTGTGATTTTCAACCATTGCAACAAACGTGTAGTGCCTTGGTCCATCTGCAGTGTTGTAAGTTACGCGGGTTGCTTCGCCGTTTAACCCACCTACAAAGCCAGTTTTGCCAGCCAAGTCAGTTATGTCAAACAATTCTTGCAAAGCAGCTAGCCGCGAAGTGGCGTAGCGATCCAAGTGTCCCATCATTTTTTGTGAATAAAGCGGGTTAACCAAGTTTTCATTGTGCAGTTTCCACAGCAAGGCGCTTAAGTTCCTCGCGCTTGTCTTGTTCCTGTAAGTCCTCCCGTCGCTTGGAATGTATTCCACAACCCGCGTTTTGTTAAACCCATGCAACTTAGCGATTCGGTCAACTTCTCCTGGCCCGCCGACGAACTTCATCACCCTGTTTGTAGCTT
>OBEQ012898486.1_pt1 | contig 11253 bp, 8 predicted proteins | sample 1670901 | NCBI WGS metagenome assembly OBEQ01 (sample SAMEA104232315, study PRJEB22302) | groundwater metagenome | biome: forest; feature: aquifer; material: groundwater | place: USA | collected 2011-08-07 | depth 5.4 m | reverse complement strand
CGGGCGTGATCAGCCCGGCTCGCGGTCCCAGCTCGGGCACGGGCGTCGCGCCCCCCGCGGCCACTGGCCGCACCGCGGTGTCCGGGCCGGCCGCCATGGTCGAGTCGAGCGCGGCGCGCTCGGCGTGGGCCGCGGCGATGGGGCGCAGCCGGGCGGCCGCCTCGCGCGCGGTCGGACGCCGCCTGGGCTCCTTGTCGAGCAGCGCGTCGACCAGCTGGGTCAGCGCGGGCGGCAGGCCCGGGCGCACCTCGGAGAGCGGCCGGTGCGGCTCCATCAGCACCTTGGCCAGCACCTCGTTGTAGGTCTCGCCCGAGAAGGGCGGCGTGCCCACCAGCACGTGGTAGAGGATGGCACCCACCGAGTACAGGTCGGTGGGCGAGCCCAGATCCTTGGCGCCGCGCGCCTGCTCGGGCGACATGTAGAGCGGCGTGCCCATGACCGCGCCGGTGCGGGTCAGGCTGACGTCCTCGGCGCCCTGCAGCTTGGAGATGCCGAAGTCGAGGATCTTGGTGATGGTGACCGGGCGCTCGACCAGGAAGATGTTGTCGGGCTTGAGGTCGCGATGGATGATCTGCTTGTCGTGCGCGACGGCCAGCGCCTCTAGCACGTCGGCGACGATGGCGCAGGCCGCCTTCACCGCCAGGCGGCCGGAGTGGTCGAGCTTGCCGCCCAGCGTGTCACCGTCGAGCCGCTCCATGACGATGAACGCCGATCCGTCCTCGGTGGTGCCCATGTCGAGCACGTCGACGATGCCGGGGTGGCCGATGGCGGCGGCCGCGCGCGCCTCCTGGCGGAAGCGGCGGATGAGATCCGGGTTGGACGCGAAGTCGGCGTGCAGCACCTTGATGGCGACCTTGCGGCCGATGTCGGTGTTCTCGGCCAGGTAGACCGCGCCCATGCCGCCCGCGCCCAGCTGGCGCTCGATCACATACTTGCCGCCGATGCGGTTGCCGGTCTCGATGGTGGAGGTGTTGAGGCTCATGCGTGGTTACTTCTTCCCGGTCAGCGCCCCGCGTAGGTGCAGCTCAGGTCGGGCACCGTGCACGACGTGCAGTCGAGCAGCGTGAAGGGCACTCCGCCCTGGGCGTCGAGCTGCACCTTGACCTGCGCATCCATGCCCACGTCGACGACGAAGTGCGCGCACATGTTCACCGGCGTGCCCAGCTGGAAGTTGACATCGAGCCGGCGCGTGCCGTTGTTGATGAACACGCCGATCTCGCGCGCTGCCTGGCCGTCTCCGGCAGCGAGCGGCACGATGTGCTTGCAGCGCGAGGTCGGCACCTCGTCGCACAGGTAGATGTCGAGCGGACCCTGGTGGCCGCCGCGCTGCAGCTCGATGATGAAGTCGGCCTCGCGGCCGCCGCAGCCGAGCAGGAGCAGCGTCGCGGCCGCGAGCCACCCGGCGCTACGGGAAGTTGACATTGAGGTCGTAGCTCTTGGGCTGGTTGCCGATGATGATGGCCGTGGCCACGCCGCCGGCCACGACCGCGCCGACGCCGGTCCAGAACCACCACTTCTTGTAGACCGGTCGCTCTGCCTCGGGTGCGGGGGGCAGGACCACCAGCTCGATGCTGACCCGACGCTCTTGCCCGGCGACCAGGACGACCTCCTGGCGCGCCTTGCCGAAGCCGTCGAGCGTGGCGGTGACCAGGTGGCCGCCCGCGTCCAGCTCGCCGCTCCACGGACCCTTGCCGACCGCCTTGCCGTCGACGGTCAGGGCGGCGCCGGGCGGGTTGGAGTCGAGGGTGATCCTGGCCGTCTTGACCTCGAGCGGGCGCGGCCGCGGCGCGAGCTTCACGGTCGCGTTCTGCCCCGAGACGACGTCGATGCTGCGCTCGTCGGGCAGCTCGCCCTCGCGCGTGGCGCGGAGCACGTGCCGGCCCGAGCCGAGCAGGAGCGGCCGGTCGAGCGGGGTCTGGCCCTGCGACAGGCCGTCGACGTCGATCTGTGCCGGCGCGCCGTCGACGACCACCGAGATCTCGGCCACCAGCGAGCGGATCTCGCTCAGCTCCTTCTCGACCGCCTGCCGGCGCGTCGCGTCGACGCCGGCGCCGCCTTCCTTGAGGTAGCGCTCGAGCGAGCGCACCGCGGCGCCGTAGCGGAACAGCTTCTTCTGCGTCACCGCGACGTTGAACAGCACCTCCCAGCGGCCGGTCAGGCGGTAGACGGCGTCGAACTCGGCCAGCGCGCCCGGGTAGTCGCCGGCGTCGAACAGCTTGACGCCGCGGTCGTAGCGCGCGGCCGCCTCGTTGAGCACCTGGGGATCGGCGTCGGCATGGGCGCGGCCGGCGCCCGCGAGCGCACCCGCCAGCGTGCACACGCACACCAGGGTGAGGGTTCGGAGCGCGGCACGCGCGAGCATGGGCACCCGCATCATAACGCGTTACGGACGCTCGTAGCAGCCCACGTGGGCGGCTCAGAGGTGCGGCATGGGCAAGGGCTGCGCGGGGATGGCCACGCGCGCACCTGCCGCGGGCAGCTCGAAGGGAACGTAGGTGGCGCCCTGCCAGCGCACGAAGCGCAGGCGCGCGTCGGGCAGGGGCGCGGCGAAGCGGAAGTCGGCCTCGACCGGGACGCCGTCGGGCGCGGTGCGCATGACCTCGATGGTCACGTCGTCGCCGATGGCGACCCGCGTGCCCACCGGCATGGCACGATCGCCGCGCGTGGTCAGCACGTCGGCGCCGTCGCGGTAGAAGCCGTCGGGCGCGCGTACGCGCAGCGTCCGCTCGTCGAGGCGCTCCAGCTCGAGCGCGCGCCGGCCGACGCCGAGCACGAGCAGCGCGCGCGGCGCGGGCTGGCCGTCGCCGTGGCGCTCGATGAGCAGGTAGCCGGCGAAGAAGGCGTCGGGTGCATTGACGATGACCACGCGCTGCCCGCGTACATCGTCGGGCACGCCGCGCGCCAGGTCACGCAGCACGCCGTCGAACATGACCATCTGGCGCGCGGTCACCTGCAGGAGGAGCGGCGAGAGCACGGCGTGGCCGCCCACCGCGAGCACCGCGTAGGCGACGATGCCGGCGCGCGCGGCGCGGGGCAGGCGTGCGACCCAGTCGACGCGCTCGAGCACGTCGGCGCCCAGGCGGGCGAGCACGCCGATGAGGCCGAAGCCGGGCAGGAGCATCACGCGCGCCGACGGCGTGGTCGCGCACGTGGGCAGCACGGCCAGGAGTGCGCCGAGCAGGAAGAAGCGCGTGGTCGCGTCGCCGCGGGCCAGGCGCACCAGGGCGGGCGCCGCGAACGCGAGCACGCCCAGCGCGAGCGCGAGCAGCGCGAGCTGCCAGGTCGGCGCCAGGAACATGTAGATGTCGGGCGTGGGCCCGCCCAGCTCGGAGGCGAGCAGGAGCGGTGCGTGCGTGGCCGCGGCGCGGGCGAAGCCGAGCGGATCCGAGAGCGGATCGACGTACATGCCCGAGCCGGTCGCGCCATGGTGCCCGCCCACGTAGATCACCGCCCACGCGGCGGTCACGAGCAGCGTGGGCACGAGCGCGCGCAGGCGGCGCGCACCACCTTGCGTCGCCTCGTAAGCGACCAGGTAGGCGAGGGCGCCCAGGCCGGCCTCGCCGGCGAAGAGCGCCAGCCCCAGGGCGAGCGGCGCGAGCACGCCGGCGGCACGCGCGCCTTCGCGACGCCAGCGATCGTGCGCGTACAGCGCCGCCAGTCCGAACGCCGCCGCCACCATCGCGTTGCGGTTGGCGATCCACGCCGCGTCCACGCCATGGGTGTGGTCGAAGGCGTAGAGCACGGTCGCCAGCCCGGCCACCCACGCCGCGCGCCCGCCCAGGAAGCGCCGGTACGCCAGGCCGGCCAGCAGCAGCACCACGCCGTACCACAGCAAGGAGTGCAGGTGCGCGAGCGCGGGCGAACCGGGCCAGAGCCGGAAGTCGAGCCCATGCGCGGCCGCGCTGACCGGGCGCAGGAACGACGAGCGCAGCCCGGGATCCGTCCACCAGGGCACGATGCCCAGGCTGCGCGCCCACGCCGTGCGCGCCGGGTCGCCGTCGTAGAACGTGAACAGCCGGTGCGCGGGCTCGAGGAAGGGCGCGAAGCTCGCGTCGCGCGCCAGGTAGATGCGGTGGTAGTAGTCGTCGGCCTGGTAGCGCTGCGTGAGCGTCGCCGGCGCCAGCCACAGGAGCGCGGCGATGGCCGCGATCCACAGCACGCGCGGCGAGGCCAGCGCCCGCTTCATGCGGCTCAGATGCGCGCGGGCGCCAGGTGGTACAGCATCCAGTAGACCAGCACGCCGGTCACCGAGACGTAGCTCCAGATGGGCAGGGTGAAGCGGGTGATCTTGCGGTGAGCGTCGAAGCGCTTCTTGTAGGCCAGGAAGACCGAGCGGCCGACCAGGAACGGCACCGTCACCGCCAGCAGCGTGTGCGTGCCCAGCACGCTCAGGTAGACCGTCCGGGTCCAGTCGTGCGCCGGGTAGTTGTGCACGCCGGTCAGGCTGAAGCGGATCACGTAGAAGGTCAGAAAGAGCGTCGAGCAGGCGATCGCCGCGATCATCCAGTTGCGGTGCAGGTCGGAGCGATCGGCCTTGATGCAGCGCCAGCCGATGAAGATGCAGATGGCGCTCGCGCCGTTGAGCGTGGCGTTCAGCGACGGCAGGAGCTCGACGAATGTCATGACGCCGCCGAGATGACCAGCAGGCACAGCAGCACCGGCAGGTACGCGACCGTGGCCAGGAAGAACTTGCGCGCCCAGGGCACGTCGGCGTCGGCGCGCAGGCCGCGCAGGCCCAGCACCAGCATCCACGCGCCCAGCAGGATCGCGCCCACCAGGTAGAGCGGGCCGCCCAGACCGAGCGGCACCAGCACCAGGGTGACCGCGATCTGCGCCACCAGGTAGACGAACAGCTGCTTGCGCGCGGCCACCGGGCCGACCTCGGCGGGCAGGATCTTGAGACCCGCGCCCACATAGTCGTCGGTGCGGAAGAGCGCGATGGCGATGAAGTGCGGTACCTGCCAGAAGAACATGACGCCGAACACCGCCAGCGCCGCGACGCTGACCGAGCCGGTCGCCGCGGTCCAGCCGAGCAAGGGCGGCATGGCGCCGGGCACCGCGCCGATGAGCAGGGACAGCGTGGTCTTGCGCTTGAGCGGCGTGTACACGAGCACGTAGAGCACGAGCGCGAGCGCGCCCAGCGCGCCGGTCAGGGCGTTGGCGCCCAGCCACAGCATGGGGATGGCGACCGCCGCCTGGATCAGGCCGAACCACAGCGCCAGCGACGGCGCCAGCCGACCCGCGGGCAGCGGCCGGCCGCGCGTGCGCGCCATCTTGCCGTCGACGTCGCGCTCGAGGAACATGTTGAGCGTCGAGGCCGAGCCGACCAGCAGCAGCGTGCCGAAGAGGGTCAGGAAGGCGAGCCTGGCGCTGGCCGTGCCGGGCGCGAGGGCGAGCCCGGCCGCGGCCGTGGCCACCGACAGCACGCTGATGCGCGGCTTGGTCAGCGCCAGCATGTCGCGCGCCCTGGCAGTCGCCCTCGTGTGGTTGTTGCTCACGACTAGGTTCTCTCCATCACTGCGGCGCCTTGTAGTCGGCGGGGCTGAATGCGGGAACGTTGGCGGTCGTGCTCTCACCCGCCTTGACGGTGACCTTGACGGTCTTCTTGCCCAGGTGCGGGTGCCAGACCTCCAGCTCGTACGTGCCCGCAGGAACACCTTCGATGCTGAACTTGCCATCGGCGCCGGTGACGGCGAACAGGTTGCTGTCGCTGACGTAGACCCAGGTCTCCATCCACGGGTGGATGTCGCACTTGAGCTGGACCGCGTTGCCGGGCGCCGCGTCGACGGGCATGACCTTGTCGGGCGCGGTGGCGATGTGCATCTCGTTGAACAGCTGATCGTCGCCGTTCATGGCGCGGACGTTGTGCGCGGTGGGATCCGAGTTCTTCACCCGCAGCTTCTGGCCCTTGATGAGTCCGACCACGTAGGGCCGGTACAGACAGCCCTTCTGGTCGACGGTGGGCACGCCGCGTGGCGTGGTCGCGGCGTTCTTCACCGCGCCGGGCGCGAAGTGCACGACGGCATCGCGCAGCGCGCCCCCGGCACCGACGGTCACCCAGCTGGCGTGCGCCTCGTCCTGGGGACAGTTGCTGTCGCGGCTGCGGTCGAGCTTGGGCATCGCGGGTGCGGCGCCATCCAGCTTGATCGTGCCCACCACGCTGCCGGTGGCAGCCGTTGCCGTCGCTGCCGGGCTCGCGCCCACCTCGGTCGGCTTGGGCGCCGCCGTGGGCGGAGGATCGATGACCTCGGCGTCGGGCACGGCCGAGGGCCGCGTCGGCATCAGGTCGGCGTCGATCGAATGCTTGAGCGGAGCACCCTTGTCGCAGGCGCCGATCGTCAGCGCGAGGAGCAGAGCCCCGAGTGCTTGTGTCGTGGAGATCCGCGTCCCTGACATGTGCATGAGCGGCGACCTGAGACGTCGGCGCAGTGGGTGAGTAACCAATCCCTCAATGAGTGTCAAGCGTTAGCACTGGTTCCGGAAGCGGCAGAATGCCGCGGGGCGGGGCATTTTCGTCTCCAGGCCGGACGTCCAATTCGCGTCCATCAGGTGTCGATTTTGTCCCAAAGCTGGACTGACCAGTTTTATCGTACGCGGCGATGCGGGCAAAACGGTGGCTTCTAGCAGGTCTGTCCCTGGCGTCCTCCCTTCCTTTCCTTTCATGCGACGGCGGTGGTGGTGGCGGTGCGATCGACGACGGCGGCGCGGTCTGCAGCTTCGACACGACCTTCTCCACGGGTGGCCAGGGGCATGCGCAGCCGCTCGGCGCCGGGCCGAACGAGGCCCGCGCTGGCCGTGCGGTCGCGGGCGACTTTCCCGCCGACGCGAACCCCATGCTCACCTGGAAGCCGGGCGACTGGATCCTCGCCAACGATCGCATCGCGCTGGTGATCGAGGGCGTCGGCGCGTCTGACCTCTACGATCCCTGGGGCGGCCGCCCCGTCGGCATGACGCTCGTGGCGGCCGGCAAGATGGTCGCGCCGGCCAACTTCGGCGAGCTGTTCCTGCTGACCAACCGCGAGGCCATCGTCACCCAGGACGTGTCGGTGATCCACGACGGCTCGGATGGCCAGGCGGCGGTGGGGCGCGCGTCGGGCCACCTGCGCCCGCTGCCCTTCTACGAGGCCATCACGCAGCAGTTCTTCCGCAACGAGATCCCCGACATCCCCGCGGCGCTCGAGTACGTGCTCGAGCCCGGCTCGGACCACGTCGACATCTATGACGTCTACCGCTCGGGGCGCACCGGCGCCGAGGACGTGCCCACGGTGATGCACGGCTTCATGTACGGCGACCGCATGCCGCGCTTCACCCCCGAGATGGGCTTCGAGGAGGCGGGCGCGGTGTCCTGGCTGGGCGCGATCGACGATCGCGGCGCCAGCTACGCCTACGAGGTGCCCGGCGCCGTCCTCGGCGAGGGCATCGGCGCCTCCGGCTTCCTGGCCAAGTTCACCGACGGGTTCACCATTGCCCCCTGCGGCGAGACGCGCCGCCTGCACGCGCGCGTCACCATCGGCGGCCCCGGGCTCGACGGCCTGCAGCAGGCGATGGCGCGCGAGCAGGGCCACGCGCTGCGCGAGATCAGCGGCAACGTGCGCGACGCCGCCGGGCAGCCCGCGGCGGGCGTGCGCGTGCACGCCGAGCGCGCCTCGGGCGGCTACCTCACGCGCGTGACCACCGACCTGGCCGGACACTACGCGCTGCATGTGCCCGCCGACGCCGCGGTCAAGCTGACCGCCTACCGGCGCGGCGACGACCTGATCGTGGCGTCGAACCTCGCCGTCGACACGTCGGTGCACGACTTCGCGCTCGCGGCCACCGGGCTGGTGCACGTGCGCGCGCGCGACGCGCTGTCGGGGCAGCCCTTGCCCGCGCGCGTGCAGGTCATCTCCGCCGGCCCGTCGATCGCGGCGGTGCCGGGCTACTTCGGCGAGGAAGGCCTGCAGGCCGGCCGCCTGCACGTGGACTACGCCACCACCGGCGACACCACGCTGCGCGTGCCCACGGGTGCGTGGAAGGTCGTGGTCTCGCGCGGCTACGAGTACGAGCTCTTCGAGCAGGACCTGGCCAGCGTGGCCGCCGGCCAGACCGTCACGGTCAACGCGCCGCTCGAGCGCGTCGTCGACACCGCCGGCCTGCAGTGCGCCGACTACCACATCCACACCATCCGCTCCAACGACTCGGGCGACGACGCGGCGCGCAAGCTGGCCCAGGGCGTGGCCGACGGGCTGGAGATCCCGGTCCGCTCGGATCACGAGTACGTGGACAGCTTCCAGCCGCTCATCCAGGCCGCCGGCCTGGGCGCGTTCGCGTTCGGCGTCGGCTCGATCGAGATGAGCAGCATGGAGATCTGGGGCCACATGGGCGTGCTGCCGCTCGAGCCCGACGCCGACGCGGTCAACGGCGGCGCGCCGCGCTGGCAGTCGTTCGCCAGCGCGACCGACATGAGCGTGCCCTTCGAGACGCTGCGGCCGTCGACGGTGTTCAAGCAGGTGCGCCAGCGCCCCGAGCGGCCCATCGTGATCATCAACCACCCCATGGGCAGCACCAACTACTTCGGCTACTGCGGCTTCGACCCGATGACCGGCTTGGTCGACTCGCCCGCCGACTGGGACGAGGACTTCACCGTGGTCGAGGTCTTCAACGACTCGGGCTGGCTGCGCAACCGCGGCGGCACGGTGGCCAGCTGGTTCGGCCTGCTCGACCACGGCCGGCGCGTGTTCGCGGTCGGCTCCTCCGACTCGCATGGCATCACCACGTCACCCATCGGCTACCCGCGCACCTGTCTGGCCCTGGGCACCGACGATCCGCGCGCGCTCGACGTCAACATGGTGCGCGACGCGACCGCGGCCGGCCACGCGACCATCTCGGGCGGCATCTACGTCGACGTCCACGTGGGCACGGCCGGCCCGGGCGACGACGTCACCGGCGCTCCCGCCACGATGGCGGTGCACGTGCGCGTGCAGGCGGCCTCGTGGATCGACGTCGACGCCATCGACGTCGTCGTCGACGGCCAGACCGTCGACACCATCGCCATCGCACCCTCCGACGCCAACCCGGCCAACCCGGTGATCCGCTTCGAGAAGGACATCGAGATCAACGTCGCGCCCGAGAAGGGCAGCTACGTGGTCGTCGCCGCCTACGGCGACGCGCCGCTCGAGCCGGTGCACCCGGGTCGCGTGCCTTTCGGCGTCACCAACCCGATCTTCCTGACCCGGTAGGCGGAACCGATCCACCGCCAGGTCGCCAACCCGCCTCGCCGCCCTACGCCAGCGCCTGGTCCTTGAGCGCCTCGGCCTGGAAGTGCGCGCGCAGCGCTTCCATGATGTCGTCGAGGTCGCCGTCCATGACCGCGGGTAGGTTGTGCTTGGTCAGGCCGATCCGGTGGTCGGTGATGCGGTCCTGGGGGAAATTGTAGGTGCGGATCTTCTCCGAGCGGTCGCCGGTCTTGACGATGTCGCGGCGCGCGGCGCGCTCGGCGGCGTTCTGCTTCTCCTGCTCGATGTCGAAGAGACGCGAGCGGAGCACCTTCATCGCCTTGGCCTTGTTCTTGTGCTGCGACTTCTCGTCCTGGCACTTCACGATCAGGCCGGACGGAATGTGCAGGATCTGCACCGCCGAGTCGGTGGTGTTGACCGACTGGCCGCCCGGGCCGCCCGAGCGCGAGACCTCGATGCGCAGGTCCTTGTCCTCGATCTTGAGGTCGATCTCCTCGGCCTCGGGCAGCACGACCACGGTCGCCGCCGAGGTGTGCACCCGGCCCGCGGTCTCGGTCGCGGGCACACGCTGGACGCGGTGCACGCCCGACTCGTACTTGAGGCGCGAGTAGACGTCCTGGCCCTCGATGAGGGCGATGACTTCCTTGAAGCCGCCCGAGGCCCCCGGCGAGGCCGACATGATCTCGAGCTTCCAGCGACGGCGCTCGGCGTAGCGCGTGTACATGCGGAACAGGTCGCCGGCGAACAGCGCCGCCTCGTCACCGCCGGTGCCGCCGCGGATCTCGAGCAGGATGTTCTTCTCGTCGTTGGGATCGGTGGGCAGGAGCAGGAGCTTGATGCGGTGCTCGATCTCGGCCAGCTCGCCCTCGAGGCGCGGCACCTCGTCCTTGGCCAGCTCGCGCATGTCGACGTCGGCGCCGCGCAGCATGGCGCGCGCGTCGTCGAGCTCGGCGGCGACCTTCTTGCGCTTGCCGATCTGCTCGGTGAGCTCGCCGATCTGGCTGTGCTCGCGCGACAGCTTGAGGAACTCGGCCCGGCGCGAGATGATCTGGGGCTGCCCGAGCAGGTCGTTGAGCTCGGCGAAGCGTCGCTCGATGCTCTCCAGCTTGGAGATGAATTTCGGATCGTCGAACATGGCAGGGGGCCGTCCTTACAGAACGGGGAGGTCGCAGTCGGCGGCGCTGCGGTAGATCTCGATGCCCGCGGGTGCGGCCACGCCGCTGCGCTCACGCCACAGCGTCTTGCGGATGGAGATCAGGGCGACCTCGAGCTGCTCGTCGGTGGGCTCGCGCGTGGTGATCTTCTGCAGCCACATGCCGGGCAGCGACGCCCAGCGCGCCATCCGGCTGGTGCCGCAGTACTTGCCGGCCAGCTTGATGAACTCGTAGGCCAGACCGGCCACCGGGAACATGAGCGGGATCTTGATGAGGATCTTGGTCAGGTTGTCGATCGCGGGGTTGGCCGAGATCTGGAACGACAGGAGCGCCGCGAACAGCACCACCGAGACCATGACCACGATGAGCAGGAAGGACGTGCCGCAGCGCGGGTGGAAGCGCGTCTGTGCGCGCGCGTTCTCGACGGTGAGCGGCAGGCCTTGCTCGTAGGTGAAGATCGATTTGTGCTCGGCGCCGTGGTACTGGAACACGCGCTTGATGTCGGGCAGGAGCGAGATGGCGGCCAGGTAGCTGACCAGCAGCACCATCTTGATCGCGCCGTCGACCGCGTGGAAGACCACGCTCGACGAGTCGAAGCCGAACACGTTGCCGAGCAGCCACGACAAGAGGTGCGGCACGCCCACGAACAGCGCCATGCCGAACGCCAGCGAGAACGCGATCATGCCGAACTTGGCCGTCGACGAGAGTGCCTCGCCGGTGCCGTCAGGCGGGCTGCCCGCGGCGCGCGCACCCAGCGACTGCGGCCGGGGCGCTTCCGCAGGCTTGGCCGGAACGACCGGCGGCGCCACGTCAGGTGACGCGGCGCCCGGCTTCTCGCCCAGGAGCTGCTGATCGGCGGAGAACGACAGCGCGCTCATGCCGTT
>OBEQ011407702.1_pt1 | contig 11253 bp, 8 predicted proteins | sample 1670901 | NCBI WGS metagenome assembly OBEQ01 (sample SAMEA104232315, study PRJEB22302) | groundwater metagenome | biome: forest; feature: aquifer; material: groundwater | place: USA | collected 2011-08-07 | depth 5.4 m | reverse complement strand
GGGGGCGCCGACGCCGCCGTCGGGGCGCGTGGCGCGGTCGGAGCGCTCGGCGCACGTGGTTCCGACGACGCGCCGGGCACATCGAGCAGCCCGCGCGTGGCCCACGGATCGCCCGACAGCGGCATGCCCGTCAGCCGTTCGATCGCGCGCGTCACGGCGGCGCGCGCCAATTTGCGCGCGCTCGCGAACAGGCCGCGATCCCTCTTGCTACCGTCCTGCACTCGTCCTTCTTCGGTTTCAGCCATGATGGCCCGGGTCCTTTGCTGCCCGCGCGGCCTCGCGCACGGAGTCGATATCGCGCTTGATCTGCGCGACAAGCTCGTCGATGGAAGTGAAGCGTCGCTCGTCGCGCAGACGCGCGACGAAGGCGACACGGATGCGCTCGTCGTAGATGTCGGAATCGAAGTCGAGCAGGTGTGCCTCCAGCGACAGGACGCCGCCCTGCACGAACGTCGGGTTGGTGCCCAGGTTGACCGCCGCGTCGTACCACGTGTCGGCGCCGGCGCCCAGACGCTGCACACGCGCCGCGTACACGCCCGGCCGGGGCAGGAGCTCGCCGTCGATGGCCACGTTGGCGGTGGGCACCCCGATGGTGCGCCCGCGCCCGGCTCCCCGTACGACCCGCCCGTCGACGTCGAAGGGCCGGCCCAGCAGCATGCGCGCGCCCACCACGTTGCCCTCGAGCACGAACTCGCGCACCTTGGTCGACGACGCGACCAGGCCGTCGATGCTGACCGCGGTGACCACCTCGACCTCGAAGCCGAGGCGCTTGCCCGCCGCGCGCAGCGAGTCGACGTTGCCGGCGCGCTTCTGCCCGTAGGTGAAGTCGTAGCCGACCACGATGTGACGCGCGCCCAGGCTCCTGGCCAGCAGCTGGTCGGAGAACCACTCCGGGCTCGAGCTGGCGAGCTCGCCCGTGAACGGCTCGACCACGCAGGCGTCGATGCCCTGCGCGGCGATGAGCTCGAGCTTGCGCGCGGGCGTGACCAGGAGCGGCGGCGCCAGCTGCGGCGCGAGCACCTTGGCCGGATGCGGCTCGAAGGTGAGCACGACGGCCTCGCCGGCGAGCGTCTGGGCGGCCGCACGCGCGCGCGCCAGCAGGCGCTGGTGACCCAGGTGGACACCGTCGAAGTTGCCAATAGCTACCGCAGGTTGGCGTAGCGGTCGCGACAGCGAGAGGTGTCCGGGGAACACGTCCATCGAAGCAGGCGCAGCGTGCACCGCCGGGGCCGTGCCGTCAACACCTGCAGCCCCGAAGTGCGACGCGCGAACAGCGACGGGATGCAATGTCGCCATGGGAGGTGGGCTCGGCTAGTCTGGCGGGCGTGCTGCCGTCGGACGGATTGACGCTCGCCCGCGCGCGCCGGCTCGTGCCCGTGCTGCTCGCGCTGCTCGCGTTCGTGGTCTATGCGTGGAGCGCTGCGCCCGGTCTCTACTGGCTGGACTCGCAGGAGCTGGGCGCGGCGGGCGTCGAGTGGGGCTCGCCGCACCCGACCGGCTTCCCGCTCTTCTGCGTGCTCGCGCGCGCGGCGTCCTTGTTTCCATTCGGCGAGCTGGCCTGGCGGGTCCACCTGGTCTCGGCGGCGTGCACCGCGGTCGCCGTGGGCGTGACCGCGCGTCTGTGCGCCGAGATCGCCGGTGACGACGTCACGGCCGTGGCGGCGGGTGGGGGAGCCGGGGCGCTGCTGGGCGCGTCGGCGACGGTGTTCCGGCAGGCGACCGTGACCGAGGTTTACGCGCCCACGCTGGCCATGCTGGCGCTGTGCGCCTGGCTGGCGGTGCGCGTGGCGCGCGGCGGCGATCGCCGCGTCGGCCTGGCCATGAGCCTGGTGGCGGGCATCGGTGTCACCGGCGTGCACGCGTCGTTCCGCCTGCTGCTGGCGCTGCCGATCCTGGGGCTCTTGCTGTGGAAGCTGCGTGCGGGCGCGCGCTGGGTGCTCGCGGCGCCGTCGCTGGCCACGCTGGGCGCGCTCGCCATGGTGCTCTACTTGCCGCTGCGCTCGGCCTCGGGGCAGGTGGGGGCGCTCGACTGGGGCCATCCGGGCACGCTGCACGCGCTGTGGGACCACGCGGTCAGCGCGGCGCGCATCCGCGCCGCCTACGCCGACGAGATGACGGCCACGTCAGCGGCCACGCTCGCGCATGTGCGACGCTTCGCCGAGCTGGTCGAGTCTGACTTCGGCGCCATCGCGCTGGTCGCCGCGGCGGCGGGCCTGCTCGCGGCCGCCTGGCAGGCGCGGCCTCGCTACGCGGCGCTGCTGTTGCTGTGCGTGGGCGTGGGCGACTTCCTCTACACGGTGCGGCTGAACCCGATGGGCATCGGCGAGCGGCAGGACGGCGTGCCGCTGGCCTTCGCGCTGGCGGGCTTCGCGGCGCTCGGCATCGTCGCGGCGGCGCGTCGCTTCGGCCGCGCCGCGCCCTTCGCGGCCGCGGCGTTCGCGCTCATCGTGGCCACGCCGGCAGCGTTCGCCTTCGCGGGCGCGCGCGCGGCGCTCGCCGCCTCCGAGGCGCCGCGCGCCTGGAGCGAGCTGGGCCTGGCCGCGGCGCCGCCGCGTGCGCTGGTGCTGACCCAGAACGACAGCACGTCCGCCGGCATGCTGTGGCTCACCACCGTCGAGGCCGCGCGCCCCGACGTGGCCGTGCTGGTGCGTCAGCACCTGTGGGACAGCCGGCGCGTGGCCGCGATCCTCGGCCGCGCCGGCTTCCAGCTCGGCCACGGCATGACCTTCGGCGCGCTGTTCGACTCGCGCCACGCTCTGCTCTGGGAGCTGGGCGTCGACGATCTTCCCGCGGCGTCGGCGCTCGCCTACGGCCCCCCGCTCGCGCGCCTCAGCCACGGCGCGACCGCCGCGGGCAGCCAGGCCGCCGCCGTGGCCGGCCTCGCGCGCGTCTTCGGAGACTCCCAGGGCGCCGACGAGAACGAGCGCCGTCAGCACGGCGCCGCCTGGGTCACCCTCGGCCGCCAGGCGCTGCTCGCCTCCGCTCCTCCTGCCGCCACGCGCTTCTTCGAGACCGCCGCGCGCGTCGATCCCCTCTCCCCCGCGCCCCTGGTCAACCTGGGCGTCCTCGCCGCCGCCTCCGGCGACTTCACCCGCGCCGCCGCCTACGCCGAAGCCGCGCTCGCCCTCTCTCCCGACGCTGCCAACGTGCTCGTGAACGCCGCCCGCTACCGTCTCGCCCTCGACCAGGACGCCCTCGCCCACGCGCACGCCCTGCGCGCCTCCCGCCTCGATCCCCGCCGCGCCGCCGCCTGGTCCCTCCTCGGCACCCTCGCCGCCCGCTCCGGCGACGCCCCCTCCGCCCGAAAGTTCTACGAGCGCGCCCTCTCCCTCGACCCCTCCGACGCCGACGCCCGCACCAACCTCCCCCGCCTCAAATAGGGGACGGTGTTGCCAATTTAACTTTCGGGCGCAACTCCGCGAATCCTCGTGAGCGCAGCCGAAAGTTAAATTGGCAACACCGTCCCCGAATCCGCCCGAATCCGGAGGCGGCAGAAAGGAATTTCGAGGGGTTCGAGCCGAAAGTTAAATTGGGTCTGTCGACGGCAGAAGGGCGTCCCCTACGGGAAGATGCCGCGCTCCTGGTAGGCCTTCTGGATGCGCTCGAGGCCGATGGCGTAGGCGGCGACGCGCCAGTCGACCTTCTTCTCGGTGGTGTAGTCGCGCAGCATGGCGTAGGTGCGTTTCATGCGGCGCTCGAGGCGCGATTCGACCTCCTCGAGGTCCCAGCGCTCGGAGCGCTTGTTCTGCAGCCACTCGTAGTAGGACACGATGACGCCGCCCGAGTTGGCGAAGATGTCAGGCAGCACGTCGATGCCGCGCTCGAGCAGGATGTCCTCGGCCTCGGGGTAGGTCGGACCGTTTGCGCCCTCGACCACCAGCTTGGCCCTGAGCGCGCGCGCCTCGGCAATGCCCAGCTCGAGCTCGAGCGCCGCGGGAATGAAGATGTCGCAGTCCATGGCGAAGAACTCTTCGCGCGAGATGCCCTTGCCGCCGCGGTAGTCGACCACCGACCCGGTCTGCTGCACGTGCTCGGACAGCTTGTGCGGGTTCAGACCCTCGGGATTGGCGACGTAACCCTTGTAGTCGCCGGTCGCCACCAGCGTCGCGCCCAGCTTGCCCAGGATCCTCGCGGTGTGCGAGCCGACGTTACCGAAGCCCTGCACGGTGAACGTGCAGCCGTCGAGGTTGAAGCGGTTCTCCGCCGCCCACTCGGTGATGCAGTGGACCAGGCCGCGCCCGGTCGCCTGCTCGCGCCCGTGCGAGCCGCCCGAGGTGATGCTCTTGCCCGTGACCACGCGGCGCACGCTGTTCTTCTCCGACGTGCCGACGATGTTCATGTACGTGTCCATGACCCAGTTCATCGTCTGCGCGTTGGTGCCCACGTCGGGCGCGGGGATGTCCCACTCGGGGCCGATGTTGGCGCCCAGCGCATGCGTGAAGCGGCGCGTGATGCGCTCGAGCTCGCCGGTCGAGTGCTGGCGCGGGTTGAACTTGATGCCGCCCTTGCCGCCGCCGAACGGGATGTCGTGCAGCGCCGACTTGTAGGTCATCCACGCCGCCAGCGCCTTGACCTCGTCGAGGTTGGTCTCCTCGTGGTAGCGGATGCCACCCTTGTACGGCCCGAGGATGTTGTTGTGCTGCACGCGGTAGCCCTTGAACAGCTTCAGCTCGCCCGTATCCATGCGCACGGGGAAGTTGACGATGAGCTCGTTCTTGGGCTGGAGCAGGATCTCGTGCACCGCCGGGTCGAGGTTCATGGCCTTGGCGGCCTTCTCGAACTGCTTGGTGGCGACGGTGTAGAGATTGCCTCGCTCGGCGAGGCTGCTGCCGCTCTTCTGCCCGGTGGCGGTGATAGCAGCGGCGGCGGTGGCAGGTGTCGACATTGAACGTTCTTCCTTTCGGATGTCCTCGGTGCTACCGCTTGGTGGGCACCGGCTCGAAATTATCTCATGGAACCCAAAGCCTCGGCTAGCGACGCCAATGTGCGTCCACTCATCCTGGATCTCTGGTCGAAGACACGCATCGACTGGGGATTTGCCTCTGACCGGATCGCCGAGACTTTTCGTCGTGAACGTCGGTTACACAGCTCCGAGCGACGTGAAGTTGCGGAGACGTTGTACGGCATGATTCGCCAGTTGCGACGTCTTGATCATGCACTCGCAGTGGCCAATATGAACATTCCTCCTGGGCCAAGGCGAGAGCTCGCGCGTTACGTGGCCTACCGCGTGCTCGCGGACGGCTGGTCGACGGAACAGGCGAAGGACATCATCTCCGACGTCGACTGGAGCGTGGTGCGCCACATCGATGACGTGACGCGTCGCGAACGTGACGCCGTGCGTCGTTTCGGACTGCTGCACTCATTGCCAGACTGGCTATCTTCTCGATTCATCGCGCAGTTCGGAGATGCGGCTGACGCGCTCGCCGATTCGCTCAATCAGCGCGCGCCGCTGACCGTGCGCGCGAACCGCGTGCTGACCACGCGTGAAGCGCTGGCCGCGCGCCTGACCGAGGAAGGCATCGAGACCCAGCCGACGCGCTGGGCGGCAGACGGTCTGTCGCTCGAGACGCGCGTCAACGTGTTCGGCCTGCAGGCCTTCCAGGAAGGCCTGTTCGAGGTCCAGGACGAGGCCAGTCAGCTGGTCGCCGAGCTGTGCGCTCCTCCGGTGCGCGGCACCGTCGTCGACGCGTGCGCGGGCGCGGGCGGCAAGACGCTGGCGCTGGGCGCGCTCATGGAAGGCAAGGGCCGGCTCATCGCGCTCGACATCGGCGCGCGCAAGCTGGAGGAGCTGCGCAAGCGCGCGCGCCGCGCCGGCATCCACAACGTGCAGGCGCTCGAGATCGACGAGACCTCCTGGCCCGACCCGGTGCTCGCCCTCGCCGGCAAGATCGATCGCGTGCTCATCGACGCGCCCTGCAGCGGCATCGGCGCGCTGCGCCGCAACCCCGAGGCGCGCTGGCGCCTGGCCGAGAGCGACATCGAGCGCCTGCGCACGCAGCAGGAGAGCCTGCTTTCGCGCGCGCTCGAGCTGATCGGACCGGGCGGGCGCGTGATCTACGCGACCTGCACCATCCTCGACGAGGAGAACGAGCAGGTGGTGCAGCGCGTGCTGCACAAGGCCAGGCAACCCGCCACGCTCGAGCGCGTCGGCCCGGTCGAGGTCTTCGGACGCGAGCGCGGCGCGGCCTTCGCGTCGAAGGACGGCGCCTCGCTCGAGATGCTCCCGCACGTGCACGGCACCGACGGCTTCTTCGCCACCGTCATCCGGCGCAAGCGCTCGTCCGCGCCGTAGCGCCCGCCTCGAGCGGCCCGTAGGCCTCCACCGCCGACCCGTCAGGGAAGATCTCCACCGGCGCTCCCGGGAGCTGCACTGACGGGCGCTGACGGCCGCGCGGACCGCATGCAGCGACGCCGAGAGCGACGCTGAGAAGGATTGCCATGGCAATAAAGCGAAACCCGCGTGAGGTCATCCGCGCCCGGTGTGAGTCTTCATTCACATGCTTGATATGTCTTCCGTCGCTGGTACGGCGCCGCCGCATCGGGTATTTTCGGCGGCCGTGGCCCTCGCTCTCGAAGTCATCGATGATCCCGCCCGGCTGTCCGAGCTCGCGCCCGACTGGGAAGCGCTGACGCAGGCGACCGGGGAGGGCGGGCTCCTGCGCGGTCCGGCGTGGAGCATCCTGTGGTTCCAGCACTACGGCCCCGCGCTCGAGGCGCGTCCGCACGTCATGGTCGGACGCGTCGACGGCCGCGTGGTCGCGATCGCGCCGTTCTACCAGCGCGTGGTGCGCATCGGCCCGGGCGTGAAGGCCACCGAGATCCGCCTGCTCGGCGACGCCGGGCCGCGCCCGCCCGCCCTCGATCTCATCGTCCTGGCCGGCCACGAGGAAGCATTCGCCACCGCGGTGGCCGACAGCTTCACCTCGGCGCAGGCGCTGCCCTGGGACGTGCTCGACTTCGCGCCCCTGCGCGATCCCTCGCGCGCACGCGCCTACCTGGCCGAACGCCTCGACGCCACCGGGCGCAAGGTCGACAGCCAGGAGGCGGGCATGACCATCACGGTCACGCTGGTCTCGGCGGCGCTGTCGCCTGACTCGCTGCCGCCGCCCGATCCGCACGCCGGCGTCTACGCCTCGGACAGCCCGTCGCTGGCCAAGGGCCTGACCGCGCTGCGCCGGCTGTCGCGCCTGGAGTGGACCTCACGCGACGAGGCCAGCCCTTACGCCGACTCGGTGGGCACGCGCATGCTCGACGCGCTGCTCAAGCTGCACGGCCCGAGCGGCAAGCTGCGCCTGGCCCGCTTCGAGGACAAGCACGGCGAGGTCACCGCCGCGGCCCTCATCCTCGACGACGGGCCGCGCGCGGTGTGCGTCGCCTTCGCCGTGGATCCCGAGCACGTCGCCGACGGCACGCGTCTGCTCACCGCCGAGGCCCGCGCCGCCGCCGAGCGTGGCCTGCGCGCGCTCGACATCGTCACCGGCGCGGCCGAGCTCGAGCCGCCGCCTCTGCCGGTCACGCTGCGCCGGAGCCTCAGGCTGCGCGCGTTCAACACCACCGCCGCGGGCGCGCTGGCGCGCACCTACTCGCGCTTCCGCAAGCGCGCCGACGCCGCCAAGGAGGCGCCCGGCGCCGCCGCCGCGGGCGCACGCGCCGCCTGGACGCGCATCCGTGACGCCGCCACCACCGTGGCCGGCTACGAGCGGCTGCACCTCTACCGGGGCGAGCTGTGGACGCGCAACATCGGCTCGCCCGACGGCCTCAAGGTGCAGGAGCTGGGGCAGGAGAGCTTCGACGCGCTCAGCGAGCTGGAGCGCGCCCAGGTCATCGAGCGCCTCGAGCTCGACGAGGGCTACTGCCGCGAGAAGTGGCGCCGCGGCGACGTCGCGGTGCTGGCCATGCTGGGCGGCCGGCCCGCGGGCATCGCCTGGTGCGCGCGCTCGGCCGTCATGGTGCCCGAGATCGGCCGCGAGGTCCGCCCCGGCACCTCGGAGTGCTACATCCACGACGTGTTCGTCTCGCCCGACGCGCGCGGCAAGAACGTCGCCCCGGCCATGCTCGAGGATCTGGCGCGCCGCCTGCGCCAGCGCGACGTCTACCGCGCCTGGGCGCTCATCCACCCGGCCAACGTCGCGTCCACGCGCGCCTTCGAGAAGGCAGCGTATGCTTCCATCGGCGACGTGATCCACGCGCGTGTGGGACCGGTCGACAAGCTGGTGCTGCGTCCGCCCGATCCCGAAGGCAAGAAGCTGCTCGGCATCTCCTGAGCGAGGCGGAACAAGCCATGACCGCGGACATCGATCGCATCACGCTGGTGATCCTCAACGACGACGGCACGCGCGAGAAGTTCGCGCTGCGCTCGTGGGTGGGCATCCCGCGCAAGGGCGAGCTGTTCTGGCTGGGCGACGATCCGCACGTGGTGGTCGAGGTGGAGTACGCGGTCATCGAGGGACTGTTCGGCGCCAAGTCGATCGAGGCGGCGGGGGTGTACGTGCGTCGGCTGTCGACCGAGGAGCAGACCGCGGTGGCGCGGCGCCTGGCCGGCCCGGTCAAGGGTACTGACGAGCGCGGGTTCAGACCCTAGCGTCGAAGGCCAGAAGGCGGCCAAGACGGCGGCCAGAAGGCGGCTAGAAGAAATACGTGATGCCCAGCGCGCCCAGCACCTGGCCGCCGAACGCCACCGTGTTTCCGCCCCCGCCGCTCGTGATGCCGCCGGCCAGCGAATTGTTGTCCACGGTCACGACCAGGAAGCCGAGCGAGGCGGACAGGGCCACGTTGGGCACGATGAACGCGCGGATCTGGGCCAGGATCTCGATGTCGACGTTGGTCTCGTCGCCGCCCGGGCCGTCGGTGGTGTGACGCTGGATGGTCAGGCCCGGGCCGATCGAGAAATCCGACTGCGCGCTGGTGCTGAGATGAAACAGGAACTGCCCGCCCAGCGCCAGGCGGGTGGTGTCGTCGGCGCGGTTGACCGACTCGAAGCCGAGCAGGCCGACGATGTGGAAGGCCGACGCGTCGTACACGAAGGTCGCGCCGCTCACGCCGGCCAGGGTCTGGGTGACGCCCACGCCGATGCCGTGCTCGGTGCCGTGCGCGGCGTGCGCGGCGCGCGGTGCGGCCACGAGCGCCGCCACGAGAACCAGACCACCCAGGAGGATCGAAGAAGAACGATGGTTGAGAGTACGCATGGGGCGCACTCTAACGCAGAGCAGCAGGTCGCGGATCACACTCCCGGCGTCGGTGGATGGACGATCTTGAGCACGTCCTTCAGGCCCTTCGACACGTGCACCTGGTTGTCCGAATCCACCACCACGGCCTCCACGCCGGGCAGCTTCTCGATCAGCTTCAGGCCTGCCTCGGGACCGAGGATGAAGATGCCCTTGGTCAGACCTTCGGCGGTGACCGCGTCCTTGGCCATCACCGTGACCGAGCGGCAGCGCGGCGCCGGATAGCCGGTCCTGGGATCCAGGATGTGGTGGTAGCGCTTGCCGTCCTTGACCACGAAGCGCTCGTAGTCGCCCGAGGTCGAGAAGGTCGCGTCCTCGACCTCGGCCATGGCGAAGAAGTCCGACCGGCTGCCACGCGGATCGCGGATGCCCACCCGCCACTTGCGGTCGCCGCGCCGGCCCGAGACGTACATGTCACCGCCCGCCTGCACCACGAAGTCAGCCAGGCCGCGCTTGCGCAGCATCGCGGTCACGCGGTCGACGGCGTAGCCCTTGGCGATGCCGCCCAGGGTGATCCTCTGACCCTTGCGGCGCAGACGCACGCGCTTCTGCTTCTTGTCGATGACCACATCGCGCCAGCTGACCAGCTTGCGCCGCTCCTGCACCAGCTTGTCGTCGGGCAGCGTGCCGTCGTTGTCCTCGTCGAACTTCCACACCCCCGAGAACGCCCCCACGGTGATGTCGAACGCGCCGCCGGTCAGGCGCGACGCCGCCAGCGCCGACTCGAGCACGCCGATGAGCTCGTCGGAGACGACCGGGCCCTGCTTGGCGCCCGCGGCGGCGTTGATGCGCGAGACCTCGCTGTCAGCCGTCCACGTGGTCATGAGCGCGTCGATGCGGTCGAACTCGGCGAACGCGTCGGCGAAGATGCCGACCACCTGCGCGTCGTCCTCGGCCCAGGCCTTGAGGACGATGACCGTCCCCATGGTGTCGTGGGTGCGCTCGATGACGTGGTCGTGGGGCGCGTCCGGGGTCTGTGGCTGCGTCTGCGCCCACGCGACGGGCAGGCTCACGAGCGTCGCCAGCCAGGTCGCAACCAAGGTCGCAACGATGGCCGCCCAGGCCAGAAGAAGCCGTGTAACTACAGGAGTATTCCGGTTATACTGCCGACACATTTCGCTGCGTGCCTCGCTCGCGCCACTCATTCAAACAGGGCGAGCATAGCATCAGGCGACGGACAGGACGGGGGATGGCCAGCGGCGAAGACAAGACCGGGACACTGGTTCTCAAGAAGACGGCGTTACCTGGCGAGCGCATCTCCGGGGAGCGACGCGCCGAGATCGCCACCCCGCTGGTGGTCATGCTCTACCCGCCCACCATCTCCAACCTGGGCCGTCGTTACTCGCTCAACCGCGAGGAGCACAGCATCGGCCGCCTGCCCGAGCTCGACATCCCCGTCGAGACCGACTCGGTGTCGCGCCGGCACGCGCGCCTGGTGCAGAAGCCGGACGGCTGGTACGTCGAGGACCTGGGCTCGACCAACGGCACCTTCGTGAACGACGAGCGCGTCGAGCGCCGCCTGCTCACCGACGGCGACATCGTGCGCGTGGGCGAGGCGGTGCTCAAGTTCCTGTCCGGCTCCAACGTCGAGGCCGCGTACCACGAAGAGATCTACCGCATGTCGATCATGGACGGCCTCACCGGCGTCCACAACAAGCGCTTCTTCGTCGAGTTCCTCGAGAAGGAGGTCGCGCGCGCGCACCGGCACCTGCAGCCGCTCGGCCTGGTCATGTTCGATCTCGACCTGTTCAAGAAGGTGAACGACACCTACGGCCACCTGTGCGGCGACCACGTGCTCAAGGAGGTGTGCCGCCGGCTCAAGCCGCGCATCCGTCGCGAGGACCTGCTGGCCCGCTATGGCGGCGAGGAGTTCTCCTGCGTGCTGCCCGACACGCAGTACCACGGCGTCATGGCCTTCGCCGAGTCGCTGCGCATGCTGGTGGCGCGCGAGCCGGGGAAGTGGGAAGAGCACTCCATCCCGGTGACCATCAGCCGGGGCGTCTCGGTGATGGACGCCAAGACGCAGGTG
>OBEQ011317563.1_pt1 | contig 11253 bp, 12 predicted proteins | sample 1670901 | NCBI WGS metagenome assembly OBEQ01 (sample SAMEA104232315, study PRJEB22302) | groundwater metagenome | biome: forest; feature: aquifer; material: groundwater | place: USA | collected 2011-08-07 | depth 5.4 m | reverse complement strand
ATATTAAACAACAAACCCAGGAAGAGCCTGGGATACAAAACACCGAAAGAGATTATGATGAAGAATAACTTATTTACAACTGCTCCAGAAAAATATGCACTTCACTGGTGAATTTAGGTAACAAACGGCTTACACATAATACCTTAGATATGTATTTATGTCAACCAACCAAAACGCCTCATTAAATGAGGCGTTTTGGCGGAGTAGTCCTTATTTTTCAATAGTTTTATGCAGTAACTACTTCGGCTTTTTCTTTGGAGAGGAATTCTTCTAGGCGTCCTTCAAAATCTCCTACATGGTTAACTTTGAGTCCTATTTTTTTCGCCTCATCTTTGGTCATACTGAATGCATCTTCCCACGATATAGAGCTACCTTGCTTTTCCTCAAAAGCATAGAGCGCACCTACTGCTACGCGAATAACTTCTTCTGATTCTTCTGTTTTTTGAATTGCATTCTTTAATACACTGTCAGCTATAGCAAATCTTCTAAGAGAGTCACTATCACTTTTTTTGTCAAATACGACGATCAAATAATGATAGCTGAATCGATTGGTATCCTCTGATGTTTTCTGTGAACCTATTTCAACCACATCTTTGTCACCAATACTTTTCAAGCCAAAACGTGAGACGAATAGAGTTCCACCATAATCATCGGCATATTTTAATAAAAATTGAATTCGAGATTCATCGAGCTTACCGTTTTCGTACAATTCACCCAATATTCCAAGCCTCTCTCCAATTTTTCGTTCTCGTCCTTGCTCATCATGCTTAGGTGGCAATACTTTGAAATTTGTAATATGAGCTATGTGCTGATCAATACTAATAGCTTCTTCCACCAATTCTCCTTCTCGATATTCCGTTTTTTCTTCAAATTCAAGTAACCACGCATGTGCTCGTTCGGCAGCAGTAACTCTCTCTTGCCAAGCTTCTGGTGAATATTTAGATTGATTGACTGGCTTCACCTCCCAAGATCGCAATTGAATCAATGCTTTATCAAAAATAGCTTCTCCACTCTCTAAATAATACTTAGAGAAAATTTTCTTTCCCAAATAATCTCTATTCTTCTTCACAGCTGAAGCAATCATACCAATGGCCATAACAAAATCCTTCTGGCCAATCTTGGTTTGGCGTCTTATCAATTCATCGATATTCTTAGGATCACGGACAATTTCGATAAAAGTTTTGTCTGTGGGACCTAATGCGTATTTCAACTTCTCCTCCATCACCTGCAAAAACTGGATCTTTGGTTCAGCTGGTTCTGCTACTGGTGGAGTACTTGATACTGGTTGTTCGTTTATTTTTTCCATTGATTTTGCGAAATCATACCGTGCAGTCGTCCATTAAGGCACGGTAATTTTTAAATTATTGAATAGATTCCGGGTTAGTTGTATCTAAAATTTCTGCAGCTCGTACCAATGATTCGCTAGTCGGCATGATGAGAATGTCGCCATACTTTGCCCTTATGCGGTGGAGAATATTTCGGCGATGCAGTTGTATCCAAACCCTCAATTCATTTACGAGATTATCTTTCTCTACCAAGCTAGCTATTTCTTCTGATGTTTTATCGAAGATATCTACCCCATCGAGTTTTTCCCGTGCATACTTCTCTTCGCGAAAAAACTTACGAAATTCGTCCTCTGTTAAAACTGGCAAATCATCCACATTATATCCATACCCAAATTGCTCACGTCCAGCATAATTGTCAGACGCTTTAAGCCATGACGATTCAGTGACTTCAATAATTCTTGAATTATCTGGCAGACCAAGTTTACTCTTTATTTCATTTTCTCGTTCTTTGTCCATAATTTTATTATACTAAATATATTTGATTCATGAAAAGAAGGCCCTATGGCCTTCGGCGTCTCTGACCCGGAGACTCGGGGGAATCGTAAATTCGATCCAGGATGTTGTCGCCTCTTTCCATGACCCAGAGACCGACAGCTGCGAGGATTAAACCACAGCAAACAACACCGATGTAGTACTGACCAGCGTGAGCTTCGGTAATCTCGATACCATTGTAGGCAATCAAGACATACTCGAACCCTCGCCGCTCAACACGACCAATGCGATCCAGGCCGAACATGGAGGCAAACCATGGTAGCGCAGCAATCACGTAGCTTCCGTAAATGATTGCTCCCAAAACCCACCACAGCCAACCGCGTACTTTCATTCTCATGTGTTTTCTCCTTTGTTGATTTTCAAACTTTTCCTACCAAAATCATCTTCTCTAAAATAACTTTGGTAGGAGGCCGAGTCAGACTCGGCCATATGTGATGGGACCAGCTCGGAAACTAGCTGGGTATATCGATAGCAAGTGCTTGCTCTACTATCGTCGCAGTCTTCGCTTTAGCTTTGCGGCGCTTCTTCGGCGGTTTAACACCAGCATCTTTCAGGGCAAGATACATGGTACTATACCGACCAACAGCGTCCCGCTCGGCTTCGCGTTCGCCCTGGCGACGCTCAAGCTCCTGCAGAGTCGAGGTATACGAATACATCCGCAGACCTTCTTCCCGAAGAGCCCTCGCATGGCGACCGCAGAAAATGTGCTTCTTAAGCTCGACACTCTCTACGACCTTGCCAATCACCTTGCGAATCGCCTGAAGACTGGGCACCCACGCAGTTGCTGGTTCCAACTTCACTGGGCACTTTTCAACTGTACAATTTTCCATCTGATATTTTCTCCTCTTTGAAAAAATTGATTACTAAAGAACAAGAAGGGATCAAACACCCTTTTTGAAATGACGAGCCATCCAGCTCATTTTCAAGAAATCGAATTCAATATTATGGTACCAACGGTAATCCAAGTCCGGAATCATTATCGTCTCCTTTTGGCAAGAGATCCTTGGCCAGAGTGTGGAGGTAATCGCGTGTCGCGGATGCTTGGTCGAGGGCGGTAGATTTCCAAAATTTAGCAGCGAGACCGGCAACGAATGGTGAAGCCATCGAAGTTCCTGACAATATCGCATAACCGCCATTTTTCCATGTGGATTCGATATTTTCACCGAGTGCAGCAAATTCAATATCCTTGTCCTCAACGACATAAGGAGTGGTAGCGGAATTGTTGCCTCTAGAACTCCAATCTGTAACTACAAGTGATTGATTAATCGCACCGACAGCAATAACCGAACTATAGGCGGCAGGATAGTCGATACTCAACGGATAGGGACCGTCATTACCAGCAGCGGCAACCAAGAGAACACCCTTGCCAACGGCATAGTTGATTGCATCAGCTATGATTGGCACGTCCTTGTCTGTTCCAAAACTCATATTAATTACTTGAGCACCATCATCGGCAGCTTGCTTCAATCCTGTAGCAATGTCATCCGCGTAACATGTGCCAGTATCTCCACAGACCTTATACGCTAAAATGCTGGCAGACGGGGCAACTCCATAAACTCCGAGTCCATCACCGCCAGAATCAGCAGCAATAATACCCGCAACGTGCGTGCCGTGGCCATTCTTGTCGTCGCACTGGTTATTAATTATAGGAAATCTGAAATTCGTAAAATCCTTACAACCAGCAATGCGGTTTTTAAGGTCGGGATGGTTGATATTAACACCTGAATCTAAAACTACAACTCTTACACCAGTACCACCAGATGTCTTAGCAATTTTTGAGTCCTGATAAATAGTTTCAATACCCCACGGAGTCTGGTCTGATGGTAAATATCGTATAACAGCACCCTTCTTGTTTCTTATAACTTTAAGTCTGGCCGGTTGTTTGGTCGGTGTGGGTGTGACAGATACGTCCGCTGAATTATCCGGTGACGGATTAATCTGCTCGTCTGGCAGGATATGTAACTCGGCTACAGGTTCCAAATCAACTCTAAAAAGCTTCAAAAAACCGATTTGAAAATCGGATAAATCAGCTGTGAAACCATCTTTGAAAACGTTTCTAGCTCCGACTGTATTTTGGACAAAACTACTTGTGGATTTCACGAAAAACCTACCCCCATCGGCAGAAGCGTTTGAAACTGGTAAAAGGAGCAGAAAAGCCCCCAAAAGTGACAAAAAATAAGCCTTTTTGTATGTATTCATCCCGTTAGAGATAGGATATGATTTTTAATCATATCCGTATATTATCGTACATCCCGTTTTTGAGATAAAAAGCTATGGTTTAAGCCATTTTATTTGCCATGGTTTAGCTATCTCTAACGGGATTCATACGGTCTACTAAGTATAGCAAATTGGGGGGGTCAAGTCGAGGTTTGAAAGCTCAGTTATTCACAGGTGCCAAGTAGCTGGCATGTCTTTGAAATTTCAACAAAAATTAAAAACGGCCCTAGGGAGTGGGGGCCGTTGTTGGAGTTGGAGATGGTAGTGGTGTTGGGCTAGCTACCGGCACCTTAGTGTCAATAGTCTTAAGCTCGATCAACTTCTTGTATTCCACTGGATCAAAGATCACAACGTGGAAACAATTAATTCGGTTAGATTTAGTTCGTTCCTCAATCGGGAAAACACCAATATTGAGTTTCTTAAGTTCAATCAGTTTGGCTCTAATCCATGCTATCTGCGCCAGTGTTAAGTTGCGACGCGAAATATCAATCGCAACCGCTCGACAGTGAAGTGAAACTAAGTCTTCATCAAATTCATGATTTTCATCGAAAAATTTTGCAGCGTACGGGTTGTATGCTTTGTTGACCTGCTTGATTCTCCGTCTTCTGCCCCGTCCCACGCGTTTGAATCGTGGAGTAAACATGGCCCTTTGGGTTTGTACGGTTCGATAGAAAGAATTAACTAGGAGTTTTTTCTTTGTTGCTTGGAACTGCTCCTGGCCAAATTTTGCTAGAAAGTCATTGACCCAAGGATAGGTGTAACTAGCCTTGGCGGTTAGGTATAGCGAATGAAGTGATGGCACCAACTGAAACTGCAGTAGTTTCAATTTTAAATCACTTCGATTTGCTGGTGCTAGACGCATCTGTTTAATCACAGTTTCGTCCCAAATCACTGGTATGACGAGTTTATCGGCAACATTGTTTTGATTAATCCGATCCTGATGTATGGGCTTCAATTCTAATGGTTGTGGCGGATCAGGAACTACCGCTTTGCGTTTACGGTGCTTTTTCTTTGTGAAAGCAAAAATTTCTGTGGGAGCTGCCAAAAACAGCCCCGCGGAAAATAACAATGAAACAAAATTTCTGCGGCTGATCATGGCTCTCTCCTTTCTGCGAATTTTGTCCTCTTATCCCATTTTGATAAGTTACAAAATTCAGCATCCCGTTAAGATGAGTTGCACTCATCTTAACGGGATTGAAAATTTATTACCAAAAACTTCACGATTACATTCGTTCTTTGGTGAAATTTTCAAAGTTCGTTCTGTAGTTCCTCAACTAATCGACGTGCCTTACCATTCAAGTGGCGAGGCAGTTGGATTTGAAGATTGATGACCTCATCACCCTTGTGACGGCCGTGAACACCCAAGCCCTTAAGTCGGACTTTGTCTCCGACCTGCGTACCTGATGGTATCTCAATCTCTTTGTCGCCGTCTATGCTAGGAACTGTTTTCTTTGCTCCTAGCATAGCATCCGTAGCATTAATTGTCAAATTATAAATGATATCCTCGCCAACTCGAGTGAATCTTTTATCGGCTTTGACTAGTGTTTGGATATACAAGTCTCCCGTTTGGCCACCTTGTAACCCTGCTTGGCCTTGACCACGCACAACCAGCGTCTCACCATGATTAATACCAGCCGGGATTTGGACTTTGAGTGCTTTCTTCATTTTAACTCGGCCATCGCCACCGCAATTCTTACACTTCTTCTCTGGAATTTTACCGGTGCCATGACAAGTGGTACAGGTAGAAACGCGCATCATGTTGCCCAAGAGTGATGAAACGCGCTGACGCACTTGGCCAGTGCCATTACAAATTGAACAGTCTCGTAGCTTGCTTCCTTTTTCTGCACCAAAACCGTCACAATCCTGACAAGTGGATTCTTTAGATAGTTCAATGGATTTCTCTGCACCTCTGACAGAATCTTTAAAATCTATTTCAAGTCGTATTTGTAAATCAGCACCCCGAGTCAAATCTTCGGTTCGTTGCCTGCCACGGCCAAAAACATCACCGAACATATCGAAGATATCACCGAAATCCTGGCCCTGAGAGCCATCGAAGGGACCACCTTGAAATCCGCCCTGGGAGAAATCAAAACCACCAAACGGATTACCACCTTGGCCTGCTTGGTTGTAGGCAGAACCAAACTGGTCATACTGTTGACGCTTGGTTGTATCCGAAAGCACCTGATAAGCTTCATTGATTTCTTTAAATTTCTTCTCGTCACCGGTCTTCTTGTCAGGATGATGTTGGTGCGCCAGCTTACGATAAGCTTTCTTGATTTCATCCGCCGATGCATTCTTCGGTACCCCTAAAATTGTATAGTAGTCACTTGACATGTATTAGATAGTATAATAGGATAACATAGCATTAGTTATTTTCAAAAAAGGAGCTTACATCAATGGCAACACAAAAAGATGGCAAAAATAATTCTTAATAACGAACTAGTAGAAATACTTAGTGAAATGAAAGATTCTGTAGTTCCCACAGAAGTTACGATAAGTGTAACAACCAATCTGAACTCGGTGAGACAATGGCTAGCACAAAATAAGGATGTTGATGAAGTTGGCAAAGAAGAACTAAGCACTGCATTGTTTAATCAAACAGTTGAAGATTTCAAAAATAATGCTATGCACGATATGGATATATTAAAAAATGCTGAATTTTTCTGTGAAGGGAAATACTGCACCATCACACTAACACTAGTTTCTCACACAACCAACACACAAGAACACCAGAACAATCAAACACCTCCTTCTACTTCTTACGATGAGATATGATCTTAACCCGGCTTCGGCCGCCTCGCTATCAAGCGAGGTTTTTTTGAGCAACGAAGGTTGCGAAACACCAAAGACAGCAGTCGTGGCGTAAGATTACAACCTAGCCAGCACTTCTGCTTTGACTTCTTTTTCTTCAACTACCACAAACCCACTCTTTCTTAAACTCCAAAATATCAATTGTCCGAGCCAGATGCTCAGCCAGACGAAAATAAAACTCAATCCTTCAAGAATCAGGAATAGCCCGAAAGCAATAACGGGCGGAAAATAATGGAAATACGGCCTAGCTAAGTTGGTGAACTCGACCATGACTTGATTGACGACTTGATTCTTGGCTTGAGCTCGTTGATTGGGTGGTACTTCCTGCAATTGGCTACCCAAGAAAACATCGGTACTCGTCTCAACAATTTTTTTGACTGATGCGGGCAATCTTTGGCTCACCGCGCTCTCCTGCACACCGGGGGTTGAATAATAAGCAAAAGAAATCATAATCAAGAGCGCCAACATAATGCCCTTCAGACTGCGTTCCATAATCACACTGGTATTGATTTTAATCCTTTGTCCCAACTCCGCGCTGACATATTTATTGGAAATAACAAATAGGCCAAGTAAGATTAGGGATGCGGTCAAAAAAAGCCAGGAAAAGCCAAACACTAGCATAAATGGCACGGCAACAGCACTGGCAATAACTAGTTTCATCCAGCGGCTAGCGAATAACATGAGCGCTAGGACTATAATCGGTGATAGCAAGATAAGCAGAGCTAACGGTGCAATCCATGCTTGCCAATTATAGTAATTGAAAGGATCGCCAAGCCACGGCTTCACCAAAATCCAAAACACTGTCGACATCACAGCCACTACTGCTATTATCCCAATTTTTTTAACTATACTTGACATTGGTGTTATTATTTGCTATGATTATAGTAAGTTTTGAATCCTAAACGAATCCGCAAACCTTGAAGGAGGGCTCTATGCTAGTGTTCAATTTAAATATTCCAAGGGCACCGGAGATACCGCAACCGCGGTGTCCCAATTGCCACGAGGAATTGGATGTAATCCAGAGTAGGGTGATTAAGGGAGAAGAGGTCACGATAGCGACCCCCCTTATGAAGGTAATCCATACCTGTTCCCATTGTCATCATGTGATGGGAATCACTGACTACTAGGGCATCCAACCCCGCCCATTGATGGAGTACTCTCCACAGTGGGCTTCATCTTTTTTATGAACTCTCTGACAAATAGCGACCTAATTGTCTTTTATCGAGTGTTGGCGATTGTGGGCAACCATGGTTTCTCATTCTTATGAGAATTGTCCACATGAGACAACAAGTGCAGCCAGACACGGTGGGGATGGCAAGCGTCTCTAAAAAGGAATTATTGAGTGACTACTTTTTTGTGGCACTTATGATTTACGACTTCACTTCTTCAGCTTTCGTTTCCTTCGGCTCTTCGTTCTTCTCTTCCGGTTTAGCTTCACCGGCATCTCCCGCCTCTGGTGGAGCTCCGGGTGCATTCTTAGACTCATTATACATGGCCTGACCAATCTTTTGAACCACTGATGACAGTTCGTCAGTGGCTTTTTTAATAGTCTCTACGTCTTCGCTTCCCTTGGTGGCATTCACTCCGGCAATTTTATCTTCAACTTCTTTTCGTAATTCAGGTGTAATCTTGTCTCCCCCATCCTTCAAAGCTTTCTCTGAAGAGTAGACCAAACCTTCTGCCATATTCTTGGCATCGATAAGGTCTTTCTTCTTGGCATCTTCGGTTGCAAACTTGGCCGCATCCTCGGTCATGCGCTTTTTCTCATCATCACTAAGACCTGACGAGCCCTCGATTCTGATAGATTGCTCTTTATTAGTGGCCTTGTCCTTGGCTTTTACATTGTGGATACCATTGGCATCAATATCAAAACTAACCTCAACTTGAGGAGTCCCACGGGGAGCCGGTGGAATACCATCGAGAATGAACTTACCCAAAGTCTTATTATCGGTCGACATGGCACGCTCACCCTGTAAGACATGTATCTCGACTGACGGCTGGTTATCGGCCGCTGTAGAGAAGGTTTGAGTCTTGGAGACAGGGACAGTCGTGTTCTTATCTATCATCTTAGTCATGACTCCACCAAGAGTCTCTATGCCAAGAGATAATGGAGTCACATCCAAAAGCAACACATCTTTGATGTCGCCCTGCATAATACCGCCTTGAATCGCCGCACCGATAGCCACAACTTCGTCTGGATTGATGTCTTTGTGTGGTTCTTTACCGAATAACTTCTTTACCGCCTCAATAATAGCTGGCATGCGAGTCTGCCCACCTACTAACACAACCTCATTGATATCAGAAACCTTGAGTCCGGCATCTTCAACGGTTTTTTGAGTTAATGCTATCGACTTATCAATGTAGTCTTTAACTAATTCTTCGAGTTTGGCTCGAGTGAAGGTTAAACTGAAATGTTTCGGACCGGAAGCGTCCGCAGTCAAGAACGGAATATTAACTTCAGTCTGCAAAGTGCTAGATAGTTCATGCTTGGCCTTCTCTGCGGCATCCTTGAGACGTTGAATGGCCAATTGGTCCTTAGAGATATCCACTCCTTGGTCCTTCTTAAACTCATGGACCAAGTAATCCATGATTTTCTGATCCAAGTCATCACCGCCGAGATGGGTATCGCCACCAGTGCTCTTAACCTCAATGGTATCTTCGGAAACTTCAAGCACGGAAACATCAAAAGTACCGCCACCAAAATCATAAACTACAATCTTCTCATCTTTCTTTTTATTAAACCCGTAAGCCAAAGCGGCGGCGGTTGGCTCGTTAATCACGCGCTTGACGGTCAATCCGGCAATCTCTCCGGCATCTTTGGTTGCTTTGCGCTGGGAATCATCGAAATACGCCGGCACCGTGATAATGGCCTCGGTAATCTTCTCGCCTAGTTTGTCTTCAGCATCTGCTCTAAGTTTACCAAGTATCATGGCGGAAATTTCTGCCGGCTTCTTCCATTCATTACCAAGTTTCACTTCAACGTCACCATTAGAGCCCTCACGGATTTCGTAAGGTAGAAGCTTCTTGTCTCGCTGGACTTCTTCGTCCTTAAAGCGACGACCAATCAACCGCTTCACTGAGAAAATGGTGTTCTGCGGGTTGGTTACTGCCTGTCGTTTGGCAGTCACACCGACATAGCGCTCACCGTTCTTGCCAACGGCGACAATAGAAGGGGTGGTGCGCATCCCCTCTTTATTTTCCAATACTCTCGGCTGGCCAATCTCGACTACTGCCATCGCCGAATTAGTTGTTCCTAAATCTATTCCTAGTATTTTTGCCAATTTTGTCCAAGAGCTTTAGTGATTGGTTACAAAATTGAGCATCCAGCTCAAACTTGCAATCATTAAAACTCGAAATTAATACTTATAAAATTACCTACCACTTATTATCCCAACTTTTGTAAAATTTGAGCTGGGAGCCATTTCAATTTAGTTATTTTACTACTTTCACCCTTGTTGGTCTTATTACTCGACCTTGCATTGTGTATCCCGCTCGAACTTCTTCTATCTTATCCCCACCATCTTCCGTCGACACTGCCTCATGGAGTGCTGGATCAAAGTTACCATCAGTCTTAATTCTTTCAACTTCATATTTTTTTAATAATTCCTGGAATTTCTTTATTACTTGATCAAGACCTACATTCTTAATTTCTTTGGCGGCAGTTTCTAAATCATCCAAGAGTTCAATCACTTCCATAACCAGACTAACATTCGCAAACTTCACAAATTCTTCTAACCGCTTGGCTTCGTCTTTCTTATAATTTACGAAATCTGCTTGTGCCCGTTTCCACCCATTCAAGTATTCCTCGGCCTGCTTCTGTAGCTTCTCTAACTCTGTTGGTACATTCGGCCTGCTGGCCTCAGTACTTCCTCGCTCGCGCTCGGTCGTGGTATCCTCCGACTGTTTGGATTCTTTTACAATATCATCGTTCATGTTATTTTTGCTATTTTATTTAATTCTTCAGTGGCATATTTCACTAAACCTAGGTTCTTCTTATAATCCATACGGGTCGGACCGACTATGGTCATGGAGCCGATACAATTGTGTGGAAGATTGTAACGGGCCATGATGACCGACTCCTGTCTGACATTCTTTATTGAATTCTCCACACCAATGAATACCGAAAACTCTTGCTCTCCGCCAGCTGGTGGATGATTAACTGCTCTTGCAAATTCTCTCTGAATCATACTGAACATACTCTCAAACTCGTCGAAAAAACTCGTTAGCTGGAGAACCCTATCAATCTCGCGAAACTCTGGAAAATCCATCAACGTCGAGATGCCAGTCTTGTAAAACTCATCTTGCTCTTCAATACCAGTAATGACCATATTATCAGAGAGGTGAGATATAAGATTCGCTATGGTTTTGTTAATTTCACGCGGGTCGT
>OBEQ012585192.1_pt1 | contig 11254 bp, 13 predicted proteins | sample 1670901 | NCBI WGS metagenome assembly OBEQ01 (sample SAMEA104232315, study PRJEB22302) | groundwater metagenome | biome: forest; feature: aquifer; material: groundwater | place: USA | collected 2011-08-07 | depth 5.4 m | reverse complement strand
CAGGCTTATTTCAAAAAATCTGAGGCTTATCGGGATAAGCTGAAGATTTTTTGAAATAAGGATGGTGTGAATATGAGATGTAAAAGTTCAATTTATTTTGTTACAGTGCCTTAGTATAAAATAACACGGTGCCCAGGGCGGGAATCGAACCCGCAAGAGCTTGCGCCCACGACATTTTAAGTGTCGCGTGTCTACCAATTTCACCACCCGGGCTTTTTACGGCGATTTAATCCTCTGTGTGTTGGTTTGAGGCTATGACAATTTGGACATAGTACTCTTAAATTTTCGATTCTGTTATCGTGCCGGTCTCCATTTATGTGATCCAGCTCTACGGGGATTCTACCATCTTCCGCCGTTTTTGCCCACCCGCATTCTTCGCACTTTTTATTTTTTATACCAGCCCCAAAAAGTCGTTTTTTCAATTTGAAACTTTGGTATGAACTGTCTTTGGTGAGTACTTCTGAGAGGGGAATACGCGGTATCCCAATCCCCGTCATGCCTTTATTCCACGCACTTCCCGTGAAATGTTCCGTGTCTATTTTATAAAGAGCGATATATCGTTTTACTTGCTCGTAGTTACCCCCTGCTGGAATTAACCCAAGCGCCTTAATGGTTCCTCGGATACTTTTTGAATTTTTTGTCGCTTGAGCCAGTTGCTTTTCTGTCCAACTTCTATTTCTCATAAAAGAAGTATACCATAAGGAACACGTATAAGCAAGATATTACCTTAGCGTCTACCGTTAGTTTTGCGCGTTTACTTTGAGGCGTGGGCGGGAAATCTCCCTCGGCTAAATTTTTCTGCGGAAAAATTTGCCCGGGCACCGCCTCACTGCGTTCGCCCCATTACATGGGCAGTACACCTTTTGGACTTTTTGATTCGCTTCGCTTTCAAAAATTCTCAAAAGGTCTTGCGGAACGGGTCCCTACCCATTCCTCACCCGACGGAACTGAAGCAGTTCAGTTCCTCCCACGCCAAAGCAAACTCGCTTCGCTCGTTTGCTTGAGGCGTGGGCGGGAATCGGTCACAAATAAATTTCCTGACGGAAATTTTTCGCGACCCCGGCTCGCGGTTTTTGCCTTGTGATTCGCACAAACAAAAACATCGCTGCGCCTTTCGATTCCCGACGGAACTGAAGCAGTTCAGTTCCTCCCACGCCAAAGCAAACTCGCTTCGCTCGTTTGCTTGAGGCGTGGGCGGGAATCGAACCCGCGAATAAAGCTTTTGCAGAGCTTTGCCTTACCACTTGGCCACCACGCCGTTTTCCTTCTTGTATGTTATCCTTCCCGCAGAAGCTCGTCAATTCGCTGGCGAAATTTCTCTCCTTTATCAATTTCAAAATCAAAGCGGGGAATAAATTTGAGACGAGTATTTTTTTTGAAATGTTCGCGAAACTCGCTTCTTTTTCGTTTTGCAAAAGCAAGAGCGACAGTCGATTGTGTTTCCGGAAAAACCGTAAACAGCACCGTGGCGCTGCGCTCATGGTCTTGCATCCTTACATCCGTTACGGTAATAAGAGAAGTTCTGTTGGACTCGCGCGAAAGAAACTCGGATGCGAGCCTTTTGATGATATTCCCCACTTTTTCTTCCCGGTCTGTCATGATTTTTATTGTTTAGAACTTACACATTTGGATGAGATACGACGGTTTTGGGCGAGGAGCGCAACGAGCCGTACTCGCATGTACGGTGAGGCGCACCACAGACCGAAACCTAGTATATCGCCGAATGTGTAAATTCTTTTCATTTTATTTTTTCACTAAGATAAACGCTTCAAGAACATCGCCGGGGGCAATCTCTTGTTTCGACTCTACCTTAGCGCCAAACTCCAACCCTTCGCTCACCTGCTTTGATTTTATTTTTTGTTGCTGAAGCTCGAGAATTTTTCCGCGCCCTATTTCAAAATCGCGCCGAAGTATTTTCACGTTGTCGCCAAGCGAGATGAGACCTTCTTGGACACGCCCGCCGACGATGTAAGACCCCTTCGACCCGCCAAATATCCGCACGATTTTTGCAAGCCCGTTTTTCTCTTCAACCTCGACGCGCGGCCTTCGTTTTTCGAGCTCCTCGGCAAGCCACTCCGCAAGCTTGTAGATAATGTCAAAAAGAGCAATGGTAACACCAAAACGTTCGGCGGCCGCTTTTGCCTGCGCATCCGATTTAACGCTAAATCCGAGCACGATGGCTTCGCCGCCCGCCGATGCGTTTCTGATGTCGTTTTCGGTGATGGTTCCGACTCCCGTGGTAAGTATCTTCACTGTAAGACCCTCTACTTGTATTTTTCCAATCTCGTGGAGAATAGCATCAATGGCGCCGGCGGCATCGGCTTTGATGACGAGCGGTACCGATAAGGTATCTTTTTTGTCTTGCTCTCCAGTTTTATCTTTCGTTTCGTCTCCAACCAAAGCATATTCGCGCACCCGTTCTTCCGCTTCCTTTTTTGTTTTGTGGGAAATAAATTCACTGCCGGCTTTCGGAAGTTTGCTCCATCCGCCAATGCGTATCGGCATCGAGAATTGCGCTTCGTCAATTGCCGCGCCTGCAAAATTTTCGATGGCGCGTATGGGGGACAATGCTTCTCCCGCCGTAACAAACATGCCTTTTTTAAGCGAACCGTCTTTTATGAGAAGCGTTGCACTGATGCCCTTTTTGGGGTCCATGTGCGATTCAAGGACGATACCTTCCGCGTTTTTGGAAGCGTCCCCGGAAAGTTCTTGCATGTCGGCGAGCAAAAGCACCATGGTGAGGAGTTCGGGTATTCCCGCACCCGTTTTTGCGGAAATTTCCACGCACGGTATGTCGCCGCCGTAGCCTTCTATATATATTTCGTGTTCGGTGAGGGTTTGCTTGGTGCGTTCGATGTTTGCGTTCGGGCGGTCTATCTTATTGATAGCAACGACAAAAGGAATGCCGCCGTCTTTGATGGCTTTGTAAGCCTCCATGGTCTGCGCCTTAACGCCGTCTTCGGCGGAAACAATGAGAATGGCGATATCGGCGGCGGAAGCGGAGCGATAGCGCATTTTTGAAAATGCTTCATGCCCCGGAGTATCGAGAAAAGTGATTTTTCTTTCTTCCCCATCTTCGTTTTTGTGCACCGCTTCGTACCCCGTGAGTCGCTGGGTGATACCGCCGACTTCTTGGGCTGCGACCGCGCTTTTGCGAATGTGGTCGAGGAGCGTTGATTTGCCATGGTCAATATGCCCCATCACGGTAACGATGGGGGGGCGGGGGAATATGTTAGTTTTAGTTTCTGTTTTCATGAGTAAAATTTCCAATTCCCAATATCTAATTTCCAATAAAATGTCAAAATTTGTAATTTTATTGGAAATTAGATATTAGAAATTAGTTATTTTTTATCTTTTCCAGCACTTCCTTCTCCTCATTCGAAAGATTGAATTCCGAAGCAAAGGTTTTGATGGGTTTGGCGTATACGCTGACGCTGTCGCGAGCGTAGATTCCGGAAACAATAACGCCGTTCCCGTCTTCGTCGGCGAATGCGGTAACAAAGCTTTGGTTGCCTCCGGACCCGGTGCCGCGGAATGGGTTGAAACGCATGGTCTCAACGCGAGTAACGCTCCGGCGCAAACGTCCGCGGAGGTCGGTATACAGCATATCGGAATTTTTACGCGCACGATGCAATTCTTCGACTCCGCTTTTAATGGAAAGAATGCTGTCTTCAAGGCTCTTTCCGTTCTTTCCAACAAGAAGACGGCTAATTCGCAGTTCCAAACGAATAATCCAAGCAATCAAAATGACTGCGAGGGCTAGAAGAATATAGAAGAAAATATCCTTATCCATAATTTTTTAATTATATAACAGAAAGGAGATTTTCGCAATCCCCACATCTACCCCTTGCATTTCCCTTGCATTTGTGTAAAATATAAAAAAAGCAACAAATTAAAAGCTTTTAGTATATAATCACATCACTCGGAGAAAATGTGAGCAAGCTCTCATTTTGCTCCTTGCTTGTGATTATAAAGAAATCATGAAATTCGCTATTATAGAAACAGGGGGGAAGCAGTACCGCATCGAGGAAGGCGTTGATTTGCGTGTGGAAAAGCTTGCAGATGCCGCCGAAGGGGGAAAGGTGGTTTTTGATAAGGTTCTCTTGCTTTCAGAAGACGGCAAAGTACAGATAGGAACCCCGTATATTGACGGTGCGACGGTTGAATGCGCCTTTGTGGAGACCGCCAAAGCTAAAAAGGTCATTGTTATCCAATACAAACAAAAAAGCCGTTATTTCAAGAAGAAAGGTCATCGCCAGCCCTATACCGCCGTTAAGGTGGAAACAATCAAGGCGTAAGTAAAAAATCCTCACATTCGTGAGGTTTTTTTCTTTTACGTTTAAGCGAGGTTAAACCTCGCTTAAACCGTATCGCGGCGATTTTCGAGAGCGTTTTTGAACGTGTCCGCATCGGAGTATTCAAGCTCGGTGCCGGTGGAGAGTCCGCGTCCCAAGGATGAAATTTTGAGGGTATATTTTTCCGCAAGCGGGGCGAGTATTTTTGAGAGGTAAGCGAGGGTGTTTTCTCCTTCAACATTTGCACTCATTGCCAATACAATTTCCTTAAGTGCTCCTTCTTTTGCTCTATCTTGTACTGCATAAAAAAGTTCTTTGGAACGGATTTTTCTGGAAGGGTCTTTTTCAAGAATGGGAAGCGAACCGCCGAGAACAAAATAAAAGCCGTTCCACGCGTGCATTTTTTGGATGTTTTCAAGGTCAACATCTTTTTCCACTACCAAAAGCGCGCTTGCATCGCGATGCGGGTCTTTGCAGGTGGGGCAGATATTTTCACCCGATGCATCTTTTTGAAAAAACCGGAAACAGGATGTACATTGAAGAATGTCTTTATGAAGGTCGGAGAGGGAAGTTGAGAGGTTTTGCACAAATTCCGGATTTTTGGCAAGCAAAAAATACACAAACCGCTTGGCTTGCCGCGGCCCGATTCCGGGGAATTTTGAGAAGGATTCTGTGAGGGTGGTGATGGTGTTCATGTCATCGCTATTCTTTTCTAAAAAATTTCTAATATCCAATTTCTAATTTCTGATTTCTAGCAAAATGTCCAATATACGAATACCCAAAAGAACGTGAAGTTTTAACATTTGGATTTTTATTGGAAATTAGAAATTGGATATTAGAAATTTGAGAAGTCGTCCATCCCTCCTCCACCACCTCCGCCTCCTGCGGGCGCCATGCTGTTATCAACATTCAAGAAAGTGGTTTTTTGTTCATCAAAGTACAAGTCTACTTTTCCGGTTGGGCCGTTTCGGTGCTTCTCAATCAAAATCTCCGCGGTTTGATTTTTGCCGCCGCCGTCTTCCTTTTGCTCGCGGTGGATGAAGATGACCACGTCCGCGTCTTGCTCGATGGCGCCGGAGTCTCGGAGGTCGGAGAGGCGGGGTCTTCCGCCGCGCTGTTCCACGGCACGATTGAGCTGGGAGAGGGCGAGCACCGGCACGTCAAGTTCTCGCGCGAGGCCTTTCAGGTTGCGCGAAATTTCGGTGATTTGCTGAACGGTCGAATCCGTTGCGCGACTCGGTACCATGAGCTGGAGGTAGTCAATGACAATGAGTCCGAGTCCGTGTTCGCTTTTGATGCGCCTGGCAGTCGAGCGCATGCGCATGATGTTGTTACTCGATTGGTCATCGATGAAAATCGGCGCTTTGGAAAGCCGTCCGAGTGCATCGCGAATCTGCGTGAATTCTTCATCGGATGAAATTTTCCCCGTACGGATTTTCCACGAGTCCACGCGCGCCTCCGAAGAGAGCATGCGGTCAACGAGCTGCTGCGCGCTCATTTCCAAAGAGAAAAAACATACCGGGGTGTCGTGATTCAGCGCCGTTTGTCGCGCAATATCAAGAGCAAGAGAGGTTTTTCCCATGGAAGGACGGGCGGCAAGGATGATGAGGTCGGACTTTTGAAATCCTGCGAGTTTGGCATCAAGAGAGTGGAAGCCCGTGCGAACGCCGCGAATTTCTTCTTTGGAGTTATGGAGATGTTCGAGTCGGTCCCACGCCTCGTTCAAAGTGTCTTTCATGGTGACGAACTTTTGATTCGAAAGCATGGAAGTGACCGCGAACACTTCTTTTTCCGAGCGGTCGAGAATGTGCTCAAGGTCTTCGGCTTCGTCATAACCCATTTCAGAGACGCGGTTCGAGGCGTTGATAAGATTGCGGAGAATGTATTTTTTTTGCACGACATCGGCGTAGTGTTTGGCGTTCGCGGAAGAAGGGACGGAGTTGACCAGCTCCGCGAGGTAGGAATTGTCGCCGATATTTTCGAGCAGGTTTTTTTCTTTGAGGCGAGTAGAGAGCGAGAGAAGGTCAATCGGCTCGTGCTTTGAAAAGAGGTCAAAAATGGAATGGAAAATAAGCCGGTGCTTTTCGGCATAAAAAGAGTCTCCGCTTAAAACATCCATAATGTCGTACAGCGCTTCGGGGCGCAGCATGATGGAGCCGAGGAGTGCCTTTTCGGACTCAACGCTTTGAGGGGGGACTCGGAACCCGTTGTGTATTTTTTGGGGCATGCATACATTGTACCAATAACAAGGGAAGCGCGGAAAGCTTACCAATAGTGGGTAACATGTGTATAATAAAAAAAATGAAAAATAACAAGGACCGGGCAAGAAAAATACTTAAGAAACTCAAAGAGCTTTTTCCGGATGCCGGGATGATGCTTAAATACCGCAATAATTGGGAGCTTTTGGTTGCCGTGGAGCTTTCCGCGCAGTGTACCGACAAAAAGGTGAATGAGGTGACGGAGAGACTTTTCAAGAAGTACCGCACACTTGCGGACTATGTGAATGCCGACTCGCGCGAATTCGAGAAAGATATTTTCCAGACGGGATTTTACCGAAACAAAACAAAGAATATCTTGGCGGCGGCAAAAATGGTGCAAGAAAAATTCGGCGGGAAAATACCAAAGACGATGGAGGAAATTCTCACTATCCCCGGCGTGGCGCGCAAAACCGCAAACGTCGTCTTGGGGAATGCGTACGGGGTAGTGGAGGGAATTGCCGTTGATACGCACGTGAAGCGCCTTGTGCGGTTGTGGGGGCTCTCCAGTGAGGAGAATCCGGAGAAGATTGAGAAAGATTTGATGATGCTTTTACCAAAAGAGGAGTGGTTTGATTTTACCTATCGCGTGATTGAGTATGGGAGGAAGTATTGTCACGCTAAAATTAAAAGTCATGAGAAGTGTCCTTTGGGAAGATATGAAAAAAATTTCTACAAAATATCTAATTGCCAATTTCTAATTTCTAATGAAATGCCTAATGCTTGAAATTTTGGAAATTTGGATTTTTGTTAGAAATTGGAAATTGGGAATTAGAAATTTATGCCGAAAATATCCGTATCAGAAATATTGCAATGGTACGAGCAGAACGCCCGTAAACTCCCTTGGCGTAAGGATGATATTTCGCCATACGAAGTGTGGGTTTCGGAGATTATGCTTCAGCAGACGCAAGTGTCGCGGGTTGTTTTGTATTACGAGCGATTTTTGAAAAAGTTTTCGACGGTGCAGAAACTTTCGCGTGCTTCGTGGGAGGATTTTTTGCCATACTATGAAGGCTTGGGGTATTATGCTCGCGGACGAAATATGCTTGCGGTGGCGAAAATAATTACTGAAGGGGGATTCCCAAAGGACAAAAAAGAGCTTATGAAACTTCCCGGGGTGGGTGAATATACCGCATCCGCCATTCTCTCTTTTGCATACCACGAACCCGAAATTGCATTTGATACGAATTTTCGCAAAATTTTTGAAACGCGAAAAAAAGCGGAAGCCGCTTTCAAAAAGAGCGGGGTTTCGAGCGCGGTTTTCAACAGCGCGGTGATGGATTATGCGAGTGCGCATCGCTTGGCGGTGAGTCCGCCCGTTGGCGGTCTCTCCGCCAAGCGGTTTAAAACACAGAAAACTAAAACCGTTATCGTTCTGCACGAGAATCACAAGAAATATTTTTCAGAAAATAAGAAAAAGTATGCGCCGTTTGCAATGCCGAAAGGCGTCGTTTCCCGCGAACAAATAAAAAAACATTTTTTGGAAAAATATAATTTGCGCGTTTCCGTACGTCCGCCGAATAAGAAGGGTGCCGTCACCGCTCAAATATTACTTGGTGAGCCGCATTTTGCCATTTATGCGAAAAAAGATTATGATACATGGCATGGTGGTGATATCAAAACCCGAAGGGTGAATACAAAAATAAATTTCAAAAAATTTGCATAATGTTTTGTTTTGTGTTACCGTAATTTTGGCGCTCTTTAAAAAATCTTAGCGCCAAAAGGGGGTGAAAGATATGAAAGCAATATATAAAGTCTTTAGGTTCTTTGTTCGAGCTAGCCATGTGAGCAATTTTAGCCACAGGCACGGCGGCGATTCCATGAACCGCAGTTTGGCAGCCAGTCAGTGTGCTGGAAAATGTCGATGCATTTAAAGGGTAACCTTTTTGCATTTTTCTAAACCGCAGGCGGGGTGTAAAAACTCCGCCTGTCTTCCAAAAAGGAGGTTATATGTTTCAGTCCAATCGGTTGTCTCGTTTGAGTGCGCCACTTTCTGTAAATCTTGAAGTAACAACAGCGTGTAATTTAAGTTGTTCGTTTTGTTTTAATGCCGCTCCCGCATACGAAGAGATGATTCAGGTTTCCACTGATAAACATCAAGACAAAGCAAGACAAAGCGAAGAAAACTTTTCTTCTTCAACAGGGAACGGAAACATCGGTGCAGCAGTTAAGAAAAGAACGCATCTTTCAAATTCTCGACGTTCTTTCTACTGCAGGCGTGTTTGAAATTCGTTTGTTTGGTGGAGAATTCACGGTCTTTAAGCCGTGGAGAGAAGTTCTCCAATATGCTTTCGAAAAAGGATTTTTTATATCCTTTGTATCAAATGGATACTTGCTTGATGCCGATGATGTTGACTTACTTGTTCGGTGCGGCGTCCGAGAGTGTACAATTTCAATTCATGGACCAGAAGACGTACACGATCAGGTTACAAGAAAGCAAGGAAGCTTTCAAAGAGCCATGAATGCGGTAAAATTACTGCGGACAAAGGGAATACTCATAAATATCGCGTATACTCCAAATAAAGAGAATCTTAAATGCGTGTACGACTTTGTCCATCTCATGAAAACGCAATACAGTGTAGAATATTTCTCCATCAGCCGTCTTTTTAGCGATAACCGCTACGAACATCTTGATCTCGCGGATTACCACTATTTGCTGGGGGAAATTGAGCGATGCCATTTGTCGCTTAATGTCACGATTTCTTTAGCCGATTCATTTCCGCGCTGTTAGGTTCCTCTAAAGTATTGGCAGTATTTGAGTTATTGCTCGCAAGGCGTTGGTTTTGCGCAAGTAGATTTCAATGGAAATTTGAAGCACTGGCTCCGCTACAAGCAAACCGCTCGGCAATCTGCTTGAAGTCCCCATGAAAGAACTATGGGAAGAAAAACTTGAGGGTATGCGGAATTTGGACCACCTGCCGAAGTCCTGCAAAATTTGTCCGATATTCTGCGGGGGAGGGTGTACAGTATCTCGCGGCGTAGAACACCAATTTGCACCAGACGAATTTATCCCATGGCCGAAAGATGAGGGGTGGATTGATGCGATTCGTAAGGCGGCTTATAACCGTATGCGAAAAATCGTGTTCAGCTTTCTTCTTTGGAAAGAAAATCAAACCGTACCCGCAAAAGTGATCCCACAACTCCCAAAACTTACAGAACGGTATCGTACTCGCACAGAATCCGATGGAACATGTCTTGCGATGTTTGAGCGCTCGGGAACAAAAGTTTTGTCTCCGTTGGCATTATCCGTGCTCCCTCTTTTGGACGGCGGACATACGATTGAGGCGATTTTCGAGTCGTGCCGCTCCGCATTTCCAAGCTGCACCAAGGAAGATACGCAAGAGATTGTGCGCAGTGTTTTTTAAGCGAGAGGGGCTATATTTTGCCCCTCTTTTTTAGTATAGTAGAGATATGAAACTTAACTTTGTTTTCAATACAGACAAAATACAAGAGAGTATCGGGATTGTTTCCGAATTTTTGCCAGACCTGAAGAGTTCGGGAATGTATCACTATTTTCCTTTTTCCGACGACGACTTGAAAAGCGGCGATGCTTTGCGGGTGAAAATTGTTCGTGACATAGAGCAGTTTCATCTCGGCAATGTCTTGAAACAACTCCAAGAGTATTGGGAAGCGCACGAAGGAGAGATAAATGAGGTTTTATCTGAATACCTCGCCCGTGAAAAGCTGTCAATCCTTCCTTCCTACACCTGCGCTCTGACATTTTACGGACCGTACGGATATTATCACACTCCCGATATCGTGTATTTGAACATCACAAAAAGAACTACGGAATTTACGATTCAAACCCTACTTCACGAATTTTTACACCTCGTTTTGTTTGAGCGGGTTAAAGATTTACCCGACAAGGAAGTGGAGACTATTATTGATAAAACGTTTGTTGAAATTTTTGGGAAAATATTTTTGAATTATTACACTCAATGAAATTAGAGAAAACATGTTTTCTTGAGAGATACGGCTTGCGTGTTTCTGTGCGTCCGCCGAATACAAAAAATATTATAAACGTGCAAATCTTGACGGGCAAGCATAATTTTAAAAGTTATAAAAGCGACTTCGCTGCATTTTAGAAACAAGAGGGAAAGAAAAATCCCACTCACTCCCTGAATGAAAATATTATAGCGTCCGTGTGAAAGACCAAAGATAATAGAAAGAAAAACGGCGCAAGCAAGTATTGCAGACAAAGACCAGCCGTTGGTAACAGCAATAGACAAAGGAAGTCGAAACACCACCTCTTCAATCCATGCGAAGAAAAGAAGAGATAACGGTAACCAACGATTTATCGGCAACAACGATTCACACTGTTTTTTAGGGGTGTTATATCTGGGGGTGGGCAAAAGTTGTTGAACTGTTTTTGTATACGTGAAATCAAGCACGAGAACCAGAGTAATGTAAAATATCGTCTCTCGTATTCCGCGTACATCCGCTTGAAGCCATGTGTAAAACCAATTATTCATGTGTACATCCTTATTTTTGTGGCGTGATGAAAAAAACAATAATGCTGAATTAACACTAATATATTTTGTGTATACTTGTCAAGTTTTTTGTAGCTACATTCAACCTGCTAGTGCAACACCCGCATTAAAAACTTCTAAAGGCGTCTTCCACCCGAGTCTCTTTCTCGGACGGTTATTCAACGCATCTTCAATCGCTTGGATGTCCCCATCGGATATGGCGGCAAAATCCGTG
>OBEQ012065632.1_pt1 | contig 11254 bp, 10 predicted proteins | sample 1670901 | NCBI WGS metagenome assembly OBEQ01 (sample SAMEA104232315, study PRJEB22302) | groundwater metagenome | biome: forest; feature: aquifer; material: groundwater | place: USA | collected 2011-08-07 | depth 5.4 m | reverse complement strand
TGATCTTGCTACACTGTCAGAAGAACGCATTCGAGAGATAGAATATCGACTCAATACTCGGCCACGGAAGCGGCTGAATTGGAAGACTCCTCTCGAAGTATTTAACTCGTTGGTGTTGCACTAGAATGTTGAATGTACGGGTAACCGGCACAGCAAGTAGCCATGAGAACAGATAACCAAAAAAACACATAAGTCCGACAAGAACCAACCGGACGCGGAGTAGGAACATGAGGTCTCCTTTGTGAAAGCAACCGATATGTATGATATCACATGCTAATTAACTGTCAAGTTTCCTAGATTTTTGAGATATTGTTTTTTAATTTTTTTAAATGTTCCGTGGGATATGGCTTTACGGATTTTTTCTAGGAGGGTGTTAAAAAACCAGAGATTATGAAGGGTCGCGTAGCGTCCGGCTTTGAAATCTTTAGCCTTGAAGAGCGCCCGTAATTTTCCTCGGGTAATGCCTTGTGAGCATGCGGGGCATTTACAGCCGGGATCTAGGCGTGACTTACTATTGGCGAACTCTGCACGGCCGATATTGTAGGGCCTTGGGTTGGCATAGATTTTTCCATGGCGCGCCTCGCGCGTAGGGATGACGCAATCAAAGGTATCCATTCCGCTTTCAATGGCATTGAAAATATCTTCCAAGCTGCCAATGCCAAGTAGGTGACGAGGCTTATCTTCGGGCAAATAAGGCGTGATATCACGGAGGGTTTTAACCATCTCGTCTTTGCCAAATGATCCACCGATGCCGATACCGCCAACGGGCAATGATCCTACAAATTTTGCGCTGGCCTTGCGCAAGGATGCAAAGCGTCCGCCTTGGATAATACCGTATAGAAGTTGATCAGTGCGTCTATGCGCGGCTACACAGCGCTTCAGCCAACGATGGGTGCGGAGCATGGCATTTTTGTTGTATGCAAAAGGATGAAGTGGGGAAGTGCATTCATCAAATGCAAAAATAATATCAGCTCCGATCTGTTCTTGCAGTTTAATTGACAATTCGGGGCTTAAAAACTTCTTTTTCCCGTCCATTACGAACGAAACTCCTTTTTCAGTGATTGCGACTTTTGACGTTTGACTTTGGACTTTGGACTGCGCAGAGCGCTTCAGCACTTTTCCTACGCCGTGCTCCTTGGCTGCACCGAATGAAAATACTTGAAATCCGCCGCTATCGGTCATTGTCGGAAGTCGCGTCCCCAGTCGTTTTAATATAAAAGTTTGCCTACCTTTATTCTTTATTCTTAATTCTTTATTCTCATCGGTCGTTTTTTCCCACAGATGGTACGTATTTGCAATCACAATTTGCGTCTTTGTTTTCTTAATATCAGATGGCTTCAGAGTTTTGATTTGGGCATGCGTGGCGACCATGACATAAGCTGGTGTCTGGACGGTACCATGAGGAGTACGCAAAAGCCCCAAACGGGCTTGGGTTGTCGAATCTTTTTTTAGGATAGTAAATGACATGTTCATAAAAGGCCCCAGGAAGTATGAATTATTCCTGGGGCGGTTTGGCTGGGAGGAAGGTGCCATAGATGAGGGTATGGCGCTCGCGGGTGCGATTGAAGAATTTGCGGATATAGAAGCTGATAACGATTGATTCCGGTACAATAATGCCCGGTCCTGCATTCATACTGACTTCTTGGTGTAACGCGGTGATGTTGAATTCAAACAACGCACCAAACGGTCCCCCCGGGCCGACTTTTTTATCCTTTTCCAAATGACCGTCCAGGCGCCTGATAAAATAGCGCTCCGCATCGACCTTGATAATTCCAACCAACGCATTGAACGCTTTATATTTGTCTTTTTCTGAATCAGGTATGTCCTTCAGGCTCTCGTCTTGGTCCGGATCAGGTAAGTTATTTTTAGGGCGAAAGGCCAGTTGCCAATACCGACGGCCGTCGATAGTTGTTTCTGGCGGCTCAGCCATGGAAAGGACATAGCGCCCGCTGGTCAGAATTTCATCGACCTCGATGTATATTCGCTCCTCAACCGGTGGGTTGAGGGGAACTCCGTTTTCGACAATTTTACGCTGATAGGCTTTGCCATCCTTGCCGATGACAAGAGATTGTTCTTGCTTGATGACCTGTTGACCCAAGGGTCGACGGAGATCTTCAACTGTAAAGACCTTGGTATAGATCAAGTAAGATCGGCGAAGCAGGATATCCTTCTGGGCATGCTCGACTAGGCGTTCCACGATTTCCTCTAAGGGGGGCGGAGTAGATGGTAGGACGGCTGGGGTTGTTTGGATAACTGTTTGGACAGGGGATACACCAAGGGAAACTGCGAGAACAAGACATATTGTCATAGATCAAGCCATGGTGGGGAATGCCATATTATGCATTATTTCTTTATAATTTACAAGGCTTTGGTGTTGATGTATCGATATGCTATACTTCCGATACAGATAGCGAATATTATTTAGGACTTCTGCGTTTGCCCAAGTTCGCGACGAAAGGTTTCGAGAATGATGAGCCGTACTAAAGGTACGGTGAGGCGTTCTCGGAAGCTTTTAACAATGAAATTGGGCAAACCCTTGTGGCGAGAGATGCGACAGGCCCTTCGACTGTCGGGCCTCGCATCTCTCGCGCGGAAGTCCTCACAAGTTTATGGCGAAGATCTCAATCTACACGACTCCGTACTGTCATTATTGCAAGCTGGCAAAAGAATATTTTAAATCCAAAGGACTGACCTGGGATGAGTTCGATGTGATGGCTAACCCGGCCAAAGCCAATGAGATGATCGAAAAGACCGGGCAGATGGGCGTACCCGTGATTTTAATCGATGATAAAGTCGTGGTCGGTTTTAATCGCCCGTTAATTGACCAATATCTGGGCAAATAAAAATGGCTAGTGGCGAGTGATTAGTGGCTAGTGAATGCAGAAACTATCCACTAACCCCTATCCACTAACCCCTATCCATGGAATTAAAACCACTGCCATTTTCTAAAGAACTCGTGGGCATTTCTGCCAAAGCTCTAGCTATTCATCATGACAAGTTATATGCAGGCTATGTGGCTAAGGTGAATGAAGTCAGCGAGAAGCTTGGGGCGCTCCAGCAATCTGGAGCCTACGAAGGTAACGCCACCTATAGCGAGTTGCGAGCGCTCAAAGACGCCGAAACCTTTGCAGTCAACGGGGTATACCTTCATGAGTGGTACTTTGACGTGTTGGGAGGGGATGGAATGACTGATAAAGCTCCAGAATTATCCAAAGCTTTAGTGGAAAAGTGGGGGAGTGTAGAGGGCGGCCTCAAATATTTTTCGGCCTGTGCGATGGCGGCGCGAGGCTGGTCGGTGCTGGCTTGGGATACAAAGGCCGGAAAATTAAAGCATTATAATTCCGATAGCCACAACCAGGGTGGTGTATGGGGTTGCTTGCCGGTCATTGTGTTGGATGTATATGAACACGCTTACTTTTTAGACTACGGTTCGGATAAGAAAAAATACATCGAAGATTTCTGGAAAAACTTTGGTTGGGCCAAAGCCGAAGAATTGTATCTCAAGGTTCGCGAAGTACGCGCTTAGATTGCATCTACGCATGGTATTTTTGAAGAAAATTGGGCGAATATTTTTGTTTCTGGCATTTTTCTATGCGGTTTTAGCAGTGGCACCCTTTGCAAAGACCGTCTTTGCAAAGGGTGAAGTTTCCGTTGGTTCCGGGCTTATGGCTGGTGATGTGATTCGGTCGACTGATTCAGGTCCCGCCTATGTCATTAATGAATTTGGATATAAAAGGATTTTTTTAGGTTCGACATTTTTTGGTTTTTATTACTATGATGGACACTTTGGTCGTGTGCAGCGTGTCGATCCGCAGGTAATCACTGCATTCATCACCTCAAACATAGTTCAAGATTGCGAAGGTCTTGATACACCGCTTTATGTCATTGAACTTACGGATACCGGCCACATACGCTTCCATCATGTGGCCATGAGTACGAAAGAGGTTTTGATCCTCGGACAAGATTTTTCACACAAGATATTTTGCGTATCAGTCAATGAAATATCCCGCTACGCCGGGGCGGGCACTCCTTCATTGGCGCAGAAAATCACATCTTACTTTTTGCGTACGAAGGCTACATACGCTACACCTCAAACTGGGCTTCGTCGGCGATATCTGAATTTTGACGGTAATGACATACTTACCCTGCCTGCAAGCGCTCTCGCAAGTCTCACGGCAGGTACGCTCGAAGTATGGGGTCGTTGGACTGGGCCTTTGCCGGTGCCTGTACCGGTATCAAATCCACAGGATTGGCACCATATTGCTATCGTGATTCAATCCGGACAATTAACTTCAACGGTCTATGTCGATGGAGTTTTGTTGTCGCCAAATCCCCGGTTGTTTAACCCGGATTCGCTAAGTATTTTCCTTTCTCATGGAGCGCATGGACGGTATAAAATCGGACGGGCGCAATCAGGAAGATACTTCCAGGGGGATTTGGATGATTTTCGGGTTTGGGGTCGTGTTTTAACCCAATCCGAAGTCCAGGCCTCAATGGGGCAAGAACTTACGGGCAATGAAGCCGGATTACTCGACTATTGGAAATTTAATGAAGGTTCCGGTCAAACGGCTTTGGATAGTACCAGTCAGGCGGCCCACCTGACTCTTGGCTCTACTACCGAGCGCGATACGGATGATCCGCATTGGGTCACGCTCCCTGACGAAGAAGTGACACCCACACCTACACCGAGTGCTACGGTGGGCACGGCAACGCCCACGCCTTTGCCCAGTACTACAGCTACTCCGACTTCAATACCCACCTCAACATCCACCGTAAGTCCAACTCCGACAATTTCTCTGACTCCCTCGCCAACGGTAAGTGTTTCTGTGACTCCAACGCCGACGGCGACAACTTCACAAACCCCAACCGTAACGCCAACGCCGAGCCCTACTCCGTCGCCTACCGATACAGCTTCGCTGAACCCTACGGATACCCCGTCCGCAACCCCAACACCTACCCCGGAACCTTCACCGGGTAGTACTCAACTTATTCCATCTTGTGTACTTACGATTTCACCGGCCACCGGCAACCCGGGAAGTGAGATGGTTACCACGTGGACTTCGAGTAACGATGCTGATGGAAATATTCCAATGGTCTGCAGCGGGTCGGTTGTTGCGCGTGTTTTGTTTTCTTCGAGCGGTAGTTTAAGCAATGTTCGTCCGGCTGACAGTCAGCTATGCACGCTTACGATCACTACGAGTCAAGGCGTTTCTGCCGGGTGTTCGGCTTCGATAAGCGTTCAGCCGGTCAGCACAACACATGCGGTGAGCGTGGATATTTCACCGGCCACACTGGCGCCGACCGATCTTCCGCTTTCATTTTACAATCTCCGTGAAGGCGATGTGATCGGCGCGCGCAGTTCGGGCGATCCGGATGTATATATTGTCAACGAGTATGGCTACAAGCGACTTTTTCTAAATCCAGAGATTTTTTATTTCTACGGACATCTAGGCGGATTTGCCGGGGTCAAAGACGTCTCACCGGAAACACGTGACTCATTTCCAACCTCTGGACTATTTCGCAACTGCGAAACCAACGAAGCCCGCGCCTATGGTGTGGAGGTATCGAGTGAGGATGACGGGGTGCTCCATTGGGTAGATGTAACTGGCACGCAGGCGACCAGTCAAGATCCTGACTTTTTCAAAAAAGTCTTCTGCATCAATACGCGAGAATTCAACTGGTACCCCAAGGGTTATCTCTACAATTCTGTACGTCAGATACCAGACTACTCCCGTTTCCACCGTTGAATTCGCTGAAAAACGCCATCTCCGTTGTTCCAATCTCCAGTCCTCCCTCACCGTATCTTTAGTACGGCTCGGTCCGGTCTTCGCTTGCGCCTAGGATATGGCGCTTTTCAGCAAATTCAAACGATACAACATATCGTTGACTTATGTTAGTGATTGAGTTATAATCTATTCGTACTGATTGAGAGGTTCGAATGAATAGTCTTGAAAAGCCGCATAGCGCTTTTGTTCCTTCACAATCCGAACATGCGGTAGATAGCGATCGTTTGGCAGCCGATATTGAAGTTGAGGAGAGAGCGGCGACAACCGCTCATCTTGTCTCCGCCGGTTCAATTGATGCAGATGCGCTAGAGATTAAGAAGAAGGTTTTGATACTTTCTAGCCTCATCAGGGATTGCACGCCAGCACTGCTCAAGAGTAACGAGGTGCAGTTTCGAGAGAATGAAGCCGAAGCTGATCAGATTGTTCGTGATATTGGGATCTTGACAACAAGTATCCGTGCACATATGGATATCGAATATCCAGCTGGGCCGGGCTGGTTCAAGCGCATGATCATCTGGTTTGCTTCGCTTGTGTTCACTGAATCAGGCAATCTACGACGAGCATTTGAACGCACCAAGCATACACGTGCAAACCTCTTAGAACTGGTTGAAGCATTTGAATCAACCGCCCGTTCATTACGAGCTCAAATCGAAACTGTTGCCTTAAGTATATTTAGGTATCGCTCGCAAGAAATATTGGCAACAGATGATGAATATCAGAAGCGGAAAGAGCAGATAGATCGGCTTGATACCGACCTTAACTGGATACGCAAGCTATCTACAAAGGATGAGTGTACGGCTGCAGCTGGCACAATACAAGAGATCGCTAGGGGATACATTGGTGGCGAATCTCGCACGATGGTTAAAAAGCGCTTCGGTGATCTTCAGTTTTGGGGATGGGAGAACCTCGGCGATCACCTTCAGGATTGTGCTATTAAGGACCTACAAGCCCAACTCGCGGTCTGGCAGAAAGAAGTTGAGGTTAAGGAGTTTCGAGCGTTGCATCAGGCTCAAAAAGAAGCCGAAGAAAAATAAAGCCCACTGCGGGCTTTTTACGTACTCCCGCATAACTTGACAGTTAAATACAAAAATAGTATACATTCGGCACGGACATTGACAACGGATTTCCTGTGCAGAAGTTTGTGACGGTAACGCTGGATGATTTTGATTATGCCTGTAATGAGATGGAGAAGACAACAGTGCATCTTCGTTTTGGAGGACGAGAGTGGGAGAATTATATTACAAGCACCCGAGCATTTCAGGGCCTGTGGATGATGATACTGGATTGCATTGGTATTGCCGACAGTAATCCGGAGTTGCATTATGAGAACGGGGCGATCCGTGGGTTACTCACGATGCCATTTGCAGCGATCTTTTCAGCTTGCGGCAAGCGGTTACCGCTCATTTCACTTACCGATATCGAACGAGTAACTGCAAAGTATCAAAAAGCTCGAGAGAATTTGGGGGAGTTTCAGTTTTTGCGTAGAGAGGTTTATGAAAAACTGAAACTGATCAGTCCATTTTTGGAAGTTAGTTTCGTGAATGCAATGGAAGATGCGAAGATCGGAGATCAGCAAAAAGCTGATGTGTGTATGTGTGTGCTGGTGCTGGTAGACCGTCTCCTCAACGCCGGCACCCTACTGAAATCTGATGAAGATATATCTGAAGGTGATCCCCAAGAACTTGGTTTTGAGTCTCTCGTTGACGATACGGAGAAACCGAAAGATTCTAGCCTTGAACTTCAAGAACCTGGCCAGGATGGACCTGGTGGACAAAAGCGGGAGCGTCGCTCTATCGAAGCAAAAATTCCTGTTACAACCTTTGCCGATATTGCCGGTTATGCTGACGTTATCACGCAGCTCAAGCAGGTAGCCCAAATGACACTTCAGGCGGAGACCTACCGCTCGTGTGGATGTGATCCGGTGCGAGGATTGTTGCTCAAGGGGCCGCCCGGATGTGGCAAGACAGAAATGACCGAAGCTTTGGCTCATGAAATCGGTCGGCCTTTTTACCCCATTAATATTGCACAAATTTCTAGCCACTATATTAATCTGACCTCACAGTATGTTCAGCAAATGTTTGACGCTTTGCGCAAGAAGGGTGGCGGGATCTTATTTCTTGATGAAGCCGATAGTATCATTTTCTCTCGTAAAAAGACTATTCACGAAGAAGACCAAAAGCTACTTGGCGTATTGAACCTGAATATGCAACCGCGCAATCCTCCTGACGGCATCCTGGTTGTATTGGCGACGAACGTGCCTGAATCATTGGATGAAGCGGCGTTGCGTGAAGGGCGTATCGATCAGATTATCGAGGTTTCACTTCCAGATAAAAGCTCACGCGATGCTATTCTTAGGCACTATGCCTTGAGGGCTCAAAAAATTGCTGGCCAGAGTTTATTTGAGAAAATGTCGAAAAGTGTGTGGAATGAGGTTCTTCAATCTACAGAGGGATTTTCCGGGGCCGGCTTGCGTTTGTTAATGAATAACGTGCTTATCAAGATGGCCAATGCGAAAATTCGTGGAGAGGTTGTACCACTTCGTACCACATATAATATTCTTGCCGAGGTCGAAACACTTATCCAGCAGCGCAAGCATACCGGGGCTAAGCGTAAGTACGGATTTCCAACGCAGATGGGGAATAAGTCCGTGTTGGCAAAGGTATCTGTCGTAGCTTAAAACTCGTCGAAAAGACGAGTTTTTATATCCAACTTTTGAGCCAGGTGCGGAGGTTGTATTCTGTGGGTGAGAGCTTCAATCCGTAGGCCAACGGGGCAAAGAAAATGAAGCTGATAAGAGATGCAACTACGATAATTTTAAAAGCTTTTTTGGGATTTGGATGGAATTTTTCAATGCAATATACCGAGATAAGAATTGCGATGACGAGTGCCGGCATATAATGATAGAGAAAAAGCACACGCTGGACACCGATGAAGGGAAGCATATTAATAAAGTAGCCGATAATGAGCAGGAGGGCTAAGCGGTCAGGCGATTTTCTGGTGCGGAAAATGTGCATAATCAAAAAGATTACGGCGATGGTCGAACCCCACCAGATCAGAGGATTGCCGATGAAGTAAATGCGGGCGATTGCAGCCGGGTCGGTCGAATCAACCCAGTAGTAAATCGGCCTAGACATCAACGGCCAACTATACCAAGGACTGGAATAGGAGTGGGTGGCGGTCAGATGTTGGTTGGAGCTGTACATTTGTGCATTAAGTTCGATAAATTTTTCAAAAGTACTTAGCGGAGCGACATTCGGTGCGCCATCGTTGGGGTTGCCGATGAGTGATTTCTGAAAAGCCAGGCTCATGAAAGCATCGCCGGCGCCGGATTTTGGCAAAAGAGCAAAATGGACCGCAAAGACAGTGTAGTAAATGATGCCGGGAATAATTGCCCAGAACAGCACGGCTTCAGTAAAGAATTTTGTCCAGGTTTTATGCTTGATTGCATCCCATAAGGCAGCGATTCCAGCCAGGCCGACAAAACCAATGCCGGTCCATTTGATGGATATGGCCAGTCCGCTAAAAATCGCAAAACCAACTAGCCAGGAGCTTTTTTTGGTACGCACGGCGCGGAAATAACAAGCCAAAGCCGAGAATCCAAATAGCAGGAGGAATGCATCTAAAAGAATAAAGCGTGATTGCACGAGGAGCGCGGTATCGAGAATTACTAGAGCGCCGGCAGTGGCAGCGGCCCATTGGCCGAGCCCTAGTTCAAGTGCCAGTAAAAATATGACTGGCGCCAATAGTGCTCCAGCCAATGTGGGTAAGAATCGCAGGGCCAGGTATTTTTTATCAGGGAAGTTTTCACCAATTTGAGCGAAGCTGAATTCAGGTTTGAAATCAAAGAATTTTCCAAATCCGGCAATGATTAATTTACCCAGCGGGGGGTGAATATCGAAATAATATTCGTGGGAATAGTAGCCGGAGATAAATTTTCCGAAATGTACCTCATCAAAGACAACTTGCTTGGGATGCCCGAAGAAAATAAAATGCGAGATCAGGCTTAATCCCAGGATTATCAAGAAGATGCGTTTGTTGGTCATATGGATATAATGATATACTGAAAGGGTACTGAGCGTAAAGTGCAAGGCAAAAAGCGAAATAGCAGCAGAGCGCCCTTTCACTTTATCCTTTTCACTTTTCACATTATGTACGATCTTATTATCATTGGCGGTTCGGCCGCCGCTACAGCAGCTGGAGTCTATGCAGCCCGACGCGGGTTGAATTTTAAGATACTTACTAAGGAGTTTGGGGGAGAGGTGGCTACTTCGGGGGAGATTGGTAATTGGCCGGGGATTCCGATGACGGATGGCGTGTCGCTAGCCCAGCAATTTAAAGATCATTTGGCGTATTATAATGTAGAACCGGAGCAGGGTGTTGAAGTGGTCAGTGTAACGAAACAACCAGATGGGAATTTTTGTATTAGCACCAAGCATGAAGATATGGGCACTGTCCCGATTTTGTCCCTAGAGAATTCTGGGCTACAAAATCGAGGATCCTCGGTTTCTCAACCTCGCCAGAGCGAGGGAGAAATCGGGACCGGGGACAAGATGGGCGCGCCAGCCACCGGTATGACGTGTGACTATGTGGCTAAGGCGGTTATTCTGGCCACTGGTGTGCATCCACGCGAGTTGGGCGTGCCAGGCGAAAAAGAATATCGCAATAAGGGCGTGAGTTATTGCACCACCTGTGATGGACCTATTTTCAAAGACAAGGTCGTAGTGACCATTGGAGGTGGTAATTCGGCTTTGGAGTCGGCGCTAATGTTGGCCGATATCGCCAGCCACGTGTATGTGGTAAATAAGAATGCCACTTTTAAAGGCGAGCAGGTTTTGATGGATAATTTAAAAACTAAAAAGAATGTTGAAATTATCACCAATGCCAAAACCAAAGAAATTCTGGGTGATAAATTTGTGACTACGGTGCGCTATACCGACCAGGTGGGAGCGGATAAAGATTTGTCAGTGAGTGGCGTCTTTGTACATATCGGTATGGTGCCCAATTCCTACCTTGCTCCGGCCGACACAGTCAAGAATCAGTTTGGTGAAATCAAAGTCAATGCAAATTGTGAGACAAATATACCGGGACTCTACGCCGCCGGTGATGTCTCGGATGTACCATTTAAACAAATTGTGATCGCTGCCGGACAAGGGTGTATTGCCACACTTGCCGCAGTGCAGTATCTCAATCGGCTCTCTCAATGAGTCACAGTCGTTCGCCAGTAAAATTTATCGATACGGTTCATATCGGTCTGGGCAGTTCGGTCGCAGTTTCGTTTGTCACGATTGTTCTCGCGGTAGTAATGTTCTCGTTTGAAAAGAATCTTGGGTTAGCGCTCTTCTTTGGTCATGGAGCGTTTTTATTTGTCACCGGAACAGGATTCACCGAAACAATCGGCAAACCTGAACCATATCCCGAAAAGCATTTTGAGAACGGCTACATTCTCGGCGCCGCTCTTTCGATTGTGT
>OBEQ012951215.1_pt1 | contig 11256 bp, 6 predicted proteins | sample 1670901 | NCBI WGS metagenome assembly OBEQ01 (sample SAMEA104232315, study PRJEB22302) | groundwater metagenome | biome: forest; feature: aquifer; material: groundwater | place: USA | collected 2011-08-07 | depth 5.4 m | reverse complement strand
TTTTCTACACCGCGTAAGAAAATATCCGACAGTCTAGGACATCCTAAGGCTGAAAAATGGTGAAGGCGTTGGGGGCGAAGGCGACTACTTGCTGCCGTCGCGTTCACCCTTCACCTTCACCGCGACTACTTCTGCTTCACAAACAGGTCTTGCATGCTGCTCATGGTCGGGTCGCCCGCCGGCGCAGAGCCGGCGCGGCGCCACACACGATATCCGTGAGACTCGATCACTTCATTGCGCCCGTCAGCCTGATCCGTGAGCGGCTGCGGCGTGGGATTCACGACGACGCGCCCTGCCTCAAACTCACGCCGCCAAAGGCCGCCTGCCCGCTCAGGCTCCGAGATCGGCTTGCCCAACTCGCGCACCCATTCCGGATATCCCAGCCCTTCCACCGGCCCATCTCCCGGCGGACGATAGGCCCAGGTGATGTTCGGCTGGGCCCCGACCAAGTACGCGGCCATGCTCTGATCCATTGTCCCGCGATCCGACCATGCCCCGTAGGTCATGCACAGCATCCACTTGCCGCGCTGCGCCGCCAAGCGCATGGCCTCGAGCTGACGCGTCGCCACCTCGTCTCCCCAGGTCCAGCCGTCTCCGGCGAAATGCTCTTCCATGTAGCCGTCACTCACTTGCAGCCACTGCTCGAGCAGTCCGGGATACCGATCGGAATCGGACACGTTCAAGATGACCAGTTTTCCCTGGCGCTGAAACACCGGATAGATCCGCGTGAGAAATTGCTGCACCGCCGCTTGCAGCGAGGCGTCGTTCGGATACCCCTCTAGCGGAGGACGCCCTGACAGCTGGTGCGCCGCGACCGTCGTCAAGACGTCATCGATGAAGACGCCATCCCAGCCTCCGCCGATCACATCGCTGAGCGTCTTGGCGATCCAATAACTTTGCCATTGGGTGTTCGCCGGATCGATGGCCCAATACTGCGGATAATCAGGAATATTGACGAGATCCCCGTTCGTGTGACGCAGCAACCAATCCGGATGCTGCTTCACCACCCAGTCATACGTGGCGGCCGTCGCTCCATCGCCGACATCGTTCGACGTGATGAAGAAGAGCTGCCGATACATCACCGCCTTCACATGCGGGACCGCGTTTCGCGCGGCGGGCAGCAAGGGCTTGTCCCGTGCTTGCCATACCAACATGTCGTAGCGCTGCGGCTCGGCGCCCATGGCGGTAAAGCACGCGTGCAAGCGCGGCAGCTCGTCCAGTGATGGCTCGGCCGTAAGACCACGGCACGGCAACATGCACAGCAGCGCCGCGAGCAGCGCGACGGCACGCCTCGGCTTACAAATGAACGCCATTCGTTGAGGGCCCGGCTTTCACCAGGAAGACGTAGGTGCCTTGCTTCAATACGGTGCGATAGAGGGGCTTCGCCACGTTCTTCGCGACCTGTAAAGGATGACCCGAATACGCGAGATACCGATACTGCAAACCAAGCGGCAGATAGACAGGCCGCATCCCGGCCAGGGCGGCCATGCGTTTGATCACATCGCCCGAAAAACAGTTGATATGCCCCAGCGGGCTGACGGGGTTCAATGAAGCCCGGTCCTCCTTCGCGGCCTTCCAATTCATGGTTCGCAGGAGTTTGCGAATATTCGTGCCGTTGGGGACGCTGATCTTGATCATGCCCTGCGGCGTCAGGGCCCTGGCCAAATAGCGCAACGTGTCCAGCGGTTCGGGAATGTGCTCGAACACCTGCTCGGTGTTGATGTAATCGAATTGGTGCGTCGGGATGTCCGCCGACTCGACGATGCGAATCCCCTGCGCTTTGGCGTAGGCAATGCGGCTGGAGGAGATTTCCGAGCCGTACACCTCGCACCCGAACACCTTCGCCATCAACGCCCATTCCCCCCAGCCCATCCCGAAATCACATACTTTCAGCTGCGCCGGAAGCCGGCCGAAATAGGCGAGCAGCTGCATGAGCTCTTGGGCATACAGCGCGTAATAGGCGTGGTCCTGCGTTTCCAGGCGCTGTTTGAAGATCGTCTCCGGATCGATCCACTGCTCGTAGAGCCGCTCCAGATACTCATCCGTCAAGATGTCCCGCTGAAAGACCAATCGACAGTGCCGGCATTCGAGCAGGACAAACGCGCCGCCCGCCAGGGCCTGAAAATCGAGCGAACCTTGGGACGCATAGAAGTCCCGCAAGTACTCCTTCACGGGAGACTCGAGCAACCCGCACTGATAGAGCTGCGTGAACGCCTCGCCGTGGCAGGCAGGACATCGCGTGCGCGTGACGAAATTGCCCATGGCCAGAGTCGTGCGCTATCTCCTACTGCCCACGGGGTGCCCGTTGCCGGTGGCGGGCACATCGAACTGCGGCACGATCTCGTACTGCCGGGTCCGCGGCGAATAGAACACGTCGCGGATCGAGCCGAACTCGAAGTCCTGCAGCAGCAGCCGCAGCTTCGTCTCGGTCTGGTCCAGCTGATGATAGTGGCGGAACTTCGCCAGCCATGACGCGTTGGGCACGCGCGGCTGTCCCGGGTCCAGCTCCCACGGGTGCAGGTACATAATCGCGGGCTGGCCGATGTGGTTGTGCTGCTGCACCGCCAGGCGGATCAGCGGATACGGCAGCAAGCGGAAATAGCCGCCGCCCGCGACGGGAATGTTGCAGCCGATCACGCGCATCGTCGTCAGCGGGTACTCCGTCAGCACCGACGAGCCCGCGCGCACGCGGCAGGGAAAGCGCGAATCGCACAGCTCAGGGTCCCGGCGCGAGCCAAACGGAAAGACGCTGGAGTCAAACTGAAATCCCGCCTCCACCATCACCGCAAACGCCCACTCCGTGGACTTGCGCAGCGAGTACGTCGGCGCGCGATGGCCCAGCACGCCGCGGCCGCCGGCCTGCTCGATCGCGTCGCGCGAGCGGATGAGCTGCTCGCGGAATTGCTCGGGCGACTGCTGCGTGACGAGGCGGTGCTCGTCGCCATGCGAGGCCAGCTCGTGGCCCGCGTCGGCGATGCGCCGGATCAGCGCGGGAAAGCGCCGCGCGATCCAGCCGAGCGTAAAAAACGTGGCGCGCGCGTCGTACTGCACGAGCATGTCCAGCAGCAGCGGCAGGGTGTGTTGGATGCGCGTGGGCGCGACGCCGCCCCAGTCTTCACGGCTGATATAGGGCGCGAAGTTGGTGACGTGGAACCAGTCCTCCAGATCGATCGTCAACACGTTCTTAATCCGCACCGCGGATGGAGCGCTTGTTCCCGCGTGTGTTGTGTTCATGCAAGATACCTCACCACCGTTGGTCCTACCCACTGCGTCAACGCCAACGGCAAACGCTGCCAGGCGCGGATCACGAATTGATATTTCGGATTTGAGGGATTGCGCTGCGGAAGGGGCCGGCCGTTGGGCAAGAGGTACTGATAGCCCAGCGGTTCCTCCACGAACTTGAGCCGCCGCTTGAACTCCGCCGTGCCGGAATCTTTCCGGCTTCGGCAATAGTCGATTTCTTGCAAGCCCAAGGCGCATCCTTTCTGGACGGAGTGCCAAAACCGCAGTTGGTTCGGCCGATGCTGCAGGGACTCTTCCAGCGACCCGTTGAACTGGCACACCATGCTCTGCTTGAAGATCAACGCCAACTCATAGGCGATCGGCAGGTGCTGATGGCAGATCAGCGTCAGGTGCGCCTGCTCTGCGAAGGCCTGCGTGATGCCCTCGAAGTAGCGGCGCGGAAAGCAGGGCGTGCCCAGCCGCCGGGTCGTGTGCGCGTGGATCGGATACATCTGCCCCACGTCGCGCGTCGTCTTGACCGTCAAGCCCGCGCGCTGCGCCTTGCGGATGTTTGAGCGCGTGCTAGAATCCATCGCCTTGAAATGCGCTTCGGGATTGCCCGTCAACGGATAGCGAAAGCGGTTGTACAAATCTTGTCGCTGCAACCGGTCGTCCTCGATCGGCGCGAGGTGGCGCAGATCCAGATACTCAGCATCCAGCCAGGCCATCTGCTCTTCGGCCGTTTCCAGCAAGGCGAGCTCCGCCTCGGGCGTGTCCGCGCAGATGCCGCCGTAATTGCCGAACGGGATCGATGACAGCGCGCAGCGGCCCAAACCCCGCGGCACCTGAAACAGCGGCAAAATGCCGCCGACGCGGTCCCCGTCCACGGCTGCCCAATACCACGGGCGGAACCTGAACGCGTCGCGCAGGACGATCCGCCATCCCCACAGATGGTCGCTGGTCGCGGCGACGGACCGCGCGACGAACTCGTCCCACGCGCGCTGGTCAGCCGGCGTGTCGTGAAAAAGCCGCACATCCATGGCCAGCTCTCCAGTGTTCGGAGGATGACTCGATGACATCGCAAGCCAAGAGCGCGCGCCAGGCCCGGCTGATCTGCACGGCCAGATGGCGCCAGACAAATTCGGGAGCGACGCGGGCGAAAGCCTGCTGGGCCATCGTCTGGAGATGGTCCGGCGCTTGGAGCGCGCGCATCAACTCTTCGGCGGACGTCAGGGGGGCCGCAACCAGCGAACATCCGTCGGCGTCGGAGGCTTTGAGCGCCACCACGGGCCGCAAGAGCGCGATGGCGTGCAGCGCCACGAGCGATCCGTTGGGATCCTCGGACAGATCGAGAAACAGATCGATGGCTTCCAGCATCGACTGCGAATCCTCTTGCCGGTGCAGCGTGATGCGATGAGCCAGGCCCGCTTCCTCGATCTGCCGCTTGACCATGCGCGTGGTCGGCCCGGTGCCCCACAGCAGGACCTGCGCGCGCGGGGCGATCGCGTCCAAGTCTCTGCACAGCTCGATCAGCCGCAAGACGCGCAGATCTGAATCCGACGGCCCGAAACAGGCGCCGATGACCGGATCTTCCGGACGCAGGCCGAGGCGCAGACGGCTGGACGCGACGGAGGCGTCGCCGTCAAACCGTGCGGGCATCGCGGACTTCATCAGGATCTGCACCTGAGACGCCGTCGCCCAGCCTTGGCGCACGCACACATCGCGTGCCGCCTCAGAGGTCACGAACACGGTCTGGCAGTGCCGCGCGAGCCAGCGGATCAGACGACCGCGCAGGCGTTCCAAGGCAGGCACACGGCTGGGCTGTTCGAGCTCATCATGCGTCACGTCCAACGTCAGATGGCGGATGCGGCCGAGGCGGCCGAGCAGCCACGCGGTGCCGAGCGATTCAAGCCCGCGGGCATGCACGATTTCCGCGCCCGCATGCCGGGCGGCGTGCAACAGCTTCGAGGTGTGCCGCAACGACGGCAGCGGCCAGCGGCCTCGGCGCGAGGCCGGCCGCGGGTCACGCGGCACACCAGGCGCGCTGGGCGCGATCGCGACCGACTCGGGATGCATGTGCCGCATGGCCTGGATCATCTCTGAATCCGCGGTGACCGGGTGCTGGACCAGCAGCACGCCGACGGGCCGTCGGCTGCGCAGCCGCAGCCGATGCGCGCGCAACAGCGACACGCCCAAGACGCGGCGCAATGTGATCCGTTCGACGCGGCTGTAGCCGACCTTCTCCATCGTGCTCAACGACGGCCGATTGTCGGACCGAATGTCCGTCGCGATCACTTGAATGCCGCGGGCGGTCAGCGTCGTCCACACCAAGTGCTCGATAGCGGGAATGATGCCCTGAGCCCGGTAGACGCGGATCGCGCGGCAGTTATAGAGGTACGCCTCGTCCTTATGCAGATGGATGGCGCGCTGCAACGGTTCGATGCACAGGTCGCGCTCGCCGAGCGCGACCCATTGAAAGCCCAGCACCTGTCCCCCGCGATGCGCGAAGAAGCACAGATCCTGGGGCGAGCGCAGCAGCGCTTCAAGCTGCGCGCGCGTTTGGAAGCCGACCGTTGCCAGTACATCGAGATCGTCGACCGTGGCCTGGCGCACCGTGCACGGCGTCAGCGGACGCACCTTCGGCATCGGCTCTTCAGCCCGGCGCACCAGAAACCAGAGGCAGGCCGAGCGATACCACGGGCCGAGGATCGTGCGCAGCATCCTCCGTCCCGCCACGGCCGAGCCCTCTTCCCGCATGTAGCGCTGAAACAGCTGCAGCCTGGAGGGATTGACCGACCCGACCGCGGGCACGGACACCGGCTCCGGCGCGGACGTTCCGTTAACGAGCGTGTCGGGAGAAGGCAGCGTAGCCATGATGAGCGGTCCATCGGGTGGCTGGAATCGGCTGAAGATCCGAGTCCAGCACGTCGTGCCATGCCGCGGTCAATTGCGCATCGGTCGCCATGCCCAGGCCGGGCTCGCGGCGATCACTCAGCGTGACGGCGGACAAATCAGGAACTGACGAGCCAAACCCCAGCGAGCCCTGGCGCCAAGAGTTGGAGGCGACCGGCAGTCCAGACAACGCCTGCGCGACCGCGTCGACGGCCGCCTCCAGCGCCGACTCTGGTGCTGCGCCTGGCAGCGTCAATGGAATGATCGGTTTTGCGGCGGAGGTTGCTTCGACCGCGGCCAACGTTCGGCGCCGGTCCGGCAGCTCGACCAGCACATCGGAGGCCGCGATCAACGTGCGCAGCTGATCGTCTTGACGGAGCCAGGTGATGCGCGAGCCTAGGCCTAACTGTTCGGCATAGCGACTGATGAGCGCGCGCAGCGGCCCGTCGCCCGAGAACACAAACCGGCACTCGGGCATTAATCGGCCAAGCGCTGCGCACAGCTCGACAAACCGCCACGGCGCCGTGTCGTGAGCCAGACGCCCGACGCTGGTGACGATCGGTCCGCGGTCCGGCAATCCGAGCTCGATCCGGGCCTGAGCCGTGGACATCGCCGGCCGTCGCGCCACTAGCAGCGTCTCATGACGCAGCCGGTGCAGCCGCTCGGGTCTGACCCAGCCGGCCGACACGCACTGCCGCGCCAGCTCCGCGTCGTAGACAAACACCGCGTCCGCGCCGCGCAGCCATCGCCTGGTCTTCGCGCGGCGCCATCCGGGAATCCATGCCGGGCCTAGCCGCGGTTCCTCGGTCAAGCTGATGGTCAGATGCCGCACGCCTGCCCAGCGAGCCGCCGCGCGTCCCAGCTCAAGCGCGGCCGAGTTCTGGCAGTGGATGATCTCGATGCCCTCTTCGCGGATGACTCGGACGCACAATGCCAGCACGCGCCACCAGGCCAGCGGATGCCGGCCGCCCTCGGGCAGCCACGCGTCTTGCGCACCTCGCGCCTCATGACGGATCGACGCGGCGCGGCGCATCCCCATGACCCGAACCGTCCGCGCGGTGGCGCGCAGCCGCTCGATCGCCGCCGATTCCGGCATGGCCTCATCGCGAATGACGAGGACGCGCACGGGGCTGGACGAGGCGAGCCTCGGCTGCTCCGAACGCACGCGAAACGCTCGGCCCCAGCGCCGCATCGTGAAGCGCTCGAGCTTGCTGAATCCCCACTTCTCGAACAGTGCAATCGACGGCGCGTTCCAGTGGCGGATCAGCGAGTACACCGTGTCCACGCCGCGCGTCTTCAGCCACGCCAGCGCATGACTGCCGACGGCGAAGACGACGCCTTGCCCGCGATACGGTTTCAGCGCGCGCGCGTTGTAAAAGTACGCCTCATCTCGGGCCAACTTCACCGGCCGCGGCATCGGCGAGACCTCAAGATCGCGCTCACCGAGGGCGACCCATTGAAAGCCGAGCACCTGCCCGTCCCGCTCGGCGAGGAAGCAGGCATCGGTCGGCGAGGCCAGCAACGTGGCCAGCGCCTGACGGCTGTAGAACCCGACGCCGCAGAGCAGGTCCAGATCCGCGGGCGTCGCCTGGCGGATCGTGCACGGCGTCTTGGCGGCCATCGGCATGATCGGCTCGGCCAGCGACCGGCGCATCAGCCAGTACCGCTGGGCGCCGTACCACGGCTTGATCGCGTGATACAGCAGCCGTGTGAACGTCGACGCCAGGCCCTCCTCCTCGAGATGTCGGCGCAGCCGCTCGAGCCCTGAGGGATTTGCCGGTGAGGAGGAGGGCTTCTGGCACCGACGAATGGGTCGATCTGCCAGCGCCTTGCACAGCGCCGCTTCGGTCTTGCTCACATGGGTGGAAAGATCAAACTGCTCGAGGATCCGCGCCCGGGCCGCGTTGCCCATCGCGCGCCGCGCAGCACGATCGGCCAACAGCTGACGGAGTGCCGCGGCCAGCGCCAGCGGATCGCGAGGCGGCACCAGCAGCCCGCCTCGGCCGTGGTCGATGAGCTCTTCCATGCCGCCGACGCGGCTGGCCACGATCGCGCACCCTGCGGCCATCGCTTCCAACACCGATACTGACATCCCCTCGGAGTAGCTGGACAGGACGAACACGTCGGCCGCGTTGAGCAGATCGGGCACGTCGTCGCGCCGGCCGAGCAGGCGCACGCACCGCTCGAGGCTCTGCTGCCGGATCTGCGTCAGGATGAGCTCTTCATCCGGTCCGTCGCCGACGAGCAGGCACACCGCGTCGGGATAATCCGGCGCGAGCATCGCCATCGCCTCGACGAGCACTTCAGGAGTCTTCGGCGCTTTGAAACGCGCGACCATCACGATCACCGGCTGCTCCTCGGTCAAGCCAAGCGCCGCGCGCACACGCTCGCGGGCTCCGGGACGGACCAGGCGCTGGGCATCGATGCCGTTGACGACGGTCACACACTTCGAGCGGTCGACGAGCTTGCGCTTACGGATCAGCTCCTGCGTCGTCGACTCGGAAACGCTGATGACGTGATGATGGACGTGGCGATAGAGGAAGCGCTCCAGGCTGTCATAAAACCGCTGCGCCCGCGACGGCTCAAACGTCACGCGCATCGGCCCGTGCGCGGTGCTCACCACGCACGGCACGTCGCACAGCCGTCCCGCCACGCCGCCGAGCATGTCGGCCTTGGACATGTTGGTGTGGACGATGTCGGGCCGCTCGCGCCGAATCAGCCGACACAACTGCCACAGCGCCTGCAGATCCTTGAGCGGATGCACCGACTTCGTCAGCCCGACGATGCGGACCGGAACCCCCAGCCGCTTCGCGAGCGGTTCGTCCATGGCGTCCGGCCCGCAGACCAGGACGACCTCGAATCGACTTCGATCGATGCGTTGGATGAGATTGGCGAGATACGTCGTGACCCCGCCCGGGTCGAGCGTCGTGACGACCTCAAGAAGCTTGATCCGCTTGACTGCTCCGGGCTCTGGGCTCTGGGCTCTGGGCAACAACCCTGAGCCCTGATCCCCGCGTGCCAGCGCGCGCGGGACGGCCTCGCCGGCGTGGTTGGTCCGGCTCGGGGCCCCGAGCCCTGAGCCATCCAGCAACTGTTCATAGAGGTCTTCGGTGCGGCGAATGATCTGGCGCATGTCAAAGCGCGCCGCGAACTTCGCCTGAGCCGCCTGCCCCAGCCGGCGGGCCAGCGCGCGATCGCGCAACAGCCGCTCGATCACCTCGGCCAACGCGTTGACGTCGCCCGGCGGCACGAGCAGCCCGTGCTCCTCGTCGGTGATCAGCTCGGGGATGCCGCCCACGATCGTCGACACAATCGGGCAGCCTGCGCCCATCGCTTCAATCACCGCCATCGGCAGCCCCTCGTCTTTCGAGGGAAGGACAAACAGGTCGATCGCGCCCAGCCACGCGGACACGTCATGCCGCGTGCCCAGCAATCGGATCCGATCGTTCAGGCCCAGTCGCTGGATCTGCGCCTCAAGCTCCAGCCGCCATGACCCATCGCCGATCAACACGCAGCGCATCCCAGGCCACCGGTCCGCCAGACGCGCGATCGCGTCGATCATCACGTCCAACGCTTTGCGGGGTGGCTCCAGGCGGCTCACGACGCCGATCAGCAAGCCGTCCTCGGGCACGCCCGCTTCCTGCCGCAGACGGCGGGTCACCGCGGCGTCGGCCTTGGGCATCGGCTCCACCGCGTTGGGAATGATGTGGACCTTCGAGTCATCCAGGCCTTGCTCCCTCACAAAACCCTGCTTGACCTCGTCGGAGATCGCGATAATCGCCGTGTTGTATCGACTGAACCAGCGGTTGATCGGGTTGCACCACCAGCGATGCCGCGGCGCCTCGAGCATGTGCAGGGTCGTGACGATGGCCGGCACGCGCGCCCAGGGTCCGACCAGTCGGCCCAAGAGATCGGCATGAAACAGATGCGTGTGCAGGATGTCGGGACGCTCTTGCCGGATGATCGCCATCAGCCGAAACACCGCGCCCACATCCCGCGCGTGCCGAATCGCCAAGTCGTGCACACGGACGCCGGACCGCTGGAACTCGGCAATGAGCGCGCCGCCGGCCATCGTCACGATGACCGGATCAAACCGCGCCCGATCGATGCAGCGCAGCTGCGCCAGCAACAGTTTCTCCGCCCCGCCAACGTGCAGGCCGGTGATCAGATAGAGCACCTTGACGCGGCGCCCGGTCGGCGTGGAAACAGCCGGCGAGCCGGCCGCTCCGTTGGACGCGCGCGGCAGGTCCGCGGCACTCGTCGAGTTAGGGCTCATCACCAACGGCTCGGTCTTCATCCTTGCGCGATCGGTTGCATCGGCAGCGACGACGGCTGCACGCGCGGCTCCGCCTCAAACCACCCGAGGCAATAGGCCCACGCGCCCACATAGCTCAGCAGCGCCGCCAGCGGGCGAAATGCCGACACCGGCCGGCGATGCTGATAGGACACTTTGAGGAACATCAACGGCACCAGACACAGCGTGCGGAGCGCGAGATAGCCCGCCGCCTGCGCCCGGCCGCGCAGCGGCATCCGGTATCCGGAGTTCGGATACTTGCGCGCCAGCCGCCCGTTGCCTCGTTCATACCAAATCGTCTTTCGGATCAGCGCCAGCGCGGTCTTGGGCGGATAGTGGCCGATCCATCGGTTGGTCAGGACGTGCGCCTTGCCGCCGCGCGATTCCAGCCGGTACCACAGGTCAAAGTCTTCGCCGGAGCGCAGCGATTCGTCGAACCCGCCCAGCGCCTCAAAGGTCGTCCGCGCGATCGCGCAGCAGGCGGTGCCCAACACGTCCCACGCGACCGCCGGCCATGGCGCGTCCGTGGCGGGAACTTTTGGCGCAAAGGCCTCGCGCTCTTGGCGATGCTGAAACGGCGTGGCATCGGCCGGGACGCGACAGAGCACGCCCATCGCCGCCTGCGGGCCGGCCGCCTCCAGCGCCCGCACCACATCCTCCAACACCCGATCGTCCATAAGCTGCACGTCGTCGTCGAGAAACAGGAGGATCTCGCCCGACGCCTCGGCCGCGGCCAGATTTCTCGATCGCGCCGGCGGCGCGATGCCCCGCTTGACGATCAGCTCCCAGCCGGTCAACGTCTGACGCGCCAGCTGCGCGCGCAACCCATCGACGGCGCCCGTTCGTGA
>OBEQ012299303.1_pt1 | contig 11256 bp, 13 predicted proteins | sample 1670901 | NCBI WGS metagenome assembly OBEQ01 (sample SAMEA104232315, study PRJEB22302) | groundwater metagenome | biome: forest; feature: aquifer; material: groundwater | place: USA | collected 2011-08-07 | depth 5.4 m | reverse complement strand
TGCTGGAGGTCGAGAAAAAACGCCTCGCCGAAGGTCCGCCGATCCGCATCGAGCCGGTGGTGAAAGAGATTCCCAAATCCGAGCGCGCGATCGTCGAAAAACAGGCACCACTGTTTTCCGATCTGCCCGATACGCCATTGCCGCCGCTGCACTTGCTCGACGTCGCCGACGAAGCGATCGAAACTGCCACGCCCGAAGCGCTGGAATTCAATTCGGTAATGATCGAGCGCAAGCTGCGCGAATTTGGTGTCGAAGTTAAAGTCGTGTCGGCGTCGCCCGGCCCGGTCATCACGCGTTATGAAATCGAACCCGCCACCGGCGTGAAGGGCAGCCAGATCGTCAACCTGGCCAAGGATTTGGCGCGCACCTTGTCGGTGGTGAGCATACGGGTCGTTGAGGCGATTCCCGGCAAACATACGATGGGGCTCGAGATTCCCAACTCACGCCGGCAAATGGTCAAGCTCTCCGAAATCCTCGGTTCGCGTGCGTATCACGATACCGCGAGCCCGCTGACGATTGCGCTCGGCAAGGACATCGCCGGCAACCCCGTCGTCGCCGATCTGGGCAAAATGCCGCATTTGCTGGTGGCCGGCACCACCGGCTCGGGCAAGTCGGTAGGCGTGAATGCGATGATATTGTCGCTGGTGTACAAAGCCGACCCGGCTACCGTGCGCATGATCATGATCGACCCGAAAATGCTGGAATTGTCGGTCTACGAAGGCATCCCACATCTGTTGGCGCCCGTGGTCACCGACATGAAGCAGGCCGCCACGGCGCTCAACTGGTGCGTGGGCGAAATGGAGCGGCGTTACAAATTGCTGTCCGCGGTGGGCGTGCGCAACCTCGCTGGCTATAACCAGAAAGTGCGCGACGCGAAAAAATCCGGTGCGCCGTTGACGCATCCGTTCAGCCTCACACCAGACGCGCCCGAGCCGCTGGAGCCGATGCCGATGATTGTCGTGCTGATCGACGAGCTGGCCGACATGATGATGGTCGTCGGCAAAAAAGTCGAAGAGCTGATCGCGCGCCTCGCGCAAAAAGCGCGCTCCGCGGGCATCCATCTGATACTCGCCACGCAACGTCCATCCGTGGATGTGATTACCGGCCTGATCAAGGCCAACATCCCCACCCGCATTGCGTTTCAGGTCTCGAGCAAAATCGACTCGCGCACGATCCTGGATCAAATGGGCGCCGAGGCCTTGCTCGGGCAGGGCGACATGCTTTACCTGCCGCCCGGTAGCGGCATTCCGCAGCGCGTGCACGGCGCGTTTGTGTCGGATGGCGAAGTGCATCGCGTGGTTGACTATCTGAAATCGCTCGGCGAACCTGATTACATCGAGAGCATCCTCGCCAGCCCCGAAGAAGCGGGCGAAGGCATGGAGCTCGGCGTATCCAGCGAAGCCGATCCGCTCTACGACCAAGCCGTGTCGTATGTACTCAAATCCCGCCGTGCGTCGATCTCGTCGGTGCAACGCCAACTGCGTATCGGCTATAACCGCGCTGCAAGACTAATCGAAGAAATGGAACGCGCCGGGCTGGTGTCATCGATGCAGAGCAATGGCAATCGCGAGGTGCTGGCGCCGGGCGGGGAGGGGTGAGCGTTGCCCAAGCGCAAGATTGGCGCTACGCTGCGCGCTAAATAACAAAGTTTACGATGCGGTTTTTTGCTATCGCTACATACACGAGCAAGGGGAGGGAAAGCGTGATCAACATTTCCGAGGATACACAGCCATCTGCGCCTAACGCCTCTTCGGGTGCCGCTCAGTTCGAACACGTTATACAACCAAGGGGTATGCCCATGTCATCCGGGCAGTCTGAGAACGGACCGGACGCATCACTAGAAACGGGAGCAACTGAACTCACCCCCTCTAAATTTGATGCGCTCGGATGGACGCTTTTGCGGTGGTGGGGTGGTCTTTTCCGAGCGTTATTCATCTGCGCAGTAGGGGTTATTGGATGGTCTTGGATCGACCCACAATCAATCAGTGATGTACCACTTTCCCAACTTACGCTAAAGCAAATTGCCGGAAATATCTTTGCGGTTCTATTAGCTCTCTGGTGTGTCAAATGGTTTTTTGAATTCCCGGAGCAAGAGCGAGGAAAAGAGCCAGAAGAGAATCCTTACGTTGGTTGGGGCCAATTTGGCGGCGGGGTCGTTGTAGTTGCGCTATTAGCGATCTACTGGTTCGACAAATAGGTGAAGCTTGGGTTGTATAACGTCTCAGTCGACACGGACCGTTACAAGCGTGGCTTCGCGTCGCGTGCAACGGCCGGTTACTTCAACCTTTAGGGTTTGACCCAATGGACAAAGCATTTATCACGAGCATCATCATCGCGTTCATATCTGGCTTAACCTTTCTCGCATACAAACATCCAGGCGCATTCAGGCGACTTTACTGGCCAATCTTCTTTGTTATTTTTGCTTCATCTATTTGGGTCTGGGTTTGGAATGGAGCAATTAATACAGTGCTTTCTGCGTTAAAGGATTTCATAGCGCCAGCACAGTTCCAGGCGGCATCATTAAAGGCACACGAATTAGATTTCCCATCATGGTATTGGTGGATACTTACAATTTCTGTCATATATATGATGTTCTTGTTATGGTTGCCAGATTTAATAGCTGACGATAAGAACAAAGAAAAACCAAAAAATGAATGAGGCAGCCGTGTACTTACATAACAAAATAAAGTCGGTTATCTTTGGCATGTTTCGCACTTTGACTCCCAACTCTCCGTTCCACCTGACGGGCCAGAAGCGGCCCGCCGGTGAACTTCAACGTTAGCCATTTCAAAGAAACCACCGTGCCAATCTCAAGAGCCCTTCGCACGTCAGTCATCGCAATAGCGGCTGTGCTCTCTGTCACAGGTGCCTGGGGCTTCTTTGGTTACCCAACGTCGTTCGATGAAGCGATGTTTCTGCGTAGACTATCGTCCGCTGCTTCAGCGCGATCCTCAGAAGTAAAATTAGCTGAACTGATGCCGGGTGATTGGGAACTTGTGTGCTGGAGTCACAGTTACGATGGCCCGCTATATCTAAGCCGCTACAACAGAACGTATGAACCAGCCGCCCCAGCCGACGATGGGATGTGGGGCCTCATTTTCATCGCGAAAGATGGGTCCTATCATTCCGCCGTTGGGTCGTGCGGTCGTATCGGGGCGTACCTCAACTTTGAGCCTAAGGTGTGCATTGAGCGGTCTCTATCTGTTCTGTCTATTGTCAAGAGTAGTAGTGAGCCATGCACGACCTTCACTTTCCGCCATGGCTAACCCGGCGTTCAACCTCGCTCCCTTTGGTCGCTGGACGCTTCGCCGGCAAGCCGGCTCGCGCCGGTTAGCTCTACGTTAGGGGTTTAGTGAATGGCTGACGATCCATATGATCCACTCGCTAAAGCCTCATCGCTGTTTTCCGGCCCTGAAATTGAGCGCTTTGAAAAACTCTCCAAAGAATTGGCATCGTTATCCGTATCCATAGATCGTGAGCCTCTGCTGCTCGTAACGCCGGACTCTGTTAAGGTAAACAGACTTCTCGCCGCAGCTAATGAGCATGCCTTGGAGCAAAGTCAGTTACTACGTAAGGCCAACGACATCGCCTCAGAAGCCTTGGCTCTTGCTGCTGTCGCAGAAGCAGATGCAGTGGCCGCGCGCCGCGCGGCAATCCTTGCAAACATCATTGCAACAATCGCTATAACTATCGCTGCCAAAGACCAAATTATTGAGTTTGTCATCTCATGGCTCCGGTAATAAGCACCCCTAACCCGGCGCTCAACCCCGTTCGCTTTGCTCACTGGACGGCGCAAAAGCGCCGCCGGTTAGCTCTACGTTGGGCGTCACAGTAGCCCTATTGATGATTGGAAAACTAAGGAGAACTAATTGTTGAAGCCTTTGAACTTGACGCTGTTTATGTTGGGAATCGCACTCACATGTTCAGCGGGTGCGCAATCGTCAGACCCTGCAATACAAAAAATGCTGAGCGACCAGGAGTACTGCTACGCACTCTCCGCCATGTCGAACATGTCTGTTATCTGGAGAAACAGTGGACGGACCTTGGAGGAACAGTTAGAGCGCCGCAAGAAGTCTCTTGGTGCCGACACGCCTGAGTACCTGTTGGTCCAAGACGTTACAAAGCAAATCTACGAGAAGGACATCAAAGATCCCAAGGTAGCTGTCGCTGACACCCATGCGGCTTGCCTAGACGCCAAGGGCCACACAAGAAAATTCACACAGAAGGCTATTCGTACTTGTCCCGTCGTCGGCATAATGGTCGGCGAGGTCGCTATGGCCAGAAGAAAGGGCGCCACAGTCGAACAAGTTTCCTCACTGCTGGGAGACCGTTATGGCGATCTCCCGAAGACTTATGAGGGCGGCGTCGAGAAGCTCGCAGCCAAGTACTCTGAAACCAGCAAACAAGACACCGGGGCATTTGATTACTTGACCTGCATGATTCTTGGAATGGCCCCCCAATAATTTGGCTCAACCCTTCCATCGAGAGGACGTACCCCGGCAAGCCGGGTCACGCCTCTCATGTCAAACGTTAGGCGTCGCGCTTCCGCCACAAGGGTGCGACATTCTGAGCTATAAACCTTGTGCATCACATTGGAGGATAGTTGAAATGAAAACAACCACGCTCGTGCTTGCCAGCGTTGCTCTTTTCTCTGCATCAGTACAAGCCGCCGAAACATTGAACGCCGAAGGAGTGAAAAAACTGATCACGGGAAATACGGTTCATGGTCTGGCGCCTAACGGCAATACCCAAAAAAACTATTTCGCGCCTGATGGAAAAACCCTTCGCCAAGTTGGTGGAAAGATACTGGAAGGCACCTGGAGCGTGAACGAGGACGGTACACAGTGCATTGAAGGTATGCCGGGCGGTTGCGCTAAGATCGTCCGCAACGACGATGGTACCTATGACCGCGTCACTACAGATGGCGGGGTTCGTCTTAAGTGGACAGCCGTAGTTAACGGTAAAGACTTCTAACCGCGCACTATACGTGGCGACTACGCCCAGTAGCGCCTCGAGAGGGACGCTCCGCCAGCAAGCTTCGCTTGCCGGCCGCGCGCCCCTCAAGCTATACGTTAGCTATCAAAAATGGGGGCACGATGAATATCACAGGACGTTTAATCACAAGCTTGGCAATTGTTCTTGCTCCGCATTCCGTCATGGCAGAAGCCAGCTTTCATACCAAACTTGAAGAGAAATGATAGCTAAACCCTCACTCAACAACGCGCCACTTCGTGTCGGATTGGCCGCCTGCGGCGTCCCGCCGGTTAGCTCGGCGTTAGCGGTAATTAAGCGCATCGATAGTAAGTAACAAATGCTACCTACTTAATGGCGACGACAAGCAAAAATTATAATATTTTGTCTTCAACTTCTGCTTTTTTTGTCTGGGGAGGTTGGGCTTATTACGTGAATTCTATTGAGGGAAAAAATACCGGTTTGGTTTCTGGAATAACACAGGGTATTGCAAGCTTCGTCATTACATTAATCGTTGTGTTTGCTGTTACTAAACTTTACAACACCATATCTGGCAAGGCGTTAAAGATAATACTCCCGGCAATAATTACTGTGACTTGTATCGGTATTGTATTGGTTGTCGTTCATTCTGCTGTAGGGACGCCACATATTCTTTACACAATAGCGCCCTCACTTACGGTAGCGTTTTTATTTTGTATTTTTACTGCATTGAGTTTGAGAAAAAATGAAAATGCTACACACACATAGTCCATTTGCTGACAAAGCGCGCAACCGGACGCGCCAAAAGCGGCGCGCCTGTTAGCTTTACGTTATGCGTGAAAGACTAGTGAATCAGGCTGAGATTATGGAAGCAACTACCGCCAGAGATTATGAGGCGGGTAGAACCTTGATCGAAGAATATGCGGCAGCATTAGGCGTTGATCTCTGCTTTCAAAACTTCCCGGAGGAGATATCGAATCTTTCCGAAATCTATGGCCCTCCCCGCGGGTGCCTGCTGCTTGCTCGTGCTAGCGGAAAAGCAGTTGGTTGTGTGGCAGTCAGAAACCAAAATGACGCCACCTGCGAGATGAAGCGCCTCTACATGAAACCCGAATATCGTGGGGTGGGCCTTGGGAGGCGGCTGGCGGAGATCGCAATCCGCAAGGCACAGCAGTTGGGTTATTCCCGAATAGTTCTGGACACATTACCAAGCATGACCGAAGCGCAGTCTCTTTATGAATCTCTCGGTTTCAGAGAAATTGAGGGTTATTATCAAAATCCTGTGCAAGGTGTACGTTATCTTTCGCGCGAAATCACCATGCAATGAAAAACACACCGCCGCGGGTTAACGCGGCCGTTAGAGCTACATGATTGGTCGATTCAGGATTGGACAGTTTCCTCGGCGGTCATGTTGCTTGCATTTTGACCCACGTGAGTGGAGGGAAAGCCATGAGCACCACCGTTACCGGACCGGATGGCAAGCCACGTTGTCTCTGGTGCGCTGCGGCACCTGAATTTCTCAGCTACCACGACACGGAATGGGGATTTCCGGTTGATGACGATTTTCGACTGTTCGAAAAGCTGAGTCTGGAAGGGTTTCAGTCAGGCTTGAGTTGGCGCACCATACTTGCGAAGCGGGAGAACTTCCGCAAAGCCTTTCGGGGTTTCGACTACAACAAAATCGCCCGATTCACGGAAAAAGACGTTACCCGCTTGTTGCAGGATGAAGGGATCGTGCGGCATAGGGGAAAAATCGAAGCTGTCATCAACAACGCAAAACGCGCCGTTGAACTGGTTAAGAAGGAAGGATCGCTTGCGGCCTACATCTGGCAGTTCGAGCCCAAGCCGGAGCATCTCGCTACACCGCAAAGTACATCAATGTCTATTGAGTCTGTCGCATTCTCGAAGGCATTGAAAAAACAAGGATGGAAATTCGTCGGGCCCACCACCGTCTACGCCTTCATGCAGGCCATGGGTCTGATAAACGATCATGTCGAGGGTTGTATTGTGCGAGGCAAGGTTGAAAGCAGCAGGAAGAAATTCCGTGTGCCTGCCAAAAAGTCATAGCATTGCCACTAGCTGCAAAATGTGGAAGACAGGCATAGCGATGCGCGCATAAACAAAATCATGTATTAGTGTCGCTCGAAGAAGCACTGGAGTACGTCTCACCGCCATAACAGGAGCACATCATGTCAGTTGCGTTAAAGTCGTTACACATTCTCGGCGCGAGTCTCTTCCTGGGGAACATAATTGTGAGTGCCTTCTGGAAGGTGCTGGCAGACCGCACAGGTAACTATTCTGTCATTCGTTTTGCCACGCGCCTTGTTAACGTCACCGATACCGTTTTTACCGGATTGGGCGCTGCGTTGCTGCTCGCGACCGGGCATCTGCTCGCGCGAAACCATGGTGGCGTGCTGGCCAATGACTGGATTTTGTGGAGCTATGTGTTGTTTGGCGTGTCCGGCGCGATCTGGATTACGGTGTTGCTGCCGATACAGTTTAAGCAGGCGAAGATGTTGCGCGAGTCGGGAACGGAAGAGGTTCCCCTGGAGTATTACCGCCTGGCCCGCTTATGGTCTATTGCTGGCGCTCTCGCCACGTTATTTCCATTACCAGCGATCTATTTGATGGTTGCAAAGGGAACGTGACGTACGTCGGCACACTCGTACGCGCATGACTCGTAACCAATTCATCCAGCTGATGCAATACCCGCGCGAGTGGCTCGAATGGGACATGTTGCCCGACGAGCTGATCGATGCGCAGATAGCTGAATATCAACGGGGTGGTGAACAAGACTCCATGCACTATCGCAATACGGCGTTCCACTTTTGGTTGCGCAAGCGCCCGGGCAAGGAGATTTTGCTGAAGCTCATCAAACTAAGTTACCTGGACCCCGACCCGCTGTTGTCTTATGCTTTTCGAAAAGATTACCTTGCCAACGTGGAAAACACGGACGAGGAAGTGGCGCAAGCGCTTAGACAAAACCGCATTTAACCCGTGCCTAATTCTGCGTTGGCGACACAGTAAACCTATGCGCTATCGAGAGGGTGACATGACAAACATTGCAAAAAACACGATTTGTCTTTGGTACGACAACGATGCAGAAGAGGCGGCGCGTTTCTATGCTGCGACGTTTCCCGATTCATCGGTTGGCGCAGTGCACCGCGCGCCTGCAGATTATCCGTCGGGAAAAGAAGGCGATGTATTGACTGTTGAATTCACCGTGCTGGGTATTCCGTGTATTGGTCTAAACGGGGGGCCGGTGTTCACGCACAACGAAGCGTTCTCGTTTCAGGTTGCAACCGAAGACCAGAACGAAACAGATCGCTATTGGAACGCGATCGTCGGTAACGGCGGTCAGGAAAGTGAATGCGGTTGGTGCAAGGATAAATGGGGCATCTCATGGCAAATTACCCCAATGGCACTGACGAAAGCCTACACCAGCTCCGACCGCCAGGCGGCCAAACGTGCCTTCGATGCGATGCTGACGATGAAGAAAATCGACATTGCCGCAATCGAAGCGGCTGTTCGTGGTTGAGACACCGGAATAAAATAAATTGCTACACGCAATCTTCAAATATAGTCGTAGCCTAGCCGTATGAATGATGTCAGGCGTAGCGCCGGTGCCTAAGAACCGCCGCAGTTTTAAGGGAGCGAATCCATGGAAGATACAAATGCCTTGAATAAAGAAGCATCCGCCAAAACCCTGACGACCATCATTTATGCGCTGTATGCCGCGTCCTTGTTGGTGGGGATTACCGCCATCGTCGCAATCGTGATGAATTACATCAAAAAAGACGACGTGGCCGGCACTTTTCTGGAAAGCCATTTTCGCTGGCAAATACGCACGTTCTGGTTTGGGTTGCTGTGGAGCATCATTGGCGCGATCACATTCATCATCGCCATTGGCTGGTTCGTGCTCGCCGCCAACGGTATCTGGCTCATTTATCGGATTGTTAAAGGCTGGTTGAATCTTAGCGAAAACAAGCCCATGTATGGCTAATGTGTGAGAGCTTGTGGCCCGAGCTCGAAACGCATTTGAATTGCGGTTTTAGCGTTGCCCGGAATCACGCTGCATGCGCTGGAAAGCAAACGCATTGAGGATGCCGGCGGCGCTCGCGGTATTGTTGAAATACACAAATGCATCATTCAATTCGATGTTGTCGAGTTGTCGCAGGAGGTTCAGCAAATCTTCATCGCTGTATTCGGAATAAAACAAACGCGGATTGCCGTGTAGCCGGATATAGGCTGTCGGTGTAGTGGCGACGATGTCGGTAGGCAAACCGGGGTAGTTCACGCTGCAAAATATCAGTTCGTGCTGCCGAAACGCCTGAAAGACTTTATCCGTCCACCAGCTGGCATGGCGAAATTCGATCGCATTCCTGAAGCTGGCATCCATGCTTGCGACAATCGATTCGAGTCGCTCGGGGGTGTAGTGATAGCTCGGCGGTAACTGAAACAATACGCATGCGAGCTTGTCTTGCAGTCCCGATTCGCAGGCAGCATAAAACGCGGCAAGCTCGGTTTCGCACCCGACAAATTTTTTGATGTGTGTAATGATCTTGGGCGCCTTGATCGAGTATTTAAATTCATTCGGACTTTTTCGATACCAGGTCTGCAGCGATTTGCGCGTGGGGAATTTATAAAAGCTCGCGTTCAGCTCATAGGTATTGAATTGCGTGCAGTAATACGCAAACCATTCCTTGGTCGGCATGCCTTGCGGATAAAAAATCCCCTGCCATTGACGGTTGTAATAGCTGGAGCAGCCTGTATATATCGTGCTCACGCGTATTGCACCTGACAGTTTTCGCAAAAGAAGCTGCGGCGTTTTTTAACGCCCGTGTGCTTGCGGATAATCGGCAAATTGCAGCGCAAGCAAAGCGTCTTGGTGTGGGCTAACCAATGTTTTTTCAGCTCAAACCTCTTCTTCCATTCCAGAAAGTCAAAACTGTAAGTGCGCGCTTCGCGAATGATTTCGTTCAATTTGCGCTTGGGGATTTTTCCGGTCAGTGATTCGGGATGGACATGCACGCGGTACAGCACTTCGTTCTTGATGATATTGCCTACGCCGGCAAAAATGTCCTGCTCCAGCAAGGCGTCGCAGATGAGCTTGTCTGGGGCTGCGTCAAGTTTGCGCCTCGCCTGCTTGGGGTCCCAGTCGTCGTTCAACACATCGGCTGTCCAGTCGTAGTGATCGTCGACATCGCCTTCGATGAATTTGAGCGAACACGAATATAAATTCAGTTCGCCATTAGAAAAGGTCAGATTGAGTCGCACCGGAGCATCTTTAGCTTCGTTGACGCGGTAGCTGCCAAAAAGCAAAAAATGCACGCGTAACGAAAAACCGTTGAAGCAGATCAAAAAATGCTTGCCCCAGCTTTTGAATGCAATGACTTTTTTGCCGGCCAGGCGACTTTGATCAATCTTGCTATTACCGGCAACCGAGACGATTTTTTGTCCGGTGAAGTGCTGGACTTCTTCTTTTAATATGACAATGCTCGGTCCTTCTGGCATGGTTCCTATGCAAACCTTGTTGCATGCGCGATTTATTTCAAAGGAATGTAACCGGGTGCGGTGCGCGTTGGTGATCGGATATCCGCCCTACATTCCGTCAGGAAAGCACTTGCTTGCCTATTGGCCCCGGGATTTGCAGGCCATCACAGCAGGTTACGGTTGTGCTAGGCTCCACATTGATCGTGGACATTGCTAAGGGCTGTGAAACCCCATGCAGGCAGAAAGCACATTTCAAGTTTTTGACTGGTTGTGGTCGTCCGGCCAGCTTTCCGAAGACGATATTGCCCGTCTTGCGGGTATGGACGTAGACGTCGTGATTAATCTGGCTTTACCGACTTCGTCGAATGCCCTGCCCCATGAAGCCGAACTGGTGACGCGTGAGGGGCTGTGCTACATACAAATCCCGGTCGAATGGGAGCAGCCTGAATATCATCAGTTACTGCAATTCTTTGGCGTGCTGAAAGCCTTTGAAGGCCAACGAATTTGGGTGCACTGCGCAAAAAACTTGCGCGTGTCGGTATTTATTTATCTCTATCGACGCTTGTGCTTAAATCACAGTGAAGCGGATGCGGTTTTTCCGATGCGCGAAGTTTGGGCGCCCAACGCAGTCTGGCAGACATTCATGGAGCAGGCTATTCGCAGGTATCGGGAAAGTCGGGTCGATAACAGACAGGAGATAACATGAACACGAGAAACCATTGGTGGGGCATGGTGTTGGGCATAGCCGTGTTATGCAATGCTGCGTTCGCGAACGAAGTCATCTTGCCCTATAAGAATCTGAAGCTGAATGCG
>OBEQ010854605.1_pt1 | contig 11256 bp, 13 predicted proteins | sample 1670901 | NCBI WGS metagenome assembly OBEQ01 (sample SAMEA104232315, study PRJEB22302) | groundwater metagenome | biome: forest; feature: aquifer; material: groundwater | place: USA | collected 2011-08-07 | depth 5.4 m | reverse complement strand
TACCCGTCTCGCCACCCGTCTCGCTACCCGTCCCGCCACCCGTCTCGATACCGGTCTCGCCACCGGTCTCGATACCCGTCTCCCCACCCGTCTCGCCACCCGTCTCGCCACCGGTCTCGCCACCCGTGGACCCACCGGTACGGCCACGACTCGATTCACGGGTGACCATGTCATTCAACCGCACGGAACCAAACGTCTCTTCCCACGCTTGCGTGACGACGTCCTTGGGCTGAGGTGGAAGCGCTTCGCGCAGCGACTCGATGTGCGCGTACTTGAGCGGCGACTCGGGAAGCGCACGCCACCGGCGCCACCACGAGCGCAGCACATGCTGATTCGGCCGGTGGCCGATCTTCGGCACGCTTCGCACCCGAAGCACACGATGCATGCGGTCGTACTGTGCGAAGCCCGGCATGCCCCTGTCGAGCTTCGCCCACAGCTCAGCCAGTTGCTCGTTGGTGATGTCGAGCTCGTCGGCCAAGGTGCACATGCTGATCTTCGAGCAGCCGGGCACGCCTTCGTTGTGGCGGCCCGTGACCAGATGGGCCGCAAGCCCACGCACGTCGAGAGGCAGGTGGCGCAGCTCGTCCCAAAACCGGGGAACGATGACGCCCGTGTATTCCTCACGCTCGCTCATCTACGTATCCTTCCAAGGCAATGATCGGCGGCGCGCTTCTTCGAGCGGTGGGGTCGCAGGCCCAACCTTGCGCACCACCGTGACGATGGCCAATGTGCCCGCACACCACGGGTCGGCGCCCACGGCGCCGCACGGCAGCTCGACTGCCGGGCGCCAGCCCTCGGCCTCAGCCTGGGCGAGTTCGTCGAGCACGACGCGCCGGAACTCGAACGCGCTCACGGTGTCACCCTACTGAACGTGAGCGCCCATACCCAGGGGTTGGACTTCCAAGACCCTCGTTCGCCGTTGATGTCGTTCCACACCGTCGAGAACCACTGCACAGGACCGGCTGGCACTCGGTACCAGGGCTGCGCTGGGCAGCCTTCTGCGATGGCATCGTCCTCGCTGATGTCCTGCAGCCTTTGGGCGCGGACCTCGATCAGCTCCAGCGTGAGGCGCGACGCCCAGCGCGGCATATGGATGGACGGGCGCCAGGTGCGCCGGCCGTCATCGACGAACGCGAAGCCCTGCGGCGCCGCGGCGCGAAGCGGCACGGGCGCGCCGCCCGCCGCGTAGCGCACCCACTCCTGAGTCCCTCGCACGGCGTCGCGAGACAGGCCCCACGTCTCGCGCACCCACAGCCGGTCACCGAGCACGCCATAGGGACAGCGGATCCAGTCCGGCCCCTGTCGATCGTCCGGGCTCCACCAGCACCAATGCGGCCCACCATTGTAGGCATCGAAGTACGGGAACTCGCGCGACGTCGGATGACGGTTCGCACTTGGCACGTACTCGCTGGGCTGCGGCTTCATGACCCGCCGCGTTTGGAACTTTCGACCATCCAAGATGGCTCGGACCATTGACGAGCAGAGAAGGATCGGCCGCTCACGCATCGGTCGACGCTCTCGGCTCGATCCGTACCTTGACGGCATACTCGTGCGCACCGCCGCGCTCTTGCTCGCAGCGCCAGGCCACGCGTGGGTCGCGGTCGTCAATGGCGAGCAGCTCGGCGAGCTGGTCGCGAACGGCCTTGGCGCTGCGGGCGAGGTTGTCGTTGTCGAGTACCCGGGGCGCGATGCGCGTCATAGTGACCGCGCACGGCAGCGTGGGCGGCGCGAGGCGCATGGTCGGCGCCGGCAAGCCCCAGCGCGCGACCGCCTTCGGCTTGGCTGTCTTCTTCTTCGGCTTCACGACCTGGAGGTAGACGGTGGCGCCCGCGTCGATCACCGCCGCGGTCACGGCAGCGCGCTGTTCCTTCGCCCGTCGCGCCTTCGCATGGAAGTGCTCGCGCAGGTTGGCCTCGCTCTCGAGGCGGACCGGCACCACGAACTCGATCGCCCACATCGCTACGAGACCCTCTCGCCCAAGGCGCTCGCCAAGGCGCTCGGGGGTCGCTCGTCAAAAAGCGGCAACTGCGGCCGCGCGCCGCCCTGCCCTGGCCTCGCGCTGGCGCGCCGCACGGCTGGCCCCGCGACGAAGCGGTCGCCACTTGTGACGTAGTCCGCCCATCGTGGGTACCCGAGCGACCGCACCGCGTCCTCGGGCCCCTGGATGCGACGCTCCGGATCCGTGGGGTCGCGCCACGCGACGTACTCGTCCGGCCAGTGGAAGGTCGACACGGCGACCCTGCTGGCGGGCGTCACCGCCGCGAGCGCACGATCGACGAGGCTCGCACCGCTGCCCTCACGATCCCCGACGACACGGACCTGCTCGATCCCGTACGCCGCCAGCTGGTCGAGCATCGGCACGGTCGCGCCGGCGACCGCCAGCGCGATGAAAGAATGCGCCTGGCCGCGAATCTGGTGGGCGATCGAGGCGAGCGCGTCGATCTCGCCCTCCATGACCACCGCGGTGTCGGCGTAGCTGGCGCCGTCCACGAACTCGAGCCCGAGGGACGTCCGGTAGTAGTGCAGCCCGTAGAAGCCGCGGAACCCACCCACTTCGGCCTCGAAAGGGTCATCGACGAAGAACGCCGCCTCCATCCCGACCAACGGCGCACGCAGCTTGAACCGTCGCACGGAGCCGGGCTCGTCGTGCAGCGGCACGACCAGATAGCCCGCGAAGCCGAAGCCATCGGCGGCCAGGAAACCGAAGTATTGGCGGAAAAACCGATGCTCCTCGGACGCGGCTCCGAAGCGGTCGATCACGCGGGCCTCGCTGGGGAAAACGCCGAGGAGCTGGTTGGAGGTGATCGCCGGCCAGATGCCATGCGGATCGGCTTCCGTCGGCACGCCGCCCCTGTCGTCCAGGTCGATGGCGACTTCGTTCGACGCGGCCTCACCCAGACGCCGACCAAGCAGGTACTCGACCGCCGGCCGGGCCCAGGCGTAGTCGCGGCAGGTCTCCATCGGGTACGCCGCGATCGCCTCGAACAGCTCGTCGCAGAAGAACCGGCAGAGCCGATTCTTCAGGGCCTGCTCGATCTCGTGGTCCCGAAGCCGTTCGTAGACCGCCTCGGTGATGCCCTGGAGCCCGAAGCGCCGGCGCAATATCAAGAGTGCGTCGGCCATGCTCGGCGCCACGGCGTTACGCAACTCGGCAACGAGTGCGAGCGGGTCGAAGAACGTCCGGTGGCAGCCGAAGCACTTGGCCATGCCCTGCTGCGGCGCGACCACGAAGGAGGCCCCTGGGTGGCGGTGCAGCGGGCAGCGGCCCTTGATGTGGACTCCCGAGCGCGCAAAGCCTGCCCCGGGCGCGAGCTCGCGCACGATGGCAAGCCAGTCGGCCATCGTGAGGTCCGTCCAGACCTCGCGAAGCCTCGAGAACACTACCGGGTCGCCAGACTGCTTGGACTTGCGCGCCACGCCTCGTCTCCACGACTACAAAAAAAGCGGTACGCCTTGGGCCCCAGGAGGGGGGAGCCCAAGGCCCAAGGCGTCCCGCGGTTTACGTGCTCACGATCACATCGGGGGCGCGGCGGTGCGCACGGACGCCCGCGCCGGCCGAGGCGCCTCCGCCGACACCTCGCCCTCGCGGTCCTCGAACCGCCCGCTCGCCGTGCTAGCGCTGAATGCCGCCTCGGTCGCCGCGGCCGTCTCAGCGGCCGCCGCCACACGCACGTACCACTCGGCGATGAACTGCTTGCGGTTGGCGCTGAACAACTCGGAGAGCGCCTGGGCGAGACGCACGACCTCGGGCGGGTTGTCCTTGCTCGTCGCCTCGACCTTGAAGACGAAGTAGAGGCCCTGGTCGCCCTTGCCCCTCTCCGTCGAGAGCAGATAGCTCTGCTTCCACGGGTAGGGGTGCATCTTGGCCAGCTTCACGAGGTCGGTCCCCGCCGAGCGCGAGGTAATGCCGAAGCTGAGGAGGTAGACCTGGCTGAGGTCCGCCGCCAGCGCCGCCACCACAATCTGGTTCCGGCACTTCGTCTTGACCTGCTCACCACGGCCTGCGTTCTGCAGACCAAAGGGCAGATGCTCACACTCCGAGCAGAGGCCGAAGCGGTCGCCCAGCTTGGCGTCGGGCGCGCCGCATTCCGGCGCTCGCTGCCCCTTGATGAACATGATGTTCTCCACATGGAAGTGGAGAGGAATGAAGGCGAACGACTTGTCCAGCAGGGCGCCAGCCGTCGTGAACATGTCGCCGGGGCGCGCCGACTCCGGCTTCGCCGCCAGCTCCGTCGTCGGCTGCGCCATGTTGACCCGGACCACCGACCACGGAGTGACCATCTCTTCCATGCCCGGCTTGACCGGCGAGGCCAGCGCGAGCAGGTCCTTCACCTTGGCCTTCATCTCCTCCGAGAAGCTCGGGTCGTACGCCAGCTCGGCAAGCGCCTCGAACTTCTGCCTGACCTGAAGACCGCGAGCCTTGAGCTCTTCTTGGGAGGCGATGGCGATGCTCGCGTCCTTGAGCACCGCCAGCGCCGTCTTCGGCATCACCTCGGCGACAACAGGCGTGCCCGGCCGTTCCGCAGCCGCCGGCGACGCCGCAGCCCCCTTGCCTTCCTTCCAGTTCCTATCACTCATCCTCGCGCCTCCCAGCTTTCCGTTATTGATCCGGTTGCACCCAGATGCAACACATCTTAGTTAATTGACTAGGTATGAATGTTTGCGCGAATTGTCGCTGCGTCTGTCAATCGCCGACAGGCTTTCCCGAGTAACGTCCCGTGACCGAAGGCACCCACGTTCACCACCGCCTGAGGTCGCGCTCGGCCACAAGGCCTGTGTGGCGGGATCGTCCGCCCACTAGGATTCGGACATGGCCCCCTCGATGAACCGCAGCGCTTCCCTCTACTACGCGGAGATCGCCAAGACCCCGCCGGTCATCGACGCCCTGGAGGAGAGGCGACTCATCGAGAGGTGGCAGCGCCATCGCGATCTCCGGGCGCGAGACACCCTCGTGAAGTGCCACCTCCGCTTCGTCGTCACGGTCGCCCGCAAGCACTCGAAGGACGCCGACCGGCTGCCCGACCTCATCGCCGCCGGCAACCTCGGCCTTCTGAAGGCGCTCGACCGCTTCGACCTCGATCGAACCCCCCAGACCCGCTTCCTGACCTACGCGGGGTGGTGGATCCACAAGGAGGTGGCCGATGAGGACTACGCGACGTCGAGCCTCGTGTACGTCCCGCCCCACCGGAAGAAGGCCCAGCGCCGGCAAGCGCGGGCGTTCCGGAAGGCCCTCCACGAGCACGGGCCGGAGGCTCCGTGCGTTCAGTCCATGGACCCCGGGACGCCAGAGGGCATGGCGTTCCCGCTGGACGGCTTCGACGCCGAGCCCGACTTCGATGAGGTCGACCCCGCTGACGGCGACTTCGAGACCCACAGCACGAACTCGCTGCTTCGTCGCGCCATCGGCGAGCTACCCATGCGGGAGCAGACCGTCTTGAACCTTCACTTCGGCCTCAAGGACGACCCCCGCAGCCTCGCCCAGATCGCCGCCATCCTGGACATTCACCCCGAGCGCGTGCGTCAGATCAAGGTCAGCGGGATGGAGCGGCTGCGAGCCGCCCTCGAGGACCACGCCCTCATGACGGCCCACGACCCCTACTGAGCCGCCGCGTACCCCGCCACCACCGCCTCGTCGATGTAGCCCTTCAGCCACGCCAGCACGACCGCCTCCGAGCAGCCGGGTTCGCGGAGCTTCGCCTCGAGCTGGTCGCGGGAGATGCTCGCACGGGCGACGAGCTGGCCTCCTTCCAGCGCGACGAAGACGACGTCGTTGGACAGGAGGTCCACCCGCATCGCGGCCACCGGCAGCGCCCCCTTCTTCGCTAGCACCTGCACGACCGTGAAGTCGATCGGCGAGAACGCCCACACGCCGTGGTGCTTGAGCGCGCCGTACAGGCCGAGCGGGTCGATGGGCGCCTGGCCCACGAGCGCCCAGACGACCTCATCGGTCAGGAGGTCGAGTCGGCGGAGCCTCCGCAGGTTCTCCAGCACCCTGGGCGTGGTCGCCGCAGCGACTCCCAGCGCGACGGCACCCCACTGGCACTCGTCTTCCTCGTCAGCGAACTCGGCGAGCGAGACCAGCTTGCTCACGACAGCGTGTCCCGCACGCCGAGGAACCACTCGAGGCTGTCGACCTGCGCCTTCGTCCTCACTCGGCCCGCCTCGCCCAGTTGGGGACGCTGCAGCCGCTGGAGCAGGGCGCCGAGCTGCTCGATGAGGGCGGCCTTCGGCCTCACGTCGAACGACTTTCCCTGGTACACGCTTCGGGCCAGCGCGACCTGCTCCTCGTCGTACTCGGGGACGTCCCGCAACGGCCTTTGCTCCCGGTTCGGCCGGATGCCCAGCTCGGCCTTGTGCCGGTCAGCCTCCTGCTTGACGTCGGCCACCGAGACCTTCTTGCCGCTGCGCTGCTTCTCCTCGATGTCCTCGAGCATCGACTTCTGCCGCGTGGGCGGCAGCGCGACCATTTCCCGCGCGTGCGTCGTGCTGATCACACCCTTCTCGAGCGCCTCCTTCACCTCGGGTGCGGTACTCCGGAGCAGGGACAAGCGCTGGCTCACGTAGGGCTCCGACACGCCGAGCTTCCTGGCGAGCTGCGCCTGGTTGCACCGGTACGTGGCCATGTAGTCCTGCATCGCCTGCGCTTCCTCGATGGGATCCGGGTCCTCGCGCTGCAGGTTCTCGATGAGGTTCAGGATCGAGTTCTCCTGCGTGTTGCCCTTGACGAGCTTCACCTCCACCTGTGCCCAGCTCGCCGGCGTACGCTTCCGAGCCACCTTCTTCCCATCGGATCCTGGGACCGGCGTCCAGTTCGGGTCGCAGAGCATCCCGATCCCGCGATACCGCCGCTCGCCGATCACGAGAAAGTACTTCCGCCTTCCATCCGTCTTGGAAGGCCCGCCCTCGCGCACCACCATCGGCTGGATAAGCCCGTTCTCGTCGAGGCTTGCGGCCATCCGATCGATGTTCTTGAGGTTCTTGCGGCTGTTGAAGTCAGGCCCAATCACAATGTCCTCGTACGGCACGAGGACGCGGCTGATCTCTTTCGGCACGGTTCCCTTCCCTTCTCTGTGGTAGCGCTTCCCTACGCGTCGACCAGGAGCTCGAGCAGCACATCGATCTGTGCCTGGAGCTGCATGGCTTCTTCTTCATCGCGCGCGCGCGCGAGCCTGTCCTTGAGTCGGCGAATCAGATGGACCACCGCGCTCCCGGACACCGCGGTCTCCCGGTCCGTCCCCCCCGAGAGCGTGAGCAGCGAGGACACCGCCGACTGGACGGGCGCGAGGCCCGGCCGCTTCAGCACCGCGAAGGAAAGGATCTGTGAGACGAGAGACACGAACGCGAGCAGCCGCTCGCGCGTGAGGTATCGCGCCCTTCTCGGCAACGACCCCACGAAGTCGTCGAGCACTTCACGTGCAGACACGGTTAGTTCTCCTGGTGCTGGGCGAGCACTCGCTGGCGATCGATGCGACGGAACGCGATGGCCTCGATGTCCACGCCCTCGAGCAGCCGCCCGACCGCGAAATAGAACTCGACGGCGACGTCGTGAATGGGTCGGTAGGGATCGTTCTGCACCGCCAGCCAGAGCGAGCGCACGGCGTGCTGCCGGTCGGCCACGTCATCATTGGTCCGCTCTCCGCAGTTCCTCGCCATCAGGGCACCTCGAACGGTTCAGTGCCGCACCCGGGGCACGTGGGCACGTTCACGTCCTCGGCAGACGCGAGCTCCCTCCCGCAGCGCGGGCATGCCGGCGCCGTCGCCGATGCCTCCTTCTCCTGCCTCTGCTCGACGTCGACTCCGTACTTTTCCAAGGCGACTCCTTTCCGAAGGAAAGGCTCACCGACGGCGCCCACCCGTGAGCGCCGCCGGCGAACCCCACACGAGGGATTACCGGAGCGAGACCCGCTGCTTCTGCTCGACCGCCGTGCCCTTGATCACGGTGAAGTCCCGCGGCGCGGCCGGATCGGTGTTGAGGTACTTCTCCGCCTCGACCGCACTCTTGAACTCCTTCACGCCTCCGACCACGATGTAGACCTTGCGCGAGGCCCGCTTCTCCTTCTCCTCGACCACCGAAGCCACCGCGCCCGTGACCGTGGGCGGCTTGGCGGCAGCGCCGTTCGTGGCCTTCGTGTCCTTCACCTGCGTCTCCTGCGTCGTCATCGCTCGTCTCTCTCCTCGGTCTCGGGTCTACGACTGCGCCCCGCGGCAATATCGCCAGACGGAGCACCACTTCTCGGAACACCACCAGTTCGACGGGTCGGTCATCGGAAACCGCCCCGCCGCGATCGACAGCGCCACGCCCTCGAGTACCGCGACGCCGTGCTGCACGTCGGCGTCCGTCAACACCTCCGAGAGCGCCTCGTACCGGGGACGCGGCACCTTCGCGCGCCCCTTGACCACCTGATCCACCTGGATGTCGGCCACGTGCTCGACCCCGGCGTAGAGCATGAACTGCAGGTCGTTCTTGATGTCGCCTTCGGACCACTTGTCGGTCACGACCTTGAGATCGTGAAGGCGAAGCGGCCGTGACACCTTCGGCATCTCGGTCGCGTCGAACTTTCCCTTCTTGTTGGTCCTGGCGACCTTCCTGGCGTCCGCGGCCACCTTCGCGCGGATCTCCTGGTACTCCGCCTCCGAGCGCACCTGCACCTGCACCGAATCGATGCGGCCCAGGACGGGCAGCCGGACCTTGCCGTCGCGCGTCTTGACGATCTTCGAGAAGGTCTTCTCGACCGCCACCGGCGTCGCCTCGTGGGCCGCGTCCCGCCAGTAGACCTTCGCGCATTCGATCCCCGTGTCCTTGACCTGAGCCTCGCTCAGGCCTTCCCAGTCCCCGACGCGGCCCTTCTTTGCCTCGAACTCCGTCGCGAAGGTGTCGGTAGCGAGCTCCACCGGGGGCAGGACCCCCGTCTCGAGCTTCGCGGTCAGCACGACATCGGCGGCCTTGTGAACCGTCACGCCCTGAAACAGGCGCGCCGGGGTTACCTGCGGCACCTTGTCGATGTACTTGAGCTCCCAGGAATGTGGGCACTTGAGGTGCATCTTCCCCGCCGACACCGAGAGGTAGCCCTGCGGCAAGATGTCGGTAAGCTCAAGCTCCATCTCGTGGGGAACCGTGATCGGATCGAGCAGATCCTCGACCTCCTCCATGCCGAAGCTCGCCATGTTGCTAGTCCTCCTTCGGGTACGTGTGGGATTCGTTGGGCGCCAGCTGGCGCATGGCCCCGGGCCGGACCTGGAACAGGCCGGGCCGTGAGCGCTCGAGCGCCTGGGACAACCCCAGGATCTCGTCCATTGCCGGGGATGCCTCCGCGCCTTCACCTTCGGTCGCGAGCGACCGCGTCGGTGAAGGCACCGCCTCCGGCTGGTTCTCCTCGTCATCGGTGTCGACCTCGAACCGCACATGAAGCGCGCCGCGGTACGACAGCGGCGTGCCTGCCTTCCCACGGATTCCGCGCGCCTGGAGGTCCGCCTGCACCAGGCGCAGGACGTCCCGCTTCTCGTAGGTGATGACGATCTTCATGCCCCCGCTCCGATCGGCATAGGCCACGCCGTCGCGACCGGCCGGCGCACGTTGCCGGCGTGAATGCACGCCGTCCCCAGGCGCTGGATGCCATCCTTGGCGCACCGCGGACCATCGAGGCGCACGAGGTCGCTCGGCCGCTCCGGCGGGACGCACGTCCGGGCGTTGAGGAGGTTCAGGTTCTTATACCCGCGAACCCCGGGCGAATTCGCGGTCGGTCCTGCCGCGGCGTGCCCTGCCATGGTCACGCGACTCGCCAACCCGAACCGGCGCCCGCGCGACCCTTTCTCGAGCACACATCTCATCTATATTCGTTCTACATGCTCTCTACTACACTTACAACTGAATGCAGGACCGCGACCCTTCGATCGGTGACCTCTTCGCGCCCGGCAGCGCGCACGGCTCACCGCTCTTCGACTTCCTGACGACGTTCGCGCCACGCAGGTTGAAGGACCTCTTCCGGCTCTGCGAGTACCTCTACTTCAACTCCGCGCAGATCTACGCCGCGCTGCAGAAGTTCTGCACGCTGCCGATCACGGACATCGTCTACAACACCACCAACGAGGCGCTCAAGAAGCGCTACGAGACGCTCCACAACAAGCAGCTCAAGACCAAGCGCATCCTCCACCGCGCCGCCATCGACAAGTACGTCTATGGGAATGCGCTCTTGTCCCTGTACGCACCCTTCGTGCGTTTCCTGCGCTGCCCCCGCTGCGAGCACCTGACGAACATCGCGACCGTCGACTACCGCTTCACGCTCAAGAAGCTGGCGTTCAACTACACGTGCTCGTCATGCCGGACGAAAGTCGACGGCCGCGTCGTGGACCGCAAGATCACGCGCACCGACCGGATCTCCATCATCCGCTGGGACCCGAAGCTCATCGACATCGACCACAACCCCATCACGGGGCACAGCGACTACTACTACGCGATCCCACGCGACCTGAAGGAGCGCGTCCAGAGGGGAAACCCGCACCTCATCAACACGATGCCGATGGAGTTCTTGAAGGCGCTCCGCGACGACAAGATCTTCAAGTTCGCCGAGGGCCAGATCTTCCACATGAAGATGGACGCGCCCGCCGGCATCGAGGCGTACTGGGGATTCCCACCGCTGGCGTCGGCCATCAAGCTCTTCTTCTACGCGGCGGTGCTCCGACGCGCGAATTCAGCGATCGCGCTCGACTACATCACGCCGCTGCGCATCGTCTCGCCGAAGCAGTCCTCGGCCAATGCGGACCCGGTCATGACCATCTCGCTCGACCGCTGGGCGAGCGAGATGAAGACCAACGTCAAGAAGTGGCGCCGTGACCCGCTGCACATCATGTGGTCGCCGGTCCCCGCGGAGGTCACGCACCTCGGCGGCCAGGCGCGCGCCCTCATGACGCTCGGCGAGGTGCAGGACGCGGAGGAGAACATCATCGCCGCGCTCGGCCTGTCCAAGGAGTTCGTCCAGGGCGGATTCTCGGCCATGGGCTCCGGCGTCCAGCTCCGCGTCCTCGAGAACCAGCTCATCCACCAGACGGGCGATTTGAACGACCTACTCCAGTGGATCACCGACAAGGTCGCCCGTCTCCTTGGCTGGGCACCCATCGAGGCCGAGCTGGGGCCGTTCCGGCTCATCGAGGACGCGCAGCAGAAGATGGTCCTGCTCGAGGTCAACCGTTCCGATCCGCAGGGACCGTGGATTTCCAAGAAGACCATCGGTGAGGCTTTCGAGATCGATCCGGTCGAGG
>OBEQ012577213.1_pt1 | contig 11257 bp, 11 predicted proteins | sample 1670901 | NCBI WGS metagenome assembly OBEQ01 (sample SAMEA104232315, study PRJEB22302) | groundwater metagenome | biome: forest; feature: aquifer; material: groundwater | place: USA | collected 2011-08-07 | depth 5.4 m | reverse complement strand
AATTCTTTTGAATAAGCCGTTTCAAGCGAATCACCGATATAGTGCACCAGCACCTCGTCAGGATACTTTTCATCAAAAAAATGCAGGGCGCCGCTCTTTTTAGCTTCTGCAAGCGGCAATGTTATCTTGCGAACTGGCAGGTCCAATTTGATTTTTTCGTTCACGATTTCTTCCACATGTATTTTTTCTTCCTCGGCCATCTTTCGCGGAAAGGAAAAGTCAAACCGTAGCCGATCCGGCGTGATATTACTTCCCTTTTGTTGGACTTCAGAACCTAACACATCGCGCAGTGCCTGATGCAACAAATGTGTGGCAGTGTGGTACTTTAGCGACATCTCACTCGTGTCGGCAAGACCTCCTTTGAATTTTTTCTCTGAGCCGGCACGAGACATTTCTTGGTGTTTTTTCAATCTTTGATTAAAATCTTTTTCGTCAAACACAATCTTCAGTCTTTTTCCACTCTCTATCTCACCTTCAAAAGTAATATTGAGAGATTCAATCAGTTGAGGTAAAAAATCCTTGTTTATACCAAAGGTCTGATATAAATCAAAAATATTTTCTGATGTAATTTTACCATTTTCCTGGTATCGATTATGCAATTCTTGAGCTCCTAGCAATAATGCTTCGCCAGCCTTTCTGTTTTCGGAAGCTATTGTCTCCAGTATAAATGTCCTTTTTTCTTCAATTTCCGGGTAAAATTCCAAACAAGATTTAGAAATATTTTCTAGAAGTGAAGCTAGAACCTTCTGATTGTTAATACCAATTTTTAGTTGCCCGCCTGCATTCCATGTTGTGCGAATTAACCTACGTACAAAATAACCCCTATCAGTATTGGAAGGAATAACACCGTCGCAAATTAAAAATACCGCCGCACGAAGATGGTCTGAAAAAATCCGAAATGATTTTTGAAAATTTTTGTCCAAGTAGGATTTTCCCGACAATCGTTCAAGCTCTTTGATTATGGAATCAAAAACATCGATGGCGAAGATATCGCCGTTATCATTTACCGCAGCCGTGATTCTCTCCAATCCACCGCCGAAATCAACGTTGCACTGTTTGAGCTTCTCAAAACCATTTTCGGTTTTGCGATATTCCATGAAAACTGAATTGCCGATTTCCATAAACTGGCCGCAGTTGCAGTTTGGATGGCAGTGTTCTCCGAATTTTTTGTTGTGCAGTGTGCCGAAATCGTAGAAAACTTCCGAATCCGGCCCGCCAGGCTCCCCCATTGGCATATTTTCTGGAACACCGGAACGGCTCCACCAATTTTTCGTTGCCGGATAGAAATGAATGTGCTCTTTCGGTATCCCAAGTTTTTTCCAAATCTCCGCTGATTCATCATCTTTGGGAAGACCAAAAGATGTATCACCCTCAAAGCAAGTGACCCAAAGCTTATCGCTCGGAATTCCAAGTTCCTTGGTCAGAAACTCAAAAAACCAGCCGAGTTGTTCCTGCTTCCAATAATCACCAAGCGACCAGTTGCCGAGCATTTCAAAAAAGGTCGTATGGCGATTGTCTCCCACTTCTTCAATATCTTCGCTCCTGAAGCATTTTTGGGAGTTTACAAGCCGCTTCCCTGCCGGGTGCTTTTGACCCAGCAAATATGGCACGAGGGGCTGCATGCCCGAACCGGTAAAAAGCGTTGTCGGGTCATTTTCCGGCACGAGCGAAGCTGACGGGATTACTTTATGCCCACGCGCTTCAAAAAAATCCAAGTATTTTTTGCGGACTTCGTTCAGAGTCATCATATTGAAAGAATTATACAGAATCTAGCGAAATTTTCCATCACAAAAGAAAAACCGCTCGTGCGCATAGGCACAAGCGGCATAACTGGGTTTACAACTAAACAACCTTTCTTAAGACGCCAAGGCGCTCCCTTTGTCGCCTCCTTCCAAGCTCTTCCCTTATCTTCTTCTTTGCCATCTGAAGATTGGCTGATATGGCGGATTGGCTTACTCCTCGTTCCTCCGCGGCTTCGTGGGTTTCTTTCCCCTCAAACAAAACCCGCTTCACCGCGTGTTGTTGTTGAAAAGAAAGACCGCTCAGAACATTCAAAACTTCCTCATTGTCCTCCTTTTCAATGAGCTCCTCGTCCGGCGCGGGTGGGAGCGCGAGCGTCTCGGCGTAGCCAACAAGTTTGTCCACCGGCACATCCGCCGTCCGTTCAAACAACTTCGGCTTCGCCAAAAACTCGTTCGTCCTAAATGCTTCCGGAAACAAGTCGTCGACGGTCATACTGGTGAGTTCCATCAGTTTTTCGGTGAGCTCGCGGGCCTTTAGTTTGGTTTTTTCATTCATGCTTGAAGAAAAAATAAACGGAGGGTTTTGTTTTAGGTTAATTACCCTGCAAAGACTGTTAGTACTAATTCCTAAAAACTCACTTGCTTGCGCTAGCGTCCACCCTCGCCTCTTGATAGCTTCGTACAGCACACCGTGCTTCATTCACGCTACCACTGCAATTCTGAATGTCTCTTCTTTCACAGTTTTTTCTTTCCTTTTCAACGTTTCTAATCGTACTATAACACAATAAAGGATATTTGCAAAATTAAAAAAGCCGTCGCAAGGACGGCTCGTGAAGACCAGTAACTATTCAAGCTCAACAGTTCCCGGCGGTTTTGGCGTGGGGTCAAACAAAACCCTCACAATTTGCGGATGGCGCGTCAGTGTTGAAACAATCTCGTCTTCACCGAAAGCAGGTCGGAAAAATTTTTGGCTTTCCCCACCGCCTCAAAACGCGCTGGTGTCCAGTATGTATCTCTCATATTATTTTAGTTCCACAAACAAGAACCCGGGGAATTCCTGTGTTTGCAAATTATTTTCAGAAATTTTCTTGACCTGAATCACTGACCCGCCTACAGGCATCACTAAAATTCCTTCCGGCTTAAGTTGGTGGAGGAATTCCTCGGGAATTTCTTTCGCCGTAGCCGAGACAAGAATTTTGTCATACGGGCCTTTCTTTGGCAAGCCGACTTCGTCGCCCGCCTCAAAAATTTCCGCGTTTTTGATTCCGTATTTTGAAAGGTTGGTCCGGCCAAGCGCTACCAGTTCGGGAATAATCTCAACGCCAGTAACTGACCCTTTGACACCGACTAAATTTGAAAGCAGAGCGGTGGTGAAGCCTGACCCTGACCCAACATCAAGCACCCGTTCACCCGGTCTGACGTCCAAGAGTTCAAGCATAAAGACCACGGTAGTCGGCTGGGAAATCGTCGCGTCAAAGCCGATTGGTAAAGGGTAATCCTCGTAAGCTTCATCTTTAAGTTCATAGGGAACGAAGTCGGCGCGGTCAATTGAGCTAAAAGCCTTGAAAAGCGTTCCGGTCCTAAGTACCTGAGTATTTTTGCTTAAATGCTCCAGCAGTTCTTGTTTATTCATTGTGATTTTGCATCATTCTAACATTCTTAAGAATGTTAGAATTCGTTCACCATATGCCGACACTTTGTGGCGGACGAATGGACCATCGTAACGTTTCATTATCAAACCAGATTCCGTGAGCCTGCGGAGATGCTCGGAAGCGGTTTTTAGATTGATTTTCAAGCTCTCGGTTATTTCGGCGAGCGACAACTCCGGATTCCGCTTCAACAAGTGAAGCATTTCCAGCCTGCGATGATTCGCGGCGCCCTTGAGCACTCGCTCATATTTTTTAAATTCTTTGCTCATGATTTTTCCATCATTCTCACATTCTTAAGAATATGAGAATGATATCATACTGTATAAAGTTGTCTCAATATACTTACACAAACTTGTAACCTTCGACCTTCAGCCGTAGAACTTTTTTGGAAACACCGCGATTGTAACCGCCGACCTGCCCATTTGAGCGGATAACACGGTGGCAAGGGATTTTTGGATCAAAATTGGTGCGCAAAATGCTGCCTACGGCTCTGGCGGCGCGCGGGTTTCCCGCGCGCCGCGCCACCTCTTTATAGGTTAAAACACTGCCTCGTCGAATCCGCCGCACCACCTGAAAAACTTTTTGTTTGAAAGATTGTATAGGCATGTTCATAAGTTTTTGAAGTACTCCTGCGCTTGTTTGGCGGTGCGCAGGCAATAATTGCCGACAACCTCGCGGTTGGCGTAAAGCTCAATCAAAAAGAACGACACCGCGAAGCCCAAGGCGAAACTGACAATGCAGGCGGAAACCAGTTTTTCGTTGTTTTTGAGAAATTGCCGCATGGATTTTAGATTACTGGAGGACAGAGAAGAGCGCTTTCTTTGGCAGCTTTTTCAATGGCATCACGACTCAAGCCTGCCGCGTAGAGCGCCTCCCCGCCTTCACGAATGTTTCGACATAGTATCACGCCTTTTGCCATAAGATTTTTCTTTTCCGCGCCCGACAGTGATGTAAGGCAGGTTATCGGGTGAACGCCGGCATCTTCAATCATGTCATGCAGATTACCTACCGCCGGATAATTCCAACCAATGAGCTTGGCTCCGATGCATTCGCTGTAAGTGATTGCCTTCTCCGTAAAATTGGTATTGGTAATAAGCAAACCTTCATCAAGCCGGCGCTTTGGCCCATATAAAAACTCCCTATCCTTGAGGTCGTCAAAACGGGCTTTGACGTAAAGCGCCACCTTGAGGTCGGACTTCATGCCGAGCTCGTTGTGAAATTTCGCTTCAGCCATGATTAGTTTGTTTTCGTTCCAAGCAACCATGTCAATCTCGTGGCTGACGCATTTGCCATCCACCATCTGGTCTGTCAGGGTTTCAAAACCTTTGGCCTTGTAAATTTCGGCCACGAATTTCTCAAACGGAAAGCCCGACGGCCCCAGGTCGGCGATTGCCCGTTTCAGAGAATAGCGCGCCGCCACCGGCCGCTCAAATTTATGAAGCAGTTCAAAGGCGTGTCGGTAAATGGCGGTAGTGCTCATACCGTCCTCAATTTCCCGAGCAATGTGCCCCACTATCTTCGTTTGAACTTCGGGTGAGGCGCCGGCTTGGCGCAACGAACTCTCGAGCTTGCCGCTGTTGAATTCTTCCTTCGTCCCGTCAGACTTGATGATGTAAATTTTTCTTTCAATCATTGAGGAATAGTATACACCAATTGCGCAAATACAAAATACGAATCTATATAAAGGTACAAATAAAAAATAGCAGTAGGTAAATATATTAGTACCTATTTGTATTTCGTATTTACACAATGATTCCGCCTCCGAGGCACTGCTCTCCAGCATAAATCACGATTGATTGACCCGCCGCACCGCCGCTTTGCGCTTGCGTAAAACGCACGCTGATTTTCGCGGATGACAACGCTGATTTTCGCTGATGCCCATCCGCGCTTATCCGCGTGTTTACAGTATCCTCGTGTATCTGCGCCAATTGAAGCGGCTGGCGGTAGCGAATGCGGGCGGAGAGCGTGGCGCCCGCGGCGGGCGCGCGGCTGAGCCAATTCACCTTTTCAATCTCAAAAATCGTTCTTGAATCTCCTCCTACGCTCGTTTTCGGGTCATGCGAAACGGTTATGGTGTTTTTCTTAACATTCTTTGAGATGATGTAATATGGCTTTTGTTCTATATTGCGTGTTCCATGTTGCGTGATTTTAAAACCATGCCGCTCTCCTAAAGTGAAAAAAATGGCGCCATCGTGAGTGCCGACAATTTCACCTCGTTCGTCCAAAACATTCCCCGCTTTCGGCTTGATGTAGTTTTTCAAAAATTCCTTCATATCAATTTTCCCCAAGAAACAAAGCCCCTGGCTGTCTTTCTTGTCGGCGGTTATCAATCCGAACTTTTTCGCTAGTTTCCGCACTTCCGGTTTCAGCATCCCGCTAACAGGAAACAAAATGCGCGATAACTGCTCTTGCTTTATTTGCCACAAAAAATAACTTTGGTCTTTGTCTTTGTCAGTCCCGGATAGTAATTCATAATTTTTGATTTTTGATTTTTGATATTTAATTTCGCGTAATCGCGCATAATGTCCCGTCGCCACATAATCCGCCCCCTGCGCCATCGCCCATTTATAAAACCCGCCAAACTTTATGTGAGCGTTGCACATCACATCGGGATTCGGGGTCTTCCCCGCTCTGTATAGCGCAATCATGTAATCCACCACCTCTTTCTTGTATTCTTTCTCCAAATCAAGCGTCACAAAAGGAATTTGAAGTTTCGCACACACCCGCATGGCGTCTAGCCTATCCTCTTTCCAAGTACATGGAATAAAATCAGGTGTCCAAACCTTAATAAACACCCCTGTTACGTCGTACCCTGCCTTTTTAAGCAAGGCGGCAGAGACGGAGCTATCCACTCCGCCGGACAGGCCGACAAACACTCTTCTTGATTTTTCTTGACTTTGCATATTTTACAAGCTACTATATGTAAAGTGAAACTGCAAATCGAAAAGGAAACTTATGACGAGCTCAAGTTTGAGAATAATCTTCCGGGTAATCGGTTTAGCAATGTGTATCTTTGGCCTTTTGCTTATGTTTTTCAGCAAAACAAGCAGGGGCATTAGGGCCAGCGGTTTTATGGCTATGGTTGGAACTTATACATTTTTATTCTCGCTGTAAATGCCTTGCCGAGTCTCACGGCTCGGTTTTTTCTTACCTCCTCGGCAGGTGGCAGATGAAGCGACCTTCCCAGCATACATGTATTATAAGCTATAGCTTATAATACATGTATGCTGATTTTTCTTTTCTCACTTTAATCTTTCAACTTTAATCTTAAATCTATCGCAAATACTTCTCCTTATTCGCTAGATGCTCCGCAAATGTTTTGGCGTAATGCATGTTGCCACGGACATCAGAGAGGTAGAAAAAGTAAGGCGATTTGGTTGGTGTTACCGCGGCAGTCAAAGCGTCCAAACCTGGATTACCGATAGCGCCCGGAGGCAAACCTTTATGTATGTAGGTGTTATATGGCGAGTCAAATTTCAAATCTTCAGTTGTCAGCTGAAAGGTGTTTTTGCCGATAATGTATTGAAACGGTGCGTCAACCTGAAGCGGCATGCCGAGAGACAAACGCTTCCAGATAATACCACTGATAATTTTTCTGGTTTCCGTCGTTCGCGCCTCCGCTTCCAAAATTGACGCCATAATAACCACATCCTTGAGGGGCTTCTTGAAAACCGCCACCGCTGCGGCAATACTTTGTATCTTGGCATTGAAATTATTTTGGAGAGTGGTAATCACCTCTGCCGGTTTGACGTTTGGAAGAAAAAGATAAGTGTCCGGAAAATTATAACCTTCTTTTGGCTTGGCTAATTTCAAAAATTCCTTGGTGTCGAAATCAATAAGCTCGTCCCCGAGCACCACCGACATCTGGGCTACAGTCTGTCCTTCGGGAAAGGTAACTTTTACGGGAGTTAGACTGAAGATGCCGTGAGTCAGACGCCACATTACGGATAAAACGCTAGCTGGTTCTTTAAAAAGGTAATCACCGGCAAGCACTCCCCTCTCTCCAGATGTTAAAATAACCGAGACACGAAACCAAAAAGGAGACCTGATAATTTTCCGCTCAAAGAGGCTTTGAGCAATTTGATTAAGACCGGCGTTTTGCTCGACTGTCACAATTGTCCGAACGGGAAACTGCGGCGACGCCTTGAGGTAAAGAACATAAAACGTCAAGGATAAAAAAATAAGCGAGGCGAGGGCAAGACACCAGACGTAAAGCTTTTGGCGTCTCTCTGCCATTTTTTCTTCAATTAGACGACGTAAAAAATTAGGGTCAAGAGCCATAGCGGATTATATCGGCAAGTTTGCCGGCGCCTCGACGCGTTTGGAAGGCAGTCGCACGAAACCGGGTGTGCCGGCGACGCTTCCGGGGAAGTGATAAATCGTCGCCAGCTCCTCGGTATTTAGGACTAAGGGCGTCTGATGAAAATTTTTGAAGGGCGGCTGGAAAAACGAGCGCAGTTTAAACGCCTCAAGCATCTCGCGTTCGTCCCGAGTGCGGCGAATGCGGCGGAAATCCTGCCAAGGGTAATCATAGTCGGTAAACCAGCCCAGTTTAAAACCGTTGACGTCATCATTTGAACTATATTGCCTAAACGTGCCAATAAGGCCGGTAATGCCTATGGCATTAAACGACTCTTTCTTTGAAATATAGAGGCCGCGGATGGCGGTTTCAAAAGGAAACTTTGAAATACTTCGCTCAAGAGCGGCAATGGTGTTCTGCTGGCCCTTGGTCGGATTGGGCATTCCGGGAAATTCAGAGCCCGGTTTCTCAATGACTGATTCCTTCCTGATTTTTTCGATTTCCCGCCGAGCTTCTTCCTTCCAGTCGTCCTTTGGAATAACTACCGCGTCTTTTCTGAAGTCGAGTTTTCTGTGAGCCTGAATAATAATCTGAATCCAAACCTGCTCGCCCTTGCGCATTGAGCCCAAATATTCCAGCACCGAGGTCATCGGGTCAATCTTAAATTCTTCTTTCGGGTCTTCATTAAGACCGTAGTCCACATAGGTCTTAATGGGGTAGACTCTCTTTTTGGTAAATTTGAAATAGGTGGCCCACATCGGGAGGTTGACGTGGTCAGCCTCGGCCCACGTCATGTAATCCTCGGCCTCATGTATCTCGACCGTCGGGTACTGGGCGTAGATTTGAGCTTCTATTAAATTGCGGAACTTTGCGGGCGTCCAAATGAAAAATTTCACCTGGCCCTCGATTGACACCAGCTCGAAAGAAAACCACGGCCGGATTTTGCCTAGCCAGTAGAGTTCCTTGAAAGTCGCCGAGCCGGTTTGATAGAGCGAGGTGAAAAAAATTTCCATGGCCAGAGGCGATTTGAACGTCTCTTTGGGCACTTTGATTTCAAGGAGCGCCGAGCCTGATTTAAGAACATAATCAGCGCGGATATAGCGCAGCCAAAGCTTCATAAAAAGAGCCCCTAAAATGACCGGCGCCCATAGTGGCGCGTAAACATAGAGTATGCGGAAAAAAGGCGAAAAATCAAAAAACGAGAGCGTGAAGCGCCCAAACAAAATCAACGCGACAGCGCCGACAAGACTTAAAACAAAAAGCCACCGTCTAATCTGCGATTCCTTTTCATTGTCGCCTTCAAGAAGCGTGCCTTGAAAAATACTATAAAAGAAATCGACTAAACCGAAAAAATAATCTTGGAGCATACCCCTTATAATAACTCAACCAATCAAGTTTAGAAAGTGGAAAGTGCGCAAGATAAAAGTCAGAAAGAGCGCAAGTCACAGGCAAAAGAAGTGTTTTGAACTTTCTAACTTGCGCACTTGCGTTCTTTATAACTTTAGGCAACAGCGTAAAGTCCTTCTTTGGTTTTTTTGAAATGTTTGGGATTTTGAAGATTGACAATGATGGTATTTTCCTTGACATATCGCTCTTTCAAAACCTTGTCTATGATTTGCTCGCGATTAAGCGGGCCATTGCTCTCCAAAATTTTTCGGATGACGTCTTTGACCACGCCTGACATATAGCCCCACTCGGCGAGGGCGTAGAGACCCCGGCCGACAAGCCCGAACCGCGGGTCCTTGATCAGCTCGTTGTGGGTCGTCGCCACGTGCGCCTTTCGGCCGAAAAGTTTTTCAATGGATTTTGCCACTTCTCGGAAATGAATCGGCGAGCCGTGCTTGCGGATGACCAGAAAAGCGTAATCGCGCATGCCTTTGGCGCGAATGTTCGGCGAGGAAGTCAGTCCCCACTCCCCCAAAGGATTCTTGCCGATGGTTTTTGAAAGGGAGAGCCAGCGGCGAATGACATCATGATTGGATTTGTAATCATCGGAAATATCTTCAACATGCCCGAGAAAGGCGGCGATGATATCAAGCTCGGAAACTAAATCTTTGTCGGAGAGATTTTTGTAGAGCTTCTTTAGGGCTTCGTGAACCTGATTGGCCAGAGCGTCACTGACATGCCAGCGGTGTTTAAAATAATCGTCTTCTTTCTCCCTCTTGAATGAATCGCCTAAGACCAAAAGTAGGTGAATGTGGTTCTGCACGCTCTTTTCCTTTGAAATATGATGAAGCAAATCCTCTTCGCCGATAACGCCGCCGAGCTTATGGAACAGCGCTTCCAGCTCAGCAAAAACCGCTTTTTCTTTGGCGTAGGATTCGGCCCGCTTAATGCTGTGAGTAGCATAATTTTCAATCTGACGAACGCGCTCGCGGGTAATGCCGTACTTCTTGCCGATAGCTTCCAGTGTCATTTTGTGAGGGTCTTTGCCGAGCCCGTAACGGCTGACAATGACATCGCGCGCCCGGTCGGGCAGTACCGCTAAAAGTTTCTTGGTCACCTGCTTTGGATTGAATGTAAGCGTATTCATATTTTTTATTTTTAGCCGATAAAGCGGCTGTTGTTTAATAATATACTTCAAGACTTCTTTTTTATCATTATCGTGAGTATAAGTCAAGCCTGTTTGTTTGTCAACGAAGTCAAAATGTTTCAATACTAAACAACGATATTTAGCAAGCGTCCTTTAACATAAATTATTTTCTTAATCGGTTTTCCGACAACCCATTTTTGAATTTCTGGAAGCGCAAGGGCTTGTTCTTTAATCTCCGCTTCGGAAAATTCCCTATCCGTGCTGATATTGGCTCGTACTTTGCCGTTCACCTGCACCACCAATACTCCACTGCCCCTCCCCGCAAGCGTGGGGTCATAAGCCGGCCACGGCTCAAGATGAATTGATTTTTTTCTACCTAAAAGCGACCAAAGCTCCTCGGTAATATGCGGAGCGAATGGCGCCAAGAGCCTCAAGAAAATTTCGTACTGACTTTTGGGAACTGCCGGCAGTTTCTCAAAATCATTGAGTGCTATCATGAGAGCACTTACGGCGGTGTTAAAGCGCATGGCTTCGATGTCCTCCCCGACCTTCTTTATAGTTTTATGCAGTAGAACAACAATTGACATTTGACCATTGACATTTGACTTCTTTCCGGAAGAAACTTTTGACTGCAACTTCCATACTCGCTCCAAAAACCGTCTCGGTCCTATCATGCTCTCCGTTGACCAAACGATATGCTGGTCAAACGGCCCCATAAACATTTCGTAGAGCCGCAAGGTGTCGGCGCCGAACTGTTTGATGATTTCGTCCGGATTGACGACATTACCAACCGATTTTGACATTTTCACGCCGCCTTTGCCCAAGATAAGACCGTGCGAAGTGCGCTTGAGATAAGGTTCGCTGGTCGGCACCAAACCGAGGTCAAAGAGAAATTTATGCCAGAAGCGGCTATACAGAAGGTGAAGCGTCGTGTGCTCCATGCCGCCGTTGTACCAGTCCACCGGCGTCCAATATTTGATTTTGTTTTGAATTTTGGGACTTGGAAATTGTTTGGAAATTGGTGCTTGTGATT
>OBEQ010432139.1_pt1 | contig 11257 bp, 13 predicted proteins | sample 1670901 | NCBI WGS metagenome assembly OBEQ01 (sample SAMEA104232315, study PRJEB22302) | groundwater metagenome | biome: forest; feature: aquifer; material: groundwater | place: USA | collected 2011-08-07 | depth 5.4 m | reverse complement strand
CTGCGCGGCAGATGTGAGCAGATCTTGAACAGGCTCTAAAGACCGGTGCTCCTCCTGATGAAAAGAAACAGGTCCCCACAGAAGCAGTGAAAGATGTGACAATGAGTTTTTACTCCGCCAAATTAATATGGAAACAAAAATCTCAATTTTCAAAGGGAAACAAATCCGTAAGACACTTCATAACAACGAATGGTGGTTTGTTATTGAAGATGTCGTGGCTGTATTAACAGATTCTGTGCAACCTGCGGGCTACATCAAAGACATGCGTCGTCGCGACCCTGAACTTTCCAAAGGGTGGGGGCAAATTGCCACCCCCCTTTCTGTGGAAACAGGTGGGGGTAAGCAAAAGGTCAACTGCGCTCATACGCAGTTCCAAAAGCGTCCAGTTAGGCGCACAAAAATTTGCGGCAGCAAATCTTTCGTTCATCGTAATTCGTTCTTCGGGAAGGCGCGATCCTCATGCAACTCCACATCATCCAGCACGAAAGTTTTGAGGCACCTGGCGCCATCGCGAACTGGGCGGCGAAAAATAACCATGGGATGACGTGTACGCGTCTGTATCAGGGCGACACGTTGCCCGCGCGGTGTGATTATGACTGCCTCATCGTGATGGGCGGTCCACAATCGCCCGCGACGACGATGCAAGAATGTCCATATTTTGATGCCCGACAAGAAATTCGTTGTATCCAAACAGCGATTGCACAAAACAAAATTCTTCTCGGAGAAGCGCACCAACATTTGCCCTACATTCACAACGCACAACAACTCAGAGCCTATGATTACCGGGCGATGAATCAATTGTTGTTTCGATTTTTGGATTATGTCGTAACGGGGCCAGCATGTTCATCGTAGGTCGTGTACATGATCATGGTCGTTATCGATTCCGATCTCGACAACGATAACGATGCAGGATGCAGAAAAACTCGATGCCGAAAAAACCAAGAATGCCGATTGCGCAGCGGGAGATCCCTCGCAGGCTCAGGATGACGACGTACTCACGACTCACGACCCACGACTTATTTCAATACTGCGCGCAGCGTATGCATAATGCGATAATCTTCCGCCTCGTCGCACAAGTGTTGCGCCCATTGTTCGAGATATTTTTTATCGAGATGCGCTGTGTGTCGTTCCACCAAAGTCCGCGCGTCCACCAGATCTTTGTCGCGACCTGAAATGATTTTCAGCAGGAGTAAATCTTCAACGGAAGGCAGCCACACGGTGGTTTCCAGCACCTTGACGCGTGTGCGCCGTTTGAACGCACTCTGCTCCAGCGGCGTCGAAGCCAAAATACAATCGATCTGCACGTCGTTCCACCACATCCGAAACACACCAAACTCGGTCACATCTTGTAGTGCAGATTTCGCAATGCGAAAACCGGCGCGCTGGGCCTGCACCAACAATTTTTTTGCCGCAGTTTTTGGAATATGAATATCGAGATCGACATCGAGTGTAAAACGCGGTTCCCCCAGCGCACCCAGTGCAATACCGCCCAGCAAAAAATACGGCACCTTTGCTCGTTCAAAAAACCCCACCACCGCGCCCAGCGCATCGGCCAACGTCGCGGGCGGTGTGGGTGTCGTCATGGGCGTTTGCTGCGCAAGAGCTGCGCGAAGGATCGGGGCAGCGGACGTTTTGGAAATGGCCGAAATGCGTTGAAAGACGACATGATCTGCGCAAAAATTGCGGTGCTTTTTTTCACCGTGAGTCCCCGCAAATATCGACGTCGCTGCGCACGCTCACGGACCGCATATCGCGCGGGATGCTGAATCATACGTTGACGATACACGCATCCGATGGACACTACCAATAAAAATTTGCGACAGCAAATTTTCCCCGAAGAACGAAGAACGTCAACGAAGAACGCACCGTGCCGCAAATTTTTCGTTCATCGTTCTTCGCTCACGTTCTTCGGGAAGACCCTTTCAACACTCACTCCTCCCGCCCCACTCGGCGCTGCCGTTTTTTTTCGGCGTGATGCGATTTGTCGGCGAGCATTTTTTCTTTGGCGCGGCGGGAGCGGCGGCGTTTTTGGCGGCGGATTTTTTCGCGCGCTTGTTGGGCGCGGCTCGCGGCACCTAATGTTTTTTCTTCCAACGCGTCGCACAGGCGGCGTCGCGCCAGAAAACGATTCTCGCCTTGCGTGCGCGCTGCTTGGCATTTCACCGCGAGTCCGCTCGGGCGATGACGCAGCATCACACAGGTGGCAACCTTGTTCACATTCTGCCCCCCGCTCCCGCCCGCACGCACAAATTGCTCCTCGAGGTCGGCGTCGAAAATTCCCAACGCCGCCATGCGTTGCTGCAAGGCCTGATATTTTTGAGTAGAGACGGGCGCCATATTTTTTGCTACGTACTCCATCATGCGTCTCTTTGTCTGCTCCGATATTCATATGGACGTCACGCGACTGGATCGACTGCTCGCGCAGGCGGGATCGCCGATCGATGCGGTGTTGATTGCGGGCGACTTGACCAACTGGGGCACCGCGCCCGAGGGGGAGAAAGTGCTCGCACGATTTCCGAAGGTTCCCATCGCCGCGATTCCGGGCAATCTCGACACCCCCGCAATTATTGCCACCCTTGCCGATCATGGCATCCTCGCGCACGGCCAATTGGTGCGCATTGGCGAGTGGTCTGTCGTTGGTTTCGGCGGTGGCAGTCCGCAGAACGCGGGCGAGATTTTATTTAGCGACGAACAAATTATTGCGGGACTCGAACCACTGCTGAAAAATTGCGATCCACTCAAGACGATTTGTCTGACGCATCAACCACCGTTCGACACGGCCCTCGATTTATTTGGCTACGTCGAACATCGCGGTTCGCACGCGGTGCGCGATTTGCTCGACCGTTATCAACCCGCGTTTCATTTTTGTGGTCATATTCACGAATCCTACAGCGAACAACAACTTGGGCGCACACTCTGCGTAAACGTCGCCGCCGTCAAAGAAGGCCGCGCGGGTGTGGTGGATACGACGGCGGGAATTTTTACGCGGATTGTGCTTTCATAACGACGTCGGTCTTCGGTCGTCAGTCGTCGGTAACTACAACTGCCGCCTGCGTTGGAGTCCTTACTGACGACCGGCGACTGACGACTGACGACCAATCATCCCCACCGCCGCATCCAGCGCGGCTTCGCGGTAGCGGGCGTAAGCATCGACGTAATCACTCGCAAGAATCGTGAACGGAATATCCGGCGTGACGCCGATATTTTCCAGATAATGCGTGTCACCCACTGCCGACGGCACCGCGCGGGGGCGAACCATGAGCGACGCCGTAATATGCGCCGTCACATCACTGTAGCCGGACAAATTCCATTCTTCTACCGAACCACCACACCCGGACGTTGCTTCCCCAAATGTTTTCACCACGCCAGCGTCTTGCAGCAAGGCGGGAAACATATCCGCGGTGGAGCAAGACAACGCATCGATGAGCAATAATTTTGGTTTGCTATACACAACGGGCGATTTGTCTTTGTCGAAAAACGGCGGCACCAGGCCGTCCGTGCTGCACATTGGTAGCGGCGGCGTCAGCGCATCACCATTTTTCAACGCGGTGCGTACCGCAGCGACCAACGCCGATTGCTGCTGATACACGGCACTGTGCGGATCCATCGCAATGAGCGGTTGTGCATAATTGTCCAATACCAAACGCGTCGGCTTGAATTGAAAACGCACGGCGGGGATCGGTTGTTCCAGAAAAAATCCGGCGACCGTTTCTCCGAGACACAACGAACCGCCGGGATTGTGGGTTTGATCGATGATCAAGGCATCGGTGTGCGATTGCAAATAGGGAATTTCAAATTGCAACGCCGCCAGCAGATCTTTTTTCACGTCGTCCGTCACGTTCCAAGTCGGCAGGCGCACGAAGCCGATGCGATGGCCGCGTGTGACAAAAATTCCGATGACCAGCGGGCGATGACGAATCTCGACAAAATTTTCGCCGAGTGCAAAAAATGGATCGGAGGCGCCCATGAGTTTTTGCGCAGCGACCGTATCCCATTGGGGCCAGAGGGCACGATCCATCGCACGAAGCCACGCATCGCCGCTGGATTGCATTGCGCGTACATGTTTCGCTGACGACGACATCAACCACGTCATCGCACTCGCACTATCCGCGGAATGATCAACAAATGTGCTGATCAATTCACCTTCGGAGCGCCAGGCCACGAGCACCGTCGAGTCTTGCCCTGTCGCGGCGGAACGCACGGTCACGGGTACCAGCGCGGCGGGCGGTGGAAAGGGAAACTGTGATTGCGAACGATCCGTCAGATCACGCGCTGCGAACTGGCGCGTAAAACGATCGTTCCCTGTTTCTTCGTGGCGCCCCAACTGTTGGAGCAACGTCTCGACCGGCGTGCTGTCGATTGCCATCAGTTGATCGCCCAACGCGAACGGAAAATTTTTTTCGGAGAGGTGATCGCGATCGATGTCGGTAATCAGCACCGCATCGCCAATCGCATCGACGGTAAAACCCAGCGACGCGCTGTAGGTCGACGGAAATTGCAGCGACACATGCGGATCGTGAAACTGCGCAATGAAATTCGTCATTGCCTCGTACATCTCTTGATCACTGCGCGCACGCGCGGCCGCGTCGAGCAGTTGCCGCGTGGTGGCGGGGAAATCGAGTTTCCAGCGCACAATTTTCCACGGCAGTGGCGCGTAGCGATGCGTAAACGCATCGACCAATTCCTGCGCCGCCGCGACCCGCTGCGCCGTCGACAGCGCCCACCCCGCCGCGCTGATCAACAGCACGCCACACGCCACGCACAGGCTCGTCAGTTTCTTCATGGATGATGTATCGGCAGCGCGGTGGGAAAGTTGCTTGTCGGTCGTCAGTCGTCGGTCGTCGGCAACTGCAACTGCCGCCTTCTCTGGGGTTTTTCCTGACGACTGACGACCGACGACTGACGACCGACCGGTGCAAAGCTCCGCCGGTGCAGCACGGTGGGGCCGTGGGTGCGCAACTCGTCCAAATGTCGCGCGGTGCCGTAGCCTTTGTGGAGCGAGAAATTAAAATGGGGAAATTCGGATTGGTAGGCGGTCATGAGGCGGTCGCGGTAGACTTTGGCGATGATGGACGCAGCGGCGATGGAGAGCGAAATGGCGTCGCCGCCGATGATGGGCGTTTGTGGAAGGGGCACGTCGATGCGATCGCGGCCGTCGATGAGCAAATGTTGAGGCGACGGTGTGAGTGCGCAGACCGCGATGGACATGGCCTTGCGGCTGGCTTGTAAAATATTGATCGCGTCGATTTCGGAAGACGACACGACGCCAATCCCCCACGCCAACGCGGCGGATTCAATAGACGGGGCGAGTTGTTCACGCATGCGAGGCGATAATTTTTTGGAATCATCCACGCCGGGCAGGGAAATATTTTTTGGGAAAATCACGGCGGCAGCCACGACGGGCCCAGCCAAGCAACCGCGTCCGACTTCATCGACACCGGCCACGTACTGAAGGCCAGTGTTCCAAAGCGATTGCTCGTGCGAAATATCGGGCGGCATTTTACCCAGCGACGGCTTCGCGCGAGGGTTCGGTGTCGTCGGTGTCGGGGGCGTCTGGTGTGTGTTGCGGCGCGGTCGGATCCACTTTCATTTCCGCAATGCGGGCCGCGCGGCCGGAGAGTTCACGCAGGTAATACAGTTTGGCGCGACGCACCTTGCCGCGGGTTTTCACTTCGATTTTTTCGATGAGGGCGCCGTGCACGGGGAACACGCGCTCCACGCCAATTCCGTAGGAGACTTTGCGCACGGTAAACGTTGCGCTCACGTCGATGCCGCGCCGCGAAATGACCACGCCTTCGAACACCTGCACGCGCTCTTTGTCGCCCTCTTTCACCTTCACATGCACGCGCAGCGTATCGCCGGCGCGAAATGGGGGAATGTCGGTGCGTAGTTGTTTTTTCGCGATGCGCGCCATGAGATCCATGTGTGACTCCTTGGTTTTTGTTCCGAGGGACGAGGGACGACCGTTCGCTCTGCTCACTGGGACGAGGGACGAAACTGCAGTGAATGTTTTTTCGTCCTTCGTCCCAACGACCCTGAGGGAGCGGTCGTCCCTCGTCCCTCGCAGTTCACTTCTTCAATAAGGGTCGCGCCTTATCTACTAGATCGGGGCGGCGGTCAAGTGTCCGTTGCAGGGCCTGTTCCGCTCGCCATTGGGCGATCGCCTGATGATTGCCCGATCGTAAAATGTCCGGCACCCGACGCCCACGAAAATCCTCGGGGCGCGTGTAGTGCGGGTACTCCAGCAACCCCGCGCGATGCGATTCCTCGGTGAGCGATTCGGGATTCCCCAGCACACCGGGCAAGAGTCGCGCGATCGCATCGACCAGCACCATGGCGGGAATTTCTCCGCCGGAGAGGACATAATCGCCGATCGAAATCGCGTCGTCGATCCAGCCCTCGTGGACACGTTCGTCGATGCCTTCGTAGCGCCCGCACACCAACACCAAATGTTGCGCGGTGCTCGCAAACTCTTGGGCCACGGCCTGCGTGAGGACACGGCCTTGCGCGCACAATGCCACGCGCCGAAACGGTTGCGCGCACGCCACAATCGATTCGATCGCGGCCACCAGCGGTTCGGGTTTCATGACCATGCCCGCACCACCGCCGTACGGAATGTCGTCGACCTTATGATGTTTGTCGGTCGCAAAGGCGCGAATGTCGTGACACGTCACCTGCAGCGCACCACTCGCAATCGCCCGTTCAATAATGCTGGCCCCAAACGGCCCCGCAAACATTTCGGGGAAAATGGTGAGGATATCGATACGCAATGCGGGCTCTCCGCCGACTCCACAATTTCGAAACTGGAGGCTGGAAGCTCGATGCTGGATTTTTCTTGCCTCAAGCTTCTTGCATCTCGCCTCAGTTTTTGGTCTTTAAGCGGCAACCGGCGGTTCCGATTTCAGCAACTGCGACACGGTTTGCGACGGTACGGCTCCCTTGGAAATCCAGTGGGCCACGACTTCGGCGCGCCACTGACATTTCTTTTCGACCTTGCTGGGATCGTACGTTCCCACAATCGCGAGATATTTCCCATCGCGGCAGCGCCGCGAATCTGCCGCGACCACGCGATAAAACGGATGCTTCTTTTTGCCGGCTCGCGCCAGACGGATTACGACTGCCATGCTGTTCTCCTTTGCACATTCCGAGGGACGAGGGACGATCGTTCGCTTTTCTCACTGTGACGAGGGACGAACCAGCAACACCATTTGCTGCAGTTTCGTCCCTCGTCCCAGCTCCCGAAGGGAGCGGTCGTCCCTCGTCCCTCGCTGTTCACGAAATCACTTGCCCATCATTTGCATCATCTGGGCGGCCATCTGTTTTTGACCGCCGGGGCCCTTCTTCATCATTTTGCTTAAAAGTTCAAACTCTTTTATTAGTCGGTTCACTTCCGTGACCGAGGTGCCGCTGCCGGCGGCGATCCGTTTGCGCCGTGAACCGTTGAGCAAACGGACGTCGGAGCGCTCCGCGAAGGTCATCGAATTGATGATGGCCTCCTTCTTTGTGAGCTCCCCTTTCATGGCGTCCATGTTGATTTGCGGCAGCACACGGCCCATACCGGGGATCATTTTCAACATCCCCTCCCATTGACCTACCTTTGCGATATCTTTGAGTTGTTCCCGATAATCTTCCATCGTGAAGCGCCCCGACGCGAGCTTGCGCACCCGACTTTCCGCAGTGGCGCGGTCGGTGATGGTCTCGACCTTTTCGGCCAGACCTTGCAAATCCCCCATGTCGAGGATGCGCGAGGCCATACGGTCGGGATAAAACAATTCCAGGGCCTCAATTTTTTCGCCCTGCCCCGTAAAAAAAATCGGCACGCCGAGGACCGCGCGGGTGGACAACGCCACGCCGCCGCGGGCATCGCCGTCGGCCTTGCTCATAATCACACCCGTCAGCGGGGTGGGCGCATGAAAACCTTGCGCCGCAACCAAACCTTGCTGACCCGCCATGGCGTCCACCACCAAGAGCGTGTGTGCCGGTTGTGCGCGTGCGCGAATCGCACCGAGTTCCTGCATGAGCGCGTCGTCGATATGCAATCGACCGGCGGTGTCCAAAATAATCGTGTCGAATAGTTGGGTGCGCGCCTGATCGAAGGCGCCGGATAGAATTTTCGTATGACCGTCGGCGACCACGGATGGATAGACGGGCAAATTTGCCGCAGCGCCCAACGTCTGCAATTGCGCGATCGCCGCGGGGCGCGCCAAATCGAGCGGCACCAACAACGGACGCCGCCCCTGTGCCTGGCACCACTGCGCGAGCTTCGCCGCGGTGGTGGTTTTGCCGGAACCTTGCAGACCAACGAGCATGATAACGACCGGCGGTTTCGATCCAAAGGTGAGTTTTTCCGTGGCACCACCGAGGGCGGTCGTGAGCGCCTCGAAGACAATTTTTAAATAGAGATCGGCTGGCGAAAGACTTTTGACGACTTCCTGACCCAACGCGGCGGCGTCGACCTGCGCGACGAATTGATCGACGACGGTGTGATGGACGTCGGCGGCGAGCAGCGCCTCGCGCAGTTCCGCGCTCACCTCGCGCAGATGTTTTTCGGTGAGCACGCCGTGCCCACGCAGGCGACGAAACAGGGATTGCATGCGATCGGTCAGATGCTGAAACATCGCTACTCCTGTGGTTTATGGGCAACCGTCTTGGCGATTTGATCGAGGATGCCGTTGATGAAGGCGCCACTCTCCTCGGTGCCGAATTTTTTACCGATCTCGATGGCTTCGTTCAGCGTCACACGTACGGGAATATCGGTGCAATGCAACAACTCGTATGTCGCGATGCGCAGAATATTGCGATCGACCGCGGCCATGCGCGGCAAACGCCAGTGCGTGGAATATTGCGAGAGCAACGCGTCGATGGCTTCGCGTTGGTCATGAATGCCCCAAACGAGTTCGTCGGCAAACGCCCGAATGTCGTCGCCCGCCGGATGCAGCGGCCAAAATGTGGCCACGACCTCGGCTGGCGTCACGTGCGCCTGGTCGATTTCGTACCACATTTGCAAGGCGGCTTCACGCGCCTGTCGTCGGTGTCCCATAGAGGTCTCGTTGTGCATGCATCATGGCAATTAATGTCTGCGCGCCCTGCAATCCCATATTGCCGTGCGCTCCGCCCGCGCGCGCCAGTGCTTGTTCGCGTGTGTGCGCCGTGATGACACCGAAAATAACCGGCAGTCGATAATCGAGTGCGACCCGCGCAATGCCGTCGGCGGCGGTGCGGCAGATGTGATCGAAGTGATCGGTCTCGCCACGAATCACACATCCCACACACAAAATGCCGGAAAGATTTCCCCGCGCGGCGAGTGTGGCCGCCATGACGGGAATTTCAAATGCGCCCGGCACACGCACCACCGTCAGCGCATCGTGCGCAATCCCCGCCGCCCGCAAATGCCCGACCGCCGTGGCCAACAACGCCTCGCAAATTTCGGCGTTAAATTGACTCGCCACAATCGCCACCCGCGCATCCGCTGGCGCGGCCACGATTCGAGAATCTGTCGATGTGGATTCGTCACGCATACTCACACCATCTTCAACAGATGCCCCAACTTATCGCGTTTGGTCTGGAGATATTTCATATTGTCGGCGCCGGGGGCGTATTCGATGGCGACGCGTTCCACCGCGGTGAGTCCGTAACCCGCGAGTCCCACAATTTTGCGCGGATTGTTGGTGAGCAGTCGCATCTGGCCCACGCCTAAATCCCGCAAAATCTGCGCGCCAATACCATATTCACGCAGGTCGGCCTTGAATCCCAAATGTTCATTCGCCTCGACCGTGTCCATGCCGTCGTCTTGCAACGCGTACGCTTTCAATTTGTTGAGCAATCCAATCCCGCGTCCTTCTTGCCGAATGTAGAGCAACACGCCCTCACCCGCCGCTTCAATTTGTCGCAACGCCCCGTCGAGTTGATTCCCGCAATCGCAGCGCGCGGAACCAAACACATCGCCGGTCAAACATTCGGAATGCACGCGCACGAGTGTGGGACGATCGGGCGAAATATCGCCCAACACCAACGCGACATGCGTGCGATGATCGACCACACTTTCATACGCATGCACCGTAAATTCCGCACCACTGTGCAACGGCAAGCGCGTTGTGGCCACGCGCGCGACCAACAATTCATGCGCCATGCGATATTGCACGAGGTCGGCGATCGAGCAGAGATAGATGTCGTGGGTGGCGGCGAAGCGTTCGAGATCGTCGCGACGCGCCATGCTACCATCGTCGTTCATGATCTCGCAAATCACGCCCGCCGGCGGCAAACCCGCAAGCCGCGCCAGATCCACGGCGGCCTCGGTGTGACCCGTGCGCACGAGTACACCACCATCGCGCGCCTGCAGCGGAAAAATATGACCGGGTCGCACCAGGTCCGACGGTTTGCAGTGCGGATCCATGACTTGCAAAATCGTGCGGGCGCGATCCATGGCGGAAATCCCGGTGGTCGTCCCGTGGCGTGCATCAATCGAAATCGTAAATCCGGTTTGTAGTGGTGCCGTGTTGTCGCGCACCATGAGCGGCAAATCCAGTGCGCGCGCACGTTCCTCGGTGAGCGACAAACAAATGAGTCCGCGCGCCTGCCGCGCCATAAAATTAATCGCGTCCGCGGTAACCTTCACCGCCGCAATCACCAGATCGCCTTCGTTCTCGCGCGATTCATCGTCGACGAGAATCACCATCGCCCCCGCTTGAATCCGCGCAATGGCCTGCTCAACCCGCGCCACGGCGGCGCGCTGTTCGTTGATCTCTTTCGGCATAAGGCTCCTTGGGTCAGCGCTACCAACTCGGATTCGGCGAAGTTGTCAATATTTCTAGGTCGTGCTTGCAAAATCCGCTTACCCCGCTGACACTGATATCGATAACGGCGATACAGATAAATTCGATGAGGTCGACACATCTGATCACCTCATTTCAATTTGTAAAGAATCTTCACGACGCGCAGCATCTGCGATTGCCAGTGCGTGTGCGTGACGGAATCGATATAGCGAAACGCAAATGCGAGATCCATACACGAGGCCACTTCCGCACCCGACCCACGCGCAAAACTAAAAAACCGTTTCCGATCGGCAGGACTTGTTTTGCCATTCCCTTCCGCAATATTTAACAACACGCTGGTCAGAGCGCGTTGCAATTGATCGATTGCAGCGGGGCCCCGTGCGCGGCTGCGCCGCTCCGATGGCCCCGTTCCCCGCGTCACCAACTGGCAGAGCCAGATTGGTGACTTTGCAATACTTGACTGACACATAGCCGCACGTGCGGCG
>OBEQ012068238.1_pt1 | contig 11258 bp, 10 predicted proteins | sample 1670901 | NCBI WGS metagenome assembly OBEQ01 (sample SAMEA104232315, study PRJEB22302) | groundwater metagenome | biome: forest; feature: aquifer; material: groundwater | place: USA | collected 2011-08-07 | depth 5.4 m | reverse complement strand
TTGCGGAATTGGGAACGGTAGAAGCCGCCAAAGCCTTGATCGACCAGCTTCAGAAATACCCCACCAATAAAGAATTCCTCGCCGTGATTGCGAAAAACGCCTAAAAAATTTGTAACCTGCAGTGAAACGCGTCTGGATCTGCCAAAAGAAGCTGGGGAAGTATTCCGGAAAAACAATCAGCGCCTCTTGCCGAGGAAGGAGATCCATTTTGGGGACGTCCAGTTCCCCAAATTAGCTCCGGACGAGGCGGCGCGTTTTGGAGGAATACTTCCCCAGCTTCTTGAAAGGACAGGATGAGTGAACAGGTACAAAAATTCAAATCTTTCTTTACTTTAAAATTGAAATGCTTACAATAATGCCGCTTGAGAGACTTCGCAGAAGTCTTTTGATCTTTCAGAAAACCATTTGCGGCCGACAGGTGTGTGCGCGTCAAAGCGCACACATAATCAGGGAAGCGAGAGCCCGTCACTTAAAGCCGACGGGTCACTCCACGGTGCCGCCGCTGTAGGCAAGAACGAAAGCGAAATAACCACTGTCTCTTCGGGGATGGGAAGGTTCGCCAGCGCTTACGAGTATTTCATTGATGCTCGATGCGCCGGTACTCGGACGACAAGGACGAGTATCGGTAGGAAGCTTGATCCAAAAAGCTTGCCAGTCAGAATATCTACCTGTTGGTCATGCATTCTCCGAGCAGAGAACAGACTCCCAGATTCCCTCTAACGCTAAAAGGAACTTCTGTCTGTCTTTGTCTCCGCCCGGAGCAAAGAAAGAGGTTCTTCCATGTCAGGGAACGTGCTATTCCCAGTAAGACCATTGCTTCACCGATGTACCGTAACACTCATTATTTTTTTGTTCGACGCAGCTTGTTGTCTGAGCCCTGTTTGGGCATCTCCCGCATCGCAGAAGACAAATCAGCCCAAAGTCATTCATTCTTCAGCGCTGGCCACGGAACTTCAATCGCTGAAAATCCAGCCTGTTGAGAGTGTGACGGTGATTAGCTCCCGTCTTCCCGGTTACCAGGAGGACATTGAAGAAATTTCCTCCAATGTGACCTATAAAAGCAGGGATGATCTTAAAGAAACCCAATCGTTGACTTTGCAGGACGCGCTCCAGGATACCGAAGGGGCCACTTTTTTTGATTCCGTCGGCAACGGGTGGGATTCCAGTATTGGATTGCGCGGTTTTTCAGATACGAGCAACATTGCTTTTCTGCTCGACGGTGTCCGTGTCAATGAGACGGATGGCAACACGATGAATTTTCCGCTCCTGGCGATGAATGATATGGAATCGATTCAGATCAACCGGGGTTCCGCTTCGCCCATTTATGGGAATAATGCTTTTGCGGGGGCGGTCAACATGACGAGCGGCCAGCCCGGCACCAAACCATTGAAGCTTTTCGGCGGATCGGAGTGGGACAGTTTTCGCGGATTACGCTTTCATCAGGGCTTCAGCGGTACTTTGCAGGACAAAGTCACACCGCTGGCCGGAAAGTTTACTTATTACTTCAAGGGGGGCCGGAATGCCGGCAATGGCTGGCGTGCCAGCAGCGAATTCCGTATTACAGATTTTGACATTAAGACGGCCTATGAACTACCAGAAAATCAGGGGCGTGTTTACTTCGGTATCAAACACATCGTGGATTCCGTTAAAGCTCCGGGAGAAATGACCTTTCAGCAGTACCAGGACGACGCGCGCAGAAACAATAAACCCCTCGACGAACGCCGGCTGCAAAATACCATTGCCCAAATTGGAGTGGACAAGAAGTTCTGGGACAATCATTTGACGGCATCCCTCTTGGCCAGCTGGCGTCCGGATCGCAGTCTTTTTTACACCACCAGCGGCACCTTCACGGATTTTACTTTCGGTTTTAATCCCAACACAAGTCTGGTGGTCACGCATTCCCGCGATCAGGATTTAACCTGGCAGCTCCAATATGAAGATGCCTGGGAAAATGTGACGAACCACACGCAATTTGGCATGGAAATCCGCAATCAGAGGGAAGAGGATAAACGTTTGTATGCGTTTCGAGGCAATGTCGCCCCGCAATACCCGCTTCAAACGGACCGTTTCACGCGCGCCAGCAATACCGGGATTTTCTGGCGTGAAACGCTGAAGTTTTTTGATAAAATCATTCCTTATTTTGGAATGCGGCATGATTTTCAATGGTTAAGCACGGTGGATCATCTGGATATGACCCAGGATTTAAGCCGGCGCTGGCAAAAATCCACGCTTTCCACGGGAGTGACCGTAAAACCCGTTTTTTTCACGGATCTATTCTTCGATTACTCCCAAGGTTTCCGGGTGCCGAGCATCAGTGATATTAACCCTTTTAACGGAACCATTTCTTCCAACCTGGTGCCCGAGCAATCCAGCAGCTACGAAACAGGGCTGCGGCTGCGCATGAAAAAGCTGGCCCAATACAAAGCCAGCTTTTTTCTGATCGATTTGAAAGACGAAATTGCTTTTGACAGCCAGGTGATTGGGCCGTCGGCGCCTTTTGGGCAGAATATCAACATCGGTAAAAGCCGCCGCTATGGCATTGAGCAGCGTGTGGATCTAAAGCCGGTGAAGGAAATGAAATTGTATGGAAGCTATACCTGGATGGAAGCTTATGTCCGCGAAACAACCAGCAGTAATTCTCCGGTCGATGGGCGTAGTCTCGGACAAATTCCGGAGAATCGTTTTACACTGGGGTCTATTTTAACGCCGCTTGCCCGTTTCAGAAGCCCCTACAACGGTTTTAAGATGTCCTTGCGCGGAGTATTTACGGGCCGCCAGCATCCGCAATCGTATGAGTCCGCGAGTCAAAGCACGCTGAATGCGACCGGCGGGGCGGGGCATTTTATTAAAGGCTATTCGGTTTGGGATTTCATACTTTCCTACGAATGGCATGCAAAGATGATTTATTTCAAGATCAATAATGTTTTTGATGAAAAATATTACAGCCGCGCCGTGAATGCGACTTCATTCGGGACAGCGATTTATCCGGCCGGAACCTATACGTTCGTCGATCCCGGAGCGCCGCGCGAGTATTCCATCGGAATCAAATGGGAGTTTGAATGATGGTGCAATTCAAAAAATGGCCTATGGGGAGATTGTCCTTTTTGGCCGGTGTGATTCTTGCCGGTGCCGCGGTTTCTTACCACGATACCGGCACGTGGTTTCCATGGACAGCCGCGTCTTTTCCCGTTGAAATCGCGGTCGATTTTGGACCGGCCGGAAAACCCGCCAAGGCGCAAAAGATTTATGTGGAGCGCGGAACGACACCCAAAGAGGCCGTCTCTCAGGTTTTTCCCATTTTATCGGGGAAAAGCTGCTGCAGTTTTCGTGAAGTTCTCGCGATTGACGGGATTGCCATTGATCCCGCGAAGAACCGCTGGTGGACTTGCTGGTTGAACGGATCGCGCAAGGTGTCGCCCCATCAAAAAAAACTGAAACCGGGGGATAAGGTCGAATGGCGTTATATCGAAGAAGCGCAGTAACGGGGGGGATCTTTTTTTTGTTTCTCTGGGCTTTTCTGACAAAGGCGGAAGCGCTGGAGTTTGAAGGAAGGATCCAGGCCTCCAATGGCGGCATAAAAAATGCGGTTGTTTATTTCCTTGATGAAGGACTTCGAACGAATGCGGCCGGGAATCCCGTTGCGGTTTTGGACCAGAAAGATTATGATTTTGAACCACACGTGCTGATCGTGCTGCCCGGCCAGTCTTTTTTAATCAAGAATTCGGACCCGCAGGCGCATGATGTGAGGATTTTTGAGGGGCCGCAGATGATTTTCCGGGCGGAGATGAGCGCGGGAATGCCGCCCCTTTCAAAACGGCTGGATCAGCCGGGGATTTATACGGTCCGATGCGGAGTGCATCATAGGATGCACTCCTACGTTGTTCCGGCGGCGAATTCTTTTTATGCCCTGACGGATGCGGGGGGAAATATCCGTATCGCGGACCTGAAGCCGGGTCACCACACGCTCCGGATTTGGCAAGAAGATTTGGGGCAGGTGGACCTGCCGCTCGAACTGAAGGATTCGAGGAGTCATTTTTCATATACATTTCAGAATAAAAACAACCCCTAATTTTTTTTAACCAGACACCCAGGAGCGCTTCCATGAATAAGAATAAAAAAACAACCGGTTTTCTCACGTTATTTTTAACCCTTTCTTGCGCCTATGCCATGGCGGGAGAAACCGTGAGCCTGCCCCAAGTCAATCTGTCCGTTCCGTCGCAAGCGGCATCTGCAAAGCTTCCTTTTTCCATGATTGTCACCCGCGACGGGAACGTGATTACGAAGCCCGGTGCTATTTTTACAGCGGGTATTGAAGCCGCCGATCTCGAACTGCCTTATCTTGTCTCAACCCCGCGTCCGATCCGCTATCCGAATTGGGCGGTGCGCGAGGGATGGCAGGGTGATTTTGTAATCGCGATCGAGGTTTTGAAAAACGGTTCCGTGGGGCGTTACTATGTGATGCAATCCACAGGCCATGACCGGCTGGACAACGCCGCGATTTCAGCGGTCAAGAGCTGGAAGTTCCAGCCCGCAATGCAAAAGGGCCGCGCGGTTGTGACCTGCGTGCAATTGCCGATCACCTTTGAATTGCAAGGATAACAACCCAAAAAACCATGCCGCGCATTGTTTCGCTCCTGCCCAGCAGTACCGAAGTTGTCTGCGCTCTCGGCCGCGAGGCCGAACTTGTCGGGCGGTCGCATGAATGCGATTATCCGGCGTCCATCCGCCATGTACCTGTCTGCTGTGAGCCCAAATTTAAGACGGAAGGGACGAGTTTGGAGATTCATGAACGCGTCCAGCGCATTGTCGAAAAATCCCTTTCGGTTTACCGTGTCGATGCCGAAAAGCTCAAAGCCCTGCGCCCGGATGTGATTTTGACGCAGGATCATTGTCAAGTTTGTGCCGTCAGTCTTGACGATGTCAAAATCGCGGTTAAGGACTGGTTGGGAACGGCTCCCGAGATTGTAACGCTAAAACCTGATGCGCTTGCCGATGTCTGGAAGGGGATGCAGCGGATTGCCGATGCTCTTGGCTGTCCGGAAACCGCGCAAAGTTTGGTACGGCAATACCGGCAGCGCATGGATACGATAGCGCAAAAAAGCCGGGAGCTTCAACGCACCAGTATTGGCTGCATTGAATGGATGAACCCGTTGATGATGGCCGGAAACTGGATGCCTGAGCTGATTGAAATGGCGGGAGGGCTCGATTTGTTTGGAGTGGCCGGCCAGCATGCTCCGCGCCTGACCGTCAAAACGCTGTGTGAAAAGAATCCGGATGTGCTGATTGTGATGTGCTGCGGCTGGAGTTTGGAGAAGAACCGTTCGCAAATGCCGGTTTTGACCTCGCTTCCCGGTTGGCAGGATTTAAAAGCGGTCCAAAGCGGGCGCGTTTATCTGACTGAAGGCAATCAATATTTTAACCGTCCCGGCCCGCGTTTGGTGGAGTCTTTGGAAATCCTGGCGGAAATTCTCCACCCCGAAGTTTTTTCTTTCGGACATTTAAATACCGGTTGGCAGCCTTTTAAATGAGCGCTCAAGCCCTTTCCGCCAAACTGTGCAGCCGCTGCAGCGCTGATTTTTCGTGCGGCGCCGCCGGCGGTCATTGCTGGTGTTTTGATATTGCAATAACTCCCCAAATTATGGAACGTTTAAGAGAAGATTTTACCGATTGCTTATGTGCCAAGTGCCTAAGCCAGCTGGCACCAATGTCAGCCAATGTTTTTTTAGAAAAATGACTCTTCCAAGTCTGGGCTCCAGCTTCGGCAAAAACTAAACTCATCTCAACCGAGGAACACCTCCGCCGTTCCATGCTTCGCATGGCCGTCGGTTTCCTCCGGTTGATCTGAGTAAGTTTTGCACGAAGCTTCCGCCATCGACTTTTCAGAGTCATTTTTCTTTTTAGTCATCACTTTGATGATTGCTGTAAGGAGTACGTATGGCATTAGCTAAGACCTTAATGATTCAAGGAACTGCGTCGCATGTTGGAAAAAGCATGATGACCGTTGCCCTCCGCCGGATTCTGCGCAACCGGGGATACCGGGTCGCACCTTTTAAATCGCAGAATATGTCCAACAATTCTTATGTGACGCCGGAGGGTTTGGAAGTCGCGCGTGCGCAGGCTGTGCAGGCGGAAGCCTGTGGTTTGGAGCCGTGCGTGGAAATGAGCCCGATTTTACTGAAACCCGAAAGCGACATGCGGGTGCAGGCTGTTGTGATGGGAAAGCCATGGCGGAATGCACCGTGCCTATTTGATAATCATTACCGTATGGTTTTTGAACCGGTTGTTTTGGCGGCGCTTCAAAAATTGCGCCGCGAATACGAAGTCGTCGTCATTGAAGGGGCGGGCAGCCCGGCGGAAGTAAATCTCAAAAAACGCGATATCGTCAATATGCGTATTGCTCAGGCCGTGCGTGCGCCGGTTGTTCTGGTCGGCAATATCGATTGGGGCGGGGTTTTTGCTCAATTTGTGGGCACTATGGAGTTGCTCACGACCTCGGAACAAAAACGGGTGAAAGCTTTTTTGATCAATAAATTTCGCGGAAGTCTTGAACTGCTGAAACCGGGACTGACCTGGCTTGAGCGCAGGACACACCGTAAAGTTTTGGGCGTGGTGCCCTATCTTACAGACCTGGGTTTGGCGGAAGAGGATTCTCTTCCGGAAAAAGACGGTCACCGGCTTCCGGCCGCCAATCCCAATCCGGCGAAGCTTAGAGCGCCTAACATAAATGTCATCCTCCGGCTTGACCGGAGGATCCGTGGTGGAGATTCCCGCCTTCGCGGGAATGACACGGGGGTTTTGTTAGGTGATCTTAGCGGCGGGCGGGATGATCTTTTGATTGATGTTGTCTGGCTTCCGAGACTTTCCAATTTTACCGACTTTGATCTTCTGGCGCGCTGGCCCAAAGTGACACTGCGTTATTTGCAAAAGCCGGACCGGCACCGGATCCCGGACTTAATTATTTTGCCGGGAACTAAAAGTACGATTGCGGACCTCGAGTTTTTGCGGAAAACAGGACTGGCCGATCACCTGATGCGCTGCGCGCGGGCCGGAACGTGGATTTTTGGGGTTTGCGGAGGTTATCAGATGCTCGGTGAAAAAATTTTTGACCCAGGACAAGTGGAATCGTCTCAGAAAGAATGCCGGGGGCTTGGATTGCTGCCGGTTGTCACGCATTTTCAGAGCCAAAAGAAAACCTGCCGTGTGCGGGGCGTGCACTTGGCGAGCGGTGTGACGGTGCAGGGCTATGAAATTCATATGGGGGAAACCCGCCTGCGCCGCAAATTGAAGCCGCTTTTTAACATTCTCGAGCGCAATGCGCATCCCGTCAACGCAGAGCCCGAAGGGGTGATGCTTGAGACCGGCGGGCCCGGCGGGACAAAAATTTTCGGAACTTATCTCCACGGTCTTTTTGAGAATGCCGGATTTTTACATGAGTTTTTAAATGAGCGGCGCCTGGCGCTGGGACTTGACGCCCAGCCTCTGGAGCAGCTTCCGGATGGGGTTACTAAGGACGATGCGGTTTATGACCAACTAGCCCAAAAAGTCGAATCTTCTCTAGATATGGATTTTTTATTGAAAATTATTCGTGAGCAATAAACAAGTCGTGAGTCGTCAGTCGTGAGTCTTGAGTAAAAAAGAATAGGCCCTTTTCCTCCCCCGTGCTTTCCGGGGGACCTGCCTGCCGGCAGGCAGGGGATTCAGGATGGGGAAAAGACAAAGTAAACTTATACACGGTATTAAACGTTAAGAGGAAACCATCATGGCGACAGTTAAAACTAAAAAGAAGACTATTCCCAAGCCCAAACTCGCAGATAAAGCGCCCCGCGGTCACGTCACCAAGAAGTCTCAGCATATTAAGAAGGGTTTGATTCTGGTGAATACCGGCACCGGCAAGGGCAAGAGTACTGCCGCTTTTGGCACTGCGTTGCGTGCCCTTGGCCGGGGATACAAAGTGGCGGTAGTGCAGTTCATCAAAGGCAAATGGAATACGGGGGAGGAAATGGCAACCCGGTTTTTTGGCGGCAATTTCAAGGTTTTTCCGATGGGAGAGGGCTTTACCTGGAATACTCAAGATTTTAAGCGCGATGTAGCGATGGCCCAAAAAACCTGGGAAAAGTGTATAGAAATTCTACACGACAAAGAACATCCGCTGGTCATTTTTGACGAAATTAACTATTGTCTTAAATACAATTTTCTGGATGTCGCGGACGTGGTGAAAGAATTGCGCAAAAAACCGCCCATGAAACACGTGTTTCTGACTGGCGGCGGGGCGCCGCCTGAAATCATCGAAATCGCCGATCTTGTGACTGAAATGAAATGCATCAAGCATCCCTATCAGCAGGGCATTCTCGCTCAAGCAGGAATTGAATACTGATTGCAATCCAAACGGGATGTGTCTTTCGGCTCTCGCCGTTCGTGTCCCCGCACTCCGAATTTCACGGGGAACCGAGCCCCGAACGGCTCCGAGATATGCCTCCAGACACATCCCGTTTGTCTCTGTTCATATAAGATAAGAATTTTCCTCTCCCGTTTACGGGGGACCTGCCTGCCGGCAGGCAGGGGTTAGGTGGGGGAAGAAGCAGAGACAAGTTTTTTGAAGCTATCGGGCAATTTCGATTCGTAGGTCTTAAGATCTTTCGTCACGGGATGGATAAACGAAAGATAAAAAGCGTGAAGAGCCAGACGGTTCAGCGGGGTGGTTTTGGCGCCATATTTGGCGTCGCCGGCGATGGGATTGCCCAAGTCGGCTAAGTGCACGCGGATTTGGTTTTTTCGTCCGGTTTCAAGGATTACTTCCGAGAGCGCGTAGCTCTTGCCCGTCCGCAGGACCTTGTAATGGGTGATGGCTTGTTTGGCGCCGGGTGCGTTTTTGCTGGTGCTGAAGACGCGTTTAAAATCATCCTCGCAAAGATAGCTTTCAAGGATGCCCGCGCTCTTTTCGGGCGTACCTTCCGTCACCGCGTAGTATTTTTTAACCGCTTGGTCCCAGTTTTCCTGCAGCGTTTGTTTTGCCGCTTCATTTTTTGCAAAAACCACCAAACCCGAAGCGTCGCGGTCCAGGCGATGGACGATAGAAATACGCGCACGCCCATCTTTCTCTTTGGCACGCACGTACTCCGTCAGCATAAAATAAAGAGTTTTTTCCTTTTCCAATTCGGTCCCCATGGTCAAAAGGCCCGAAGGTTTTTCAACCACAATGACATCGCGATCTTCGTCGATGATTTTAAAATCCAGCTGCTTTTTATATTGCTCAAACTTCGCGTCGTTTTGAGAGAGAATCTCCAGGGTATCGCCGGGGTTTAATTCATGGCGATGCAAAGTGACAACATGGCCATTGACCCGGACGGAGCCATATTTTAAAATCTGCTTGATCTTGGTTTTCTTGAGCGGCGCGAGCTGCTCAAAAAGGCAGGTTAATAGCGCGGTGTGTTTGCTGACGTGAAGTTTCTGCATAGTGATATTATAACAAAGTCTTGAGTTTTGAGTCGTGAGTCTTGGGTCTTGAGGAGAACGTCAAACGCCCACCTCAAAATCTTCTCTATTTTTCTCAAGACTCACTGCTCATAGCTCAAGACTTTTTTTATAGAAAGGCTGGATTATGAAACGGTGTCCCAATTGTGAGAAAGAATTTGATGAGCATGTCGTGAGTGAGGGGATTTGCAGCGAGTGCGGGTATCCTCTGGAGGATGATCATGACGATGCTGACGAGGAACTGGACGAAGACGCGGACGAATAACGCCTCTAAATTCCTGCTTTACTCTTTCCCGCGGAAGGTATAAATTATCACATTCGACCCGCTTTTATTCAGTTATTTCATGCGAACGAAAGGAATTCATAGTCATGTCAGCGATTAATCAAATTCGTGAACTTCTCGGAAAAGAGGCGGACGATCTCCTGAACCACAAGTGTGTGGTGAGTAAAGATGCGCTTCATCCGCCTTGCCCTGACTGGGTTGATCGTCATTTTATGATCAGTGACCGCAATCCTCAGGTACTCCGCAGCCTGGAATCCATCAGTAACCATGGGCGTTTGGCGGGTACGGGTTATGTTTCGATTCTGCCTGTCGACCAGGGGATTGAACATTCTGCGGGGGCTTCCTTTGCTCCGGAACCTATTTATTTTGATCCGGAAAATATTGTGAAACTGGCGATCGAGGGCGGCTGTAATGCGGTGGCGTCCACTTTGGGCGTGCTGGGTTCCGTTGCACGCAAATACGCGCATAAGATCCCTTTTATTGTGAAAATTAATCATAACGAGCTCATGACTTACCCGAATAAGTTTGACCAAATTCTTTTTGCGCATGTGAAGCAAGCCTGGGATATGGGTGCGGCGGCTGTCGGGGCTACGATTTACTTCGGGTCGCCTGAGAGTACGCGCCAAATTCAGGAAGTCAGCAATGCCTTTCGTTTGGCGCACGAGCTGGGCATGGGTACGATTTTATGGTGCTACCTGCGTTCCAGCGGCTTCAAAGTAGAAGGGAAAGATTATCACGTGAGTGCGGACTTGACCGGTCAGGCGAATCACCTTGGAGTGACGATCGAAGCCGACATTATTAAACAGAAGCTTCCGGAGCTCAACGGCGGTTATGAGGCAGTCAATACGGTCACGAAAGGCTATGGCAAGTATGATAAGCGCATGTATTCCAATCTTTCCAGCGCACATCTCATTGACATGTGCCGCTATCAGGTCATCAACAACTACATGGGGCGCATCGGCTTGATCAATTCCGGCGGGGCTTCCGGCTCCAATGATTTTGCCGAGGCGGCAAAAACGGCGGTGATCAATAAACGCGCCGGCGGTATGGGTTTAATCAGCGGGCGCAAAGCGTTTCAGCGTCCGATGAAAGACGGCGTGAAAATTCTGAATTTAATTCAGGATGTCTATCTCAGTAAAGAAGTGACAATCGCATAATTCCTTTAGCGCACCCCGCGACTTTTTTATTTCCGGATTTTTTCTCTTTGCACCGTATGCCGGTTTGTGATAATTTATCCTGATTCCAACCTTAAAAAGGAGATCCCGCTATGGCGAAGAAGAAGGAAGAAATCGAAGAGAAGATTCTTGACGTCGATGCGAGTATGCAAGGGACGATTGCATTTAAGGATCCTGTCAATCTCCGTATCAATGGCAGTTTTGAAGGCAAGCTCGATACGCGCGGCAACCTCACCATTGGTGAGAATGCCCGTGTGAAGGCCGCGATCAAGGGGGATAAGATCATTATTGCGGGACGCGTAACAGGCGATATTGTCGCGTCGGACTCC
>OBEQ011303733.1_pt1 | contig 11259 bp, 10 predicted proteins | sample 1670901 | NCBI WGS metagenome assembly OBEQ01 (sample SAMEA104232315, study PRJEB22302) | groundwater metagenome | biome: forest; feature: aquifer; material: groundwater | place: USA | collected 2011-08-07 | depth 5.4 m | reverse complement strand
CTGACCGGTTTGTCGACCCCCGCATCCGCGCCAGCCGTGAGCGCGATGAGCCCACCGCCATCGGCTTTGTTGGCGCGCATCACGGTATTTGCCGTGTCGTCCGTCCAGAACACATAGGTGTCATCGACCGCGATCGCGTAAGGCCCCCGTAGCGCCTGCGCAACCGGTACAGGTTGGCACTCACCGGCGGCGCACGATCCGCCCAGGCAATCGTGGCCGCAGCGGCCGCAGTTCATCGGATCGGTCTGCGTGTTGTTGCAGGTGATGGGGCCGTCTGTGCCGGTCTCCTGGATGACCATGGAATCGCCCGCATCGGGACCGGGTCCAGGTCCAGAGTCCGTACTCGGGCCGGCGTCCGCAGCCGAGCTCGCGTCCGTATTGGGACCAGAGCCAGACTCCGGGTTCGAGCCCGCCTCGACGTTCGACATGTCCTCGTCGAGGAAGATGTCTTTGACTCCGATGATCGCGGTGCACGCCGAGAGGACCCCGGCGGTCCCAAGCGCGAACGCGAGCGCGGTGAGGTTTCGCCAACCCATCAGAAGACCCCCAGGGCCGTAAGGCCAGCGCCCTCGGGTCCGCCGCTAGGAACGATGCGCACTCCGCCGGTTTTCGGTGCCGCGGATGCCGGCGCCGTCAAGACGAGGATCGCGCCTGCGGCGAGCCCGACCCCTCCGACGATGAAGGCCACCGTCGAGATGGTTCCCAGATCACGTGCAGACTTGTTCGCGTCGACGGCTTCTCGGTTGGAGCACGCGCCGTCGTTGGGGCAGGCGTCGGTGGACGATTTGTTTTTCGACATGGCCATGACGCCTGTGGCAGCACCCACACCAAACCCCGCTGCGGCAACGCCGATGGTCACGTAGCCAATCGTCTTTTGTGGGCTGCTCTTGGTGAGAGGAACCTCGCTCGTCGAAGTGATCGGCGGGTCGATGCTCGCCGGCGCCTTCACCGGGCCGATGGTCGCGATCTCCGCTTCGAGAGGACCGACCGAAACCCGTTGCTCGCCTCCGCCCGAGGCGGCCTTCGCCGTCGTCTTCCAGGGCTTTTTGCCCGGCGCGGTTGCCTCGACGGTGTGGTCTCCCGGATCCACCGGAATGGATGTTCCGAGCTCCGATGCCCCCACAACGTTTCCATCGCGGCGGACCTGGAGTCCGGCGACGTTGCTTTCGGGAGGCACGACGATGGCGATCTTCACGAGCTTCGGCTCGAGCTGCGCCGCGCGATCGCGCGCTTTCGTCTCCCATTCGGCGCGATTGTTCGCGCGGTACGCTGCAGCGGCGCTCTTGAACGTGGCCCACGCGCTCGCGGACTGTCCGTTCTTCTCGTAGCAATTGGCCAAGTTGAACTGCGTTCCGGGAGCCGGATCGTTCTTTTGGCTGTCGGCGAACTTCTGGCAGGCGGCGGGATACTCTCCTTTGGCCATCAGCTTCTTCGCGTCCTCGAACAGCTGCTGTGCCGCCGCCTGCTGCGATGCGCTCTGGGCTTGGGCAAGTGCGGGCAAGATGGCCAGCACAGACGCCAGGCAGGAGCTCACGAAGTTCCTTGCTTCTCTCGACATGGTCAGTTTCGCTCGTCGGGGGTTTCCTGGTCGGGCTTCGGCGGGCCATTGGGGCGGGGAGGCTTCAATCCCGTCGTATCGCGCCCGATGGGGCGCGTCGACGCCGTCGGCGAGGTGCTCGTTGCGATCATGGTCGTAGCCGTCGGCGGCGGTATGGCGCTCGGCGAAGGCACGTGGGAAGCGATCGGTTGTTCGGTCTTGGGGACCGTTGGGGCCGCGCTTTCCGCGCGCCCCGTTGCCGCCGTAGAAGGGTGGCGAGGAAGCGTCATGCGCCAGGCGACGATCGACACTCCTCCGAAAAGAAGCACCGCGACGGCGGCACCAATGCCGATGATCTTGGGAGTCGCGGCCTTCTTTTGCGTGCCTTTTTGGAGCTGGGTCTCTGCCCACGAGACGCTGGTTCGTCCGGAGCCTTCGCCGCTCACGGGAGAGGCGACGCTGATGGGCTGCGAGGAATGCGGGCTCTGCCCGAGCCCGCGCGCGCTCGATTCCCGCGCGACGGCCGAGATACGCTGCGCCGCTCCTGGGTTCGTGTTGAGCGCGAAGGGCTCGAGGGCCTGAGCCAGCGCCGCGATGGATTGAAAGCGTCGCGTCGGGTCTTTCTCCAGGCAGCGAAGAACAACTTCGGCAAACGCCGCGGGAACATCCGGGCGCCGATCTTTCAGCGGGCGCGGCGTGTCTTGGAGGACCATCGCGCAGAGCTCCGTGACGCTGGTGGCCACGAAAGGCACCTCGCCGGTCAAGAGCTCGTACAGAATCACGCCGAGGGCCCAAATGTCGCTGCGCGAATCCACCGCCCGAGCGGAGCGCAGCTGCTCTGGCGACATGTAGTTGGGGGAGCCCATGACGGCGTGCGTCGTGGTCAGCGACATGTTCTCGCCGCTCTGCGAACCGCTGAACTTCGAAATTCCGAAGTCGAGCACTTTGACGAGCGGTCGCCCGTCGACGCGCCGCCCCAAAAAGAGATTCTGGGGTTTGAGATCTCGATGGACGATGCCGATCGCGTGGGCCTCGGCGATGGCCTCGCACGCCTGGAGCACGTACTCCGCCGCCTCCTCGTGGGGAAGCGGGCCGCGCGCCTCGACCTCCTGCCCGAGGTCGCGCCCTTCCAGGTACTCCATGACCATGTAGGGAGACCCGTTTTCGAGCGTGCCGACGTCGAGAACGCGCGCGACGTGATCGCTACGAAGCTTCACGGCCGCACGCGCTTCGCGCGAGAAACGCTCGATGGTTTCTGGACCCTGGATCGCCTCCGGCAGAACGAACTTCAACGCGACGCGTTGATCGAGCTGCAGATGCGTGGCTGCGATGACGACGCCCATGCCGCCGACGCCCAAGATGCGCTCGACGCGGTACTTTCCCGCGAGGATCTCGCCTTCGCGGACGGGCGGTGCGCCTGCGGGCTGGGTCATGGAGTATGGACGGGCGACGAGCGTAAGCGATCCAATGCGTGCCCGCGAATAGAGTATCACCCAAACATGCGCGACCGGAGGAAACGCGCGCTACCTACGCACAGGGCCAGCGCCAGGGCCGCAACGAGCAGGATCTCCCACGAGGTAGGACCTTCCGCTCGGGCGAGATCGTCCGCGAGGCCAGGAACGCTCGGCGCCTCGGCGGCTGCAGCGCGAACGAGCCCCGCGTTTGCCTCTGCAGTAAGTGCAGCGTTGCTCGGCCCGAGCGCCCGCGTTTCTTCAGCTGCTGCCCGAACTGCACGCCACGCTGCGGCAGCCATTCGTGCATCACCGCGTGCTTCCGCGTCTCTCCCGATGTGGGACAGTCGGTCGAACCCGCGGCGAGAATACGGACTACCTGGCAAGCGCGATTCAGCGGCGAGGCGCGCGTGCGCGATGGCGGAGCGTGTGTCGCCGCGCCGTAACGCCTGATCGCTTTCCACGATCGCACGCTCACCCACGACGAGCTGGCGAGCGGCGCCGACGGAGAGGATTGCGGCCAGGGCGAGGACAAGGGCAACGCGCAGCTTCACTGAAAATCGCGCTTCCGGAAGACGATGGCGCTCAGCGTGAGGAGGATCGTGGCATAGAAAATCGAGGTCGTTGCTGCGGCGCCGACGAAGGGCCACGCCGGCGTGTCGCTGATTTGCCCGAGCAGCAATGGGCGCGGCGGCGTGTAGAGCTGAAGGTTCGGAAACACGTACGCGAGGCCGTGCCCTACATCGTGCAGGGTTTGACCGAAGACGCGAGGAGGCAAGTTGCCCAGCGTATCGGCGGAGCGGCCGACCAGAAAGACACCGAGGGTGAAGATGGCCGTCAGGAAAGGCGACGAGAACGACGAGAAGAACGTCGCGACGGCGGCCACGATGGCGACCTCCGAAAGCGTGAGGACGGCGCTCGTGACGACCAACTGGCGCTCTCCGCCCGCGGGCGCGGCGACGAACATCATCGCCAGGAAGAACGCGTAAGACCACGGGAGAGCCACGAACACTCGCGTGTACTTTGCACGTACCATCAGGAAGACGAGCACCGTGCCGAACGCGAGCGCGATACCGCCCACGAGCGCGGAGCTCTGCTTGGATTGCGTGGCGAGGATCGCCAGAACGACCGCGCTGTCGATGGCGACGAACGCCGAGAGCGTAGCGAGCGTGCCGAGGTACTTGCCGACGAGGTACTCGTGCCGGTGCAGACGTCGCGTCAAGACGGGAAAAACGGTCTTTCGCTCGATCTCGTTGTGAAGGCTCGTCGCCCCGAGCACGATGGCGACGAGCACCGCATAGAGCGACGTCGACCCCGCCCCGATGTCGGCCACCACGCGCGCCTCCTGATGGAGCGACAGCGTGCCGACGACGAGCGAGTAGGCCGTCGTCGCCAGCGCAAAGGCGAGCAGACCGTACAAGACCCGCGCGCGGACGGCCTCACGATAGGTATTGAGCGCGATGACGAGGATACGTGCCAGCATGCGCGGCACTGCCGCTTTTACCAGAGGCGGGCGTCGGCGCGCACGTTCTCGGTGACGTATCCGCGAACACGCTGGGGCACGCTCAGCATTGCCTCTCGAACGCGCTCCTCGAACAAATCACGGACGAGACCGGGACCGAGATCGACCAGAATGCCGTAGGTGAGGAGCACTTTGGGCGTGTCGCCGTCGGCCATGGGCGCATAGCGAAAGAAACCCCAGGCGTCGGCGATCGCGTGCGGCTTGGTGGGATCGAGCCAGAAACGGACTTCGTTGGCGGCCCGCTCTTTGCGAATGCGAAGGGTGTAAGCGGCCTCTACGAGTGCGTTCCCTTGATGGAGCTCGACGAACATATCGGGGCCGTTTTGCCCGATGAGCCTGGCGTCTTTGGTGCGAGGAAGCACACGACGATACGAACGAACGTCGTCGAAGAGCGCGTCCATCTCCTCGGCGGTAGCTTGGACGACGGTGTAGGTGATGCCGCCGACGTAGCGCTTGTCGCCGCGCTGGATCGTCTGCTCGTGCGTGATCGTCTCGCCGCGCGCGATGCGAGCGGACTCGTCCGCGCTGAGGTCGGCTCGCACCGGGGCCGAAATGGCCACGCTCGCAGCGAGCGCGAGCATTGCGACCAGCCGTTTTACGGCGCTACCCGTCCCCATGCTCGAAGCCTAAGGACGCGGGGCAGGGGAATCAACGCGCCCTGACAATTGACGACAAGTTTCACAAGTTCACGACGATCTTCACGCGCGGGCCGACACGGAGCTCGATGGGACCGCGGGCCTCGTGCAGGTCGCCATCGATCATGTATCCAATCGCGCCGTCGTGGCTGCTGATGCGCACCCACCGTGGCGTGGCCTCGTAGGCGTTTCGGCTGCGGATGGGCTCGGCCCGCCAAATGCGCGGCAAATCACGGACGAGCTGGAGTGGACTCGCGTGGATGCCGAGAATATGAAACGTCTCGGGCCGCTCGGCGTAGCGGCAGAAAGGCCGAAAATTCAGGCCAATCTGGTCGATGGTGCCGCTCGCGATGGCGAGGTAGTCACGCTCCGCCCAACGCGTTCCGTCATCGATCTCGACCGAGCCGCGAAAGGGCGCGGCCATACGCTTAATCATGTCTCCCCGGACCATGGTGCTGCCAACCCCGCGGAGGAGCGTTTTTGCAGCGATGAGCGGGCTGGGTTCGCCGGAACGGTAGTACTCGGCCAGAAACCCGCGCACGACTCCGGTTCCGAAGAGAAAGCCGTAGTGGTCCGCACCTGGGTTCTTGCGTCGATCCAAGGCGACGACGCGCATGACATGCCGCTCGGCGTGGATAAGGGGAAAGCTCGCCCGCTCGGCATATGCACGGATGAGTCGGCCAAGGAGGCCTTCCGGTCTTCCGCGACGCACGCCGACCGCGTTCGCGACCGTGTTCATCGTTCCGCCGCGCAGAAACGCGATTTGTGGGAGCTGGTGGCCCGCGTAAACGTTGATAAATCCGGTAAGGGTGACGTGGTTCGTTCCGTCGCCGCCGCTGATGCCCAGAACCTCGATCTTGATGCGCTTGAAGTCTTCTGCGATTCGGTAGAGGTCATCCAGGGTGTGTGCTTCTCGCACGACACCGTGGTCGCCGAGTTGGCGTGCGAGGCGTGTCGCCGCCCGCGGATCCCGCAAATTGCGCCGGCTTCGCGGGTTGAGGACGACACCGATGGTCACGACGTGGGGGTGTGCCGCGGACTCGGCCCTGGGTCAACCCTTTGCCGTCTTGCGCTCTTCGGGGCTTGGTGGGCATAGGGAGTCTATGGATATCGTGGCGCAAGTGGCCAAAGCTCGAGAAGGCGCGCTGGTCGTCCCGGCCACCGAGCTCGCTGCGCTCGTCATCACAGGCGCAGACCGGCAATCGTGGCTCAACGGGCTCGTGACGTGCGACGTTGCTCGCCTTCGCGCAGGCGACGCGGCGTATGGGCTGGTCGTTGCGCAAAAGGGGCGCATCTTGAGCGATTTCGTCGTGTGCGTGCGCGAAGAAGAGCTCACAGTCCTCTTGCCGCGAAGTGTGTCCGCGTCCGTGCGCGCGCACTTCGAGGGGCACCTCATCATGGAGGACGCCCAGATGGCATCAGAAGAGCAAACGGCGGGGGTCCGCGCCTGGTTCGTTCATGGGCCGCGTGCGGGCGACGTTGCCAGGGCGGCCGCTGCGGATGCCGAGCACACATGGTTCTCGCTGGACGTGACGGGCCTCGGCGGCGCGGTGGTCCTCGGAAAGAAGGAGCCTGCTTGGGATGGACCGGTCGGAGACGATGCCGGTTGGAATGCGCTTCGCCTCGAGCGCGGCGTACCCCGTTTTGGCGTCGACTTCGACACGACGATGTACCCGCAAGAAGCTTCGCTCGAGAAACGCGCCGTGTCGTTCGACAAGGGTTGCTACCTCGGCCAAGAGGTCGTCTGCATGCTCGAGATGCGCGGCCACGTGAAGCGGAAGCTCGTGCCGCTGAAGCTCGCATCGGGGAAGGTGCCGGCAAAAGGGGAGGGCGTGACCACGACTGCCGGCGAGAAAATCGGCGAAGTGACGAGCGCCGCCGAGAGCCCCACGTTGGGTGTGCCGGTGGCGCTGGCGATGATCAAATACGCTCACGCGAGCAGCAAGGAGGAGCTGCGCGTAGGCGATGCGGTCGCCAAGATCATCGCCCTTTCATGAACGAAATCAGATGCGTCGCGCGAGCTTGTAAGCGCGTTTGCCGTCTTCGTCCGGAAGCGGAGTCACTTTGAGCATTTCGAGGGCGATTTCTTTGATGCGCCCGTCGCGGTGCATCTTCAAATAGAGACGGTCTCCGTCGCTCCTCACGACGTCGCACTTGCCGAACGCGAAGTGATCGACCACGTCTCCGGCCTCCGGAAAGACGCCGTCGTCTTCCGTCTGCACGCGCATCGGTTTGGGTGGAACGACCGCACCTGTCTGGACGATGGAGGACAGCTGCCCTCTCGGCCGATCCGGTGGCGCGGCGGCGCTCGCGGCGATGGCCTCGGTCCAGGCGGGCGATGATGCTGCCGGTTCCGCGCGAGGCGGCGCGGCTCGCCGGCGCGCCCCCGCCGTCGCCGCGGATGCCTCGCCCATGAGCCAGACTCGCGCGGCCGGATCGAGCACGCGCGCAACGGCGTGCTCGTCGAATGCGGCGACGACGAGCTCGAGGCCGATCACCCGTGCGCTCACGATTTCCCCAGCCAAGGTCTCCATGCCACGATCCGTTTCGCGCGCGAGTACGGCGCGGAGGCCGAGAGAGACGTCGCCGGCCGACAGACCGATGCTCCCCTCCAACGCGATGACGTGCACGGGCCCTGCGATCGTCCGCGCGGGAGCGAGGCCCCCGATCTCGGCTCCGTAGGCGCGAAGCTCGACGTCGCTGAGCACTCCGCTTCCGCGCAGCCAGCCGCAGGTGACGGCCTGGTCGCGGAGCTCGCTCATGAGCGAGTCGGGAAGGACATCGCCCATGTCGGCGCGCAAAATGAGGTGGCGAACTTTTTCTGTCGACAGGGCTTTCATCGTGGCTCCGGGCACCCGTCGGGGAGGCCGGCGAAATCCTCCGCCGCGAGCGGGCACGTGTCTCGTCGATTGCCGATGCCGTCTTTGTCGGCATCTTGGTCCGGGCAGGCGTCATCGGTGAAGCCGTCGACGCTGTCCGGGTCGTCATCGCAGGCGGGCGATCCCGGGCGCATTTCGAACGCGGGGCGCGGCGGCGGCTTTTCGGCTTCGCAGCCGGAAGAAGCCGTGGAGCCTTTATTGTGCGGGCAACGGTCGTCGCGATCGAGGACGCCGTCGCCGTCGCTGTCTCGGGCGAGCGGTGCGTAGCGGATGCCGAGCGAGAAGCGATACCGCGGCGAGGTGAGATCGCTCGTGATTCCGCCGCCGCCTCCGAGATGGATGGCGAGGTCGCCTCCCGCGAGCGGAGCCGTGCGCGCGGCCAGCGCCCATTCCGCAGGCACGATGACCCTTCCGTTTGGCTGGCTTTGCAGTCCCTGCGGCGTTTGGAGGCTCGTGTGCTGCTCGGAAAGAGTGGGTAGCGCGCGGGCTTCGATCATGATGCCCAGAAGGTCGCGCCAGGGGAGAAGATCATAGCCTATCCCCAGCGCGACCGAGGCTTGCGAGCCAACGCGAACGCCGACAAGCTCGGCGGTTGGGCGGAGCCGTGCCCCGATCTCTGCGCCGGCGAAGGCGCGGCCCAATCGCGCGTCCGCGGCCACGCTTGGAATGAAAACAGCAGCGCGCTCGCCCGCGAATTGGTCTTCGTCGCCCGTTGGTGCGCTCATTTCGAGACGCCCGGTGAGGGCAAACAGGTTGGCGCTCTCGTTGTCGATTCGCGCGCGCGGAACAATCGCGTAGGCGGCGCCGAAGCGTAGATCGCGCACGGCGGTGTCTTGAAGTCCAGCGCCTCCGGTGATGGGCTGCACGCCGGCCCCGCCTTGGCCGAGCGTGATCGGAAGGGCGAAATCGAGCTCGAGCCGGTCGGTGACTCCGTACGCCCAAAGAAACGTACTGTTGACCTGGTCGTTGACGACGTAGTGGTCGCTGCCGCGCGGGCCGGGGGAGGGGAGGTGAAGCGTGATCGGCCGCGATAGGTAGGTCGTTACGAGGCCGAAGCCTACTTGACGGCGCGCGACCGTTTCAGTGCCGCCTACGGTGAGCATCTGAGAGGGCCCCGCATGCGGCCATAGCGTGTCGCCATTGATGCAGGTGCTGACGCGCGGGTTTCCGCAGTTCTCTGCGCTCTGGGCGCTTGGGACCGACAAAGCCACGAGCAAAAAAGCCAAGAGCGCGAGTGAAGATGATCCTCGCATGTGAATGTTAGGGTCAACGTACCATGGGCCGGAGCCACAATCCGACCCCGATTTCCGATTGGTGCGAGGCACCTCTCGCAGTAAGACCATTGGCCTGTGGACCGATTTTTGAGCGATTCTTCGCCGCTCGTCTTGGGCAGCGCCTCGCCGCGAAGGCGCGAGATCCTCGCGAGCGTACGCGTGCCTCATGTCGTGGTGGTCGCCTCGGTGGACGAGTCCGCCCGCCTCGGCGAAGACGTGAGCGTGTATCTTGCACGAATCGTTCTCGCCAAGCTCGACGCCGTGCAAAGGAGCTTGCCGCCCGAGCTTGCCGCGGGCGCCCTGGCGACGCTCACGGCGGACACGAGTGTCCTTTTGGACGGCGAAATCCTGGGCAAACCGGCAAGCGTGGTGGAGGCGGAGCAGATGATCGGTCGCCTCGCGGGTCGCACGCACGAGGTGCACACACGGTTCGCGGTCGCCGCGCGACGTATTGGCGAGTCGGCTACCAGTGGTGCGCCGGGTGCAGTGCACGCGGAGACCGTCGTGACCCGTGTAACGTTTCGCGTGCTCTCGTCGCAACAGGCGCGGGCCTATGCCCAGAGCGGTGAGGGGCTCGACAAAGCGGGCGCGTACGCGGTTCAAGGGCTGGGGGCGTCGATCGTGTCGAACATCGATGGGTCTTACACGAACGTGGTCGGGTTGCCGGCGTGCGAGGTCGTCCTTGCGCTCACCAACATGGGACTCTTGCCGGCGTGAAGCGCGGCTTTCGCGAAACGGCATTCGTCGCGCTCGCCGCGCTGGTGGCGCGCCTTGCCTGGCTCGCGTGGGCGCAGGGGCGTTTTCCTGCGACCGCGGACGGTGAATTTTACGACACCCTGGCGCGGAGGCTTGCGCTCGGCGAGGGATACACCTGGGCGTGGCCGGACGGAGCCGTCACCTACGCTGCGCACTATCCGGTTGGATACCCGGCAATTCTAGCGGCCGCGTACGCGTTATTCGGCGCATCGCTGAACATCGCCGGCCTGGTCAACGCGTTCATCGGCGCGCTCGCCGCAGTCGGAGCTCACCGTCTGCTCCTCGTGGCCACGAGCCGCGGACGCGCCTACGCGGGGGCCATCGTCGTCGCCGTACACCCGGCACTGGTGCCGTACACGTCGGCCGTGATGACCGAAGGGGTCACCGCGGCGCTCGTCGTCGTCAGCGCTGCGATTGCCGGGCGTGCGCGAGCCACTCGCGGATCTGCGGCGTGGGGCTGGCTGGTGCTCGCGGGATTGGTTCTAGGCGTCGCAACCCTCGTTCGTCCGCAATGTCTCCTTCTTGCGCCCGCGCTCGGAGCCATCGCGATGCCCATCGGGAGTGGCGTGCGCAGGCGCGGCATGGGAGCCGCGCTTGTCACGTGCGCGGCGCTCGCGTGCTGTTTGCCGTGGACGGCTCGCAATTGCAGCAAAATGCAGCGGTGCGCGCTCGTAAGCGTAAACGGCGGGTGGAACTTGCTGATTGGTGCGCAGACGCCGTCTGGCGCGTGGACACAGATTGACGTGCCGCCGGAGTGTCGCACGGTATGGGACGAGGCCAAGAAGGACGCCTGCTTCCAGCGCGCGGCGCGGGCGACCATTGTGGCCGAGCCGCGGGCATGGCTTGCCCATGTCCCGCAAAAGCTCGCGGCGACCTTCGACTACTTCGGTGCTGCCCCCTGGTACCTTCACGCGGCAAATCCCGCCATTTTCTCCGACGTCGACAAGACGCTGCTCGGTGCCTTCGAGACGATTCTATCGCGCGGACTCCTCCTCGCGGCGCTCGTTGCAGTGGCGGCCCTCGATGGTCCCCGGCGCGCGGTTCGCCTTGCGCTGACCGGTGTTGCCATCGCTTTTGCAATCACCGAGCACGCGTGGCCTGCCTATGTGCTGCTCACGACGTCGGTGGCAATGCTCGGCCCTCGTCGCCTGGTGGAGCTCCCAATCGTCGTGTCGTGGAGCGCGGTCGTGATTTTCTCCCCGGTG